>VFQN01003559.1_pt1 | contig 22026 bp, 21 predicted proteins | sample 3512371 | NCBI WGS metagenome assembly VFQN01 (sample SAMN10412370, study PRJNA504923) | tailings metagenome | isolation source: Replicate 2 from Balatoc abandoned mine | place: Philippines: Itogon, Benguet | collected 2017-08-28
TGTAGAGCTGAAGGACTCACCTTCGTAGAGCTCGAGGAAACAACAGTATCGGTAGTTTACTCCCAGGGTATATAGTAGACAGAGTTACTTCCGATCGAACGAAACAAGAAGACCAAAATATATTCTGATATTTATAAGTAAGGCAACAAGTTCTCCTCGCTGCCGTTTCATCATTTAAAGACAGTTTCGCCTAAATATGCGTGGCACTTTGGATCGACAAGCTGTGAAAGCAACACATTCGATTTGATAATGGAAAAACAGAAATTAGTCATTTTCCTTCTCTTCTCCTTGCCCATCTTTCTATTACATCTGACCAGCTACATTTTTAAAAATTGTGTGGAATTTGTGGGACTTGTAACCGCGAATACTTTAATTACTCATACTTATGTCTGGAATTTAGTATCTGCTTGCTTTCTTGAGTTGAGCTTGGTGAAACTTTCGTCCAATCTCTTCATACTGTGGTGGATCTTGCAAAATTTGTCTGTTCCCTCTTTGGAACAATTCGTTTTATACATCCTTTTTTCAATTCTTTCCTGCACACTTGGTGCTTCAATCTGTTCTTTCGTAGAATTCGGTTTTTTTGGAGTGGAAGAGGCATTAACAAGCCCGAGCTATGGATTTGGTGGTCTAATTATGAGTTTATTGATGATGTCTCGGCACTTTCAAAAATCATCCCCTATCTTCTCTCGTTTCCCTCAGTTAACCTATCAGTATGGTCCAAGTGTCTATTTACTACTGAACCTTATGTTCTCTCTTATTTCGAAGATTTACTCCCATGATATTATATTTGTCCTCTCTTCGTTCTTCTTTTGCTGGTCTTACCTACGCTTCTATTACCGTTTTGATGACGGTGCGGGAGATAAAACGGAGGAGTTCGCTTTCATTTATATGTTTCCTCAGGTCTGTAAATTCTTAACAACCTTTTCGTTGTCGCTAATTTTCCTGAAGATTTTCCACTTATTCCTTACACCCTTAAGCACTGCATTCTACAACATCTGTGCTGTTGCTGGTGTTTATCCCCCTCTAGAACAGACAGACCGAAAAAGTCATCATTTGAGGTTAGTGATTGTTATTGCAAAGCTCATGCTTAATCGATGGTTGTAGGAATTTGAATTCAGACGTTCCAGTATTAGAGGTTGAGGCAAGCAGCGTGGCAGTGAAATACGATGAAGTGGCTGAAAGGCGCAGAGCGAAAGCAATGAAGGTATCAATATTTGGCTTTATGACATCTGCCGTAATGTGTACGATTTTTAAGATGTTAGATGCAAAAATGGCAGAGTTGTCAAGGAAATCTGAAGGGTGGGACGATGTAAGTGTGTTGTACTTGTCAATGTCATTTACTTCAATGATTTGTAATTTCCTTGTTAAGGACCATTCGCCGATAGAAACTGAAAATAACGACGATCTTGGGAAATTTCGGGTCTAATCAAGATTTACCCCAACATATCTCTCTTGCGGCCTCTGAGTCGGACCTGAAAGTTCGCTTACAAATGTTTTGCAATGGCGGAGTTCCTACCTGATCGTATTTCTGCTTTGTTTTTTCTCCAAAGCGGCTGGTGCTGAAATAGTGGGACAAAAGATCCTCAACCTAGATTTGACAGATAAGAGGATCGATAGGAGGGGAGGTATTTAGTTTCTGTAGTACCATCAGATCACTGTTTGGGTGTGTGGATGTTAATGCCCTTGCCAAAACATATAAGTCCACTGCTTTATCTTCTAATGTTGGCTTTAGCAAACCCAAACCGAAATCAATTACAAACACTTGATTGTCATTGTCACGAACTATCACATTCGAAGTTGTCAGGTCTCCATGCACAATCTCAGCATCATGCATCTTCGCAATTTCTTGAGCTAAATCTTTCAACGACGAAAGTTTCAACTCAGGGGAGATATCTAGTCATCATTCTTTACATTACAATTTCCGTAAATTTGATTGAAGACTTACCAGAGTTTAAAACGACTTTCAGAGTTTGGCCCTCAATCAACTCAAGATATAGAGATTTACTAGCTGAATCTACAAGGAACAAACTTCATTTTGATGAATCGACTCAAGAAAATTACAATAAAACTTACTTTGGGACATGAACTTCATGATTTCTGCACTTGATTAAACAACGCGCTTCTTGAAGCAACCTTTGCTTATTAATTCTCTCATCGAGTTCACTAACACGATACTTTTTTGAGAGACGATTTTTTCTGATACATCTAAGTCCGAGGAAATCGACGATATTTATAGTTGCTTCTGCCCCGAGATTCATTTTTGCTTTGAGTAAGGAAAATGCTTAATTCGAAGTTCTGACAGAGCACTTGCAAACCAAAAATGATTTTGGGAATCGCGTTGGTTGTTCATGAGTTTCAAAAAGGACCACGCGTCGCATACCGATATCCGACTAAAGATTCGGAACTTGATTGTCATCGCCTTTTTTCCGCTAGTGAATGTACAGAATCTCGGATTTCTGCTGAAGCAGCAATTTGTAACTTACATCAGAGATACTACAATCTTGACGATGAGAACTTCGCAAAGTTGTTTCGCAAGCCTCCAGTCAATAAAATTTTTGAAATTGCACTTGGAGATGTCGAGCTAATAAGCTACGCCTCAGTTTGTCCAAAGTTAGAGATCGAGGGTAATCCTGCTCACCAATTGTCTATGTTTACATTGGTATTTGCTGTTGCAACATCCTCCTTTTTCCGCCGCATCAATGCTTCCTTGGCGGTGAAATGTGGTACGACTTCTTTGAGTGTGGAAAATCCTATGATAGTCGCAAATTCTCTTCATGGTTCGAATCAGCTTTTATGTAAAACTTCAATACAACGGGTTCTCGAAGTAACAACTAATGCAATATCTTATGAAGAAAAAAGATCGAGATATTTGACCACGCAAGTTACAGAAATGCTCAAACTTTCAGAGAATCGACAACATCAGGATCTTTCTTTATCTGATACAGATACTCTGACTTTAGGTAGGCATTGCCCTGATAATAGTTACCTTTGTCTTACTTACATCCGCAGTGGTGCTTGATTTTCAATCTGCGTGCTCTTCTCTCAACGACAACGATCAAATATCATCCTGTTCCCGCAACGTCAGAAACAATAAGTTTTCTTTTCTTATGAACTCTCGATTAGGAAATGAAATACGACTTCTCTTTCACAGTCTTCTTGGTATTTTTTTTTCAGAATCTTTGAAAATATGCGCCTCATTAATTGTTAGGTGGGAGCTCTGTCGATATTCATTTTGGGGAGGGCAAAGCGGTCAATATTCCCCTGGTATGCAAGGACCTTCGATCTTGTGGTGCGATATCCGTCGATGAGAAGGCAATCTCCAGATACGATGCAAGACTTGATCCACGTTCAACATCATGCAAATATCGTGGAATCAATCTGATCAACCAGACTATTCTCTTAGTCGCTGATGTGGAAGTGATATTGAATCAGATGTATTTCCAAGGGGGCTTGAACATAACGGGCGCAGAGAGCGCGACGAAATCTTCAATTACAACCAGCTCCAGGTTATCGAATTTTTTAGATATGATAGATCCAACAAAATCCTTTTTAGACTTAAGTTTGATTCTGGATGAGCCTGTTGAGGAGGTATGCCTTCTGTCTGTTTTTTGATTCATGAATTACGCGAGAAGTTGATATCAGTGGCTAGTTTCCTGCAAGGGCTAGGTCTCGCTGAAATTATTCCAATAATATTCAGACAAAGTTGCTACTCAATTAACCCAGAAGCTGTAATCAGTATTTCATCTAAGCCTGCAAGAGCATTTGAAATAATGATCAAAGGTTTGGACTTGAAATTGAAACCTCTTAGCAAAGGTCCGAGTTTTCAGAGTCGAAAACGAAGCACTTCTCATACTTCTACGATCAAACAACGTGGAGAAGTTATGGAAAAGAACTTCAGACCCTTTATGGAAGATCCACGACTGAAACTTGATCGACTCGGAAAGCATCTTGCAAATCAAGGTGATGATTTCCTCCTGCTCGATTAATTGTTAAACGTTTCTCGTAGACGCTGGAGATCCGAAACCGAAGCAAGGTGAGAACAAGGAAAAGGGTAAAGACTTTGCAAAATTATATTAATGAACTTGGTAGGAATTGTTTATCATGAAGAATATGAAATTGATTGGGATTACAATTTTGATTCTGCTGGGGATGACAGTTTAGCTTGTATTATCTCACAGTTTGACGGAATACGAACGCTATCCGACATCGTAAATACCATTCCTGTCTTCCTTAGAGATCACATCTTGGAAATCACCTGTTTTCTTCTCAGGTAGGTTGCAAGTCAACGACTTTCTGCTTGGTATCTCACTATGAGTCTAGATGGCACTTAATCGTTCCGGTCACTCGGTAAGCGATTCGATTTCAAAAGACATCTACTAAAAGGGAGTGAAGAAACGACTTGAAGCTTCAGCACGCTTCTTGGTAGAAATTTCTGTTGCATAAGGATTCGTTTTCTGCAGGGTAGATCTTGTGGATTCGTGTTGTTTCTGCCCTTCATGATATAACGCCTTCTTATAAACAACTGTTTCTTTCAATTTCTTGACGAGTTGATTTTTCTCAAACTCGACCTGTTTTTCTAATTCGTTCTGTTGAATCTCTTTTTCCAATTCAGTTTTTCTGTGAAACACGGTTTTGTTTTGATTTTCTTTTTTCCTGACAAGCAGTTGATTGAAATAAACCTCCTCGTCTTCTTTTGCGAATTGCCTCAACTGTCGTTCTTTCGCCAATTCGATTTCCTTCTCACGAAGAAGCGTCACCTGCTCCTGTGCTACTCCGAGATATTGCTGTTGACGAACAATTTTCTCTTGCTCTTCTTTAAGCTTCTGTTTCTCATGCTCTTTCAACTGAGCACGACGAGTAAGTTCTGTTTGCCATATTGCTGATTGTTTTGCCAAAAGAGCATGTTTATCTTCCTTGTCTTTGGCGAGTTGTGTAAACTTGCGATGGCGAATCTGCGTAAGACTGACCTTCTTCAACTCTCGATTCTTCAAAATAGATTCATATTTTGAAGATAATTTTTCTGAACGCTTACGCTTTTCTTCATTTATTTCCTCGTTTCTTAACCCTACAAGCTGTTCCTCCTTCAACCGCTGTTGATGTAAACGCTCCTTCATCTCCATATACGACATTTCATCCAAAAGGCCCAATTTAGGCGTCGTGGTTGGGTCAAAAACAATAACATGCTTTCGATGGACTGTGTTTAGGGCTTTTAGCTGACGAATTCTGTCGGCTTTCGCGCTTTCTTCTTTTTCCTTTTCCTCAATTTTTTCGAGTCTCAATCTTTCGAGTTGCTCTTTTAACTCTAAAGAATGTTGTTTCTTTTCTCGAAGAACTTTTGTCATGGCTTCTTGAGGTTTGGTCGATCTATCTTGGATAACATCTCGCACTATTGCCTGCTTCTCAAGAATTTCGATTTCCATTTCAACCTGTTGTTGTCGCTTTATCAATTCATTTTGTCTTCTCATCATCTCTGCGACGGAATAATTATCTTGCTTCTGCTTTTCCAAAGCAATTTTCGCCTCTTCAGAAGATTGTTTCGCCTGCTCTCTCCTCAGACTCACATGTTTAAGTTTTTCTAATTCATCCCGCTTTTCCATCATTTCCTGCCAGCAGTAGTATTCGATGGGATCACGGAGCTCTTCCTCGTAGTTTTTTAAGATTTGAGCATCTTTTGACTGTTGTTTGCGAAAGAGAGAATCCTCCCTCAAAATAGAAGCCGCGTTTGGTTGAATAGAGTCGATAAGAGCGAGATCGGCAGGGTTAGGGACCGGGGGCGGATTGTAATATACATTATTAAACTGCAATTCGGATAATCTTTTCTCCTCAATTTCTTCATGCAATTTATTGATTGGTTTTCCTGCTTTGGTTTGATGGAATTTGAATTCGTTCAGCGGGTTTGTATATTTTGCGCGAGTTTCCTCAGTAATTTTCGCTTTTCCCTTCAATTTCATTTCTTCTATTGTTTGTAGGTCAGTTTGATAGATAATTGAAGGCACTTTGCTCGCTGTAACGTTTTGCTCAATTTTAATCGGATTTGGCGGAAGAGTGGGATTTGGCTTTGATAATTTAGGGGATCGAGGTCGCGCAGAAATTCGATCCCCAGAAATTTTCTTGATTCCAACCTCTCCCTTTGCAAATGCTTCTTTTTGAGTCTCTTCTAACTGAGTATTCGCCTCGGTAGCATCATTGAGTTCTCCTGAGTACCGGCTCATCTCGGGAATCTTATTGATTAAGATAGGAATCATCTCATTTTCAATGTACGAGAGATCCTTGACTTTCATCCATGAAGAACGGTGAGTGTTCCAAATATTTGACTAAATTTTATTAGCAAAGGCCTACAAAGGACAGATAAACTTACCTCATTAAATAGGTAACTGATTAATGTCTCAAGTTTCGACGGTTCCACATTCCACACAATCTCCTTGAACTTCGGGAGCGAAAGTTCTGTACATCGAAAAATACAAATGTATGAGAGGACTTTATACATTACTCTATCAGCTCTTAAAATTCGAGATGAATTGTCTCCATAAAAGTCATCAAGGAAATTCTACAACGCCTAAGATATAAAGACCACAAATCGGACAAACTCACATTTAACAGCATCTTCTCCTTATAACAACCGTAAACTACTTGTTGCACGAACACATCTTCAGGTTTCGAATCCTAAATATAGAATCAATTTCTTTTAATTTTTTTCTTTGCTGCAAGAGATTTGCGAAGTTTACCGAAGATGTCACAATTCCCAATCGATCTGTCGTATGCGAATCAATTGAATGCGTAACTGGATTGAAGCTCTGCAATATTTCAATGCAAATAGCTATGAGATCTTCTTTTGTTGCAGACTTTTTCCTCATGGTTCGATTTGTCGCGATGGTTTCTGAAACGGTCGTAGTTTCTTTATTTTACGCTATCACAATTGTTCAGCTGATGAAACTTCTTTACTTTCTCTTTTTCGTCTTCTTTTTGATTTGGAGAGATGACGGCTTTGAGTTTGGGGAAAATTTTAGAACAGTAAATAAAAAGTGTTATCATGTCTGTGAAGAAGGAGCCTGTGCCTACGAAGGATGTTCTAATTTAACCTGTCCTGGAGGTGGTTGTTACTTTGAAAAATGTACTGGTTGTGATTGCCAAGGTATCCATACGTCGCCTTTGTTTCTTGACTTTTTAAACATATTCAGGTGGCGCTTGTGTCTTCTCTCAGTGTAAAGAATCGAGATGTCAAGGAGGCAGGTGAGTGCACAGAGAAAGCTTTCTATCACCTCATTTTATCGTCAGATGTTAGTTGTGAATTCCGAGATCCTGATGAAACTTTGAAGCGAGGTTACTGTAGCGGGGGAAACTGCTATTTTGAAGGAACGGCGTTCCCTGATTTCAACTCTTTTCTAAGTTATTGAGGGAGTGAAAGGAAGAAATGAAGCTTAATTGTTTTTGGATGTTATTACAGATCTGAGAAACAAAAATACCACTATATACATATAAAACAAATTTAATCACAAATCAATGCTAACGGATGGAGTTGATTCTGAGGTTCTGCAGTCAAACTTTTGTTCTTGGACAGCCATTCGACATGTAATTTTCTTAAACGATTCAAGAATTCTTGAGAAGCAGCTTCAGTGCTCTTGTCATGGATTATATCCACATCAGTTTTGCTTCTAAAAGATGTTATCTCTGGAACTTGGCTTGGGTGAGGAGTATTCACACAAAAGCTGTGTGCACGCGCTGATGGATCTAAGCGCCGGAAATAGGGAAGATATCTGATTGGCCTTAACGGACACATTGTTACACAAGGAGGCTCCATGATAGCATCACTAGATGTTGAAACTGACGCGGATTGCGTCTGCTGATCGGTGATCATTTGCAGATCATCAGAATCCATTTGTTGATATAATATTTTAATCGCTAATTTGCTGTCACTGATAGATTTGAGAGTCATGTAGTCCTTGACTTCTTGTAAAGCCTTCTGCTTAAAATCTTTATAGTCCACATCCGACCACCACAGCTGACCAGCTAATCCTGCAGCTTCATATTCACTAATGCTTGGAATGAGGATAAGGTGCACACGAGCACTAAACATGACAGACTTCAACTTATTTCCAAATAGATCGTGCTTATGTTCCTGCAGGTTTCCAGTTGTCGCCCATGGCTTAAATCCATTATGAACTAACGGAGGCCCCTCTGAAAACGATTGGTCAGAGAAAGAACGTGTCCCACCGCCGTATCTAACATCCTTTGCAAATCCCTTTTTGATTCAAGGATAATAAATGTAGAATAAAATAAATTGGGGGAAACTTACTTCTTGGTAAATCAAGTCGTGCTGTCTTCTCCTCGAACATATACTTTGCCTTCGCCAGCTTTGCTTTTTCGTGAGAACTCCTGGCATTTTGCTTGCGTAAATCAGGGAATTACCAAGATAACAGTTGTGATGTCATCTCCAATTATATAGTAAAATGTCAGAAAAGTCAAGAAAAGGCTGCGAATGGTGATCAGTTGAGGTTTGATTTGAAGGGCAAGTATTCAAACTCTCAATGAAGTTGATCGGTGTGATTCCCAAAGAAATTTTTCTGAGAAAAAAAAAAAATTCCTCGGGAAACCAACGAAAACCGAAAGACACAATTTATGCAACATACAAACCTACTGCCTCCTTAACTTGCTTCAGTGTTTTGCAAGCTTGGTGTGACGCTTCCTCACTACCCTGATTTAATACAGACTGCAAATAATTGGTATCTTTCATTATTTCTTGGTACCTAATCTGCACTGGTTTCAAATGTTCAATAACGGTCTCTGCAAGAAGAGGTTTAAATGATCCCCAATTCATTGTCGAAACTTCTGCCAATATCTCACCGTGTGTCTTGCCAGTTACAGATTGATAAATGTTGAGTAAGTTTGTACATTCTGGACGAGAGGGATTATCCCATTCAAGACCAGTGAATGCGTCTGTCTTGCAACGTTTGATCTTTTTAGAAATAACATCTGGCGGATCTAACAAGTTAATGCGGGAATTATCGTTTTCTGAGCTTTTCGACATTTTTGCGCGACCATCTTGTAGAGACATGATTCTTGCCGATTCATTCGATATAAAAGCGTCGGGTTCCTTGAAAACAGGCCGATTTGATTTACAGTAATTGCTGTTGAATTTTCTCGCAATATCTCGTGCCAGCTCGAGATGTTGTTTCTGGTCTTCTCCAACTGGAACCAATTCTGCTTGGTAAAGGAGAATGTCCGCCGCCATTAGAACAGGATATCCAAATAAACCAACTCCCACGTTTTCGTGTTTCGTTGATTTTTCTTTGTATTGTATCATTCTCTCAAGCCAGCTCATCGGAGTGATGCAATTCAAAATCCATGCAAGCTCACTATGGGCTGAAACATGGCTTTGAACAAAGATTTTACTCCTTTCTGGATTTATTCCTAAGGCGATGTACAGCGCCGCCGCGGATAGTGTCTCTGATTTGAGCTTTGCAGGATCTTGAGGTATGGTTATGGCGTGCAAATCTACAACGCAAAAATAACTCTCATACACATCTTGGAATTGCACCCATTGCTTAATAGCACCAAGATAATTTCCTAGATGGAGTGAACCGGTGGGCTGAACACCAGATAGAATCCTTTTTGGTATGGAGGGGGATTCTTTTGTAGCGAAGATATGGTTTAACCTCGCTGTGTTCTTAAAAGTACGAACTCTAGACATACTAAGAGATTGATAAGTTTGTGCTTGAAGCAGAAACAGACAGAAGCAAAGAACAAAGTTTATCATCGTACTTTGTCACTAAAGCGGACAAGAACGTAACCGGAACTTTTACTCCGGAGTTTTTATAAACGTTTCACTTATCGGCATTCGATTAAAATATGCTCGCTCAACTAGAATCTCTCAAGCGGATTCATAATACCTCAACTGTGACCCATACTCAGTTCCAGCCGAATGAAGAGGGACAACGAAAACTTATTATAAAAGGAATCACTCATCGAATGATTTCGCTCGCATTGAAACGTGAATCAACAAAGCATTTGTATGCTCAGAAGTTGAAATTAGACGATCTTCAAATAAAACTACATTCAAGTATTGACACTAGTGCGTTAGATACTACAGCAACCAACACAAACAGTCTAAGTAATTCTACCTATCGAATAATCGCCAAGCCAATCAGATGGACGGGACGAAGGCCACCGAAGCTGAGTAAAAGAGGTTCAACTAGCGCCTTTCAAGATGTTTTAGATGTCTTTTCTCCAACTTTGGTATTTTCAAGAATTCTAAAGGATTGTAAAGATTCCAATAGAATCGTCACTGAACTCAATTTATTGGCTCTTTCTTTGGCAAAGGACTCGAAACGAGTTTTCGACTCCATCTGTCGTGGGTACGATTTAGGAAGAGTTTTCCAATTAAATCCTAAGAGATTGTGCGAGGACATTGATCTAAGCGATTACTCGTTAGGAAATCTGCTTAATGTTACCAAGCTAGAAGATTTAAATAAAAGGAAAAGAGATGGCATTTTAATAATCTTTGATCCCTCCACCAACACGCTTGGAGAAAAAATCTCTTTAAAGATTACATATACCAAATATCTTGATCTTAATGTGGAGGAAGAAGTCTGCAAAGAATATTATTTTTCTTCAAATGGAAACTATTTCGGATTAACACTCCAGAAAGAAGCTGTGCGTGCCGCTTCTCCTTCGCAAATGAATCATGAAATGTTTGCAGAGGAAAATGACCGCACGCGTCACATTTTGCCTGGTTGGCATGGCAAGAATCCTATTTATATTCCCGCAATAAAATGCAAGCTTGAACTGATAGGACTCGATGCATATTCCAATAATGCATTACTTATTAACAATATTACTAGACTCAAATTTTACTGCGCTTTTTCAAGTGGAATGAAAATGGGAATGAGAAGAATTAGTGAGTTTCTGGAAAAGTATTCTCTTCAGGACGCTGCGAACTTACTTCTCCCTGGTGGGATGAGCTGCTTAAACTATGCTTGCTTGCATGGAAACTTTGAGGTAATTTCTCTTTTTGTAAAAGAAAAATCTAAGCACCCTTCTTGTAGGCAGTTCAGCGCTTAGTCCTCTGCGGAGCGGGAATTAACCATCGTTGCAAACCCGATAATCATTGCACCCCTTTACACGAGGCGGTGGTTGGAAGAAATGTGCAAATTGTTTCATTCCTCATTGAAAGTGGAGCCAATCAAGTAAGTCGAAGATTTTCTCAATATTTTCGCTAACCATATTGTAGCTTTTAAAAGATGATCATGGCAATTGTCCCTTGCATTATGCTTGTAAAATCGGTGATGTGGCCATAGTACGTATCCTATTGGAAAACGTCAGTGGACGAAGAGCGTTACTCGTTTTGAACAATTTAGAGCAAAAGCCAATCGATGTTTGCAGTAGTAATTACATTCGAAGTCAAGTTGAAGGTGAGAGCTTACTTGGAAAATATCTGGCCTCACAATCCTTTCTTCATCTTATAGTTGTTATGAGGAGGCACAGAATATTTGTGGCGCCTCGCATCTCGATCCTCGATCGCACTTAATATTTTGCTTTATTTTACGTTGTATTTCTCTAGTCTCTTTCATTTCTTTTGTAATACATGCCACCCAAGAGGAAAGCCGATTTGGAAGACCTGCGTCAAAAGAAAAAGCCAACAAAAACATCTTATGAAGATATCATAGATCAGGACTACTATCAGCAGACGTACCTTGATCTCTCCAACGAAGTTTCCCTGAAACCTGATCATGAGAGACGCCCAATTTGGATTTCGAAGGATAAATTGATCTTTCTTGAGGCGTTTTCTCCTTTATACCAACAAGCTTGTGACTTTTTGGTCGCTGTTGCAGAACCGGAGAGTCGCCCTGAATTTATCCATGTTTATCGCCTGACAGAAAATAGTCTAAACGCTGCGGTCGCGCTATCAATTGATGCCGAGTCGATCATTAAGGTCTTAAATCGACTTTGTAAAACGGACGTTCCATTAGAGGTGTCAAAGTTTATCAAGGAAGCAACTTATACTTTCGGGAAGGCGAAGATCGTCCTGAAAAATAATTGCTACTTCATAGAATCAAAGTATCCAGAGGTTTTGAGAGAATTACTGAGAAATCCTGGAATTGCTGAAGCGAGAGAGAAACACGACACAGAAAATTTCTTGGAATCGACAGCTCCTTTTGAGGACAGTCGAACTCTGGACATAACTAATATTGGTCTCGACATTGACGATGACGAAATGATTTTGAACGATGAGGATCAAGCTCTTTCACACTCGCAGTCTAGTTCAGTTTCATTTATGCTCAAACCAGGTACTGCACGGATGGTAAAAAAGACAGCAAAAGAAGATTCGAAATATCCGTTGATGGAAGAATATGACTTTAAACATGATTTGAGAAATCCTAACATCGAAATGAATCTCCGACCCTCCACAAAAATTAGAGTAAGTGTGGAGCCTTTTGCATTTTCTTTGAAAGACATAATGATTGATTGATTTTTCTAGCCCTATCAAGAAAAATCACTGTCAAAGATGTTTGGTAATGGTCGCGCTCGATCTGGTATCATAGTGCTTCCTTGTGGAGCGGGAAAATCCCTCACTGGTGTTACTGCTGCCTCTACGGTGAAAAAGTCCTGCGTGGTGATGTGTATTAACAACGCAAGCGTCAAGCAATGGAGAGAACAATTTTTGATGTGGACCACAGTGGCGGTAAGTCGTACGGCCGACGTCTATTCCAATTTAATCCTAATCCCTAGCCTAAATGTGTGAAATTATTCACAAGTACTGAGAAAGATACGTTGCCAGCGGATAACGAGGGATGCATTATCATTACAACCTATTCTATGATTTGTAAGAGTGGTGCTCGCTCAGTTTCTGGGGAACTGCTGATCAAAGCCATCACTTCTCGAGAATGGGGGTTAATGATCCTCGATGAAGTACATGTTGCGCCGGCAGATATGTTTCAAAAGGTCGTAGACATGGTTAATGCACACTGTAAACTCGGTTTAACAGCCACTCTTGTTCGCGAAGACAACAAGATTCAAGATCTTCCTTCCTTAGTTGGGCCGAAACTCTATGAAGCGAATTGGATTGATCTCACAAATCAGGGCTTCCTTGCGAAAGTCATGTGCGCTGAGGTTTGGTGTCCAATGACGAAGGAGTTTTATTCCGAATACATCAAAAATAGCACAGCAGGGAAATCGCGGTTACAGCGATTGTTGTATATTCTCAATCCTCGCAAGTTAAGGATGTGCGAATTCTTGGTGAAGTATCATATCTCAAAAGGTCACAAAATTATAATTTTCAGCGATGACGTCCCTGCCTTATGGTTGTACTGTGAAGCACTGAAGCTCGGTAACCAAGAAATACCATATATCTATGGTGATACACCTGAAGATAAGCGTCGTGATATTCTGATGGCGTTTAAATCACATCCTGAAGTTAACTGCATCGGGCTTAGTAAAGTTGGCGACACTGCTCTTGATATTCCTGAAGCTAACGTTATAATTCAAGTAAGTAGTCATTTCGGAGCGAGAAGACAAGAGGCACAACGTTTAGGAAGAATATTGCGACCAAAGCCGAATCCAACTGGAGGTTACAATGCGTTTTTCTATACTTTAATCAGCACAGATACGAAGGAGATGTTTTTCTCAAACAAGCGTCAACAGTATCTCATTGATCAAGGCTATACCTTTAAAGTGGTGCAAGATTTAACTGAACGTGCTGACAAAGAATCTAATATTTTGAAGGACTTAGGGAATGAATTGCAATTGTTAGAGCGAGTCTTAAAAGTTTACCATGAGAAAGCAGACCTAGCAGATCAAGAGGAGGAGAAGGCTTTAGTTGGCTTCTTTGAGGGAGAGTTTGAGGATGAGCAAGATGTAAAGACTCTCCCATCTTCTTTGTCAGCTCTTTCAGGTGCGGGAGGATTGCGTTACACGGAACGTAGTTAAACTTTGAACAGACGATCAATCTTAAATATAATCAATCACATCAATGCAATTCACGCTATTAGAAGTTCGAAATTATTGTTTGTAAGCTCTGCCAATATCTATCTATGTTCTGAGGTCGTGTAGAATCGGATTTTAGAACCACCTCGCTCTCTCGGGAATTGTAGTGTACAACTAACTGGAATAAAAACAATCCACCGTTTGCCCCATTCAGAAAATCATCCGCCTCCACAGAATATGCGAATAATTTTACTCCAATTAACTGAGAAGGATCCGTCGGTGAAGGGATGCCACCTGACGCTAAAACATAAATCTGTAACACTTGTAAGGAAAGTCACAGAGATATTTCAACACATCTCACCTTGTTGGTACGCAATAGATCCTCGATCGCCGAAATGGAGAATGACACTCCTCCGAGTCCAGATATTCGAGTATTCACTGCTTCGGAAAGACCTATCCACTTTTCTTGGAAGATTTGAGGGGAAATCATGTTCGGACTATAATCTTTCAGCCAACTTTGATCAGCAATCGATCCTTGAGAACTTGTTGGCACATTAGGTGTATCATCCCAATCTAAGAGATTAACCGTCCCAACCACTGCAGGCGGTTGCGTTGGTGGGAGATTAGAAGAAACTGTGACTTGTTCAGTATAATTCTTCTCTTCATGCCTATGAATTGGGGGCAAAACATTAGAATTCAAGTCTGTAGTTTCTTTAATATCAGTCGAATGTTTCTAAAAAAGAAAGAAAAAAGTGAAAAACAGCTGTAAATAAAGGGAATTGCCTTACCAACTGGTAATTCGGAGCTATGATAAGATCTGAAGGAATATTAAAAATCACAGCTAAAGAGTTAAATTCAGAGAAGATTTTCTTCTTTAACTCAATATCTTTGTTTTCGGCAAATTGTGCTGAGTAGGTATCCAGCAAAGCATTCATTGGAGCACCTGACAAGAAAAGTAGCTTCGCCGCCTCAACATTGTTTAGCAACAGTCGATAATACAACAGTGCACGATCATGAAGATCTTGATCGGAGGTGTCATTCAGAGCAGCCTTTAACAGTTTTCCTAACATTGATTGCAATTCAGGTGGGCGTTGAAAGAAGAGTTTCATTGTCGCAGTTAAAATCTGCGTTTTAATGGAAATAGAACTCTCTTGGTCGTATGATTGGATGAACTGTTCCAGAATGTAGGGGGCCTCAAGGATATTCTTCCCAAATTCACCGAGGAGCCAGATTAGTGATGCCTTCGCTTCAGAATCGTCGATCTTACGTAAATACTTTGCCAAATGAGGGAGAATAACATCGCTCAAAGTTGGGTGGATGCGCACTACTACACTTAAAATAATTGCAGCTTGACTTCGAACGTACGTAGAATCCATTTCCATTAAATTAAGAATAGTTTGGATCATCTCTTGTGCGACAGCAGGAATTTTAGCCGCAATATCACCAATCGCCTGGATCGCACGACGAGATAATTCCGCATCCACATCAGTGACATACTCTCCTAACTCGGATGCGATGTCACGCGCGTTTGAAGAGTTTGCAATGAAAGGTAGAAGATCAACTTTGAGATGCTTGACATGAGGTGGTTCGTTGTAACGCACAAAGAATTGGCGATATTCGTCATCGAAGATGCCAGACGAAAAGGACTGGTGCAGGATGCTTTGTAAGTGCTTCAAAGTCATAAACTGTATTTCTGCATGAGCACCAGTGATAAGGGTGAGAATCGGAGGCTTCGAACGCTGCACAATTTGAGTATGCAATTCTGGCATATGTTTAGTAAGATTAAAGAAGCACTTGAGCGCTGCAAGTACTGAACCAGAATTAGCAGTGCGGAGAACTGGATCGAGTAAATTCATGATGGCGTAAGTTTCGTCCTCGCTACTTGGTCGATATCGCGCAACAATCTCAAGAACAGTGTTAAGGCCCCACTCACTGAATTCACCGATACGATTCAGCAAGTTCATGACCATATGATTATTGGATTCAATTCCGCCAACAAGAAGTTTCATCTCATGAATTACAAAGAGGCAATTTGTGACGACATTAGCATCTGGGTCCTGAAGCATTCCATATAACTTGTCAATATATCCTCCATTTTCAACTAAAGCTGTATTCAGATAATTTATCTATATCCCAAAAAGATAGAATCAGGTGGACAGATCAAATAACAAACATTCTGACCTTCAGTACACCCAAAACGGCGGTTTTCCTCACATATGCAGAGATATCATTTAACCCTTGTTGTAAAGGTTTTTCTACATACTCGAGAATAGACTCGAGCCTTAAGCTGCACAATGATCGAAGAGCTAGGCCACGAACTAACGGATCTTCATTATTACTGGAGCAGAAACTGTAAACCCAGCACAGAAAATTGGTTTGAAAGCTTACCACTCTCTCAGAAAAGAATTAATACACATTATTGCCATTTCGGGTTCGTTGTGGGCATATTTACTTAGGTATAAGTAAACCATTTTCTTCACAACAATATCCTTCGTTTCAATGGCCATGATCATGTCGGTAAATAACCTCGAGACGTCGATACCTAAAGTCATGTACGCAATCACTTTCTTTATTATTTCTCTCTTTCTTTTAACATCTTTTTCAACATTGAAAGTTTTCATAAGCTGAAGTACGCGTTATCCAAGAAGAAAGGATTCATCAACAACCGACCTGTTTGAGCTCATTTACTTCTCCTTTCTTTTGATCCACAAAGTAACCAACTGCGGCTTGTGAAGCAACAGTGATATCGTTCAGTGCTGCGGACATCTTTTATTTTGTGCAATTAGAATCTTTTGACAACACAAAATGAAAAAGCGCTTTTCTATTTCCTTCCTATCTATTCTTCTCGAAAGAGAAAGATGTTCGCGTTCACAAAAGAGGAACAAGAGATTTACCAAGAGGATTCGAAGTCTCATCCAGACTGCAGCTATTCTATCAACACAAGAAAAAAATGTTTCGATAAAGATGGAGAATTTGTTTGTGAAACTTTGCGACAACTGCAACGTGTGTGTCCTCAGAAAAACCCTTTCACTATATATAGTCAAGCGAAGCAATCGACATCCCGCGATGAAGTTGATGAAATTTTTGGTCCATTGCAAAGATTTGAAAGTGAAAGAGATCGTTTGCTTGACCCTTTTGCGTTTTTCGAAGAGTCCTTAAGAAATTTCAGCTCAGATTTGTTCAATTCCCATGATTTTCCGTTACAACGACCACACTCAAGCCAGCGGAAACCCCAAACTTATATGCCGAAGCCGCTCGAAGATTCCAGTAAGTTTCGGGGAACATTGGTAAATGATTCGGTAGAGGAAATTTAAAATTTGTACAAATATTAGCAAATGTATATAAACTTGTAAACTAATACCTTCGACATCCGCAAAAACAATGCGCACTGTGTTTCATGGTGCTTTCACTTCCTGCATCTCGTGTGTCATCAGAAAGATCGCGAAAGCTTGATTTTCGTCGGACAGTAAATTTATGATGACTGGAGTCGAGTCTCATTTCTAAAATAGAAGACTCTTCTGATGAGTCAACTGATCGATAACTACTTTGTCGTGAATTGAAAGCTTGATCAGTCGCGGAGTTAATCGGTGGATTATTGCTTGAAATTGCTTCGAATTCACCTGCATGGGTTGCAACAATCTTTGATGTTCGTCTCGGCAAAAAAACGAAATAAGAAAAAAAAGGGCGCGAATTACTTGTCCCATCGACGCTGTCATCGACTGAGGATTGACTGAATGAAGTCCTTCTCAGCACTGTTCCATTCTTTGCGGCAACATTGACACCTTGAATAATCGATCCGAACGAAAATTTTCCTTTCATGCCATCATCGCTAGACAAGGAAAGTGATCTAGAACTATTAGTACGAGAGCCTTCCAACTGTTCCGATTGCTTGCGATCCTTCTTCTTAATCTCGTACATCATCCAACAGAACTCATCAAACTCCACCGTTCCGTTATGATTAGTGTCTATAGCTTTCATCAATTTTCGCAATTTCCTTTCATTAATTTTGATGCCTATCGAGCGTAGAAGAAGTTTAATCTCATGCTCTGAAAGATCACCGCTGTTATCCACATCCAGAAGTGAGAAGGATCTTTTCAGTTCTTCGATTTCATAAAAATCGAAAATTGTTAATAACTTCTTTTCCAAAGAGACGGGTAAATGGAACTTTACTTCATCTGGCATTTGCCAAGTGCATTCGTGGGTTAGGTTGTTGCGATAAAACAGCCGTTGCGCGAACGTGTTAAACTCCACTTCCCAATTCAAGCCCAATTTGTCCCTATTTGGTGGTAAAACTCTTTGAACTTTGTTACGTTGAAAGATCAGATGTAGAATAAAGCATGATGCAAGAGGCCGACGGTTTAAATGTTGAAGCTTGAAATGATTGATCACTTCCATAAACTGTGCCCATTCTGTAAGTTTCAAATCATCAGCGTAAGTTAAGAAAAGCTTCTTCACATACGACTTATTTCCTTTCTCTCCAACTTCACGAAGGATATCGAGAAACTGGTCAACATTGATTGATTGGAAATGCGCTATATCTTCTACGAATAAAGACTTCAGATGTTTAAGCTCTCTGGGCTCAAAGTTAACGTAAACAGAATCATCAAGAAAGAAGGGATCGTTTTCAGGTCGTATCCAACTACTTCTATTTGATTTGATTGAGGCATAATATGGCCGATGAATTCTATCATCGTAAAACCGAAACCACCCAGATGGTAGCATTTGTTCGATCAGGATCACATTAGAGGGAGCAGATTCCAAACTTTTACCCTTACTGTTGATCGCTTTTACAGTGAAACGATATTCTTGACTTGTCGCGAGATCATCCAAGACCACTTGTAGTTTCTCAAGCTTCGAAAAACTGTGACTTCCTTTATACTGCCATTCTGGCGGTTTGAAAGGATTTTGATTCGGGTCCTTGCGATACCTCAGAACTTCCCATCCTAATATATACTCCAGATTGTCTTGATATGTCCACCAAACGGCTGCACTTACACCTCGCGAGATCGAAAAAACAGCAGTTGGTTCACTGGGAAAACCAAACATTCGATTGAGTCTTCGTTGCTCCAAAAGACTTGAAGTCCCTGAAGAGGTAGCAAGGTTTCTTTCATCTTGCTTCAGGCGATTCTCTTCTTCTTTCTGGTTTTTCTTTTTGAGTTGTAAAAGCGCTAACGCATCCATCTCAAAGAGTTCAATGTCGCACTGTAGCGCAGATTATAACAAACTTGCATAATTCGTAACCAACTAAATGGACCTTCAGCAGCGAAAAACAGTTCCTATCGCTCAACTCCTTCGCAAAAGGAAGCGAGCTGATCAATCCAGCATATCTATTTTGGTTGACTCTTACAAGATATCAAAGTTGGATGAAGCCATCAGCAACCTAGAAAAAAATGAAAACGATAACTTATTCGAAAGCGGAACAAGAGCCGATGAATTAGTTGTCGAAGAGGATGATGATGGAAACATGACTCGTGTCTACTCGAGAATCCAAGAGGAGGATCGAATCGACCCTCTACCGTCTAGATTGTTGCCAAATGCCGTTACAGTGCCAAAGCCGCGAAAAGTGAACACCACCTCTCGAAGCAATTCTATGCAAGAGATCAAGAAAGCTATCGAAAGTTATGTACCAAATTCCCAAGTGAAAAGGCCTTTTTATTGTCGTTTTTGTGCTTTGCAAAGCCTTGATCTTCCTGACTATCAGCATCATTTGCAGACATCTTCGCACCAGGAGAAAGAAAGATTTTACAAAAAGATTTCATTTTGTCATCTTTGTCGCAAGCAGTTCACTTCCCCTGAACAGCTAAAGGAGCATAAAAGTGGTCGTGCACATCAAGAAAGATTGTCCCAACGCCAAATTAATCCACCTGCATCTCGAAGTCGTTTCGAAAGGTATTAATAAATCTTCACCGCCTGGCACTATAAAATGATTTTACATTCACAAACAACCATTGACTCCGCAAACTTATCCTTATCCAGCGTTGGAAAACCGTTAGTTCATATTTAAAGTGCGAGCATCCACTTACCATCATGGGTTCCTTTTCCATTAAGCTAAGATTTCCGTTCCTGCTGTAAACCACTTGGACAAGCAAACTACATTACCACCCTGCCGGCACATCTTTGACAAAAGAGGAACCATCAATCAAAAGCACAATCCAGTAATTTAGCTCTATGGTGTAGCGAGTTTTCTACCCCTAGTATGTCAATCGGTGTTGTATCCTTGATGTGGGAAGTGCTCGAAGATGCCTTCAGGGATTTATTTGAACTTCCATCGGGATTTGCATTGGTTGAGTACATTAGAGCGCTTGCTTGACTTTCAAGCAGGAGTTTAAAACACCCTATGGGGCGAAATTAATTTAATCATTATCGCAAGAGAAAAGACTTACCAGAAGACACATGTAACATCGCGGCAACTGCTTACTACAGCTCCTGGTTTTCGAAGGAATTCTTCCAAAGAATATCAATCGACATTTAAGTTTTCACGATATCAAAATTAAATGCAGTTTTTGTGGTCAATCGCTCAGCCAACCGAGATAGTACGGACACTGAGAAGTGCTTGATCAATTGTTGAGATTTTCTTTCTACACTACCTCTCATTCGTGCAGCATCGACAGAAGGAGCTGCAACGGTCAGAGAGGGATGGGAAAATTTCTGTCGATTTTCACGGGTTTTCTGGAATTTTTGGCAAATTCCAAGTATCGGATATAAGCTGGCGATAGATGTTGATCCATTTCGTTACTTTCTCATTAACCATAGGTCGGGATCAATGGTTATAGAGGGTTGATCTGGTGATATTGTGATTGGTTTGGAAGAAAGTCACAGTATTGGATCTCGCTAAAACATAAGCGACAGCAAATCGCTCGAAGCTTTTCAGTTTCTGAATTGCTAAATTGCAGGTAGTTTTCCAAGAAGATCGAACTCGAATTTCCGAAAGAGGAAGCCCCATGCAAAACATCTACAGCTAAAACTGGCAAGATAAAACTGGTACAGCACAGCGCAGTTGACCAATTTAATCTAACCCATGGAATTTTCGGGAAAATCAAGCAACATGTTGTCCTCGCCGGTTTAAACTGCAACATGATTCATAGACACTAATTTCATGCTTTTTTGACCTTCTAAATCACAAATCAAAGTGCAACTGTCATTACTGTCTATAGATGAGAATTAGATAGACAAAAATAGACACGAACGTCTTGATGCTTTCAAAGTATGTCCATAGTTCCAATTTGACGTGGACGCTTTTGGTTACTGCAAGGATGATAGGTTGAAGAAAGGGAATTACCGAAAAGGAAACAAAGAGAATTATCTGAGTCGAAAAAACTTTGTTCATTACAGTTACGGCCCCTGTCGTAGTTCCATGCACCCAGGAGAGAATTTTGATTTCATTTTCACAAGGAGTCAAAGAACCAGTTCTTTCATCGTTCAACGTGCGAGAAAGGTGAGTAAGCTGTGAACGGTTCGAAGGAATTCTTTTTTTTCGTCGCGCCACTAGTTATCCTTACATCAGTTATTATCTAGCAAGCAATCATCCAAAACCTAATGCCTGGTAGAAGGACGAATATGCGGGGAACCTAAACATGTAGTTGTATGCAGGCACAAAGGCAGGAAAAAAGAAAGAGAAGAAATGAACCACAAAAAGAGAAATCAAAAAGTCAACAATCCTTTAAAAGACCCTGAGAAGGGTTCATATGCAATAGAATTCCGATGCGGAATCATAGATCTTTCCTCAAGCGACCACGCCTTTGCGATAGGCGCTAGAATCTTTTAGAAGAGTGATTTCCCGCCAATGAATTAATCATTTCGCCCCTGCTTTTTGAGTGATGATCTCCTCTCAGCCTCTCTACTTGCTTAACGCGACAAAAATCCGCAAGATCAGCTCAACGGTCTAGCAAATCCAATTCGCGAGTCTAAAAAGCAACGAACGACCCACTCAAACCCTTAAGAATCAAGCCAGCATACTTGCCACTAGTACAAACACAAGCCCTTGATCAAAAATTTCCCTTATCTTAGGTATTAAGGTGAGAATCCATTCCATGCTCTCGTGAAGTTCCATGAAACCGAAATGAAATCATGCGAGTATCGGTACTTGCAAAAACACGATTTTTCGGG
>VFQN01003560.1_pt1 | contig 22021 bp, 32 predicted proteins | sample 3512371 | NCBI WGS metagenome assembly VFQN01 (sample SAMN10412370, study PRJNA504923) | tailings metagenome | isolation source: Replicate 2 from Balatoc abandoned mine | place: Philippines: Itogon, Benguet | collected 2017-08-28
GAGGACCTACCCGCAAAAAATAGGTCTCCGATAATCCCATAACCCTTCTCCTGAAAAAAAAAAAAAAAAAAAAAAAACCCACGTTATTTACATAAGTGGTGCCCTAAAGCTCATGGTGTTCACAGCTCGTACCATATGTACATCAGCAAACCGACGCGTTCCTGCGCCGTTGGCCCTGCGCATAGACCTCACTGGTGGCCTGCCCGGTGCGTGTTGCAGCACCCGCGCCGCTTCAGGAAAAGCGAAACGCCCCTTGGATCCCACCCCACATAGCTCTACACGCGCGCCGTATACACCCAAGCCACACGACAGACGCTGCCTGCCCGCCTGCCTGCCCACTCGCCGCACAGTCAGGCCGTCCTTGCTCTTGCCCTGAAGAGTTGCCATCCGCAATGGTGCTCCGCAACCCCAACCCGCCCGTGTGCATGGACCTGCCAACCTGCCGCATTCCGGCAGCCACTAGCTGTGTGCCGCAGACCGGTGCCGTACACCGAGGTCCCCATTCACAACATGTTTCACCGTGCAACCCCATGCACCTCATGTTCCCTCTTCACAGGGGCATTCGTTCTGCCGTTGGCCATCCTTCTCGCGGTTCTCGGCCACCTGCCGCTGCCACCACCGCCACCATAGCTGGTCTCGTGCTGGTGTCCTTCCCAGTCTGCACCTGCCGCCGCCTCACGCCGCGCCCCCCGCCTGGTTGTGCCATTGCCAGCCTGCTGTGCCATTGCCAGCCTGCTGCACAACGGCGCCCGCTAGCTGCATCGTGCACGCTTCCGTAGCCGCGCCCGCACGCCATGGCCCCTTCGTGGTGTTGTCCTCCCCCTCACGCCATCATGCCCCCGGCCTGGTTGTGCGGCGCGCACACCAGCAGCACACCGTCCAGCCCCACAGAATACACCGCAGTGCTGTCGTCCGAAAACACCAGCTCCGAAACCCCGCCGCTGTGCCCCGCCACAGCACCCGCAACCGCCCACCGCCCGCCACCTGACACACCGTCCTCAGCCGCCGCCGTAATGCGGTCCGGGATACGGCAGAACCGTACCACGCCGTCGCGGCCGCCCGCCGCTAGCCACCTGCCTGACGGGCTGGCCGCAACCGACAGCACGCCAACCGCCGCGAACTGCACGGACGCGACGTACGTGCGCGAGCCGGGGTCCACCACGTGTACGGCGCCGTCCTCGCACGCCACCGCCAGCAGCCTCGGGCGCGTGCCGTACTCCGGGATCCACGCCAGCGCGTTCACCGTCGTACTGCCGACCGTCGCGCTGCTGTTGCCGGGCCGCGGCCCGGCAAACACCGAGCCCGCCAGCGACTTGCTCTCCCCGTCGTACAGGTACACCGTCCCATGGGTCGTAACGCACGCCAACGTACACGCGCCCGCCACGCCCGCCGCCGGGCCCGCCGCCATCGCCGCCACCTGCCCCTCCACCCCCTCCAGCGCGCCCGCCTCGTCCCAGCCGCCGCCCATGCGGTACAACCGTACGGCCTGGCCGTCCTGGTAGGCGGCCGCCAGCAGTACGTCCTTCCCGACGGGGCCCGTTGGCCAGAAGGTGAACCGCCCGCCCGCCAGCTCCTTCACCGTACGCCAGCCCACCGTGTCGCCGCCACCGCCGCCGCCAGCGTCCCTGCCGTACACGTAGAGCTTCTCCAGCTCGGGGCTTGCGGCGGCGGCGTAGATGCCGTCGGGGCTCCATCGGGCGCAGGCCAGGGGGCCGCTGCACTGCAGGGTGGCCAGGCGCTGCCACGTGCGCCTGCGGGAGGGGAGGTGGCACGTGTGTAAGCATGTGTGTGCACGGGAGTGAGCGCATGCGAGGTGCACGGGTGAAGGGGCCAGGGGGCCGCTGCACTGCAGGGTGGCCAGGCGCTGCCACTTGCGCCTGCGGGGGCAAGGGCGGGGAGGGGAAATGTGTGGGTGAACAAGCGTTGCTGCGGGTGAGCCACGCCTCCCTACTCCCCTGTCTTAAAGCACGTTGCACGGCCCTTTCCCCCATCCCTGGGCGCCGCTCAACCTCTGTGTTATCGTACCCACTGTGCCCGTCAAAACATGTAAACGACCTCCAAGGCCCCTCACTCTCCCATCCCTCGCCAAGAACCTGAAGCACAGTCCCCTTGTCGCCCTCAGCCCCAGAGCGGCGTAGCCCGCTTCGCTCAGCCCAGCCCCCCTCCCACGCCCTTCACATGGCGGTGCTGTGCGCCATCCTCCTTAATTAACCAATATAGCTCCGATCCACCAGTGCGCCGAGCTATGAATCTTCCATGGCCCCTCCTCTAAACTCTGTGTACCGCCCTGGTCTCCCCCCGCCGGTACGTGATGCACGCCATGTCCATAACAGATGCAAGGGCAGTTCCAATCTACTAGTGTATCAGGATTGGAACCTCCCACAATACTACATACCCGTCCCCTAAACCCGGGTGCTCCAAGGCCCCTCACTTCACACCCTCTCACCAAGTGCCCAAAGCCGAGTCCCTGAACCATCCCAAAAACCACGCCACGCCTAGATCCCTCGTCCACAGCCCGTCCTCCCCAGCCCCTAAACGCGATTCACCCTGGCCCCCCACCTGTCCGTGATGCGCCCCAACTTCAGACCCCTCCACCTTTTTCACCAGTACGAATGTTTTTAATTTTGAAAGCAGATTCCCGTTTCTCATGCTTAAATCTTTCAATTTAGGCATGCGGTCATTTTAGGATATTTGTACCCCCCCCCTGAACTACAGGTACTGCATATGCGTCCCCTAAACGCTGTTCCCTCCCACCTGTCCGTGATGCGCGCCGTGCCGTCCTCGCCGCCCGTCAGCAGCCACCGGCCGTCAGGGTTCAGCGCCGCCGCCAGCACGCCGCCGCCGTGCCCCGCGCCGCCGCCGCAGTGCCCGTCGCCACGCGGCACCTTGTCGTACTTGCTCTCGCCGCCGCCGCCGCCATCCGCCGCCGCCAGGCCGTGCAGGTACTCCCCTGCCGCCGCCGCCGCCGCTGCGTCCCCGCCCACCAGCGCCGCCGCCGAGGCCGCCGCCGCCGCGTCCAGCTGCTCCTGCCGGCGGCGGCTGCTCCCCATGTCGTACACGCACGCCGTACCGTCCGTACTCACCGACGCCAGCAGGCCGTTGGCGGCCGCCCAAGACACGCGGCTGACGGGGTCCGAGTGGTCCGCCAGCACCTTGTACGGCGCGATCTGTACGGCAGTGACGGGCGTGGTGTCGACAGGCGGCGGCGGCGGCTTCTTCGGTACGGCAGCGGTCTCATCGTCCGACTCGTCGTCCGACGTTGCGTACTCTGTTTCGTCATCGCTGTACTCTTTGGGCTTCTTGACGCGAGACTTTTTCTTTTTGGGCGGCGGCGGCGGCGGCGGCGGCGGAGGCGGCGGTACGACGGAGCTGACGTCGTACAGCCGTACGCTGTTGTCGAAGCCGGCGCTGGCCACCTGCGGGCAGGGAGAGTCAACGGTGGGTGGCTGGTGGCTGGTGTAGTGCTAGCATGAGGCCGCGCACAACGCGCGACAAGGCGTAGCTTAGCGAGCAACTGAACCGTGAAGCGGACGCCATCGCGCGTGTGCGGCGGTTGCGCCTCCTGTCCGGCACACAGCTGACGATCCATGCCCAGCGCCGCAGTGCACGGGCATGCTGCATCACTCCGCTCTGTCCGCTGACAATTCCGCGGCCCTCTCCCTGCGATCCTCCCACCCCAACCCGCCCCGCACCACCCACCCCTCCCCCCTTTGCCCCCGACTGGCCTGGCACACCACAAGGACACCTCCCCGCCCTCCGACAGTCCAACCCGTGCCACAGTCCCCCCTCACCTGCATCCCGTCCGTACAATACACCGTGCAATACACACCCTGCCCTCCCACGTTCCTCCCTGCATTCCGCTCCTCCCCCAGTCCCCCCTCACCTGCATCCCGTCCGGCGCGAAGGTGCACCCGCTGACGTGCGCCCCGCCGCCCTCCAGCACCGCAACAGCCTGGGGGCAGGTAGCAAAAGCGAGCGAGCAATGGGAGCATGGGTTATGGCACGCAGCGACAGCGTCAGCACACTCCCATCTTTTAGCCACTGGTCAGGGGGCATACGCACGCGGTGCAGACCGGCACTCGCCCTGCCCAGCCGTGCCCTGCCTAGGACGACTTTAGCAGCTGCAAGCCGCCAAGGCCAGACGACTTGGAGCCCCGCCGCTAGCCCCTGGTTGATTCCCCCTCAGCTTACAGACTCCCAGTCACCCCACCCTGGCCCCCCTGACCACCCACACGCCGCCCCACCCCCATCCACCCCCACCCATTTCTGTTTGCCGCCCTGCGGTTATACGCCCACCTGCCAGTTGCGCTGCCCCTCGCACAGCCGTAGGGTGCGGTCGCCCGAGCAGGACAGCAAGAACCTGCAGGGCAGGGCAGGGTAACGGGGGAGGGAACACGGAACAGGGTATGTGTTGGATGTTTGTGGGTAAGCAGGCATGGCTGTTTCAGAGCAGGACAGCAGGAACCTGTAGGGGAGGGTGAGGGGAGGGCGGGTGCAAGGTAGGAACAAAGTATGCGTGGAGTTGATGTGGGTACGCAGGCGAGGAGTTTATAGTGCATGCAGGGCCCGCCAACAGACCCACGGAAGCCCATGCGGTGCATGAGGGCCCCGTTATCATGCACACTGCACTGCTACTAATCATGTCGTACCATGAAATCGCCGCCCCCTTACCTGCTGCAGCTGCTGAACGTCAAGTCCATGACCGGCCCGCTGTGACAAGAAGAAAATAATATACAACATATTACATAAAATATGTTTCGTAATACCTCCTTTTCCCCCTTACCTGCTGCAGGCGCTGAACGCCACGTCCATGACCGGCCCGCTATGCCCCGTGAGGCAGGTCAGCTGCTCCAGCGCCACCGACTCGCCCACCTGAAAGCACATCAAAGCGCAACCCACAACTGGATATTCGGATCGCGCAACACTTTAGGCTTCGGGGCCACATATTCGTCAACCTGATTGTCGCGTCAACATAAGTAAGCTTCATGGCCACAGGCTCTCCTACTTGTGCAGTGTGGGTACCGGTGTGGGCAAGGTGTGGGCAAGGTACTGGGGGCAAGGCAGCACCATTCTGCCGCTTCGGTCCTGTCAACAGTCCCGCAGACGTGTCGCCTCTCCAGGGTAGCCTAGTCCTAGGCCTTCGCATGGCCACGCGTGCGCCCCAGCCCTTTCCGTCCTCCCACCAGCACGGACATGTTGCAGCAGGCATCTCCTCCCCTCCCATCCCCGCTCCAACACCCCACCCCCCACCTTGAGCAGCACCACCGTTTGGTTCTCCATGGCGGCAGCAAGCAGCTCGCCGTCGGGGCTGGGGGTGTGGGTTGAGGGGAGGGGCCAGACAAGGTGGGCGTCCGGTTGGGATCGGGCACACGAAAGGGGTCAAGCCATGGTGGGTCGGACACTGCATTGCTGTTGGGGCGCCCGCCTTGCATGGCACGGCATGCACCGAGCCCGCCAGATATGTACGTATCTTCAACAGCAGCATACACAGGTGTCCCCGACCCGCACCTGAAGGCCAGCGCGTTGACGGTTGCGTTCTGGCGCCCCCCTCCCAGCACCAACTGCGTCACGGGCAGCTGCTTGGGGGCCTCGGAGGAGGCGGCCGTGGCGATGGGCGGCTCCATAAACACCGTGACCTGCGGGATGAGGGAGGTCGGAACTGTCGCCGCTTGAATGGGTACGGGCGTATTGCGCTCCCGAGGGTGTAAAGCCAAGCGCCCACGCCACGTGTGATGCATCGTTGACACCTGCCGTACAGCGCTGCACCTTGTTTCCCAGTCAACGCTATCATACACCACTTCCACATAGGCATGGCAAGCAACCCACTGCCCCCCGTCCCTCACCTCTCCGTACTGCCGCCCTAAACTCCTGTCACACAAACGGCACGGCAAGACACCCTCCACGTACCCACCAGACTCAAGCCACAAACGGCACGGCAAGACACCCTCCACGTACCCACCAGACTCAAGCCACAAACGGCACGGCAAGACACCCTCCACGTACCCACCAGACTCAAGCCACAAACGGCACGGCAAGACACCCTCCACGTACCCACCAGACTCAAGCCACAAACGGCACGGCAAGACACCCTCCACGTACCCACCAGACTCAAGCCACAAACGGCACGGCAAGAAACCCAGCGCCCCCCCTCACCTCTCCGTACTGCCCGCCCGCCGCGCACAGCTTGCTGTCCGGCCCCCACGCCACCGCCTCCACGTATCCCCGCTGCGTCTGCAGCAGGCTCAGCGCCTGACCGGTTGCCACCTCCCACCACGCCACCTTGCGGTCCTGGCCGCCCGACATGAGCAGCGAGCCGTCGGGGCTCCAGGCCAGGGCGTCCACCCTAGAGGGGGGAAGGGAGGCAGGGAGGCAGGGAGGCAGGGGGTGTGCTCAGGAGGCAACAAAGGGGTCCTGGCCGCCGGACATGATGAGGGAACCGTCGGGGCTCCAGGCCAGGGCGTCGAGGGGGAAGGAGGGGGAGGAGAGTGGGTTAACTTTGTCAGGGGCCACCTTGCGGTCCTGGCCGCCAGACATCAGCAGCGCGCCGTCGGGGCTCCAGGACAGGGCGTCCACCCTAGAGGGGGGGAGGCAGGGAGGCAGGGCAGGGGGTGTGCTCAGCAGGCAACAGGAAGGTCCTGGCCGCCGGACATAAGCAGCGAGCCGTCGGGGCTCCAGGCCAGGGCGTCCACCCTAGAGTGTAAGGGAGGGTATGGCAGGAGATGGCAGGGGATGGGTAGCTGTACACCGGGAGAACGGACCTCACGCCAGCGTGCATACTTATATGGAGCCAAGGACTACATGAGCTGGGTTGCGTCTGCTTTTATCCATCCAAGGAAGCTGAGGCCATGCCATGGCGGCGTCATGTGGGGACGGTGGGAAGCCTGAGGGGCAGTGCGAAGGCCCAATGCGCGGCGTTGAGCATTAAGCATTGTGGGAGGGTGTTTATGAGGCGTGGGCGATACAAAGGTAGTACGACAGTACAAAGTACGACAGTATAGTGCAGTTGACATCACTTTCCAAATGTGTACTACCCACCATCCGCTGTGTCCCTCCATCACCCCGTTGCACGCCCCGCTGGCGGCGTCGTACACCGCGATGGACCAGTTGGCGCCGCCGACCGCCAACTGCCGGCCGTCGGGGGACCAGGCCAGCGCCCGCAGGTGGTCCTCGGGGGGCTGCGGGGGCGGTGGGGACGAGGTAGGGGGCAACGTGGGAACGGGGCTTGAGAAAAAAAGGTAAGGAACAGGTTAAGTGAAATGGCCCTCGCAGTGCAGCCATCTACATGCCGTTGCATAGGTTTCCGGCAGGTCCCTGGTCCTCGGCCCCCGCCCTCACTCTCATCCGGGCCACCAGCGGCGCCCAGTCGCTGGCGGGCGGCGCCGCCGGCACCGCCATCCGTACGACCCACGGCGCGCCCGCCACCGCCACCGCCCTGTCGTACAGCTGGGAGGTCAGCGGCGCACGAGCCAGGGCGGAGGACACCAGCAGCGCACCCGAGGGGCCTGGAGGCGGAAACACGGGTGAGGGAGTGTGGTGGAGGGTAGAACGGGGAACGAGGCTGCTTGTTTGCACTTTGGGGAAGACACTGGGGATGGTGCCCTGCCGCGTTCCTTCGTGCCTGCAGCACCGACCCTGACCGGCAAGGACAACCCCCATCCCACCCCCACCTGCAGCGCCAGCCGCAGCCACCTTGTGCTCTTCTGGACCCTCACCGCCTCCCGTTTTCCCTCCCGCACCCCCGCCCCCCACCTGCCGCGTCTGCCCCGCTGCCCTTTGATCGTTATACCCACATATAACCCTGCCCGGATAAGCGCACCTGCCGCCGCCTCCAGCCCCTTCTGCAGGTCCTGCATCGCCAGCCGCAGCCAGCGCAGGACGTCGCGCCACAGCGCCCCGGGCGCGGAGGAGGGGAGGACAGACAGCGCAGACACAAGGGAGGGGCCGCGGCCGGCCTCCAGCACGGCCTGTGGGGGGCAGGAGGGAGGCGAGGGAGGGCCAAGGAGGTCATACTCGCTGAGGTTCAGTGCGGGCGCGGATGAAGGCTGCAGACCGTTACAACACACACAACACAGCCTATCGGTACGTGCGAGGCAACGGCGAACAGAGTTGCGTGCAGCAGCCCAAAGCCCCCCAGCGCTTTGCACACCATACATAGTGCAGTGTATTTGAGCTAGTGCTAATACCACAGCTGCACAGCGTGATACCTAAAGTATAGCAGTGTGTCCTGCATTGCTACCTGCAGCAGCCCGAAGTCCGCCAGCGCCTCGTCCAGCAGCGCCGCCGCCTCGCCCGCCATCTGCTGCGCCGCCGCCGCGGCAGCGCCGTCGGCGGAACCGACAGCGCCGGGTGCGGCTGCAGCCGCCAGGTGGTGCAGCATGTACCTGCGGCCGACATTGGATACCGCAGTCGTCTTGTTCCGTTTCATGTGCACAATGGTCGAAGTCCAATCTACAACCCGTACAACGGGCCCTCCTCTGCTCGTTGGGGGGCGTCTCCCGCACCCCCAACGGCCCAGCCTCATGGTATAGGCCGTGGGTCTACGCCCAGTGACCGCCACCCACCTAACGCAGTACCGCGAGGGCGCTGCCCCCGGCGCTGCCTTCCGCGCCCGCGCCATGTGTCCCCCCAGCAGCAGGTGCCCCCGCTGTGCCAGGTGGTCGGTGAAGGCGGCGGCAAAGGTGTTGGCGGAGGCGGACTTGGAGCGGCCGGGAGTGCTGGAGGGGTCGGCCTGTGGGTGGCGGGTATAGTACATGTGTTTTGACGCAACGGCTTTACACGCGTGGCTGTTGCAAGAAGCAAAAACGGCGAGGGTTGGCAGCGGCCATGCATGACACGCCCCGTTGCCGTCACATGCCACGTGTGCTGGAAGGCTCCGGGGTCTTGCTGGCCGCCGTAGCAGTGCATCGCCTACAACGTAATGCGCCATGCAGGCCCACCTGCAGCCAGTCCAGCAGCGACTTGTGCAGCGCGAACACGTGTCCCTGCTCCACGTAGAACAGCGTGGGGTAGCCGGGCAGCTGTGACACGGCGTCGGCCAGGCCCATCTGGGGAGGGACGGGAGGGAGGGTAGGAACAGGGGAGGGGAGGAGTTCAGGACGGAGGGAGAGGGGCAGCAGGGCGGTTCGGGGGTTGCGCAAGGTGGTCAGGCAAGGCCTTGCACGGAGCGGCGGTAAGCTGTAGCGCGACGGAGCACAGGCCCTCCGACATGGTGGCACGCCAAGCGCAACACACGGACACTCACCTGCTGCATCAGGTCCAGGGGCAGCGGCTCCCTGGCCGCCACCACCGCCGCAAGCGCGTCGGACACAGCCGCACGGCCACGCCAGTTGGCGCCAAACACCTGCGGAAAGGACGAATGTACATTCGATGGGATGTACATGGTATAGTCACAGCACGCGCATTCAGCATCGCCTGCAGCAACGGTCTGCGAACAGGTGCATTGCCTTGTGCGCTGCCCGACTGCCGTACAGCCGCACCATGCACCTACCTGTCCGTACACCTTATACACGTCCTCCAGCGTGGGGTGCAGCAGCATGCTAGGCCACGTGTCATACACGCACACGTGCAGTAGTTATTGCCGTACACTTCCAGCGCCCCACCTTTCCGTACACCTTGTACACGTCCTCCAGCGTGGGGTGCAGCAGCGCGCTGGCCTTGTGGTCCAGGTTGGGCAGGCAGGCCACCGACACCGTGTGGTACACCATCATGCCGCCGCCTGGGGGAGGTAGGAGGGAAGCGTGGGGCGAAGGGGTTGGGCGGTTTGCCAGTACGCGAAGTCACGGCAGTCCCAGGGGGTAGCATGGGACGACAAAAGAGGTACGCGTAAAAACGCGAGGAAATCGGCAACAGGGGATGAGGAGGGACGCAGGTGTGGGGCGGTTGGTGCACACACAAAAGCACGCGGCGCCGTGGAGAAAAAAATGTGCTTTTACCGTACATATCGTACCGTACTCAGGCTCCTACCCTCACTACCCACCTGATGACGCCGCCACCGCCGCTGCAGCCGCCGCCGGGTCCAGCACCGCCTGTCCCGGGCGCGCCACCTGTAATGGCGAACAGATGCGAAGGCATGTGTTCATATAAACCTGGCATGTGTTCATAATTCACGAGAACACAAAGCTTTGCAAATGCAGGCCTGGCCTTATGCACTCGCTTGTGCTTCCTTGCAAACCCGGCATCCCCGTCGAGGCACTGGGCCACCCTGGGTCACGCCTTGCAGCTCAAGTCGCCCCGGAAAAGGTCCCCGGCCTCCCATCACCTTTGGCTTGTTTGCCCGTGCTGCCGAGGGCGACCAGTTGCCGTCCACCGCCTCCACCATGGTGGTGATGACGGCCTTGGCCTCGCCCGGCTGGCGCAGCTGGTTGGGGCGCACCGTGGTCACTCCGCCCTGGGGGGTGAGGGGGGTTAGGCGGTAGGACGACAGACGACGGGTGAGGGGGGCACGCATGTCATCAGAACAGAGGGGTATCATGTTGCGCACAGTGGTCACCCCGCCCTGGGGGGTGAGGGGGGCACGCATGGCGCACAGTCAGGACAGGGGGGCAACATGTTACAGTTGGTGGGTGGTCAGCCATGGTGGTGATGACGGCCTTGGCCTCGCCCGGCTGGCGCAGCTGGTTGGGGCGAACCGTAGTCACGCCGCCCTGAGGGGTGAGGTGGGCACGCATGGCGCACAGTCAGGACAGGGGGGCAACATATGCAAGTTGCCAGCCATGGTGGTCATGACCGCCTTGGCCTTTCCCCGGAAGGCGCAGCTGGTTGGGGCGCACAGTGGTCACGCCGCCCTGCCAGTGCGCAGTCAAGGCCAGGGAAGAAGTTAAGGGACAGCAGCGCATGATGTACACATCAGAAGGCTTTGGCCATTCCACGTTGCATGGCCGCCCGACCCCGGTACAGGTGACTGCCGCCGTTTTCGTATTGCGCCGTGGCCCATCCACCCCTCCAGCCCCACCTGTGCCTGGAACGTCCTCGCCCGGCAGGACAGCACCCTGCCACCTACAGCAACACTGTACTGCTGTACCCTGGCATCATTGCGCATGCCCCTAGCTGCATGGCCCCCTGCCCCCACCTGCGCCTGGGCGGTCCTCGCCAGGCACGACAGCACCTTGCCCCCCGCCGCCTCCTGCGTGGTGGTCACGAAGAAGCGCACCAGGCCGGCAGGCAGGCGGGACAGCTGCCGCGTCAGCAGCGCCAGAGCGCCGTTGCCGCACGCCACGGGAACGCCGCCGCCGCCGCCGCCGGCGGTGGCCTTCCCGCCGTCGGCCGAGGCGCGGGCGTTGGCGCCTCCGTCCAGGGAGGCGCCCACCAGGCGGTTGCGTTGGGCGTTGGCGGTCGAGGAGGCGGTTGGGTCGGTTGTGGGGGCAGGGGGGTCCGCCTCGTCCAGCGCGTCCAGCAGGATGACGATCTGGGGCCAAAGGCGGAATGGCGAGCACTTGTGGCGTTTACAACCTCTTGCGGTATGCGGCACGCGGTGCTGCAAGTCCCAAACCGCCGTACAGAAGGAGGGCGTACCATGCGCAAACAATTTGTTCATCGTGCTTAAGAACAAGGATACCAGGACTCCGCCTGGGCCTGCTTTCGCGCCGTGGCCAGCTCCTCCTGGCACGCTCCCATGCCCCAGCCACCACCACAGCACCCCGCAACATGCCCCGGGTACCATCCGTCTGCTGTACTAACACACTACAACACGACCAGGTACCACCCACCTGCGCCTGCTTGCGCGCCTTTGCCAGCTCCTCCTGGTACGCCCTCAGCGGCTCCCCCAGCAGCAGGTTGAAGGCCTCGCGGGGGTGGGCCAGGGCGGCCACGCGGCCAGCGTCCAGGCGCAGCAGCCGCTCGCGGACGGTGGGAAGCCTGGGGCAAGGACAGGGGCAGCAGCAGGTGAGTGAGGGGAATAAGCCATCCGAATATGGTGTAAGGCGAGGGGCACATGGTCACGCGGCCGGCGTCCAGGCGCAGCAGCCGCTCCCGAACCGTGGGCAGCCTGGGGCACGCATGGAGGTGTATTAGCGAAAGTCTGTAGTGGGATCAGAGACCACATGCCCGGGGGTGGGCCAGGGCGGCCGGCGTTATGCACCTGGGCATCGACGCACCTGCTTCCCAGCTGGAACGCAAGCGTCTTCATGGTGGCGATCACGTCCAGCCGCCGCGCGTCGTCCGCCCGCACAAAGTGGTGCGCAGTCACCATTACTGGGGACCCTGCCCCTGCCCCTGCCGCGCCTCCCTGGCCCTCGCCGCCCTCCTCCGCGTTGGCCAGCAGCCCCTCCGCCAGCGCCGCGGACACAGTACTCTTGCCCTCGCCGGAACCTGGATGGCAGGAATGCACGAGAAGAGGGTTGCTGGTAAGTACACCCATGCACCATGCACCAGCGCCGCGGACACCGTGCCCTTGCCCTCGCCGGAGCCTGAGTTGCAAGCGGTGCAAACGGCGTAAATCTCGGGATACCTGATGGCGCACTTCGGCCAGCGCGGCCCCCACGTACACCCCACAGCACGGTCTGAATGAATGCGTCCCCCACCCAGACACCACCACAGTGTCAACCCGCCGGCGGGTAACGCCGCCCGCCCAAATCCAAGGCCGCACTGCCCAACCCAACGCCTGCACTCAACCCACCCGTACCCTGCCCTTGCCCCGCCCTTGCATCCACTCCCCTAAGCCCCCCACTACCCACCCGCCACCATGCACAGCACGCGGCTGCTGTTGCCGCTGCCGCCCGCCCCCCCGTTGACCCAGTGCTGCACGATGCCGAACGTCCAGTTGGTGCCGGTGGAGCGGGCGTTGAGGCGGTTGATGTCCATGCTGCGGGGAAGGGCGGCAAGTGACAATGCCCGCGAGATGAGAATACAGACAGGCAGGCTGCCAAAATGCATGGCAGTCGGTATGGCAGATGCGGGTACGACGATCTTGCGCCCGGGTGCTCTACCTGCCGGCGTCCATGCGGCGTAGCCAATGTGCAGTATCAGCTGTACGGCAGCAGCACGGCAGCCCACCTGTACGACATCGGCTCCAGCATGAGCTGCATGCGCAGGGCGGTGTTGAAGGCGTCAGGGGAGCCCCACTGCGACGTGACGGCACGCAGCACCATGGCCTTGTCTGGGGGGCGAAAGGCAGAAGAATGGGAGCGAATAAGGGACAGGGGGCAGCCTTGTCTCAGCAACGCTAGCACGTGCGTCGCAGCACTGCGGCCTTGCCTGGGGGACAATCGAAGGTAGGTGGGGAAGCGGGCCGACATGGGGGCAAGGCCTTAGCAATCTTCCAACAGGCATCATGCCCCACTGCGCCGTGACGGCACGCAGCACCATAGCCTTGTCTGAGAGGCCGGAACGACACTTGCAAGGCAGACAAAGGTATTTTGCAGTGACGGTTAAAGTAGCATGTCCAGTAGGTTGACCCAGCGCCACCTCTTCCCCTCTCACCCACAACCCCGTGGCCACTACCACCCTGCCCCCCCGCTGCACTCTGACCGGCGCACGTCCAGTGCCCCCACCACCGCGCCCCTGTCCGCGGGGCGCAGGGCCCTCCCTCTGGTCCAAGCCTGCCCTTCTAACGTGCCTAATTGTGCGCACCTGCTCCCACGCTGCATTCTGCACGGCGCACGTCCAGCGCCGCAACCACCGCGCCTCTGTCCGCGGGGCGCAGGCCCCCCGCCAGGTGCAGCGCCTCTGGGCCGTGCGCCGCCAGCGTGGCAGCCCACTCCAGCAGGCACCCTGGGAGGGGAAAACACGCGGCAGTCCCGCCGTAAGTTTTGCGACCAATATAAACAGGATAATGTGTTTGTGTAACCATGCTTATCGAGGCATTGGGCAGGCCAGCTGAGAGGCACGTGGGGTAAAGCCCAACACGACGTTACTAGGAATGAACTAGTATCCTTGGAAGAACGCAGCCGCGGAAACGACCGAGGGCAGCTCGGCAAGCGGCGACGCAGGTACCCATGCGAAGCCCCCTCCCCTCCTCTGCCAGCCATGCCCCTGCCAGCCCCGGCCACTGCCGTACTCACATGCGCGCGTGGCTGGGTTGCAGTTGGCCACGTCTGCGGGAAGGGAGCAGGTGGGTGGAAGGTGTGGGGTAAGGCAGGGCTGAGCGATGTATAAGGAAGGCGTGGTGACAGGACACATCTAGGCAAGCGTGCCTCCATGGGGGCATGCTGCGGCTTGCGTTGCACTCTACTGGGTTGTACTGGGTTGCAGTTGGTCACGGTTGCGGGGCCAGGGGGCAGTGCATAGGCAGGGTAAGGCTGGGTCTGGCCCTGTCTCCGCAATAGCGGGAGACCCTAGACACACGCCAGTTTCAGCTTCGTTACGCACTCTGCAGCGTACGCTGTGTGGGGCAAGACACCCCACGCACGTGCATCATTCTGCATGGTAGTCGCGGTGCGAGTGGGTTCCCCAAAGCGCAAGGTCTCCGCCATCGTCCCAGCCCAAATACCCAGTACCCGCACCCACCCAGCACCACGATGGTGCCTCCCGCACACGCCCGGATGACGTCCGGGAAGGCCTCGATGTCATTGGCGCACTGCTGCGTATCCCGGTGCTGCGAACCAGGAGCGGGGAACGGGCAACACAACCGTGAGCATAAAGATGGACAGGAGTGCTGCGTTACAGTTGGACGATAGGCAACAGACCTAACCCACGGCTGTTGCCGGACACTCACTGAGGCACAAATTGACACACTACCCACCAGGTTTGCGCACAGCACGTCCAGCCACACAGAGGCGCAGTAGCCATGCACCCTTGCAGGAACCCCAGAGGCGGCTAACCCACACGCAACCTACCCACCCAAACCCCTACACCCAGCAACCCTAACCCCACCACCCACCAGGTTGGCGCACAGCACGTCAAGCCACACGGAGGCGCGCTCCGCCCCCTCCTTGCCCGCCGCCCCCACCAGGTGGCCCTCCACGCGATCAAGCAGCAGAACAAAGCGGTTGGCCCCTGCGACACATACAGACAGTTGTAATTATTCATTCATTCATTGCGATTATTCATTAATTCATTATTAATGGATTGGGCATGTAGCCCACGCCACCAGGTGGCCCTCCACCCGATCAAGCAGCAGCAGGAAGCGGTTGGCCCCTGCGACACACACCGGCAATTATTATTCATTCATTCATTCATTCATTTGTGGTTATTCAATGATTCATTTGATGATTTATGGATGGGGCATGTAGCCCACGCCACCAGGTGGCCCTCCACCCGATCAAGCAGCAGCAGGAAGCGGTTGGCCCCTGCGACACACACCGGCAATTATTATTCATTCATTCATTCATTCATTTGTGGTTATTCAATGATTCATTTGATGATTTATGGATGGGGCATGTAGCCCACGCCACCAGGTGGCCCTCCACCCGATCAAGCAGCAGCAGGAAGCGGTTGGCCCCTGCGACACATACAGGCAATTATAATTTTACACTCATTCATTGCGAATATTCATTAATTCATTATTAATGGATTGGGCATGTAGCCCACGCCACCAGGTGCCCCTCCACGCGGTCAAGCAGCAGCACAAAGCGGTTGGCCCCTGCGACACATACAGACAGTTGTAATTATTCATTCATTCATGTGTAATAAACCATAAATTCATTAATTATCATTATTGGGGTATGTAGGCCACGCCACCAGGTGGCCCTCCACGCGGTCCAACAGCAGCACGAACCGGTTGGCCCCTGCGACACAGGGGTGTAATATCGCATCAATATATATCGCCTCTCCGGTATAGTGTCTGTCCTTCATGCTTGTTGGGAAGAGAGGAGTGGGCCTGCTGCGTGGCTGACGAAGTGGGTTGGGGGCGCATGCGACCCAAAACCACTCTCGCGACCCAATATCCGTGCACACGCCAAGACCCACATGCGTGGCTGACGAAGTGGGTCGGGGGCACCACGTGCCCCGGCTGCACCGCGCCGCCGTGTGCCGTGCCGGGCATGCCTTCCCCCCCCACCCCAACCCACCCCACCCACCTACGCCCCCGTGTGTGCACCCGCCAGTACTCACATGCGTGGCTGACGAAGTGGGTTGGCGGCGCCACGTGGCCCGGCTGCACCGCGCCGCCGCCATCGGGGCCGAGGGCCACGTAGCGGCAGTGCCGGTCGGCCGTGGCGGGCTTGAGGAAGCTGCGGGAAGGTGGGGTCAAGGTGCAGATCAAGTAGTGTTTAGATAAGGGTGCAGCCCCCCTCCGTGCCCACTGCCACGTAGCGGCAGTGCCGCTCGGCCGTGGCGGGCTTGAGGAAGGTGAGAGGAAGGCAGGTGGAAAACGTGGGTGAAGGGGCGCTGGCACAGCGGGAGGGGAGGCGGCACACATTGCTTTGCATCCAGACCCCGTGGGTACGTGCCTCAATCCGCTCAGGGCTGAGAAGGGTTACTAGGGGTTACTAGTGGGTTACCAGGGGGGTATCCTGTTACCCGAAATGGTATCCCCACAGCTGCGGTGGCCACCCCACCCCACCCACCGCTCCCCCACCTCTGCAGTGCGCGTGGCCGCCAGCCGCCCCCATACCCCGAATACCATTCCCACAGCCGCGGTGGCCGCCCCACCCCACCCACCTCTCCGCCACCTCCGCGGTGCTCATGGCGGCCAGCCGCTCCTTGCCGTACTCCGCCTCCAGGGCCGCCCGCAGCGCACGCAGTCCCGCCAGCGACACGCCCAGGCCGGCGGTGGCTTTGGGGTCGCCGTCGTCCGGGATGAGGGCAACGGTGGGGACTGCGGAGGGGAGGGGACGGGGAGCAGGGAAGGGGCCGAGGAAGCCTGATACTGAAAAGAGATAAGGGTGTCACGGCGCCAAGCGGGTGAGGGGTGTGTTCCGCACTGTGGGGACTACCATGGGTGGGCGGGGAGGAAGGGCGCTGCGCTGAGAAACTGAGTTGGCGCTCCCTCTGCCGTTGCAATGCGCGCGAACCGTTTCCACAATACACCCACATACGCACCTTCAGGCTCGGGCTCGGGTTCCGGCTCCGGCTGAGGCGCGGGCTCCTCCTCCTGCTTTTTCTCCGGCTCAGCCGGCTCCGCTGCTGCCTCCGCTGCCACCTCGGGCTGTGTCTGCGAGGGCTCCGCGTCATCTGGCACCACGTTTGGCGGGGTGCTGTCCCGCACCTCGGGAAACTCATCGTCGTTTCCAGCTGCGCTGTCGGCGTCAGCGGCGGCGGCGGCGGCGGGAGGCGGGGTGGCGGGGGAGCGGGGCCGGGAGGACCCGCCGGAAGGTGGGCGGTTGGAGTCTGGTAGGGAAGGGAGGGCAAGATATGGGAACGGCAACGGTTGGTGAACGACGATGTGGTTCGGGTGTGTTGGTGAGGACCCGCCAAGCAGCCTCTGCCCGGTGGGCAGCGTCTGCAAGGTCAGGTCGTTGGGCGATTGAGTTGGGTGTTGGGTGTAAGTCAAGGTTACTACTGCCGGCACCCGTACGCTGCTCTTCACAATCGATCATTTGTCATAAAAGCAAGCGTGCAGTCGCCAGGCATCTTAATTACCGTTATCTGCTGCCTTGGCTGCCTGGGGGGCGTCCGCGGCCCAAGCCTGTGCGGGCTGGGCTGGGACGGACTTGGCCTTGTTGCCGGCAGGCTGGACGGGCGTGACCGCGACTACCGGCGCATTATGATCTGTGTGGTGCGGAAGGGGATCTCGTAACGAGGTGCGGGAGGTGCAAGTGGAAGAGTATAGAGCAAGCACGGAAGGGGTGGCATGGTGTTGGGCGTGGGGGGATGGCACGCCGCCTGGCTATGAAAAACGAACGCCTATCATGATTGCCTAATTGACCCGCAAAAACAATTCTACACGTGAATATGCGGGTGGCTTTGTCGAGCCGTCGTCCAGCTGTTTGGGGCCTTCCATGCAGCAACATTGTGGGACTTTACCTTGCGGGAGTGGCGGAGTGCTCGGCCGGGATGCCGGCGACACCTTGGATGCACCACAGCCCATGTTTTCCCACTGCTTGCGATATCAAACCTCGGCTCGGCAAGGCTCACCGCCCTGACATTACAGTTGGAAAACCAGCTACGCTTAGAGCACGCGTGAATGTGATGTAGCTGAGTCTCAACCTATTCATATATGCTAATAACTCTTCCCTGCTGGCAAGAAGGGCATTCTGTTTGGCAAAATGTCGTGTCGGCAATTTGACAACTGTTGCTTTGCGTTAGGTTATGCTCTGTGATCATAACAAAAGAACTTATCATGTGACATAATGCACACCTTAATGAGCAGCTGTTGTCAGGTTCGGGGCGCCTACCTCCTGCTTGCAGCTCACAATGTGCAACTTCGACAGATGAGGGCGCGTGCAGGGTAAGCTAGGCGTCGCACTCTTGGCATAGTTCTTTGCTGTGCTGGTTTTGTAGCAATGTTCCTCGCAGGTTTGTTCACTGCTGAAATGGTTAGTTGATTGACAGGGGAGAGCCACCATGAGGGCTCCCTTGCGCCACATCACAGGCCAGCAGTGTTCTGTCGCCGCAAACGTCACATACAGGGCACCGACTACACTCTGGCTCACCAGTTATTGCAGTGCGGTGTCTGCGATGTATGCACGCAGTCCTTCAGACGGCATGCCCCTGCACGCATGCTTGCTGCGATGCTGTCATGCCACGTGCGTGTTGGTCCATGAGTTGGTCATGCCCCAACCAGTAAGGTAAGCGGTATGTATGTATGGATTCACAGTTTTGGTCCCCTTTGGATTTACAGTTTTGGTCCCCAAGCGGTACGGTAGGTGGTGTCTATCCCGCACGTCCCACGGTTACCACCTGCCGCGTGGCGTACGGTAATGTTGATCTGACTCACCTCGATCTATATAATTACGGTCTCCGATACCCCCATAACCCTTCTCCTGAAAGAAAAGGCAGGTACCGGACGCGACCTGCATGGGGATGGGGACGGATTGGCTCAATTTGGCTGGCCTTCTGGCTGTCCTGCAGGACCCACACGGGCAATCATGCCATTGCCTGGCCTAGTTGCCCCCGTAACCCGCTACCCGCAGAGCCGTGACCTCGCCGGCCATGTGCCTGATTCCTGACCCGCGGGTCCCTACCACGTTTCGCTGACAGTTCGCAAACCAAGCAATTGGTGTTGGTATCCACCACTACACAGGGCTTGTGGGGCCATCTGTGTGAGGCCGCGGTGGGGCCTTCTACATCTGATCATACCCCGTGCGGATGTCGTACCGGACTACCGGTGCAGTACGCCCAATTGGTGAGTTCGGACTGGTGAGGGGCATTCCTAGGGATCTAGGCTTATTACAATACTTGGTCGCGTGGGTAGGCTTTGTCAGGCGCAGCGGCACGCACAAAGCAGGCGCCACCAAACGATACCGCATGGCGGTACCCTGTTGTCGAATCCCCCCTCACACCCCTCGAAACACGGGGTACCGCAGCCTTATTACAGGCCTGGCATCAAGCTGAACAACTACTCTACGTCTAGAAAGTCACAATCAATTGCTAATGGCACTGGGGGCTGTGTGCGAACTAGTGCACCCACGCTAATAGCGAGACAACCGCACAACCGTGCGTGCGTGCGGTACCGCATATGTCTGCCGCGCCATGCCACGTGTCTGTCTCTAGCCCACAAGCACTGCCATCCACAACCTTTATAAGGGCTGCTGCAGGTAGGGGGGTGCGATGTGCGCCCTGCCCCTCCCTTCCGCGCACACACGCTGTCAAGCTGATTATATACGCATACTGCTCACCGTGTCACGCAAGGCATCCTGCTAATCCCTAGCTATCTGCGGCATGGGCGCACCACGGCAGCAGAGCCAAAACACACAACGCAATGCGGGAATATGCGCCCACATACAGGGCACGCCCACCTGCCCGTCCGGTCCGCTGCCCGCTCGACCAACACTCTGCACCTGCATCCTAGAGCGTCCTAGAACTCCACCGCCGTGCGCTCATGCCACACACCTCAGCCACGTGCCACGTGTCACGTGCCGCATGCCCACCTACCCACCGCGGGACGCAGCATCAGTTGTGCTACTGGGTACTGGGGGCCAGAAATCATGCCGCCCTTCAGCAGGCACGGCACCTTGCCATGTCTACAACAGGTCACAGGATAGGCACACATGCTGCACGCTCGCCCTGTCACGCAAGGCATCTTACGTATACAAATCCCTAGCTACTTGCGGCATGGGCACCCCACGGCAACACACAGGCTGCATATTGGCAACAGGCGCACGCTCTGTGTCGACCGTACTCGGCCTCCATTTGCCCGACCTTGAACACACGTGAGCTACTGCAGCGCATAGGTCATCAGTGTCGCACCTCGAGCCCCTGGTACGGCATTGCAGCTCCCCCGCCGCAACCGGACAGCACCTATTAATGCGCTACGTTCAACAACTACCGGTGCCGCGTTTCGCGGCCCTGTTAATACACAGGCGAAAAGCGCCCACGGGGCAACCCCTGCTGAGATCAGGGGAGCTTCCCTGGCTGCGATGATGTCAATTCCACCACTACACGCCCCTGCCTCACATTTCTGCTGCTCATACGCACACGCATGAATTAAAGCCGAGGCCGAGATGCACCTGCACCTCACCATGAATACACGCCGCTCGCGGTGTCCATGCAGACCCCACACTGCTAAGACCGGGATCCATCGCACCATGAATACGCGCTGTTCGCAACCACATACTGTTTCACATGGTGTCACACACACATGAAATTGGAATTTGGAACTTGGAATTCCTGGACTGCTGTACCGTTACCGTTGCCGCTCCTCGGGCCCCTGGTAAAACACGGGCGAGAACCGAATCGTGTAGTTGATAGGCAGTTGGCCACCAGCACCTCCCCCGGTCGCCCGCGGCTCTTCATCGCTCAACACCATCAGTCTCGCAATGCGCTTTGGCACCCTCAGCGAGGGGCTGGGCTGCAGCCCTCCCCCCCGGCCCCCCTGTGGTTGTGTCCCCCACCAGCTTCCACCCCGACCACCCTGCTGCTGCTGCTGCTGCCAGGGGCTGTCCTGTCCCTGTCCCTCACCCTGCTGGCCCCGATTGCCACCGCCTCCGCCACCCGGAAGCCATGCGGGCAGTTGTGTGCGGGTAAGCCACCCTCGCCAGCCAAAGCGCCGCCGCTTATTGCCCTGACCCTGGGCATACTGCCCCTGGACCTGGCCCACACCAGGGGATAGCTGCCTGTCTGCATCTCCTTCTGCCGTCCCCGCAGCGGTCGTCCCCGAGGCGTCAATCCCGATACCGCTGCCGCGTCCGCTGCCGCTCCCAGTAGCGCTAGCATCGCCGCCGGCGGCCGCGATCTCCCTGCTGGCCGCACCACCACCGCTGCCGCCAACACCGCCGCTACGATTAGCAGCAGGGCTCGCACCTCCCTGCTCCGTGCCCTCTCGGGAGGAATCACTACTGCCAAACACAATCGTCATGCTCGCGACAGGTGCAGCAGACGCACCTCCCCCGCTTCCGCCCCTTGCGTCCTCCTCGCCCCCACCTGCAGCACCCTCCCCTGCCGCCCCGGCTCCTGCTTCACCTCCCCCACCGCCGGACTCCCCAACCGCCGCGCTGCCGCGCCCTGTGGCGGCGGCAACCGCCGCCACCACCGGACGAAGCAGGAAGCTACCCCGTCCGCTGGCGCCGCCGCCACGCCAACCGCCGTTACCGGACGCCCGCCGTACGGCAGGTGCTAGCGGCGGTTGGACGAGGCTCATGGGCTGCAGGATGTCGGACACGGGATCAACATCGGGGTCGTTGCCAACCACCGCAACCGCCGCAACCTCCAACGGCGTCATGATGGTGTTGAACGCGCGGTCCATGTAACGCCTCCGCTGCCATTTGTAAACGACAATAGCAATTATCGCGATGCTCACGATGGGAACCACAACCGCGATTATAATCGCGGTGGATTGAACGCCACCGCCACGGCGACTGCTGTGCGTGTCCCCAGCTTGTGCGTTGGCTTGCCCATTATTGGTGCTGCTACCGCTACCGCTACCATTGCCGTTTCCTTGACCGCCCGACGGGAGTCCCTGGTTGATATCGCTTGTGCTGGGGTTGTTCTCGGGTGTCAGTACCACGGCGAGGCCGGTTGGAGGAGGGAAAGGGGAGGGGGAAGG
>VFQN01003561.1_pt1 | contig 22009 bp, 24 predicted proteins | sample 3512371 | NCBI WGS metagenome assembly VFQN01 (sample SAMN10412370, study PRJNA504923) | tailings metagenome | isolation source: Replicate 2 from Balatoc abandoned mine | place: Philippines: Itogon, Benguet | collected 2017-08-28
AGCTCCTCGATCTCCATCTCGATTTCGTCGGAGAGCTTGTAGCCGTCGGGGCCGAACAGCTTGATGCCGTTGTCGTAGAACGGGTTGTGCGAGGCGGAGATCATCACGCCGATATCGGCGCGCAGCGAGCGCGTGAGCATGGCAACGGCAGGCGTCGGGATCGGGCCGAGGATGAAGGCATCGATACCCGCCGCGGTGAAGCCGGCGACCATGGCGTTTTCCAGCATGTAGCCGGAAAGGCGCGTGTCCTTGCCGATCACCACCCGGTGGCGATGCGCGCCGCGGCGAAAGATCGTGCCGACGGCGATGCCGACCCGCATGGCAAGGTCGGGCGTCATCGGGAAGATGTTGGATTGTCCCCGGATACCGTCCGTGCCGAAATAACGACGTTTCATGTTCACTCCTGAAATCGCCGGCCTGGGCGGCGCTTTGCGCTACGCCCTGCTCTGGCTTTTTGTCTCTACGCAATTTCGGACACAAAACCGCTGCGCACGTTTTCCGGAACGGCTTTCGCATTCAATCTGCCGCACCCGCACACCCATTTCAGGGCAGAAGGTAACGATAAATCCGCGCGGTAATCCAATCCTTAAAACGGCGTAGAGCTATCACCTTTCTTTGCCACAAAAGCCGGCAAAGGACAGCCACCCGAATATCAGAATTCATTACAGTCCGTTACCAAAGGAAAACGGCCGGGATAGACTTCCCGGCCGTTTTCAACTCCGTTGGACGCTGTCTTTATTGCGGCTGCGGCTCAAGCCCGCCTTCCGCCTCGCCGCCCTTCTTGTGGCCGGCCTTCGGTACGGCGGAGCCACGGTGCGGCGGCGTGTCGTCGCCAAGATCGCGCGCCGGCTTCTCGCCGCGGATAAGCGCTTTGATCTCGTCACCCGTCAGCGTCTCGTATTCGAGCAGGCCTTCGGCCAGCGCCACGAATTCGTGGTTCTGCTCGGTGATGATGCGCTTGGCCTCGGTGTAGGCCTCGTCGATCAGGCGGCGGATCTCGTTGTCGATCTTCTGCGCCGTCGCCTCGGAGACGTTCTTCTGCTGCGCGACCGAATGACCGAGGAAGACCTCCTGCTGGTTCTCGCCATAGGCGACCTGGCCGAGCTGGTCGGAGAAGCCCCACTGGGTGACCATCGCGCGGGCCAGCTTCGTCGCCTGCTCGATATCCGAAGAAGCACCAGAGGTGATGTTATCCTTGCCGAAGGTGATTTCTTCGGCAACCCGGCCGCCCATCATGATGGCAAGGCGCGAGACCATCCACTTGTAGCTCATCGAGTAACGATCACCCTCGGGAAGCTGCATGACCATGCCGAGCGCACGGCCGCGCGGAATGATCGTCGCCTTGTGCAGGGGATCGGCGAGCGGCACCTTGAGCGCGACGATGGCATGGCCGGCCTCGTGGTAGGCGGTGAGCTTCTTTTCCGCCTCGGTCATCGCCGAAGAGCGGCGCTCGGCGCCCATCATGATCTTGTCCTTGGCGTCCTCGAACTCCTGCATGGTGACGAGGCGCTTGTTGCGGCGCGCGGCCATCAGGGCAGCTTCGTTGACGAGGTTCATGAGGTCGGCACCGGAGAAGCCGGGCGTGCCACGAGCGAGAACCTTGAGATCGACATTCGGGGCGAGTGGCACGTTGCGCACATGCACCTTCAGGATGCGCTCGCGGCCGACGATATCAGGGTTCGGCACCACGACCTGACGGTCGAAACGGCCGGGACGCAGCAGCGCCGGGTCGAGAACGTCGGGACGGTTGGTCGCGGCGATCAGGATGATGCCTTCATTGGCCTCGAAGCCGTCCATCTCGACCAGGAGCTGGTTCAGCGTCTGCTCGCGTTCGTCATTGCCGCCGCCGAGACCCGCGCCACGGTGACGACCGACAGCGTCAATTTCGTCGATGAAGATGATGCAGGGCGCGTTCTTCTTGGCCTGCTCGAACATGTCGCGCACGCGGCTTGCGCCGACGCCGACGAACATTTCGACAAAGTCCGAACCGGAAATGGTGAAGAACGGCACATTGGCCTCACCCGCGACGGAGCGCGCCAGCAGCGTCTTGCCGGTACCGGGCGGGCCGACGAGCAGCACGCCGCGCGGAATGCGGCCGCCAAGGCGCTGGAACTTCTGCGGATCGCGCAGGAATTCGACGATTTCCTCAAGATCCTGCTTGGCTTCGTCGACGCCGGCGACGTCAGCGAAGGTGACGCGGCCGTGCGCTTCGGTCAGAAGCTTCGCCTTGGACTTGCCGAAACCCATCGCGCCGCGCGAGCCGCCCTGCATCTGGCGCATGAAGAACAGCCAGACGCCGAGGATCAGCAACATGGGCAGCAGCGTGCCGATATAGCTGAGGAACCCGGACGAACCGTCCGTTTCCGGCCGTGCGCTGACGACGACGTTCTTCGCTTCAAGCCGCTGGACGAGCGAATTGTCACCGGTCGGCGCATAGGTCTGGAAGGTCGCGCCGGTCTCGACATAGCTGCCGACGATCTTTTCACCGGTGATGACGACTTCCTTCACCCGGCTCGAGTCCACCTCTTTGAGGAACTGCGAATAGGGGATTTCCCGCGAGCCGGTCTGCGCCGGGCTCGTCTGGAACATGCTGAACAGCGCGATCAGCAAGAGGGCGATAATCGCCCACAGGGCGAAGTTGCGGAAATTGGGATTCATCGAACGTTCCGGGCACTTTCCCGGCCGGAGTTTCCCGGCCGCTTCTCTGTCGCCTAACATAGGGTCGCCTTGCGGCCTTGCCAAGGCAAAGCGCACGGGGTCAGGGCTTTTCTCTCAATATCGTCAACGACGCGCACGGCCCTAGAGCCGGCCGCCATCGACATTGCCTCTATCTTACCACAACGCTTTCGTGCGCGCCTTCATTCGTTCGGCGGAGACGAAAACGGCACAGACCCGAGAATTCCTGCCAATGCATTGGCAAGCGGAAGGTCGAAACGCGGCAGGAAACGGGCATAGGGCGCGAGCAGCGGCCCCAGAATGGCGAGATCCGCCGGCACGCGCTCTCCGTCCTCGAATTTCAGGCGCGGCGCGGCGCGGCTGGCGCGCAAGGCAGCGCCGGTCAGTCCCGCATCATCCTCTCGCCCTGCCCCACTGCCGAAAGCCGACACGGTGATCGCCTGGCTGGCGCGGTTGACGACACGGTATCGCCCATCCCAGACGGCCGTCGCTCCCGCCGGAAGGACAAGGGTCTCGATGCCCCGGCATTCGCGATAGAGGAAAAGACCATCGCGCCGGCGATCGAAGACAACGCGGCCGGCGGTCAGCCGCGACAGTGTGCCGCTGGCAAGGAAACTTCGCAGACGCTCGGCCGATGCCGTTTCAAGAGTATGAACCCGCCCACCCACCACTGCCGCCAACAGCAGGAGGCCGCGCCAGGCGCCCGCATCTGTGAGGAGCGTGCCGATCGCCGCCGATGCCAGCACAAAAACGGCGCCTTCCGCCCGGGCGTTTTCGGTAAGGAAGATTGCGGCCTGCCGGGAAAGCAGCGCCCTGTCCTTGCCCGCATGATCGGGCAGAACGCCGCGCGCCCGGATACGGACGCGCTCGAAACGAGGATTGTCGTTGCTCGGATCGTCACGCCAGCTTTCGCCGCGCGCCGCAAGGAAGGCGCGGACGGCCGCCCGGTCGAGGGCGAGGAACGGCCGCAGCAGCCAGACCGCACCGTTCAACAGAACGGCATCCGCCATCCCGGAAAGGCCGATCCCCTCTGCAGATCGCGCGGCACGCATCGCCACGGTCTCGCTCTGATCGTCGCGCGTGTGCGCCGCAAGGATGGCATCGGCTCCCATGTCCACGGCAGCAGCAGCAAGAAGGTCGTAGCGCTTGGCGCGGGCCGCAGCCTGCAAGCCGGAATGCGGCTTTCCTCCCTCCCAACGGCGAACGCTATGCCCAATACCGTAGCGCGCGCAGAGTGCGCCGACCCAAGCAGCCTCCTCAGCCGAGCCGGGGCGCAGGTCGTGGTCGATCGTGCAGGCGGAAAGGGTGATGCCGGGAAAGCGCCCGGTCGCGCAAAGCGTGGCGAGGGCCACGAGCAATCCGGTTGAATCGCTGCCACCGGATATGGCGACGAGCAGATGCGCAGGGCGTTTGAAACTGTTCAGAAAACGGCCGGCTACCTCGACGACGGGATCGTCCGCGCGAGCCATGGCGTTTCTTCCGTCCGCAGTCAGCAGGACAGGCGGCTCTGTTCGGAGGAGACCTTGGTCTTCACGGCCTTGGAAGCGTCGGGATAACGCTTGTTCACCTCGCGCAGCGTGGCGCAGGCGGTTTCACGGTTGTCGAGCGCGGCAAGCGACATGCCAAGCTTCAGCAGCATTTCCGGCGCCTTCTTCGACTTGCTGAACGTCTGATGCGCATTGAGGAAAGTCTTGGCGGCGTCGTTGAAATTGCCTTGCGAATATTGTGCCTCGCCCAGCCAGAAATTGGCGTCGGCCGCCTTCTCGCCTTTCGGGAAGATGTCGAGATAGTCGCGAAACTCGCGTTCGGCGAGCTGGTAGTCGCCGGAAAGCACATGGCCATAGGCCACCTGGTAGAGGTCGTCGGGATTGTCGAGCGAGGCGGACGACGACTGCGAGGCCTGCGGCAGGCCGTCCTCGACGCCCGGCAGCGTGTTGTCGTTGCCGATCGAGGCGCTCTGGTTGTTGAGATCCGGATTGGTCTCGGCACCGATCGGGTTGCCGTTCTCGTCGAAACGGATGGACCCCAGTTCCTGCGGCTGCGCGCCACCGCCCGTGTTCTGGTTGCCCGCGGTCTGGCTCCGCGTGTCGGTTCCGGCGGGATCATCCGCCGGCACCCTGTTCGAGGCGATCTGCTGGTCGGCCGTGCCGCCATTCACCGGCTTTTCAAGGGCGCCGCTCTTGCCGGAGCCACTCTTGCCGCTTTCGAGATCCTGGAAGCGATATTCGTTGTCTTCCTGCGCCTTGCGAATCTGCTCCTGCATCTGGAGGAGCTGGTAGCTCATTTCCTCGATCCGGCCATTGAGGCTGCGGATCTGTTCTTCGAGCTGCCCGACGCGCGGATCCATGGCCTGCGCGAGGATAACCTCACCCGTTTCCATCCGTTCGTTCTTTGCCGGCAGAAAACCGTTGGCAAGCGGGAAAAGCGGCGATGCGCTGATCGGCCCGACCATGCCTGCTACCGCTGCCAGACTGAGAACGCCTGCCGCGACAAGTTTCTTCATCTATCTTCGTCCTGTTGGTCCCATTGTACGCCGAAGCGCTGCCGAAGAGTTTTCCAAATACTCCCAAAAAGCAACGGAGTTCGGCCAAAGTGTGTTGAAAAAAGAAAGGCGGCCTCTCGGCCGCCTCTCCCGCATCCTTCCGAAGAAGGAGTTACATGCCGGCGCCACCGAGAACGGTCACGGCGCGGCGGTTCTGCGACCAGCAGGAAATATCGTCGCAGACGGCGACCGGCTTTTCCTTGCCGTAGGAGATCGTCTTGATACGGTTTGCCGGGATACCGCGCGACGCGAGGTACTGGCGGGTCGAAGCTGCACGGCGTGCGCCGAGCGCCAGGTTGTACTCACGCGTACCGCGTTCGTCAGCATGGCCTTCGACCGTGATCCCGTAGTTCGGGTACTTCTGCAGCCACTGGGCCTGACGGTCGAGCGTCGCTGCGGCGTCGGCACGGATCGAAGTCGAGTCCGTGTCGAAGAAGATGCGGTCGCCGACATTGACGGTGAAGTCCTGCTGCGAGCCCGGCGTCGCGGCACCAGCGCCGCCATTGAGGCCGAGGTCACCGGCATTGTTCGGCATGTTCTTCTTGGAAGCGCAGCCAGCAAGTGCCAGGCTCATGAACAGGGCGATCATTGCCGGATTGCGGGCGATGGTCTGAATGCGGCCAGCGGCCGGGGAATGAATGCGGCTCATGAGCCGGTCTCCTTGCATCAGTTCTTGCGTCAAGTTCGTTGAAGCGTCGGTTTCAATCAGGGTTGCCAGACTGTAACCGCGGTCGGTTAATCCGCGTTCAACGTTTATGGTTAACGATTGCTTGTAAGACCGTCCCCGGCCCCCGCGCATCAAATGGAGACGGGCCTGCCGCGTCTCGCTGCCGCCTGATTTACAGGACTTTGCGGCAAGAACGCGGCAGGCCCGCCTCATATGTGTTGCTATTCCAGAAGCGGCGACCAGGCCGGGTCGGAAGCAAAGCCCTTGGTCTGCACGGCCTGTTCGTTGTAGCCGGAAAGGTCGATCGAATAGATCTGCGGGCCGCCGGCGCCGGCCGGCTGGCGGAAGAACATCAGCACGCGGCCGTTCGGCGCCCAGGTCGGGCCTTCATTGTGGAAGCCCGATGTCAGGATGCGCTCGCCCGAACCATCCGTCTTCATCACGCCGATCGAGAACTTGCCGCCCGACTGCTTGGTGAAGGCGATGAGATCGCCGCGCGGAGACCAGACCGGCGTGGAGTAGGAACCGTCACCGAACGAAACACGGCGCTGGTTGGAGCCGTCGGCCCCCATCACATAGAGCTGCGGCCTGCCGCCCCGGTCGCTTTCGAACACGATCTGCGTGCCGTCAGGCGAATAGGAGGGTGCGGTATCGATCGCCGCCGTCGAGGTGAGGCGCGTCGTCGTGCGCGAGCGCAGGTCCATCGTGTAGATGTTGGCATTGCCTTCCTGCTGCAGGCTCATGATGACCTTCTGGCCATCCGGCGAGAAGCGCGGCGAGAAGGTCATGCCCGGGAAGTTGCCGACCACTTCGCGCTGTCCCGTCTCCAACTGGAGCAGGTAGACGCGCGGCTGGTTGCCCTCGAAGGACATGTAGGTGATTTCCTGGCGGCTCGGCGAGAAGCGCGGCGTCAGGACCAGCTCGTTGGAATTGGTGAGGGCCCGGGCGTTGAAGCCGTCCTGGTCCATGATGGCGAGCTGGCGCTTGCGGGCGTTCTTCGGGCCGCTCTCGGCGACATAGACGATGCGGGTGTCGAAGTAGCCCTTTTCGCCTGTCAGGCTCTCATAGATCGCATCCGCGATGATATGGGCCACACGGCGCCAGTTTTCCGGCTGGGTATAGAACTGCTGGCCGGTGATCTGCTTGCCGGCGAAGGTGTCCCAGAGACGGAATTCGGCGCGCAGGCGGCCATCGCCTTCCTGCGTCACGCGGCCCGTGACGAGGGCCTGCGCATTGATGACCTTCCAATCGTCGAAGCGCGGTGCCTGGTCCGGGTTGGCGATCTTCTCGATGAAGGCCTGTTTGTTGACCGGCGCGAAGAGGCCGGACCGCTTCAGGTCCGCCGCGATCACGTCGGTGATGCGCTGGCCGAGATCGCCACCGGCGATGAAGTCGGTAACGGCGATCGGCAACGGCTCGACATTGCCCTTGTTGATGTTGATTTCCACGAGCGCCCAGGCCTGCGGCAGGGAGGCCGCAAGGCCGGTCAGCACGACCAGCAAACGGAGAAGAGTGCGTCTGAACATAAATCTAGGCCTTCCTAGTTCTTACATCATCTGGCTGGGGTCGAAGTTCACGACGACTTCGCTCCAGGCGTCATATTTTTCTGGCGGCAGGCCCTTGAAGGGCCGCGATTTCATGATGGCGCGGCGGGCACCGCCGGCCAGCGCCCGGCGCGCGGAATCCGAACCACCCGTCGCCACCACTTCCGGCTCGCCGATGATGTCGCCGTTCTGGTCGAGCTGCATCTTGACCTGGATGCGCACGTCGGCGGAGTCGGCAAGGCCGGGAATGATCGACCAGTTGTTCTGGATCTGGCCGCGCAGGGCGTCCATTTCGCTCAGCGACAGTTTCGTGCCGCTCGTCGTCTTCTTGCCGCCGAGCGCGGCCTGCTCCTGCGAGCGTTTCGCGCCGCCGCCGGCCGCTTTTTCCTTGTTGAGAAGCGCAGCGATCTCGTCCGAGTTGAAATCGCTTTCGTTCAGCGAGCTCGCCTTTTCCTGCTTCTTCTTCTGGTCCTTCTTGCGGTCGGGCGTCTTGGCGGTCTCGGCCTTCGCCGTCTCCACCTTCTTCTCGGCCGGCTTTTCCGCGGTCTCGGTCTTCTTCGTCTCGACCTTCGGCTTCATTTCGGGAAGCGGGATCTTGTCCGGCAGCGCCTCGGCGTCCTCGACTTCGGCTGGCTTTTCCTCGGACGGCGTCGCCTCGGGCTTCGGGTCCGGCTTGACCTCCTGCTTGGTCTCGGGAAGCGCGGCGACCTCGGTCGAGGGCTCGCTGGCAGTCTCTTCCTGCTTCACGTCCTCGACGGGCTTGGTGTCCGGCGTCTGCACGACCTTTTCGGCCTTTTCCGGCGCGGCAGCGGTCTCGATATCGCGCGGCTTTTCCTCCGGCGTCGGCAGGTTCTTCAGGTCGACATCATTTTCGCCGGCGTTTTCCGCATTCTCGACCGGCGTCTGCTTCTTGGTCGGAACAGGCGCGGCCTTTTCCTTCAGCTCGGCTTTCTTGTCGCCCTGCTGGATCTGCGTCAGCTCCTCGATCGACACGATATCGACCGGCATCGCCTCGACATTGGCGACGTCGAAACTTTCAGGACTGCCGAGCGAAACCAGCGCCCAGGTGAGAACCAGGGAGTGGATGACGGCGGATGTGGCGAGACTGCCCTTCATGGCGTGCGATCACGTGTCCGGTTTCTGCTCGGTGACGAGGCCGATATTGGTGAATCCGCCCGCCTGGATGCGCGACATCACGTCGGCGATGACGCCGTAGGGCGCCGTGCCGTCGCCCCGCACGAAGACGCGCTCGGTATAGCCCGTCGTCGCTACGGCCTGGAGCTTGGCGGCGATCTCGTCGACAGGGATCGGCGTTTCCTGCAGGTAGACCTGGCCGTCCGCCTTGACGGAAACGGTGATCGGCTGCGTATCGGCGTTCAGGGCCTTGGCCTGCGTCTTCGGCAGGTCGAGCGGCACGCCGACAGTCATCAGCGGCGCGGCCACCATGAAGATGATGAGCAGCACGAGCATGACGTCGACGAACGGCGTCACGTTGATCTCGCTCATCGGGGCCTTCTTGCCTCCGCCGCGCCGGCGGCGGCCACCGCCCGCATTTTTCGCTCCGACTGACATGCCCATGGGGTCGTCTCCGTCTTTCTAAAGGCCGGTCACTGCGCCGCGGCGCGCGGCTGCAGCTTTTCATCGATCTGGCGCGACAGGATGGCGGAGAACTCGTCCGCGAACCCTTCCATGCGCGCCGTCAGCTTGCCGGCATCGGCAGAGAACTTGTTGTAGGCAATAACCGCCGGAATTGCGGCAAGGAGGCCGATGGCGGTGGCGAGAAGCGCTTCGGCGATGCCGGGTGCCACAACCGCAAGGCTCGTCTGCTTGGATCCGGCAATCGCCTGGAACGAGGTCATGATGCCGACAACCGTACCGAAGAGGCCGACGAAGGGTGCCGCCGAACCGATGGTGGCGAGCGAGCCGAGGCGCGCTTCCAGCGTTTCGGATTCGCGTGACAACGTCACGTCCATGGCCCGGTCGATACGCATCTGCAGGCCGATCGGCGATCGCGCCCCGCGCTCGAAGCTCTTTTTCCATTCGCGCATCGCTGCGACGAAGATGGCGCTCATGCCCGACGTCTGGCGGTCGGAGAGCGTACGATAAAGCTCTTCCAGCGACTGCCCGGACCAGAAGACCTGCTCGAAGCTGTCGAGCTGGCGACGCGCCTTTCCGTAGCTCACCGTCTTGTCGACGACGATGGCCCAGGTCCAGACGGACGCGGCGATGAGGCCGAGCATGACCAGCTTCACGACGAACCCGGCCTGCATGAAGAGACCCCACAGGGTCACATTATGCGCCGCTTCCAAACCCACTTGTTCCATAGACCTATGTCCCCGAATCCAAACACCCGGCACGGGCCCTTGCGGCTCGAACCGGGTAACATTCACGCCTTCGCGGTCTCCTGGGAGGTGGATCTCGCATCGGCATTCACAAACAAGACGTTGCCAGGAGGATTAGATCCGCACCCGCTCCGCATGTCCGTCAAGAATGTCCGGTTGATGCCGCCGGCCGCCATGCCGGTCAAACGCTTACAACCTGCCTTCTTCACGGCAATTTTGGTTAAAGGATGACGTGCAGTGCACAAAACCATCCTCATGGAGCGAGTAAGACATCATTATGGTTAAGGGAGTGTTACTGCTGATGTATGCCGGCCACTTACTGCGCTTTCGCAAGGAACCGCACCGCAAGCCCCTCCGGCAGGCGCCGCGGCCGGCCCGCGGAATTGATGACCGCGATGATGACGCGGGCGGCGATCAGAAGCTGCTCGCCGCGACGGATCTCCTGGTTGAGGATCATCTTCGCCCCGCCGGCCTTTTCCGTCGAGGTGAGGATGGTCAGGATGTCGTCCATGCGCGCCGGCGCCTTGAAGTCGATCTCCATGCGGTGCACGACAAAGACCAGACCCTCGCGGTCCTCTTCCAGAATGAGGCTGCCCTGTTCGACACCGAGCAGGCGGAGGTAATCCGTACGCCCGCGTTCCAGAAAATGCAGGTAGCGGGTGTGATAGACGACGCCGGAAAAATCCGTGTCCTCATAGTAGACCCGCTGTGCAAGCCGGTGTCCGGCGTGCGTGAGCTCGCCCGAGAGATGGTGATTGTAATCCGTCATGGCGCTTCTCTTCCGCAAAGCGCCCGCAATTGCAAGGTTTTCGCGCTCACCCGAGCTCGACAACCATGATTTCCGGCGGCGAACCGAAACGAACCGGCGCAATCGAGCAGCCAAGTCCGCCGGAAACGCAAAGATGCCGCCCGCCCTCGACGACATGGCCATAGGCGTAGCGGTTGCCGTATCGCGACGGCACCACGGGCGAGTAACCAAGAAGGCGAACCTGCCCGCCATGGGTATGGCCCGACAGCGTCACCGCCACACGATCCGGCACATCCGGAAAAATATCGGGCTCATGCGCCAGAAGGATCACTGGCGCATCATCGGTCACCTGGGCGAGCGTACCGGGCAGATCGTGGACGCCGACGAAGCTTCGCCGCCCGAAAGCCGTGCCCGGCCGAAGCGCCAATTGATCCCCAAGTCCGGCCAGCCAGAACACGTGGCCGTCCTTTTCGAGCCGAACGGCCTGATTGACATAGACAGGAATGCCAACCGCCTTAAGCGCTTTTTCTCCAAATGTCTCAATCACCGGATTCCGCTGAAAGGTAAGGTCCTCCCAGTAGTCGTGATTGCCGAGGATGGCGTGAACCCCGAGCGGCGCAGAGAGGCCGGACATGGCCTCGGCCCACTCGCTTGAATGGACATAGTCCGTCACCAGATTCATACCGCTGGCGTAGTCGCCGAGCAGGACGATCAGGTCGGCGTCTAGTGCATTCGCTCGTTTGCAGATAGCCTTGATGCGGCTAGCCGTCATCCAGGGCTTGCAGGCATGGACATCCGCCAGCGCCGCTATCCTAAGCCTCAAACCCTCAGGCCAGCCGGGCGGCGTCAGCCGATAGGTCGTGGTGCGCAGCCGCAGCATCGGCTCGACGCCGACCGCATAGGCCGAAGAGGCGAAGCCCGCGGCGATGAAGCCTCCAAAAGCCTTCAGCAAACCGCGGCGTGTGATCACTCAATCGTCCTCGGAAAACAGCCTGAACTGCGTCGCCTCCAGATCTTTCGGTGGCGTCAGTCCCATATGTTTCCAGGCATTTACGGTCAAAACACGGCCGCGCGGCGTGCGCTGGATAAAACCCTGCTGGATCATGTAGGGCTCGATGATATCCTCGATCGCATCGCGCGGCTCGGAAAGCCCCGCTGCGATCGTCTCGATGCCGACAGGCCCGCCGCCGAAATTGTGTGCGATCATCGAGAGATAGCGCCGGTCAAGCTGGTCGAGGCCCATATTGTCGACGAGAAGCCGCGTCAGCGCCTCGTCGGCAATCTTTTGCGTCACCGCCTCGGCCCTTGCCACTTCGGCGAAATCGCGCACGCGGCGCAGAAGGCGGCCGGCAATGCGCGGCGTGCCCCGCGCCCGGCGGGCGATTTCGCGCGCACCCTCGTCCGTCATACCGAGGCCCATCAGCCGCGCACCACGGCGCACGATCAGTTCCAGTTCCTCGGCCGTATAAAAGTTGAGCCGTACCGGAATGCCGAAACGGTCGCGCAGCGGCGTCGTCAGCAGACCGAGGCGCGTGGTGGCGGCGACCAGGGTGAACTTCGACAGGTCGATCTTCACCGAACGCGCCGCCGGGCCTTCGCCGATGATCAGGTCGAGCTGGAAATCCTCCATGGCCGGATAGAGGATTTCCTCGACGGCCGGGTTGAGGCGGTGGATTTCGTCGATGAAGAGGACGTCGCGCTCCTCGAGATTGGTCAAAAGCGCCGCAAGGTCGCCGGCTTTCGCGATGACGGGGCCGGACGTCGAGCGGAAATTGACGCCGAGCTCCTTGGCCATGATTTGCGCCAGCGTCGTCTTGCCGAGACCGGGCGGGCCGACGAAGAGCACATGGTCGAGCGCCTCGCCGCGGTTCTTCGCCGCCTCGATGAAGATCTTGAGGTTCGCCCGCGCCTCCGCCTGGCCGGTGAAATCGTCCAGCGTCTGCGGCCGCAAGGCCGTATCGATGTCCTCGCCGCGCTTTTCCGGCGAAAGCAGTCTGTTCTCGTCGCTCATCGCGCCCTAATCCCATTGTCCACGGCGGAAGGCAACCACGTCACCGCGACAATTCCTTGAGGCCGAGGCGGATGAGCTTGGCGCTGTCGGCCCCCTCCCCGCCGTTCGTCAGCGCCGCAGCGACGGCGTTGGCCGCCTGGTCGCGCGAATAGCCGAGATTGGTGAGCGCCGAGACGGCATCGGAAACCGGCGCGGAGGCCACGCCTTCACCCAGCTCTTGCTTGAGCCCGATCGAGGCAGACGCCTCCCCGGCAAAGGCCGGCGCCTTGTTGCGCAGCTCCGTCATGATGCGCACCGCGACCTTCGGCCCGACGCCCGGCGCGCGCGACACCGCCGTCTTGTCCTGAAGCGCGATGGCGTTCGCCAGTTCCCCCGGTGTCAGTGTCGACAGCACGGCCAGCGCCACCTTGGAGCCGACGCCCTGCACGCTCTGCAACAGCCGGAACCATTCCCGCTCCAGTGCCGTCAGGAAGCCGAACAGCTTGAGCTGGTCTTCCCGCACATAGGTCTCGATGAACAGCACCGCCGCCTCGCCGCTTGAACCGAGCTTGCCGAGCGTACGTGCCGAACAGAAAGCGACGTAGCCGACGCCGTGCACGTCGAGCACCACATAGTCCTCGCCGATCTCGTCGATTGTGCCCTTGAGTTTGCCGATCATGAAAGAATCCGTCAGGGATGGGTTTCGGGAGAGATGATGTCGAGCGCGGGAAAATAGCTGCGATAGCGCGCGGCATCGCGGGTGAGCAGGCGGTGGGAACGCACCGCAGCATGGGCGCCGACGAGAAAGTCCGGAAGCGTTCGCTCGCGCAGCCCGCCGGCCCGGCGATAGGCATAGTGCGCCTTGCCGGCAGCGAAGGCCGCTTCATAGGATAAAGCCTCGCGCCGCATGCGCAGCCAGCCGAAGGCGAGATTCAGTTCCAGTTCACTCAGCGACGAGGTCGCAAGCTCCGACCATACGACAGGATTGAGAACCAGTTCCCCCTGCTCCAGGCATCGCTTCAGAGCAACGAAGGACCAGCGTCGCTGCGCCCGGTCCGGCCCCAACATGTCGATAAGGACGTTGGTATCAACGACGGTCGAGGTCATCACGCGGTCCTCGCAGCCATTCGAAATATTCGTCCGGCGTCATGCCATCCAGATTCCACGTTCCCTGAACGCTGGCCGCCCAGGCATCGAAATCATCGAAATCCGGCTTGCCGTCGCCCACCTTGACGAGCATCACGCCCTCATCGGACACGACGAAATCCACCTCCGAACCGGGCTCAATGGCGAGCCGATCACGGATTGGCTTGGGGATCGTCACCTGGCCTTTTTCCGTCACGCGCATGGTAATACCTCTGCGGTATTACTTATTGGCCAAACCGGAACAAGTCAAGAACAAATCAGCCGGCAAGCTTGGCGATGCGGCCGGAGAGGCCCTGGCGATTGTGGGCGTGGCAGATGGCGATGGCAAGGGCATCAGCAGCGTCGTTGCCGGTGAAGGTCGCTTTCGGCATCAGCACCTTCAGCATCATGTGGATCTGCTGCTTTTCGCCGTGGCCGACGCCGATGACAGCCTTCTTCACCGCATTCGGCGCATATTCGGCAACGCGCAAGCCGGCGCGGGCCGGCACAAGCATGGCGATGCCGCGCGCCTGGCCGAGCTTCAGCGTCGCAGTCGCGTCCTTGTTGACGAAGGTCTGCTCCACGGCGGCCTCGTGCGGCTGATAGCTGTGCACCACCGCGCTGAGACCGTCGTGCAACTGGCAGAGGCGGGAGGCGAGATCCATGTCTCCATCGGAGGTGACAGTGCCGGACGCGACGAAGCGCAACGAATTGCCAAGCGTCTCGATGACGCCCCAGCCGGTGCGGCGAAGCCCCGGGTCGATGCCGATGATGCGAATCGTTTCCTGCATGACGAAACCCTAATGCCCATGGGCGGACCCTGCCAGCGAAATGTGAACAAAACAAAAACAGAGCGGCAATTCCACGCGACACTGCGAAAACCCCGAACCCATCGCTTGGATTTCACGAAACTGAACCTACATGGGAGCACAATCAAATCTGCTCACAAAGAGGCCGCGGCCATGGTGCCCTTCTCCATCCTCGATCTTTCCCCGGTCATCGACGGCGGCACCGTCGCCCAGTCGCTCGAAAACTCCCGGCGCCTTGCGCAGGAAGCCGAGGCACTCGGCTACAAGCGCTTCTGGCTCGCCGAACACCACGGCATGCGTGGCATTGCCAGCGCCGCCACCTCGCTCGTCATCCAGCACGTCGCGGCGGGCACGGAGAAAATCCGCGTCGGCTCCGGCGGCATCATGCTGCCGAACCATTCACCGCTCGTCATCGCCGAGCAGTTCGGCACGCTTGCCGCGCTTTTTCCCGACCGGATCGATCTCGGCCTCGGCCGCGCGCCGGGCACCGACATGCGCACCGCGCAGGCGCTGCGCCGCAATCTCGACAGCGCCGCCAACAATTTCCCGCAGGACGTCGTCGAACTGATGCAGCTGATGGGGCCTGTCAGCCCCGAGCAGAAGGTCATCGCCATTCCCGGTGCAGGAAGCAACGTGCCGGTCTGGCTGCTTGGCTCCAGCCACTACTCGGCGCATCTCGCAGGCATGCTGGGCCTGCCCTTCGCCTTCGCCTCGCATTTCGCGCCGGACATGCTGCTGACGGCGCTGGAAATCTATCGCGACCGCTTCGAGCCTTCGCAGTACTTGGACAAACCCCATGCCATGGTGGGCGTGATGGGGGCTGCGGCCGATACGGATGCGGAGGCGGACTATCTCTTCACCTCGATGCAGCAGTCCTTCGTGCGCCTGCGCCGCGGCACGCCCGGCGCCTTCCCGGCACCGGTCGACGACATGGATCCGCACTGGAGCGAGAACGAGCGCATCAATGTCGAGCACACGCTGCAATATGCCGTCGTCGGCGGACCGGAAAAGATCAAGCGCCGCATCGCCGACTTCCTGTCGATCACCAAGGCCGACGAACTGATCGTCTCGATGCCGATCCATGACATGGAGGCCCGGCTGCATTCCGTGCGGCTGTTTGCCCGGGCACAACAGGCGCTGGCGGAAGCGGCATAGCGGAAAAAGCCACCTTGAAGCGCCTCAACCTTCAGGCTGCGGGCAAATCCGCCCCGTCTCTTCCGCATCATGGCTCCTCGGCCCAAAACCGAGAGTGACAAAGGCGGGCGGGCAGGTTTAACGACAAACAAAAAGCCGGGCCCCTGCGGCGCCCGGCCCTTTTCACTGGCGTCGTCGATCAGGCCGAAAGCTTGGCCATCACTTCGTCGGAAACCTCGAAGTTCGAATAGACGTTCTGCACGTCGTCATCGTCTTCCAGCGTATCGATCAGCTTCATCAGCGACTGCGCCTTTTCCTCATCGACCGGCACGGTGTTCTGGGCCTTCCAGATCGCCTTGACCGTCTCGGCTTCGCCGAGCTTGTCTTCCAGCGCCTTGGAAACGTCGCCGATATCCTCGAAACCGCAGATGATCGTATGGCCGTCCTCGTCGGTCGTCACGTCCTCGGCGCCAGCCTCGATGGCAGCTTCCATGACGGCGTCGGCATCGCCGACCGAAAGCTTGTAGGTGATCTCACCGACGCGGTCGAAAGAGAAGGAGACCGAACCGGTTTCGCCGAGCGCCCCGCCGGCCTTGGAAAAGGTCGAACGGACGGAGGAAGCGGTGCGGTTGCGGTTGTCGGTCAGCGCCTCGACGATGACGGCAACGCCACCCGGGCCGTAACCCTCGTAGCGGACTTCCTCGTAGTTCTCGCTATCCGCGCCCGAGGCCTTCTTGACGGCGCGCTCGATATTGTCCTTCGGCATGGACTGCGCCTTGGCGTTCTGGATCGCCAGGCGCAGGCGCGCGTTCATCGACGGGTCAGGCAGGCCCGTCTTTGCCGCGACCGTGATTTCACGGGCAAGCTTGGAGAACATTTTCGACCGCACGGCATCCTGCCGACCCTTGCGGTGCATGATATTCTTGAACTGTGAATGGCCAGCCATGGCACCCCTGTCTCATCTGTTCGGCGCCCGTTTCTCTGGTCGCCGGCGGTGTGCGGGGCGTGTCGCCGCGGTAAAGCGTCGCCCTGCCGCCCCGATTTTCGGAATGCCGCCTTATAATTTCATTGCTGGCGCACGTCCAGCAGTCCCGCAAACAAAGCGGTGCCCCGCATCAGTCGGCACGCAGACGTGCCCGGCTCAACAGGAAGGAGTGGCCATCCGTGCGCTCGCAGGTCAGCCCCGTGCGCTCCGAATAGCAGGTAAAGGGGCCGGCCGACCATGTTTCACCATAGGCGATGGTCCTGTCGCCGCCGCAACATCCCTGGTCGCCTACATTGGTAAGCACCACCGCCTTGCCACTTCGGCCGAGCGTTGCACGTACATATTTCGGCTCCACGCGGTCGCAGGAGAGTTCGGGACCGCCATCGGCCGGCTGATAGGTCTCCGTGCCGCCCTCGGGAATGTAGATGCAGCCGATATTGCCTGAGGGCATGACGAAACTTTCGGCGACGCCGAAAGAGCGCGTCGGAAGCTTTTCAACCGGCGGGGTGACGATCTCCCGCGGCTGGCCGGACTCCGCACCGGGGCCACCCGGCGTCGGCGCGCTGCTTGCGAAGGCAAGAGCGGAGGAAAGCAGGACGGCGGGCACTGCAAGAAGGAAACGCATGAAAAGCTCCGGTCATCAGACGCCGGAGAGAATATGAATCGTCGGCCGCTTGGGCAAGTTGCGGATCGAAACCGTGATCGTCGCGTCGTCATCGGTCACGGCATCAAAGCCCTCGCCGAACATGGAAAGGAACTGGCTGATCGGCGGCCCACGGCGATGCATCGGCAGGATCAGCGCCGAACGCAGGCGCTGCACGACACGGCTCATGCTCTCGGCCCCCATGGTCAACCCGCCATCGACTGGCACCATCAGCACGTCGAGACGACCGATTTCGGCATATTGTTTCTCGGTCAATTCGTGGTGCAGGTGGCCGAGATGGCCGATGCACAGGCCCGCCACCTCGAAGATGAAGATGGAATTGCCGTTCGGCTCCATCGCCCCGCCCCAGCCGCGGATATCGGTCGGCACATTGCGGATATAGGTATCTCCCGCCACAACGTCATGATCGGCCCCCTTTTCCGAACCATCCAGCCAGCCGTGCAGTACATATTCGATGCCCGGCTCCGGGGTCAGCGTGTAGTGGCTGGAATGGGCCTTGTTCATCGTGACCACGGTCGGCAGCGCCGGCGGCTTGTACCAGCCGTTATAGTCCGTCGCGATCTTCACGCCGGCCGGCGTCTCGATGAAGAAGGTCGAGTGGCCGACATAGGTGATGCGCACCTCCTCGTTCGCCTTGGCCTGCACCTTGAGGGCCGCGCCGCCCGGAAAGCTGGCAAAGGTGACGGAGGGCAACGAGCGCGCGATCATCTGGCACTGGCTGACCGGCGCTTCCGCCTGCGCGAGTGAAACCCGCGGAGCGGCAAAAACCGCGGCGGCGACAAGGATCAACGGAATGAGCAGGAGATGCGGCATCGGCGGCTCCGTTCATTGGTCGGCGCGACTATGCGCCCGCGAGGCGGGCGGGTCGAGATTGCGCGGCCGGCCGGCCGATCACAATCCGTTGAGCCATCTCGCGCGGAACCTTGCACGCCGCCTCACGTTCTCCATCCATCAATCCAACGATTGCGAGGAGCAGCCATGTCCAACCTCACCAAGGCACGCGAGAACCCGAAGGAACAGCTTTTCGACGAGATCGACAGGATCCATGCCGGCATGCTGGGCGTCGACGGCAGCCATATGCAGATGCAGCCGATGGCCCCGCAGCTCGACCGCCAGAGCGCGACGATCTGGTTCTTCACCAAGACCGACGCCGAGATCGTCGAGGCCATTTCGCCCGGCACGCGCGCCCATTTCTGCATCGTCGGCAAGGACCACGACTACCATGCCTGCCTTGCAGGCCGGATTTCCGTACGCAAGGATCCCATCAAGATCGACGAATACTGGAGTTCCGTCGTCGAGGCGTGGTTCGACCACGGCAAGAACGATCCGAAACTCACCCTGCTGGCGCTGGAAATCGAGGACGCGGAAGTCTGGGCCTCGACCGGCAGCAAGCTGAAATTCGGCTGGGAAATCGCCAAGGCCAACTTCAACCCCGACGAGGAACCCGACGTCGGCGTGAAGGCGCATCTCAACTTTTCAAACGGCTCGGCCGATCACCTGCGCCACATGATCTGAGGTTCGGCCGGCGTTCGAGATCAGGCCCAGAAATCCGGCAGCGTTTCGGCAAGGCGCGGGCCGAGGCGAAGCGGGGCGATCTTTTCGGCAAGGCCGGTGCGGTCGGAAATCTCGACCGCCAGGCCGCAGATGGTCGCCGGGCCGGACGCCGCCTCGAAGCGGCCTTTCGGCATTTTGGAGATGAAGCGGTTGAGCGGCTCCTCCTTCTCCATGCCGAGGGAGGAATCGTAGTCGCCGCACATGCCGGCATCCGACAGATAGCCGGTGCCGCCGTTGAGGATCTGATGGTCTGCGGTGGGGCAATGGGTGTGGGTGCCGACGACGAGGCTGGCGCGGCCGTCGACGAAATGCGCGAAGCACACCTTCTCAGACGTCGCCTCGGCGTGGAAGTCGATCACGACGGCGTCCGCCTGCTCGCCCAGGGGACACGCTTCCAGTTCACGCTCGCCGGCCACGAAGGGATCGTCGAGTTCGGGATGCATGAAGACGCGGCCCATGATGTTGGAGACCATGACGCGGGCGCCGTTGCGGGCGAGGTAGACGCCGGAGCCACGGCCGGGCGTGCCGGCGGGGAAGTTGGCGGGCCTGAGGAAGCGCTCCTCGCGCGGGGCAAAGGCAAGCGCCTCGCGCTGGTCCCAGACGTGGTTGCCGGTGGTGACGACATCCGCCCCCGCCCGCAGCGTCTCGTGGAAGATTTCCTCGGTGATGCCGAAGCCGCCCGCGGCGTTCTCGCCGTTGACAATGACGAAGTCGAGCCGGAAATCCTCGATCAACGACGGGAGTCGTTCCCAGACCGCCGTGCGGCCCGTCCTGCCCACCATGTCGCCCAGGAACAACAAACGCATCCGGCTTCTATAGAGCCGGCGAAAAACGGTGCAAGCCGGATTCCGTCAGGAACTCGGGAATGACGATGTCATGTGGCTCGTCCGGGACCTTCTCGACCTCCTGGCAGTCGAAAGCGATCGCGATCAGCCGCGGCGGCCGCGGGCCGGCCTGGAGCTTGCCGATGGCCCGGTCGTAATAGCCCGCGCCATAGCCGATCCGGTGGCCGCGCCGGTCGAAGGCCGCGAGGGGCACCAGCATCAGCGTCGGACGAAGCACCTCGGCTTCGGGCCCTGGGCCGGCGGTGCCGAAGCCCATGTCGATCAGCGGCGCGCCCCGCACCAGCTCGCGGAACACGATCGTCTCCTTGTCGAGGATCGCCGGCAGGCAGAGCCGCGCGCCCATCTCCGCGAAGGCCGCCATCAGCGGCCGGACGTCGACCTCCGAACGCATCGGCCAGAAGCCGGAGACCACCTCTCCCGGCTCGCAGCCGATCGCATGGGCCTGCTCCGCCATGCGCAGAGACTGCTCGATGCGCCATTCCGGAGGCAGCGCGTCGCGGCGGGCGAGAGCCTCCTGCCGCAGCTTCTTCTTGATCGCTCGATTGTCCATGCCCTCAGCCTAGACGGGGACCGTCGGCAGCGACAGCCGGCATGCGACCTTGGACGGCGGATAAGAGATGGAGAAGCGACGATCCGCGCACACCGGTGGAGAGGTTGATCCCGGGTGCCTACAATGTAGGTGGGCGCCGTATGGAGGGACCCACGGGTCCCCCCAGGGACAGCTCCCTTGGGATCAATAAGGCCCCGGGGAAGTGTTACTCCTGCCGCGAAGCGCAGACCGTCCCGAACAATATAGGGCTATCGGAGCCCCCTTGCCAGCGCCATCGACACGGCCCGACCGCGAGTTGACGCCTTGTGCTGCGGCCTGTGAACACACTGTATTTCAAGAGGAATGTGGTCACGACTGCGCGATCCGGGCGTCACTCCTGTTTCGCATTCTGTTGTTTTGAACGTGTGCGGGGTCCGTCCCATCTGTGCCTCATCGGACGGCGGACGAGGATCCGCCCCGGACAATGAAGGCCTTGCCGACCGCGGGAGGCCACAAGAAAGGGATGACACCATGCGCAAGTTTCTCATCGCTTCGGCAGCCGTGCTGAGCCTCTCGGGCGTCGCCGCCGCACAGGAAGCCCCTGCCCTGATCTACAGCGACGCGTTCGCCCAGAACGTCCTCAACGCCGACGCCGGCTCGTCGCCGATGACCGTGACGTCGCAGCGCAATGCGAGCCTGCCGACCGCCTCGGGCAGCGGCGCCGGCCAGGACCTCGTCGACATCCGCAACAACGAGAACTATTCCGGCCGCTGATCGCCCCTCCCGATCGCAGCCAGATGCAATGCCCGCGCCGACCAGGCGCGGGCATTTCGCATTCGGTTCCATCACGGGTTTTCCCGAAGAGTTGAGCAGCGCAAGTCATTGGTGCGGAACGCGTTCCGGCCGCGGGCATTTCCTCTGCGACCGCTCCGGCCGTCCTGGCTGGACACCAAGAAGGAGACGATCATGAAGAAGCTCATCCTCGCATCCGTCGCGACCCTCGGCCTGTCCGCAGCCGCCGTCGCGCAGGAGGCACCGATCCTGTACGGCGACGTGTCCCCCTCCGTCGAGAACTCCGTCTCGAACAACGAGGTGAACAACGGCGACGCAAAGGCGCCGGGCCTGAACCTCGACTTCATGCCGACCGCCTCGGTCGACGACAAGAAGTCCGACGGCGAGATCACCCTCGAGGACACGATGAACGACAGCCTCGACCCCAACCTTCGCGGCCGCTGACCGGTCCCGCAGCAGAGCGCCCCGGCCGACCGCCGGGGCGTTTTCTTCGTCCTCTCATGACCTTGCGCTTGCCCTCCATGGCCCCTGTCCCTACTGTCGCGCCGGTTTTGGAAACGGACGGACGTTAGAATGCGCTTCGAGGGAACGGCGGCCTATGTCGCGGACAAGGATCTGATGGTCGCGGTCAATGCCGCGATCGCGCTCGAGCGGCCGCTGCTCGTCAAGGGCGAGCCGGGCACCGGCAAGACGGAACTCGCGCGCCAGGTGGCCGCGGCGCTGGGCCTCGACCTGATCGAGTGGCATGTCAAGTCCACCACCAAGGCGCAGCAGGGGCTATACGAATACGATGCGGTGTCGCGCCTGCGCGACAGCCAGCTCGGCGACGAGCGCTTCAACGACATCCGCAACTACATCAAGAAGGGCAAGCTGTGGGAGGCGTTCTCCGCCGACCGCAAGGTGGTGCTGCTGATCGACGAGATCGACAAGGCGGACATCGAGTTCCCCAACGACCTCTTGCAGGAACTCGACCGAATGGAGTTCTTCGTCTACGAGACCGGCGAGACGATCAGGGCCGCGCAGCGGCCGATCGTCATCATCACCTCGAACAACGAGAAGGAAC
>VFQN01003562.1_pt1 | contig 22008 bp, 30 predicted proteins | sample 3512371 | NCBI WGS metagenome assembly VFQN01 (sample SAMN10412370, study PRJNA504923) | tailings metagenome | isolation source: Replicate 2 from Balatoc abandoned mine | place: Philippines: Itogon, Benguet | collected 2017-08-28
GCAATGGGCCACAGGCACGGCAACGATGCGGTCAAGCACAATGGAAGGCCGAGCACGGCGCCGACACCAGGGTCCAGAGCCGCTCCGAGTTCCGAGGCGTGCACCGACCTTGAGCGTGCATGCCTGCGTCAGCACACCACGGCGTGAGCGCTTTGGGCACAGTGTCCTTTCCATCGCTGCCCTCACTGCCTGCGCGCATTCTGACTCCCCTGTGCCGCCAACGGCGCGCCCGCTATCATAAGGCACAGCCCCGAGCCACCGCGACTGCTCACAGCAACTCCCGGCCAGCATAGCGCTGCGATTGGCACAATAATTCTCATGTTGACACAAGCTGTTGCGTGCAGCACCCGTACCATGGGAGAGGTTGGAGTGGGGGTCCGGCCGCCCAGCCGCCGTCTGTCGCTGTGCACTCCAGCCTCTCCCATACTCTCTTACCCTTGCCGCATCACCACGACAGAGAACGCAAAGGCGTCCTAACCCACTGTACCTCACCGCACCCTACCCGGCCCCACCTTGGGCTGCGGCTGCGTTCCCTGTCGCGCCTGCTGCTGCCACGGTACCGCCCGAACAGCTTCTTCCGCAGCTCGCGACTGATGGGCTTGAGGTGCATGAAGTTGCAGTAGCCGCCGCGGTTGCACGTGTTCTCCTCATACTGCCGGCACGTGGCCTCACGGAAGTCCGTGACGGGGGAGAACTCCACGATGATGGGCCGGCCGTCGTAGTAGCGCCCCTGCGGGCAAGGGCGTCGCCCCACACGCCAGCCCGGTTACATGCAGTGATGCATACGCCATGGGCTCGCACAGCCCTGCGCTAATCACGCTCATGCGGATTGCAGTTACATGCCGGGTGTGGCTGGAATCACGCTATGGCCGTAAATAGGTAGGTAGGTAGGTATGTAGGTACCTCAGGATCACACAGCATCGTCACGATCTAAACGCTGAAGGGTTACGGCTGATGGGTAAGTCCCCAGCCGGACCAACTGATCAACGTCGCATGCACGAAGCGCGTGGAGCTTCTCGCAAGCACAATGCAGGTACGGTTGCCATACCAAGTCATTTCGACATCGCGGCATGAACCCCTCGCTGCCCAACCCTTCCCAAACCCAGCAGCAAGATCGGCCGCATTGGGGCCCCACGTGCAGACCCCAGTGCATTCAACCCGTGATCCAAGTCCAACCGGTAAGAAACCCCCTGTTCGAAGGCCCACCAACTTTGCCTCCAACCCTCGGAGTTACTTGTATTAGTGCATGCAGCATCTAGCCCAACCCAGCGCGCCAGCCCAACAGGATGGGGAACAACCCGCCAAGGACCGAACAAGGACCCCGAGCGGGCCCCCACGAGCTGCGCCCCCATGTGCCGCTCCCTGACCCCTGACACGGCCTCCTCGCGTTTCACGAGTATCCCCACGTGCGGCCGAGCCATGCCTGGTGGCGCCATACCAGCGCAGCCCCCGCCCCCCGCGCTCTCCTTCCCCCGCCCAGGCCCACCTGCAGGGACGCCAGGGCGCGTGCCGCCGCGTCCTCGTCCCTGAACTTGGCGTACACGTTGCCCACCATGTGGTCCGCGAAGTTGTCGCACACGTTGAGGTTCTCCAGCTCGCCGTGCTGCGCCAGCTCCTCAAACACGTCCTCGTAGAAGTCCTGTTGCGGTGGGTGGGCAGGGGGCGGAGGTCAGCGAGCTTTGCACTGAAAAGCCGGTTAGGGCCCAGCGCAGGGCAGGCAAAGCAATGGAAGGAGGCGAGAGCTGAGGGCTGGACGCCCCAGGCGTGGGCGTGCAGGTGGATTTCTGATGCAGCCCCCTGGCAACGACTTTTACGTGTAAGTCGTACTTGTCAATCATCCATTCTGTGCGGGGTGCTGCGTGAGAGCTAACATGACCGTCTAGGGCATCCAAGGCGCGGCGACAGTTGAGGTGCTTCGATCACCCGCTGACCGCACGGCGAGAAACACCCCAGCCCCCCGGGTGTGCACCCACGCTGTGCACCCCTCCGCAACCCCTCCACCAAGCCCCCAACAACTCGCTATCCCGCACCAGGACACCACAATGACACGACGTGCCGTGCTGCCAGGATATTGTAGTCCTTGGCACAGCCCAGGCTGGTTTCCGCTGGTAGCCCACGTCATTCCGTCCGACCAAGGCCTTTCCCACGTCACCACCCCTTTCGAACGATCAAGATAGCCCGAATAAGACCTGTAGCTACACTGTGCCACACCTCGAAGTGCTCCTGCGCCGCCTTGGGATCCACGCGAACAGGAAGCCCGTCGGGCCCGAGAGGAGCGTTCAGCAACGGGTTCTGGTACATGTTTGCCATAAGCATAGTCGGGCTGATGGTTGGCCGGTTGTGTAACCGCGAGCAGCGATCTCCATGCCGGCACGCCCTGTTCGGTTCAGCAAGGAGAGGAGGCCTCGTTAAGAACGTACACGACCAGCTTGCTTTCAGCGGCTGTCTCCCTCACTTACCCAATCTTGAAATAGAAGGGACAGTTCACGCGGTCCTTTTCAGTCCCGAAGATGCTCGCCAAGTGCTCCGCCATCCTTACGAGTCGCTATGTTCACAAGGCAATCATTCGGTTATGGCTTAACACGATTGCGGGCTCCTGCTAAGGCCAAGTGCAGTCGCAGGTTGACTACAGTGGTCTGCCTTGGCAATCCAGCTTCAAGGCAGGTAAAGCGGTACAGCGTCAATGTCGTGTGCACTCTGCATAATTTGTATTGCTGAACATGTATGACATCTTTGTCGCTCCTCCGACCCATGCGTTCCACGTGGCGCTCCCTGCATCCCAGCACAACCCAACATGGCACCTCAACGCAACGTGGCACATCAGCGCAACGTAGGGGTAGGGAAGACAATGATAGGTGTGGAGTTGAACATGCTCACTGGCCTCAAGAGACTGTTTCCGTCTATTTTGCAAGGCGGTGGTGCCTCACTTCGTGGAGCCCAACAGCGGGCACACCTGGGCACACAGCAGCACGGGGGGCCCACAAGCCTACTAATACCAGCAAAACGTTTTGAAAATGGCAACATGGGCGCTGGTAGCATTCACGGTGCCAGCAGGATAGGAGCGAATTAACGTGTCAGATGGACATGCCACGGTGCGTGGTCTACACTCTACAGCCTCGTACGCTGGCAGGGGCAGTTGCTGCTGGAGTGGCCGGGGGGGCGTTTGGTGCGCGCGCAACGTCACGTGATCGAAAATCATCATTCCAGCCACATATTTCCTGCTTAGGTAGCCGCCTTACCATGCACATCATTCTACTGTAACCCTTGCTAGCCACCCTCCTGCCCGTATTTGCCCTGGCCGTCTGCTGCGTGTGTTACCGTTGGGCGGCGGGCTAGGGGACGGCCAATCGCCCCACACAGCCCCACGCCCGAGACCGCCCACACGAAATCCAGGAGCTCCTGCCGTGGGCGCTGCAGGACACCACAAACGGCCCTCGTACCAGCCGCCGAAAGGTTTCGCAAGACGTTGCGCGCTGCCGTGCTGTCCGGCCCAGGGGCCCCTGTGCACCTGCCGTGTCGTGTGAGGAGGCTCTTCGTAGGGGGTGCTTGTGTGGCCAGTGACGTGGGCCAGTGTTCGTGCGGTGCCAGCAGGGACTACGGGAAGGGACCCTAAGGTAAGCATTATTCGGGGGGCCGCCTTTGGCAACTGGCTGTTGAGCTGTGCTGGTCCCATGCTGCCTAAGGAGGTGGTGCGGGCCGCTGCTTGCTGGTAGACTGGTAGTAGTAGGTTGTTGTTGCGTCAAACCACGCGTGCGCGGTGGTGCGCTAGGGCTGAGGCAGGCGACCTCTATTGCCCGTCTTGAGGGCGTACACCTTCATGGGCCGAAGGCTCCTGCCTGTGAAGCGATGAACGTAAAGTTCCTGTGGCCACAACCAGCCCTGCGGCATGCGACGTCTATCCGTGCAATGTAGCACTCTGTACATAGTAAAATGCTGCTACTACAACGCTACCATCTAAACGCTGACAGGTTGCATACCGTACCATTCCTGCCACCAGCTGGCCCCACGCCATGCTCCTTACGTGCCTCGCTACCTCACACACCCTCCACTCCCGACCCTCGTCCCCTCAACACCCCTGTTGACCTGAGACTGTGACGCCGGCATACAGAAGAGTCTTGCGCAATGTTTACACGTGTAGCATGTGGTTGTAGCTCGGGTGCTGTCTGGGGGACAGGGACGGGCCTACCTATGAGGCATCGACACGCGCAGACACGTGTGGGGCGGGGCCGAATCCGTGAAGGGCGACAGCCATGGGCGTCGTCGACACCCAAAGCTTCCACTGTTATCTCACTTCCCACTCATTTGCCTTACAACTTGGCGTCTTGCATCTTTTTACAGTACAAATGCCTTAGGATATTGGACATTGTGCCTGCTTAAAAGGCGTCATCGACCATGGAGAAATAAGCTTCCCCTCGGGGGAACGCTGCCTGCAGTTAAAGCCTGTCAGGCAAAGTATGATACATAGCTGCTTACGTACTATGAATAAGGCCTAGAGGGCCTGGCTGGCATATTATGCCGCCGCGAGCCCGGGCCAAGGGCAGCAGGGACGAAGGGCGCGGGGGACGCACTGCGCCAGAGGTAAAGACACATGCGTACGCTCGTATGGGGCTTGAAGCAGGGTGCATGGCCGCACTCGGTTCAGGAGCACATGGAGCCCAACATGGCAAGACGCTGTCTTGCCGTAGGAGGTCGTTGACGAGGCGTCACAGCCATGGAAGAACGTCTTCAGGCCGACGTGTGCGCTCCCGCCGAAGGACAACAGTTTTACCCTGGACGTGAGTGCGTGGCCCCGCAACCTGCGGCCCCTCCACTTCCGCGCGGTTGCCCGCGCCCGTTCCCTGCGCCCTTCGTCACCCTGTCTCGAGTCGTCCAGGGAACCCACATTACAGCTGCGGCGCGCTCCATCCGCAGCACATGTCAGGCAACGGCTGTCTCCCCACACATGCACCCACATTCGCAGGATGACACAGCTGTGGCAGCCGTGGAGACGGTGCTCACATGCCTGTGCGTGGCGGACCCGGGCCCCGAGCCCGCACCCGGAGGCAGCTCTGGGGGGCTGGGCGTGGGCGTGGGCGGCCTGGGGACCCTGCCGTGCGGGGTCGGGGTCGGCCTGGGCCCCTGGCCGCGCCAGCCCGAGGAGCGGCAGCCGCTGTGCTTCGTGAGCCCTGGCTTCATGGCCATGACCGGCTACTCGGAGCAGGAGTGCCTGGGGCGGAACTGCCGCTTCCTGCAGCAGCCTCCGCCCGGTGCTGTGGCCCAGGTGGGTGCGGCCGTGCTGTCTGTGGGTCGACGTTGAAGACGTGGCCTCGATCTGGGGTGGGGCATACCCTGGGCGTAGGTGCCGGGAGCCCGGGGCCGCCGGGCCAGGGGCCACGGTGGTGCCACATGCAAGCTGTCGCTTTGCCAAGGCTGCTCGCTGCCGCACTGATCGCCGCTGCTGGCACCTTCCTGGCACGCGGTAAGTTGCGACGTGCGTGACCGCCATACCTCCCTGGCGCTGCAACCCCAGGGGCCCGGCGCCGCTTCCGCCTCCGCCGCTGCCTCCGGCGGCGGCTCCGGGTCTCCCCTGCTCTCCAGCGGCCCCAGCTCCAGCGCCCTGCAGCAGCTGCTGGCGTCGGCCGGCTCCGCGGGCGCCCAGGGGCCCGGCGGCCTCAGCGCCGGCAGCTCGCGGCCCCATTCGCCCTCGCCCTCAGCCGGCTCCCCGCCACCGCAGGGCGGGGCGCCCGGCGAGGGTGGCGGGGGCCCGCCCTCCGCGCTGGCGGCGCTGCGCAGCGCGCTGGCGGAGCGGCGCTTCGGCTGCGCCGAGCTGACCAACTACCGCAAGGACGGCCGGCCCTTCCAGTTGCTGCTGGGGTTGGTGCCGGTGCTGGACGGCGACGGCGGCTCGCTGCTGCAGTGGGTGGGCTGCCAGTGCGACCTGGACGAGCGAAGGCACAGGGGGGAGCCGGCGGACGAGGCGTTCGCTGCCAAGTGGCAGGAGCAGGTGGGGGCAGCGCGGGAGCAGGAGGGTAGGGGTGAGGGCGACGTTGAGGTAGAGGTTGAGGTTGAGGGTGGAGGAGCGGGGACGCGGGGATTGCAGTTGTCATGCTTACGGTACAGCGTGGAAATGGTGTTGTCGCGCCGTTACCCGTCCGTCCCACCATGCAAGTCAGGTAGGGGCCGGTTGGCAGTGGGTCGGCGCGAAGCGCGGTTCGGTGGGCCTAGGCGCCTCGAGTGCTGGCAACGATTCGCGTGGCCACACCTCGGCTGCGGCGCCATCCTGCAGTAGTGCTAAGCGTCAGTGGTCTTCCATTCCCTACGTGGCTAGGCCTCCCGCCAGCGGTACAGGGAACCCCACACCGGAACGCTTGTCCGTCTCGTCCGCCCGCTGACTCCCCGTCCCCTCCTGGGCCCCCAGGTGCGGCACTACCTTGGCGCCTTCGCGCTGGTGGACTGCAGCTCGCCGGGCGTGCCGCTGGCCGCCGCCTCGCCCGGCCTGTGCGCGCTGACGGGCTACCGCCAGGCGGACGTGGTGGGCTGGCCGCTGCTGTGCCTGTGCGGCCCAGACACCTCGGAGCGAGACATGCGCCGACTGGTCACCGCGCAGCGGGCACACGCGCCCGCCGCCGTGCGGCTGCTGTGCTACCGCCGCGACGGCACGCCGTTCTGGGCGCTGGTGGTCAACTGCCCGCTAACGTCCAAGGCGCAGCAGGCGCCACCGCAGCAGCAGCAGGCCCCGCCCCAGCAGGGCGCGACGCGGTCGGCGCCTGGGGGCCCTGGGACGGCCTCCCCTGCCCGGGGCCACGCCGCGTCAACGTCAATGTCCCGCGGGACACGCAGCGTGGGGTCGGGGTCACAGTCCAGTGCGCAGCCGCACGGGGCGCAGGGGCAGGGTCAAGGGCAGGGGGCGCACGGGGCGCAGGGGCAGGGTCAAGGGCAGGGGGCGCAAGGGGGGCAGGGGCAGGGGGTGGCCCGGCGGTACTGCCTGTGCGTGGTTGTGGACGTGACGGCGTCGCGGCTCAAGCGCGTGGGCAAGTACGTGCTGGGCAAGGTGATCGGCGCGGGCGCGTTCGGGCTGGTGCGCGTGGGCAAGAGCACCGTCACAGGTGGGCGGCGGGGGCAGGGAGGACGGGGCGGCGGAGATGGGTGCGCGTAAAGCGCGAGGAACAGTGTAAGGCGTCAGGGAATCGCAGAAACGGAGAGGGGAGAGGAGAGGCGGAGAGGGGTGATCGAAGCACTCGTCGACGCCCTCCGAGGACGTTGATGCGGGGCAAGTCTCCGCACATGGTTTGTGGGGGTGCTGCCAGACACTGGGCAGTGCCAACTGTGCCCTGTGCTGTACGGAGGGCTGGGACGAACTACCGGTAATCGCTCGAGAAGCCCAACGCTGGCCGCCATGGGCGACGATAGGCTAGCTTGCATTCAAGTGCCAAGGGCTTACACGCAAGCCAGCACCTACGGACAACACGCTTTGTGGCGGACGCCGCGCACCTTAACCCTTCACCTCTCCCCCGCCCCTCGGGCCCCAGACGAGCTGGTCGCGGTCAAGAGCGTGGACGCCACCCGCTTCCGCTCCATCGCCGAGATCGAGCAGATCCAGGAGGAGATGGCGGTGCTGTCCTCGCTGCGCCACCCCAACATCATACGCCTGCTGGACGTGCACTTCCAGGTGTACGGGGGCGGGGGCCGCAGATTGCTAAAAATACTTTTAGCCCTTTGGCCCCACAGCGAAGGACAAAAAAGTGGTGCGAAGGGGCAATGACTCTCGCCCCTTCGGGGAGCAAAGCGAGGATTGCCCCGGAGGGGCAACAACAACACGTTCCTCGCAGGGGGCAACACCTGTCCCACCAACGTGTGTAGCGTGGCTTAGCATGCAAAGGTAGTCAGGCGGACTGGAAGGGGACCCACTGCATTGGCAACCTCCGCTCCGGCTCCAGGTGTGTGCGCCGGCAAGCAAGGGTTAGGGGCGGGCAAGGCTGAGACCAACGCGCCGCCAAAAGATTGCGGCGGTGGGGGCTGCGGCGGGTTAGAACGCGCTTTCGTTCGCCTTGCTCACCGGCATGCACCTGCAACGTGGGATGGGCCCGTGTCTGTTGTGGCCCCAGTTGCAGCGGATGGGAGGAGGCGGGCGTGTGTGGCAAGGCGGCGAAAGGGGGATGTCCTGCCTCTCACTGATACCGCTGCTGCCCTCGTTGATATCCTGCAGTGCTATAGCTCCATGCACCCATCCTGTGTGCAGTTGACTTGCGCCTTTCCACCTCCCCTCCCTCTCATCTCCGCCCGCCGCCCCTCCCCTCCCCCTCGCCCACAGAGCAACACGTTCTTCCTGGTCATGGAGTACGCGGGCGGCGGCTCGCTGGTGCGCTTCATGGCGCAGCACGACCGCCTGCGCCGCTGCCTGGACGAGGACACGGCGGGGCGCGTGTTCGCGCAGATCGTGTCGGCGCTGGACTACTGCCACAGGAGGTGAGCGGCGGGGCCAAGGGTAGGGCGCCTGACGACTGAGGGGGCTGCCAGGGGCGGGGTGTGGGGCGGAGAGCGTGGGGCCTCGGCAGGTGGTTGGGGGGATGGAGGGCTTGGCGGGGCTGCGGTGGCGTGTGGGCGGGCGGCGGTGGAGCGGCACGGGGAGCCGGGGCTGCGCGAGGGCCGCTCCGCCGGTCCAGCGGCAAGTGCCACAGGCCAAGGGTTGCTGATCAGCTGCCCGTCCATCCTGCACCTACCTGGGCCCCCCCGCCACCGCCACCTTCCGTGCTTCCCTGACACCTCACACGGTTTCCGCGGGTTTTACGCGTATCCCCCCGCCACCTCGTCCTCCGACGGCCCACCTGTCGGGCCCCGTCCGCCCTCCCCCTTCACCGCAAACTCCCCCCTCTGCCCAAAGGCGCGTCATCCACCGTGACCTCAAGCCCGAGAACATCCTGCTGGACGAGCGCCACAACATCAAGGTGGCGGACTTCGGGCTGGCGGCAGTCACAGCACCATTCTCGGGAGGCCTCACGCTGCAGGTGTGCGGGGAGAGGAGCGGGGGCGAGGGTGGGGGCGGGGCAAGGCGGGGAAGGGTGGGGGCTGGGCGGGTAGGGGGACGGCGGCTGGCGGTCCGGACTGCGGGCACTGCTGCTGGTGTGGGTCGCTGGGTAGTGGGTAGTTCGGTTGTATGCGTGGCATGCACAGCGCTGTCTGGCACAGCCGCGGATGCTGACCCAGGTGCTGCCTCCTGCTCCATGTCCCTCCCACCACCCTCCTTTAACCTCAAGCCGCGCCCACCCCTCGTGCCATGCCCCTGCAGTGCGGCACGCCCGAGTTCACGGCGCCCGAGATCACCACCGGCCGCGAGTACGACGGCCCCTCCGTGGACATGTGGTCCATGGGCGTCATCCTGTACGAGGCGCTCACGGGCAGCCTGCCCTTCAAGGGCACCAGCACGGCAGCGCTGTTCAAGGCCATACAGCGGTACGGGTCTGAGGGCAGTGCTGGGGGGCCGCCGGGGTCAGGGGAGCTGGCGGGGAAGGGCTGTGCGTGCGTACGTGTAACGGTGCGTGCGTGCGTACGGTATGTAATGGATGGCCCCGAGCCAGAGGGAAGGCCCGGGCCAGGAGGTGGGTGCAGAGGGTGCATGCGGCTCTCAAGGCCATGGAGGCACCAAGCCCCGCGCGCCATGACCCTGGCCACTGCAGGCCTACTGCCCTGGCCCCCGCCTGAATCACTCAACAGAATGCATTTGACGTTAGTACGCCTCCCATGATGCACTGCCGGGTCCGCCCTCGTTGCTCCAGTGCCTTGCCATGCCCAGGTTTGTGCTGTAAGGCCCCCGCCGCTACCCTCTCACACAATACCGGTGCACCTCTGACAGGCCCCTGCCCCGCCTCTCCCCACCCCAGCGGCGTGTACGAGCCGCTGCCCGCCACCCTCAGCCCCGAGGTGCGCGACCTGGTGCGCCGCATGCTGGCGGTGGAGCCGGCGCAGCGCATCACCATGGACGAGCTGCTGAGGCACCCCTGGATGGCGCGGGCGGCGGCGGGGGCGGGCGCGGGGGGACTAGGCGGGGGCGGGTCACTGGCGGCAGGCGGGGCGGCGGGCGGGGCGGCCAGCCCGCGGTCTGGTGGCGCGGCGCGCCCCGAGTTGCTCTTGGAAGAGGCGGGGCAAGGTATGTTCCGGGGGGGGGGCAGGGGTGGTTGCCGGACGCCCTGGGTAGGCTAGACTGGGACGTGGCCTGTGGGATAAGCAGGGTGCAAGAACGATGTCCACCACGCCCGGGGTAGGAAGTAACCGCGGAGCGCCAAGGAACGGGAACGGGAACGGTCAGCCTGCGAGAGGGAGGGTTAGCGGTAAGCAAGCAAACGGGGTGGAAGGCTGGCAACTTGCCGTTCAATACTTGCCGACGGGGTGGACTGCGGTGGCTGCTGCTGAGAGGCTGCCTGGGCTGTGCTGCGAAACGCAACCGCAAGAACCGAAAACGCGAGCGGAAAAGCTGGGAACTAGATGCACCCTCATGCCTTTTGTCCCACAACGGTGCAAGCCAGCACGAGGAACCCGCGCCCACCCATGTCGACCCGACTAACCTGGAAAACGGGGACGGAAACGGGATGGGGGAGGGAGAGACACAGGAGGGCCCGGGGTTGGGGTTGGCCGGCTGAGTGCTGGTGCTGCACTACTGGTGCTGCTGGCGCGGGCCGGGCTGGGGACAAACAGGCGGCATTGGCGGGTGGACCGTGCGCGCAGTGCACTAAGCATGTGTAGGAGGCTGTTCCAGGGCAGCTTGCCCACTAACCAGACCCGACGTGCGGCCCACTTGGCTGAGCGGCGGTGGCAGTGGCAGCACTGCACCCCCGGAAACCAGCACTGACCTTCTCCATCCCCTCCCATGCTCGCCTTACCTCCAACTGCCCCCAGCGCACGCGCCCCTGCCGTCCCCAACTGCGGGCGCCACCGGCGGCAGCGGCAGCGCCACCCCCGTGTCACCGTTCGGTGCTCAAGCGCCTGGGGGCCAGGCCGGCGGCGCCCCGGGCCGCGGCGGGCAGCCGTCGGGGCCGCGCGTCAGCGACGGGTCGGGCATGGGCGGCGTGTCGGCCTCCCCCGCATCGCGGCCAGGCAGTGTGTCGGGGTATGGGGCGCCGGTGCCGTCGCCGTCAGGAGCAGGGGTTAGGCCTCACGGCCCGGGTGGGGGCGGCAGCATCGGCGGCGGGTTACCGGCGGCGGACGGGGGCGGCGGCGTGGCGGGCGGCGGCGGGACGGGCATGCAGGGGATGTACCCGCTGCCCGGCGGCCCCTCTGGGCTGCACGACAGCGTCAAGATCGTGGTGACAGCGCCGCCGTGCGGGGACAGGGGTGAGGCCGCGTGTGGGTCTCGGGTGTGGGCAAGAGCAGCACGTACATCGGAGGCCCCTGACCATTATTCCCGTCTTACAGCACAGGCTTCTTGCTTATTTCTGTCACGTGGCTTGACATTGTGGGTTGGAAGGCCGCTGTTCCTGTCCGAGCCCCTGGCCCTCCGGTGCTTGCCTGCCTGCTGCTGCCCCCGCCGTTTCCCTGGTTTGCCTTACTTGGACTCGAAACTGTTTGATATGCGACGTCACTTCCATCGCTAGCGCTTTGTTCCCCCCTTCCTCCCCAGGCGACCCCATCCTGGCCGCCATCCTGCGCAGCACCGCCGTGCAGGCGGCCATGGGCGGCGGCGCCGAGGCGGGGGACGACGAGGGCGCGCTGCGGGTGCAGCCCAGCTCGCACTCGTACTCGCACGGGGGCGCGGGGGTGGGCGGGCGAGGCGGGCGCGAGGGCACGTCGGGGGGCGGCTCCCGCGCGCCCAGCCGCAGCCTGGCGGGCCTGCCCGGCAGCGGCAGCCTGCACGGCCACAGCCACGGCAAGGCGCGCGGCGGGGCGCTGCTGCCCACGCTGGCGGACAGGGTCAACGGGATGGACAGGTGGGGGCCGGCTGGTGGGGGGCAGGGTGGGCGCGGGTTGCCAGCTCCTGTTGGAATGTGGGCCCAAGGGGCAGGGGCGACGTCGTTGCGCGCTTGAAGGCGGCCGTTGGGAACAGGGGCGGGGGTAAGCGGGGCGTGCATGGCGATGGACCAGGGGTCGTCAGCGACTGGCCTGGCGGTTTCTGTACAGGGGCAACATGGGAATAGGAGGCGGAACAAAGGCTGCCCTGTGGCCCCTACCGGGCAACCGTGGGCAACTCAGGCGGCTTTCGGTGCCAGGTCTTTTTCCCTGGGGACCATGGCCAAGCCTTTTGAGCCTGGCCGAAACCCGGCGTGCAAGCATGGTAACAACGCCAAATGACCAAAGCACCCACGCGAGGGCTCTCATGCGGTACCAGCTGCACCGGACGTGTGCATGGGGGCCATACAGCGCTACCGCCTGAATGCCCTCATATCCATGTGGAGTCCTTCTGACAGCTGCTTGTTCCTCCGGTCCCTCGTTGCATGCAGGCGGGACCCCTCGCGGTTTCGGTCGCCTGCCAGGGGAGGCGCCTCGCCGCTCAACGTGCCTGGAGATCGAGGGGGCGGCGGCTCAGGAGGGGCAGGGGCGCGCGGCAGTCCTGTGGCAGCATCCGGGTCTGGGCCTGGTGGGGCCAGGGGAGTGCAGGTGCAGCGAGACGCAGGGAGCGGGCCAGGCCCCCAGGCCGCCTCTGGGCACGCAGGCGGAGGATCGGATGGGGGGTTGCCGCCGATACAGGCCCACAAAAAAGGGCATGAACGAACGCGCTGACTTGCATGACGTCTCAAAGGATATGCACTGTTGATCGTGGTGATCTGTGGTGATGTGTGCGGTGTGGGGCTGGCGCTGGGCTTGCAACAAAGGGTGGTTGACGAGCACCTGAATGCCGTACCAATTGGCCCCGGTCGGTCAGCACTGTGCGCCTAGGATGGACTGAGTAAGCTGAGCGATATACTGTCAAGTAACAATTGTGCAGGCGACTGCTTCACTGAAGGCTTTGCCCTTGTTTACATACGCGCAATATTTCTAGAGACCACGTGCGCGAGGCCAGCTGGCTTGCAATGTCTACAACATCCTTAGCCCGCGAGCAATACCAAATTCTATGTTCTTAAAAGGTTGACCGACCTTAGGCTTGCAACCAATTAGGCTCGGTCCCAGTCTTAGCAGCCGAGGGCAGATAGGAAGAATGGCGGAGGTCAAAGGCGGTAAGGCATATATGCAACGATGCGGTACAGCAGCAAGCCGCGCATCTTGTGGTGGTGCGCTGGTCTTCATCCATCAGCTCAACCGTGCGGCGCTGCGTTGCGGTTCTCGCGGTCTGTCCGCAGGCCCCGTCAAGAAGTTCTTGGTAAAGCAGTTCTTGCCCCTAGGTGAGCAAAGGGTAGTAGGCTGGGCACTGCCGGATTATTCATAGCCGTGAAGCAATTGCGGACTCAAACTCTTTCGCCCTTGGCCAACACCCGCACAGGATTCATCATTGCTGTTCTGTTTGCGCTTTTATATCCTCCACCGGGCTACACCTTGTATGAGTTGAAGGTAGGGGTGGGGGAGGAGGGTGTGTAGTGTGAGGCGCCTGGACCGCTGACGGGGGACGCTTGACCCGGGTAATGCTATGTGGTAACCCCCGAGGCGCACACCCCGGGGGTTTATGGGAGCTGACGGTGGTGCCGTTTGTGTGTTGTGACCCGGATAGGGTTCTCACCCCATCTAGACGAGAGGGGGTCCGTATCCAACGCAGCCTTGGGGCCTCCAGCCCGGCCTCTCCGCGCTTGCTGCATGACTGGCTCTCCTGGTTAGCAATTCAGTGCACTTTTCAAGGGGCCTGAAACCCTCCTGGATGACCTGGTCCACACGCGGGTTAATTGAACTGGCGCCCTGTTGCTTGCACTGGTGCACTGAGGCTGAGGACCTGGGCTTCCAACAAGTAATGCGTGCAAGCAGAACGGGAGTGACGCGTGAGCCGCGCGCTGACGCTGCCCTCTCGCAGTCTGCACTCCTTGCAAGCACGTCGCTGTCCGCCCCCGCCTGTGGGCGCTGCGCTGCGCTGTTAGCTTGCGCCGCTCGTGCTGAGTCGCTGACGCAAAATTGGTTGGTGACGTACGCCCTTCTGGCCTTCCCCCTGTCCCCTTCCTCACGCCCTCCTCACGCAACGCCCAGGCTGGAGGATGGAAGATCATCACCACCATCAACATGATGCTCATCTTCTTCATTTTCGGCATCACGCTGGAGACCAGCGAGCTCAAAAGCGCGCTCAAGGGCTGGAAGGTGCTGCTGCTGGGCATCGTGAGCATCCTGTTCATCACCGCCGTCACCGGCTTCGTCTTCATCAACATGGACTTCAAGCCGCGCGAGTTTGGCTACGGCCTGGCCATCTTCGCGTGCGTGCCCACCTCGCTGTCCTCCGGCGTGTCGCTGGTGATCCAGGGCTACGGTAACGCCGCACTGGCGCTGCTCATGACCGTGACCACCAATATCCTGGGCATCTTCATCTCGCCCATCATGGTCAAGCTCATCCTATCGTCCGCCATCAAGAACATCAAGGTCAACGCCGCCGACCTGGTGCTCAAGCTGTCCGTGTCCATCATCGTGCCGCTGGTGGCGGGCAAGGCCACGCGCGAGTTCATCCCGCCCGCGCTGCGGTTCGCCAAGGAGTACAAGGTCCCGCTGTACCTCATCAACCAGTTCCAGATCATCATGATCGTGTGGCAGACGCTGAGCCACTCTGCGGACGAGCTGCTGAACCAGGCCTTCTACGACATCCTGTTCGCCATCATGGGCGCCATCGGCCAGCACTGCTTCTTCCTGGTGCTGTCCATCCTCATCGCCTGGGTGGCGCCCTTCCTGCGCCTGCGCATGCAGGACGTGGAGCGCAAGGCGTTCATCATCATGGCGGCGCAGAAGTCGCTGCCCACCGCCGCCGTCATCATCAGCTACCTGCCGTCCGGCAGCACCACGCACGGCGGCGACGAGCACGCAGACCGCGACCCCGCGGCGGGCGACTCGGACGGGCTGGGCGACCTGGGCCTGGTGGCCATCCCCTGCATCGTGTTTTACGTCATGCAGGTCTTCATCGACGCCTTCCTAGCCAACGGCTGGGCCAGCAAGTACGAGAAGGGGCAGCAGCTGCAGGACAAGTACGCCGACCAGCTGGCGGAGCTGGCCAAGCTGGACCCGGACGCGCCGTCGCTGATGCCGCAGGGCGGGGAAATGAACGGGGCGGACGGGAAGGAGGGGGCGGAAGGGGAGGGCGGTGCTGGGAGCGCGGGCGGGGCGGCGGCGGGGAGCGCGGGCGGCATGGAGGAGGTGAAGCTGGAGGTGGAGGACAGCGACAAGGCGCGGCTGCTGGGGGCGGCGGCGCCGAGTGACGGCTCCACCCTGGCGCGCATGTAGGGGGCTGAGGGCGGTGTGTATGTTTGGGGCTAGGGTTCCGGGTCGCGAGCTGGTGCAGGTGGTTGGGGCCACAGGGGGCTGTAACACGCGAGGCCGGAAGCTTCCACGCTAGTCGTTCTGCGTGGAAGGTGAGGGTTCTTGCAAGCCCATTGAAGGGCGTGCTGACGTTGCTGCACCATGTCGGTAGACTGCGCGCATCTTACGCCTTTGTCTCGGCGTGTAGACTGTGCCCTGTTGTGCGTGCGCTTTGACCTTGACTTCTGTCAATGAATGCGGTGCAGTCATATGCACCTGGCCTGGGACTCGGACGATAGTGGGTTTAAGGTCCCCGTCGCGGATGCATATGCACCACGTATGGCACTTGAAGGTAGTGTGCAGCGGTGGTCTTTCTAGCAGCCGGTATGGTATGGCTCGCTATGCTGTGGGCACATGAGCGTGGCAAGTTATTGGACGCTGCATTGGGTAGGTAGCTGGGGCGGGAAAGGGTGAGCTGTTGACAAGTACGTGACGTACGGCGTCTATGTGAGTCATTGCGCGCTGTGGAAAAGCCAAGGGCTAGGATACCGGTACGGCACGATGTGGCCAGAGGGGTGGTGAGTGAGGCATCAGCGTTCCTGTCTTCTGGGTGCGTGTGCCTACCATACGTGTACGTGTGTGCAAGCATACTCCATTGGTACGCATGCACACTCGACGGGGGAAGGCCCGAGGTTTCCTAGTATGCTGCAGTTGGTAGCTCGACTATCATACAGCGTCTACGGTGAAGGCCGCTACGGTGAAGGCTGCCCTAGCGGCCTTGCAAGTAAGTTACATGCGTGGCGGCCCTTGCCTCACGCGGGCCTTGCTACGCTGCCTTCAGAGTTCAGACAGTACCCAGCCATGCTTACCAGATGCCAAAGGCTCCGGTAGGTTTCTATTGCAAGAGGGGCTGAAGTCTTGTGACCTCGCAGGATCACTCAGCGCAAACGCATCCCGCACCCTATTGCACGCAGCACCACTCGAGGCCCGTGTTCCGTGGCCTACACGTGGTTGGGGCTGGTGGCTCCTATCCATGCAGCGAGAGGGATGGGAGCCCCCGTATCCTTGATGGCCGGGACCAGCTCTGTACGGTAGCTGGTAGAGTAAATCCTGGACATGGGATTCCTGCGTTACTGGGAACTGACTGTGGGACGGATCAGTGGTATAGAATGCTGGGCGTATGTCCAGTGTGTGTGGGCGCTGGTTGGGGCTCGTAAGGCGGGCTCCCCTGCATGACGCGTGGCAACGGGTGGGGCTACGCGTGGGACTACGGACTACGTGGGCAGTAAAACACTGCACACGGAGCAGCGGTGATTGGTCTGGCTGCGTGTTACCCTTGTGGATGCCACCCCTGACTTCCGAGAGCTGGTCGCTCCCAGTGCCAGTAGTTTTTCCTGGCATCTTGTGTTATAATCCAGGCAGGGCTGAATCCAGGTGTTGTGACCACACGACCCTTACTGGTCCCAACCACACCTATCAGGAACGACGAAAGAACGACGAAAAGTCACGTCACGTCATGTGAGACGCGCTTTGATGTATGACTGCTCTGCAACACTCAGGATCGCTAATTTCTTCTAAACCACCTGCGCGCATCTGCTGTACATAGAACACCCCAAGCCGGCAGCGCCTGTGCAGCGATGCAGTTACGGGGACAAAATAGCATAGTGCCAACCAGGCAATAGTGGAGGGAGAGGTAATTGGCATGTCCAGCGGTAAGGAGCAAACAACGAGGCAGGCACAGGCTGTGGCTGCGAGCTGTGGCAGTGCCTGTGTGGAGGGCCATTACGAGTTACAGTTACAGATTCCAATGGGTAACGTCAGGGGAGAGACAGGGGGCCATAAGGACATGCGAGCATAATAACTAGTGTGTGGAAGGGCGGGGCTTAGACGCCACTACCCACAACGCCTCGCAGCTGGTCGAGCACGCCGCCGGAGGATACCCTCACGCCATATCTCGTCAAAAAAAGTGGGATACCGCCTAGAGCCTCTTCAGCTTTAAAAGCAGCACACATAGTTGAAGTCTGCAGTACCAGCAGCATCCGGTAGCACACAAGATGAAGCAAGCAGAGCCCTTACCATATCTACCCTGACCCCTGACCCCTGACCATATCTACCACGTACCGGTAGCAAGGGGAGAGATCTGGTTGTGTGGCAAAGCTCTCTTGCAGTGCGTGCCAAGCATGCCCGAGGTAAGGGTGCAAACACGTTGCATGCAGTACCTCAGGTGTCCCTCGCAGGTGCCCAAAGCTCCTCATGGGACGTTGGGACCCCGAGGCCAGGGGCAGCGCAGGTGACCGAGGTCCCGGGGATCTCCCCTGTCTCCCCCTGCTGCCAGCCCTGCCAGCCCTCCGCTTCCCCAAAGGCTAAAGTGACGCAGCTCTGTCAACCCTAATCCCTCCGCTTCCTCAGCTACGGTAACAGAAGCGGCCTTCGTCTGTGCGGCTCGCCCAGCTTGCCAGCTAGTGTGGGCTACCCATTCAGCTGGGCCCCATTCCTCCTGGGGTCTGTCCCACCAGGCTGACTTATCAGTTACGTGCCTTAATGGGTGAGGACTCACCGTCCCTGCAATAGGGGCAATGCTACGTCCGGAAGCCGCGACGCAAGCGCCTGTCGGACATGATGATCAGTATTTGTTCATGAACAATAGAATGCAAATGCGTGCGTGTATCCAGTATCCAGTATCGCCGGGGCTCCGGCGGACTCCAGGCAGGGCGGGCTGCATCGCAATTTTGAGCTGGGGCTGGTTGCGCGCCCAGGCTCGCCTCTCTGTTCACTTCCTGTGCCCTGGCTAGCTTCATTTACTTTCATAAACCCTTTGGCAGCTACAACTGTCGCGTCCTCTGCACTTGTGACTCTGCAACGGCAAAGATCGGGCTGTTGTGACGCCCTGAATATGGCGATGGGGACCAGGCAAGTCCTGCCCCTAGTTCTGTTAGCTTTAGCAGCTGCGCGGTGCTTCGCACAATACGAGTACAACGACTACGGCTACGGCTACTATGACTTCTATGATGTCGAGGATGACTTTTACTATGACGAGTATGGGTACTATGGCAACCCGGACGAGGCGTACTATGAGTACTACGGTTACTATGCCGAGGACTTTGCGGGCTATGAGGACTACTACCTGGAAGAGTATGACTTTTTCGAGGAGTGCTTCTTTGACACCAACGGCAAGCCAGTTCTAGCAAACGGCACCGTATCGTGTGAGATTAAGATCGACGGGGTCAACAGGCAGGCGGATAAGCTGAACGGAGGGCTTGACGGTGTTTACCAGCTCACGTCCTGCTACAACGGCAAGCCTATGTACAAGCGAAAGAACAGCCCAGCTGGCGAGGAGCGTGTCCTGTGGTACTCCAGCACCTTTGGAGACTGGGATGTCTCGAAGGGTGCTGAGCCGAATGAGGCAGAAATCCTCATGTACGGCGGGGAGATGGAGCACGCCACCGTGCCCCTGTTTGTGAGCAGCTGGCATCTTGGCGGCGACCTGAAGTCAAACACTGCGCTCGGGGAGGATGACTACCTGCCCATCAGCGTTGATGTGAAGTGTGCTGATGGCACCACGCCTGACCCGGCCACAACTAAAACGCACAGTACAACGGATAAGAGCACCCAGGTGCTTAGCGACAAGGAGATTGAGGACAAGTACATGTGAGTACCTGGGGTGGGACAAGTACATTCATGCACCTTGACGCTGTCAAACTGTGAGTGTGCTGCCAACGTAACTTCAGCCCGTCCTTCCACGCCGTCATTGTTGCTGCTGGAACCGTTCTTGCACGTACCTGGAGGCCTGCTGCAGTTGCAGCCCGCATAACTGGAAAAAAACCTAACAGAGTGGGGCCTCACCTGACCATTGCAGGATCCTCTACCAGAGGTACGGCAGGCGGCCGGATCCCAGCCCAACCATCAACTTCACCTTCGTGGTGCTCCTTGTGATGACCGGGCTCACCGTCGTCCTTGCTATCCCGTACTTCCTGCTGCGGAAGAAGGGCAGCAAACAGTCTATGTCCATGAGCTTCGCCCAAATGCTCAGCCAAAGCAAGAAGAAGAGTACTGGCCACATCAACTAGCATTGACAGGACGTATCAAGTAAATGCCCGGCAGGGCCAGTCTGGTTGGTGTGTGGCGCTCAGCACGCTGTCCAGCTGCAGGGCCGTTCGTAGGTCCTTTGGTAGATGTGTTGGCACCATTAACCCAACATACTGAACAGGGCTAGCGGCCGTAGTAGTTCCCGGATGGGATCACATAGCATGTTAAGGGACACACGTTTCGGTGTGATTGTTGCGATTCGAAGGTAGGGTGTGTTCCTGCGGCTTGAGTGCTTGGGCTTGTGTGCTACGAGTTTGGTCCAGGCATCAGGGGAGCGTATAGCTTGCCTTCGTCTTGTATGACGGGATGTGGCTGTATGATACTTCGCGACTAGTAGATCAGCGCTGCCTTGGCTGTCATGGGATGGCGCGCACGAGGCAGGGCCGAAAGCTATGACCAACATGTGCGGCCCTCGCCTACCTAGCCCCGCACTGACACAGCGACCCTTGACCACTGTGTGACCCAATGTAGTACTGGGGCGTAGCGCCTTGCAAGACAATTGCATCTGACTTAACCATATGTATGGTCTTTCCCTGTGTTTCAACCTGCGGGGCCTCAATCGTGCCATCACTCTGCTGGTTGTATCTGCACTGGTTGCCAAGCATGTGACCTTTGCGCTCGTGCTTTTGGAGTGTCCTATGTCCCGAGTTCCGTGCAACCTGATCGCATTCTGGATACCGGCATTGCCGTACTGGGTGGAGGTCCACTGACGAAGTTGTGTAGGCGTTACCTCCGAGCCGAGGCGAGCGGCGTTCCCATACACAAACGCACCCGAAAAGCTACTGGAGTGTGTAGGCATAATCCCGAGGACAGCGCCACCATGCGAGCCTCTTGTACGCCAAGTATGAATTGAGCAAGTTACCATGTGAGGTCCCACTAGCTGCGTGTGCGTGGTTGGGTCAGTCAGTCAGTGTTACACTACGAGGGTTCTTCCCTCTGCAAGTGTAACGACCCGTGTACGAGCCAGGGGCTCAAGGGTCAAGATACATGAAACCAGGGCGTACAAATGGTGATCCAAATGGTGATCGTGCATTCATACAAAGCAACGCCTTCAGCACCCAAGTGCTATCTGCCGCATTTGTGTCTTTCACGCGCAACCCACTTCCCTGTTCCCTCTGCAAAAAAGGGCAAATTCTGAAGGCCACTTCCAGGGCAGCAAACAAGAAGCTTCAACCCTGCTGCTCCCGAGGCAGTTCCAAACATGCTGAAACATGCAATGAACGTCCAGGGGCCTGGTACCAGGGCAACACGCACAGAGCAGCACGCTGGGAGGGCGCACGTGCAGCCTGAGGCTCCCAAGGGCTCAGCCATCCAAGTCCAACCTGGTCCAACACAAAATGATGTGACCTACTTATAGGGCAGCAAAGAACTTCAGCAGTGCAGCTCCCCCGGCCAGTCCCACACCCGTGGTTGGGTGATCATGGGCGGAGAAGACCCGTTCACCGGTACTTGCACCAAATTGGGTTATACGCACATGGCTCCCAACGCATGCCGCCGTACTCTTCTGGCCGTACTGTCAGACAGTTCAATTTAGCGTGACCGTAGTGACTGACAGACAGAAACCAACCGATGCATACATCCCTTCCTTCAACGGTTCCCCCAGGAGGGCCTGCCACGCATGCCATATGGTACGGCACAGGCCACACGACAGACAGTTTGAGCCAGGTTTGAGCGATGCGGCAGAAGCACAAAACACCCCTGCTCGTCCAACGTCAACGCCAGCACCATCCATCATGCCTCGCAAGCAGTGTCCGTCGCACCTCCTATTTCAACGTGCAGAACCGAAAGGCGCAACGGGTTCTACCCTGCGCACCCCGCTGGCAGGTGCACGTCATCATGGAAGAGCCATCCAGATTGGCTGTACCCACAACCTTGCACCCATACCCCCGCACGCCTTCTGCGTGGCCGCGCACAGCAGAAGGCCTTGCAGCACCGCCCTGCCCCTGCCCCTGCTCCCCGTGCCCTCAAGCCCCCGCAAAGTGCGACAAGCCGCTATATCCTGCGAACTTGCCTTGCCCACGCTGCGTGCTTGTTGCTGCTCCGCTGCAGTACACCGCCACCCTTCACTCGTAGCCCCGCTGCTGCCCTGCCTACTGCCACCTCCTGACCAGCGCAAAGTAAACGCAGTTCTCCGGCCGGTACTCCCCCCGGCCCGGCCCCTCCCGGTACGCGCACCCCACGTACAGCCCCGGGCCAGCAACACGGACGTAGTCGCGCGTGCCGCCGCCGAACGGTGACACCGGGTAGGCTGCGGGCTGCGGCGCCGGCCACAGCGGGCTGGGCAGCGGCAACGGGGCGAAAGGCGCGCCGCCGCCCTCACCCTCACCCTCGCCGTCGTCCCCAGCGTCCTGCTGTTCCTGTTCCTGCGCCAGCGGGTCTGCTGGGTACAGGAACAGGATGTCGGCCCCCGCGTCTGCCGGCAGCGGCGTGAGCGTGAGCTCCACGTGCACGCGGCAGTACAGCGGCTCCCACGCACGGTACAGGGGGCCTGTGGTGCAGGGAGCCACACCATGCGGCCAGTGGGTTCGCTGGTCGGCCCAGGCGATGTAAGTAAGTAAGTTTGTTACATTGTGCGGGTGCTTACGCCCCAATGCAACTACC
>VFQN01003563.1_pt1 | contig 22005 bp, 32 predicted proteins | sample 3512371 | NCBI WGS metagenome assembly VFQN01 (sample SAMN10412370, study PRJNA504923) | tailings metagenome | isolation source: Replicate 2 from Balatoc abandoned mine | place: Philippines: Itogon, Benguet | collected 2017-08-28
GGGGGGGGGGGGGGGGGGGGGGGGGGGGGGGGGGGGGGGGGGGGGGGGGGAGTGGCGGAGGGAAGGGAAGAGGGAGAGGACGGTGTGGGAGAGGAGGGAGCGGATGTGGCGGGTGCGGAAGGGGAAGGAGGTGCGGCGGCGGCAGTGTGGAACGAGGGGCCCGCGTCGAGCAGGTCCTGCTGCTGCAGGCGCAGCTGGTGCTGCCGCCGCTGCACAATGAGCTGCTCCCGCCTGTACGCCCTGCGGCCGCTGCGCTCAAACTCGTCAACGCTGCTCAGGCTGCTGCTGCTAGCGGGCGAGGAGCCGGCGAGCCCGAAAGCTTGTCCTGCCGAGCCGCCCCACACCCCCTGCTGGCTGCGAAGGCCGATGGAGGTTGGGTTGGCAGCTATGCGCGCACCCATGGCCAGCGCTTGCTGTATGCGGGCGGCCTTCGCGGCCACAACAGCCGCGCGGGCCGAGAGGGCACAGGCGTGCAGCAGCGGGGCCAGGTGCCGTACATGTGCGTGCGGGTGTGCTAGCAGCTGCCGGCCGTGACCCCGGACCAGGTCCTGGCACCAGGCCGATAGGTCGCGGGCGCGGGTGGCAGGCACGTGGTCGGGCAGCTGCAGCAGCAGGCCCACGGTTGTGAGCGCCATGGTGAGTGTATTAGCGTCCAGCTGCTGCCCCTGCCGCTGTGCTGCCCCGTGCCTAGGCTCGCTGCTGCTGCCGCCCGCGGTGGGAGCAGCTGACGAGGGCGGTGCTGGTGGGGACTGTGTTGCGGCATGCAGGGACCGCTGAGCCTGGACCAGCAGCCAGTCCAGCTGCTGGGCTAGCCGCTGCTGCTGCCGGAAGCGAGTCAGGGACACGTGCCGTGACATCGCAGCAACGGCAGCAGCCGACGCAGCGGGGCCTTCCTCCATAAGCCCCAGAGACAGGCGCATCTCTGCCGCGGCCGACAGCGGCACCAGTGGCCCCGCACCAGGCCCCGGATCGCTCGCTTCACCGCCAGAGCCCTCCACGCCGCCACTGGCTAACCCAGCCGCCGTAGCAGCGCTCTCCATTCTCGTCAGCAGCTGCGCCCCTCCGTAACACACCTGCACCAGCTCCTTGGCCGTGTAGCTGCTGCTCCTGCTGCACACGTGCTCCACCAAACGCCCGGCGGCCGCCATCACTGCCGCAGCCGCACCCGCAGGCCTGAGCTCCAGCTGCAACCCACCAAGCGCCAGCGCCGTCGCTGCGGCCTCAGCTGCCTTCAGCTCCCCAGCACGTGCAGCCAGCCACCGCACCACCTCCCCTTGCAGAGCCCCCGGTAACCGCAGCCCCAGCCGGTGCGCAGCCCACAGGCAGTTGGCCTGCGCCTGCGGCCCCATGCGGTGGCAAAGAGCGAGCCAGTGGTCCAAGAGGGCCCCAGCCTGGGGTGCGCTGAGCAACGGTGGTGGGGGAATGTCCACAGGAGGCGGCAGTGGTGGTGTGGTGGTGGTGGGCGGTTGGTGCGTCCCGGAGGGTGGGCTGGGCCGGTGGGGGTCGCAGTCGGGGTGCGTGAGGGAGAGTGTGGCTACGGACCACAAGGCCATGGACACGTCTTGAGGCTGTGGGTGCGGGGAGGAGTCCACAGCGTGCACAACTGCCCCCACGACTTGGTGCAGTAGGGAGGGGTGGAGGCAGGAAGGGGCCCCGTTGGAAGGAGAGGCATGCGGTGAAAGGGTGCTCCCGTCGGATTGGATGCTGGGGTGGGGCGGGGAAACGAGGGACGCTGGCATGGAGCTGTGGTTGGGAGGCTGGGGTACGACGACGGGAGCAGCTGCCGGCAAGGAGGCACCGTGGGCTAAGGCGCCGTGTGCCTGGTCCGTCGGGTGCGGCTGTCGAGAGGCGACCTCGTTCAGGGCGCCGACCCCCAGCTGCTGCGGGTATCCCTCTGTACCCTGCGTCCACGCCACCCGACTTGCCATCGCTCCACCTCTCACTGCTCCGTTTGCCCCCTGCGCCTGGTCCCCATCCCCCTGCTCCCGCTCGCGGCTCCCGCCATCTGCTGCCGGCCCCTCGTCCTGCCCAGGCTGCGACGCGCCTGACGCCGGCCCCCAGCCCTCCTGCCCGCCGCCGTGCATGTACCCCGGCCCGAGCTGCACCGATCCCTCCGGGTCCGCCCGCAGCTTGGCCTGCCACGCCAGCGCCCACAGCACGTTAACCCGCTCCTGCAGGCACATGTACGGCAGGCTGCGCTCCAGGGCGGGCGCAGCGGCGTCCAGGAAGGCGGGCGGAAGCTGCACTCGCAGTTTGCTGCACGCCCACAGCAAGCTCGAGAGCTCCTGGGGCGAGAAGCCCTGCCGCCGTGGGGTTCGGGCAGCGGAGTCACGGGATGCCGCACCTGCTGACGAGACCCGCGCCTCCTCCTGCTGCTGCTGCTGCTGCCGCAGCTGCTCTGGGTTGGTGTGCTGCAGGTGGTGGTGGGCACTCCGCAGGCAGCTCCCGAGCCAGTCGGCAGGGGGGAGCACCTGCGGCCGTGTTAAGGGAGGGTAGCAAGCGGCGAACGGCGTCAGTTTGCGCTGTGTAAATTTCGTTGTGGTGGGTACGCAATGGTGGCGCGCTTCCACTGCAGTTCGTTACCCACAACAGCACGTCATACTCTCCATCCAGGCTCACAACACTGCTGCCTCTGGTACACGCACCTGCATGTGGGCCAGGCCCTGCACGCTGTTGGCCAGCTCCTGCGGTCCCGGCGCCCCTCGTGCCAGGCCCAGCTGCACCTGAACCCGCAGCACCTGCCCCACCACACCCGACAGCTGCCGCCCCAGCGCGCCTACCCCACCGCCCGCCGCCGCGCCTCTGCCGCCCGACGGCCCCTCGCCGCCCTCCGTCATCATCACCCCCCACGCCCACAGCAGGCTGGCCAACTCTGGGAGCTTAAACCGCCTCTTGCTGTCCCCCAGAGCCCCAGATCCATGCCCCGCTTCCTGCAGCTCCTCCCCAGCTTCCCGTAACTGCCCCTCGTCCAGCTGTCTCCGGAGCAGCTCCCCACACGCCCGCGCGTGGCCCTCTATCCAGTCCGACGGCGGCAGGCCCGCAGAGCGACCGCAAGACGCGCAGCCGTGCAGCATGTTGGCGAGCTCCTGCGCCGAGCAGCGGTGCAGCAGCGGCGTGGACGTCTGTACGACACGCCTCATCAGCTCGTCCCGCCCGGGCAGACCCGTGGGCCACTGGCCGAGCGCCCACGCCACGTTGCCAAGCTGCCGGGTATCGAAGGAGCTCAGATGCTGCTCGGCCAAGGACACCAGGGCTTGACACAGCTCCAGGGCGTCGCCTGCTGTGTCTGCGGATGAGGCCTCTGCTTGCCCGGATGCAGGTAACCCAGGTGGTTGCGGCGGTGTGGGTGTGGGTAAGGGTGTGGCTGCGCTGGAGCTGGTAGCGGTGTCGCTGGGGCCGTCGTGGTGCGGAGCTGGTTGCTGGTGGGCTGGTGGGTGGCTGGCAGCGGCCTGAGCGAGCAGGGTGGCGACGTGAGGCGTGCTGTCTACCAGCTGCGAGAGGTGCGTCAGGGTTGCTGCGACGTGGATGTGGTTCATGCGGGGCCCGTGCTGCCGCACCAGCCGCAGCAGGCGACGCAGGTTGCGGGAGGACTTAATCCACGAGGTGAGCGCAGCCGGGTCAGGGTCATGTGTGGAGATGCTGTCCTTGGCTCGGCTGGTTTTGGTGGTGCTGCTGGGGCCCTTTCTCCGCTTGCTGGTGTTGCTTGTGGGCGCCATATTGCTGCTGCTGGTTGCATGGATGTTGCTGTTCTGGCGGGCTGCGTGGCCGGCTGCATTGGGATGGGGATTGGAGTCGGGCGTAGACTGGTGGGCGAACTCCTGGACTTGCATGGGCAAGCCAAGGCCATCCGGCGGGTTGTTTGTGCTGTGGTTCTGCAGCTGTAGCGACTGGCCCGCCGCCTCATCCATGGGTGCTCCGTGAGGCCGTGCCACAAGCAGCAGCTGTGTTTGCTGTCTTGCAACAGGCGCTACGCCCGATGCGGTGTTTGGATTGGCGCTGCACGGGTGCCCCAGCCTCTCGAGCGACGGAGCACCCGGCTGCTTGGCTGGCAGAGGCAGCTGCTGCTCCCAAGTGCCGAATGCCGCTGCTCGGTGGGCGTGCAGCTGCACCTACGATCCGCAAAAAGGGCAGGTAGAAAGAATTGCAAAAAGACGTTTAACAGGTACTTTGGGCGTGGGTGCAGATAACATGACGAGAGGGTGCAGATAACACGCGTCATTTTCGCTTGCGCTAACCTGTCTGGCCCGCACGCACAGCTGTCACGCTGCTCATATGCCTTTATGTGCAACGGTTGCTACAAAGCCTGGTTCTTACCGTGTGGCCTGCAGTGCCCTTGCCTGTGAGCGCAGTCCCAGCCGTGCTTGCGCGCCTAAGGGTGCGGCAAGTCGCAGCTTAGCAATGTACTCGCGTATCTTAGTTACGCATGATCGGATATGCCATACAGCACAACGGAAGCCCGTGCCTCTCGGTCGCTCACCCGTCGGCGAGCAAAGCGCCTTGCTTTCGCACAGGTCCCAGGGAGCCATGCTGTCTAGTTCCTAACAGCGGTATCATATGATTAGCAAGCGATGAACTCCTCCTCGTCCCCGCCTCAGCGCACAGACATCGCTGCACCTAAGTCCTCCTATGCAGTGCAGGCGTTGCCTGTCCTTAACTATAATATAGGTTCGTGTTGATAAAGCCTTAGCAATACCTGCTATGACCAGTCCGAGCCTAGATCCGCGGCAATGAGATCTGGGCGCCGATGGGCTCCCAGCTAGCTGTAACAAACCAATCGCAGCATATTTCGAATGATTCGATGCGAAAACTGACGTGAACCGTCAGAGGGCGCCCAAGCCCCTGCCTCCGACCGGAGACCTCCCCTGCATCCTGCACCTCCCTTGCGCATGCCATGCCACACCCTGACACCCTGGGCCACACCCTGGCCACGTCGTGACCAGTCGTAACCTATGCATGCACGGCACGCAAGAAGGCTCACAACAGTCGCCACTGCCAACACAACCGCATTCAGCTAGGAAAGCTCGTCTGCGCTGCCTTTCAAGGTGCCAACTGGTGCCAACCCTGTTGTCAACAGACGTGAGCTCCCCTGGATGTGAGCCTTCCCCGCTTGCCCAGGCCTTGCCTTTTCTGCCTACACGGTCGCATACATGCATGACCTAGCAGCTGTGCAGCATACTATCCAGCTAGCCAGACGCGTCCTGACATGCACATACCGTACGGTAGTTAATCGTTTTAGTCTTGTCCCCAAACAGCAAGGTAGCCCTGGCTGGCGCCCTACCTGGGCCAGTCCTCTGGACAGACCTATCACGAATGCAGGCGCTTCCAGGCCAGTAGGCCATCAAGCACGCCAGGCCACGCCGGGCCTCACGACTAGCGTAGCCGTTCATCATGAAGGATGTCAAGAGCGCCGCACCGTGGTGCACTGACTGAAAGCTGCACGCAGCTTTCAGCATGCCACCAATCATCAACACCCGTCTCACGTCTGCCCACATACCACATCTGCAGCTTTTAGGCACTCTGAGCACCTGAACCACCCAAGTGTTCGTCACGTACCAAAGCCGTAGGCGCCTGCTACGGCAATCAGGGTCCAGCAGCCTCACGGTATGCTAGCCAGCCGGCCAGTACTGATGCGTGCCACTGCCAGCTCGGCCCCAGCAGTCCACAACAATAAGGGTAAGAGGCCCACGAACACAAAATTTTCCCCCTCGCAACGGATTGACCACAGGCTACCACGCGTAGCGAAATACAGCACACATGTTAGACACGACGCTAGGGGGACTCCGCTGCTGGCACCAGGGGCCCTTAGCGCACGGGGACTAGGCTGTGCGAGCAGCACACCGACCAGAAGCGCATGAACAAACTGCACTAAGACCACACACCCTGAGGCACTTGCACCACTGGGCATCACTTGTTCTGCTCCAGCCATTGGGCGATCGCCTGCTGCGTCTCGGGGCTCAGGCCTCGAGCCCTGCCCACCTTGGCGTTGGACGACTCGAACTCGAAGTACTCCTGCGTATGCAGCGAGGGAGGGAGAGCAGCAGCCACGTATTAACGTGTAGCTAGGGCCAAAATGTGGGGCCAAGCGGGAAAGTACGCCATGCATGCGCCGCGTGGCAAGCATGGGCGTGCGTGTTTGAGGGTGTGTAATCGAGCAGTAAGGTGACGAGCACACCGAGCTGTCAACTACCGGAACGGAGGTCATCAGGAGAGGCGTTGCCACGTTGCCATGCAGGCATCGAACACAAGCTGGCAAGTCCACGTGTGAGCGTGCCAATACACGTGTCACAACGTGTGGCCGTGAGCCAGCTCGTGCCATCACAATGTATCGTGTGCCGCGTCACTTTCGTGTATCCATGGCGGGTTGAACGTGAGGGAGCAGCTAGGAAGCTGTGCGGCAAGGGCCAGCTCGCTTCCGAGCTGCCCTACACATGCAACCCGCCATGGGTACACGAAAGTGAAGTGGCACACGGTCGATCGTGAGACACAGCCTACCTCGTGTGCACCTGCGATACGTTCGTTTATAAGAGCCACACGTGCGCTTGCTATCCCGCAACCCACAAGGCGAATCCAGAGGGGTTGCTCGGACCTTCCATACCGCACTAGGTTGCCCCACAAGTGTACGACGCGTCCACTTTGGGAACCGGGCCCAACCCACATCCCAACCCCACCCCACCCCAAACCCAAACCCTGAGACCGGTATTCCTCCGTTCTCTACCTTGAAGTTGCGCTTGTAGTAGTCCTGCAGCCTCTCCTTGGCGTACTTCTCTCGGTTCTCTTCCGTGCGCTTAAGAAGGCCTGAAAGGTGAGAGGGACAGCGGAACGCACGCATGAATATCAGTTGTATCAGGATGGGCGGTGTGCAGGCCCCACCAGTGCCGGTAATCGGCACCTGGCAGCCTGCGACTACCCATGGTACGGAACCATACCACGTGCCGCTGCCGAAAGGTGTACACTATGTGTAGTACTCACGCTGCGTAACGGGAACGTGGCGTCGTCCAACGTATGCAGCTGGTACCTTGGGTGGAAACAAAAGCTGCTAATTGCGGCCTATATCTTGCTGCACAACCCACGCGCGCCGCACAAACGGGGACGTAGCGTCGTCCACTTCCTAACATATGCAGCTGGCAACCTGGGTGGAAGGAAAAGCTGCTGCACGAGGCAAACACCTTGCTGCATCACTCACGCTGCACAAACGGCGATGTGGCATCGTCCACCTCCTTGTTGGGCAGCTCCATGCGCGCAGCGGCAGGCAGCACAGGGACACCCTGCATGGCCACATTGCACCAGAGCTTTAGATAAATGTCATGCACCGTGCGGTTTGCTGCGGCGGAGGGAGGGCAGATAAGCTGGCACGCAGGTGGCTAAGAGCGCGGACTCACCACCAGCACTGCTGCCAGGAGGCCAGGGAGGACTCGGGACACGATGTTGGAGGGCTGCGAGGCCGTGGAGGAAGCTTCACATGTGTTGGGTGTTTGAAGGCGCCTGGGAGGCAATGCAGCAGCAGCAGCAGCAGCAGCAGCAGCAGCAGCAGCAGCAGTTGTCAAAGTATGCCACAGAATGTTGTGGCCTTTGTGCTCCCTCCGGCTTCAGGGAAGTGCGTTTCGGCGGAGGCACGCGAGCGAGTGCGTTACGAAGGCAGGGAAACTAGCTCATCTCTGGCTTACGCGACGGTAGCGCGGTGGTGTCTGCTCCGTTGCCCGTTATGCTGCGCAGCGGCAGCTTTGGCAGTGGGTGCGCGAGTTGAGAGCAACATCTTGTTCGTGTCGCACACGTATGTAAGTCAACTATGGTAAGTGATACCGCATTTTAATTGAAGTCTGCATGTCCTGCTCCTGCTTTGTACAAGTCCGAGATGGAAAAATATCCGATCCCGACTAACCGTGACATGCGGCACTCCAAGCTGCACAACAGGCACATCAAACCATTAGCAACAATGCTAGTTTGATAGTTGTAGAGCACACCGTGCGACATGCCTGCCCTGCCCTGGCACCATCGACCATCAGCTGTACCCCCACCCTAATGATGCTGTAGGGCCTTTCTTCAATTACCCTTAAACTCGGTTGTAGAACAACTAGCATCATGTGGAAGGCGGTGATGTCAAGCCGCTGGGCGAACTGGGTGGTTGGCAAGGTCAGCCTGCCGAAGGAGCGACAGCTGCAGCAGGAGCTTGACCTGCAGCGCCTCTACATCCTCACACAGCTGCACAAAGCAGCGGAGCAGGGCAAAGCCATGAACATGCCGCAGCTGATGCTCAAAGTAAGCGGAGCCGCGCTGGTGCACACGTGTACGGCGGTTCCACAGGCGGGAAAGGGGCGTGCCGGAGGCGACCGTGCCCCCCTCTTTGGATGTGGTACTGGCACCCAGGCAACCTCCTTGGCAACCCCCTGCTGGCACCTGACACCCTTGGTCTCAGACGTACAACATCTTGTCAGCCGGAGGAACACGCAACTGCAGCAGAACCTGTAAAGCGTTTACGCGTGCATCGGTGCCGTGCGCAGCTGCAAGGTAGTGCAGGGCGGTCTGCGCACCGAACCCTGCACGCAGCCCAGCGCCCGCTGCTCATCCTCAACAAGCGAGCCACCAACCGCTGCCGCAATTCGACCCTCTCAACGCGCCGGGCTGCGACCACTACTTTTGCTGATCTTGGCGCCGTTAAACCCGCTCCTCGCCCTGCAGAGCAAGTCGCTGGAGCTGAGCGCCCTTCACGAGGAGGTGGACGAGCACCTCACACAGCAGGTGCTGGGCACAGCGGAAGCCATACACGCAGCGCTGCTGCAGGTGCGGGAGCCGGGCGGCGGGCTGCAACTGACTGACCCTACTGCTTCAACTGCCCCCCGCCCCCAGGGCGCGCGTGCCTTGCAGCCTTCTCACCCCCCATCCCACAGTACCGCAAGTCGCCGCGGGGCCTGCTTGCTTGTCCGCTGCTGCTAGCCGTCTCCACAAACTGTGTGGCCACATCTCTATCCACACCTCTCGTCGCCGTCCCAACCCTAATTGTCCGTGCGTCCCTGCCCCCACTTCATGCCTTTCCCCTGCCCAGGCGGGCGACCCCGCTCTACCTGCCTGCCCCGCTCAGCCTGCCCCCCCCTCTGGCCCCTCCCTTCCTCCCATTAGCTATCTTCGCTTATGGGTTCCTCCTAGTTGCAACCCCTTGCTGCTTGCCCCCTTACCCATCCTCCCTGTTAGCTTTCAATCCCTCTTGTAGAATTTTTCCGTAGCGTAAAGCTCCCGCCTCCCTGTCCGCGCCCTGCCTAGGCGGGCGACCCCGCCCTGCCCGCCCGCCGCCTGGCTGCCGCGCACGCCAGGCTGCAGGCGCACCTGAGCGAGGAGCGGGCCACGGGGCTCAGCAAGCTGCTGAGGAGCGTGGGGCTGGGAGGCGGCAGCAACAGCAGCAGCAGCAGCACTGGAAGCAGCAGCAGTAGCGGCAGCGGGTCGGCTGCTGCAGGTGGCCTAGACAAGGGCACGGCAGTTGCCGGGATGGGGACGGGGACGGGGGTGGGGGCGGCAGCTGGTGGCAGCAATGGCAGGCGGCTGAGTCAGACGGAGCTGGGCGAGGCCCTGGCTGGGCGGTGTGGGTTCAGGCTGGAGCTGGGGCCGTCCTCGGTCCCGCACCCAGAGGCAGGTGGGTCGGCTGGCGGGCGGGGTGGTCGTCATGTGGTGCAACGTGGAGTGGTGCTCGCGTTTGCAATCCATGCTTGCCTGTCAATGCTTGGTGGCGCAACAGGACCGTGGTGGGACAAAGGCGTACCGGTACCAGGCTTCCGTCGCTGTAGCTAGTGTCAAAATGGGGTCTGCCTCTAAGCCCATTCCTACCTGGTCCTTGTCAGTACTGGCAGCTGCTCGCCCTCACTGCAACACCCACCTGTGCTGCGCGGCACCCAAGCAGGCACGGGCCTGTTCCTCCGTGGGGAGGCAACGCCGGGTGCGGTGGTGGCCATCTTCCCAGGCGTGGTGTACGGCCGCACGCAGCTAACACACATGCCCAACTACCCCAAGGTGAGGGCAGGGGGGCGGGTAACCGCGGAGCGGCAAAGTAACTAACCGGAAACGGTGGGGGTGGGGGTTGGGGTGGGGGGGACAAAGTACTAGTAACGTGTGTGGTGTAAAAAGCAGTAAGGGGGGGATCTCGAGTGTGGTGCCGCACGGGGTCTCTCCTTGTCATCCCAGAGGGACCCAGAGGGACTGACCACCGTACGGGGGCACAGTACGGCACGGTTGCAGCGGGTATTCCGGTGGTGCCGCCAGCCCTCCAGTGACACCTGCCTTACGGTATGACTTCACTGTCACGTGGTGGTCTATCTCGGTAGCGTTCTGGCTGAGTCCTTCTTCCCCTGCTTCTTCCAGAGGTCCAGACAATCCACCACCAGCAGGTGGACGTATTGCGGTGTCACCCGGGCTAAGCTGGCAGGCATATGCCGTGTACAGTACGCAGCACGCGCGAAGTCACATTGAACAACTGGTCGCTTGACAATTCCTCCCCCTTCAGGTCGACACGGACAACCCCTACCTGTCCTGCCGTTACGACCAGAGCATCGTGGACTCCAAGCCCTGGGGCAGGGGAGACCCCGGGGGGCCTGCACCGACCCATGGGACGGTCCCTGACCCGCTCCCTGCCACCACCAGCAACACCACCACCACCAGCAACAGCAACAGCAGCAACAGCACGAGCGCCAGCGGAGACGCTCCCAGGTGGTGGCGTTGGTGCGGCCCGCTGTCCGCGGCCCTGGGTCGGCTGGAGGGGAGACATCCCCTGGCGCTAGGGCACTACGTCAACCACCCGGGGCAGGGTGAGGCGCGCGTGGCAGAGAACAGAAGCGTATGAGGGAGCGTGGGGAGGTGTGGGTGAGCAGCAACTGCAGCTGGGTGCGCTTTGTCAAAGGCAGGGCCACGGTGGCGGGTACTTGCAGCGGATGCAGGTGGCTATTCAGGAGTTGGCTAATTGGGAAGCGATCTGGACGCAGCTCTCCGTGTCACTCCAATACCCATCAACAACTGTAACATGGCGTCACGGCTTTGTGTTTAGACGGGTGAAGATGTGTGGTAAATATGTGCAGCATGACATGCGTGGTAAGACCGCCTTGGTGCCATGTGGACCCGCAGGGCAGTCTGCCAACGTGCTGGAGACCTCCCTTGACGTCCCGGTGGACCACCCCGCCCTGGACCTGGCCAACCGCCCCTGGCTGCGGGCGTACCTGCCTGCCGTACAGCCGCCGCTGTCGTACGAGCCGTATGACAAGGTACGACTGCACTATTGGAGGTACATGGGGGCACGCTTGGCCCCCAAACAACCCCTCGCCGCTGTGCGTTGTTGGGACATCGGCTGATTCCATTGCTGCGCTCACATCTAGCTGTACCCAGACTCCAGCTATGTGTGCCGAGTATGCGGCAAGCTGAGACGTTGTTCATCAGGGCTTGCTGTTGCCGATGTTGGTGAGCGGTCACGTGTGACGGTGTTGCGTGGGCCGCAGGACGAAGAGGAGGACGAAGATGGAGACGGCTGGAGCTCGGATAGCGACGAGGAGGAGGAAGGTGTGGTGCGTGGCAAGGAGACAGGCGGCGGGAGCGGTGCTGAGGCCAGCGGCGGGAGCAGCAGAGGGAGCAGCAGCGGGGGCAGCAGAGCGGACAGGAGGCGGGGCCCTGGCGAGCTGCGCGCGCGGGACGTGCTGTCGCCGCCCGGGGGCGTGGTGCGGCTGCTGGTGCTGGTGTCGACACGTGCCATCAAGGACGGGGAGGAGCTGCTGCAGAACTACCGCATGAACCCGCACGTGGTGCGGCCCGATTGGTGGGTGCGGGTGACCACAGAGCTGCAAGGGTTTATCTCCTTGGGCTGTCATTGTGCCCGCGGAAAGCTGGGTTTTTGCGGGGTGTGGGACGAGCGGTCGTTGGTCGTTGGTGTGGGTTAGGGGTCATAGGGCGCGAGGTGATTGGGAACCATAGGGACGGGATGGGATGGGGTGGCGCCCACGTCCTATGCAACTGGCTGCTTGCTGCTTTTGTCCTGCACGCTTGGGTAGTCGGAGGCCAGACATTCTGCAGCCGGGCACACTTGCCTGGGTTTTTTAAGTGCCCATGGCAGTCTGCTAGAAGGTGAGTCGATCCAAATCTGGTGAAGTCCCACGAAGCACTTGCTGCACTGGCCAGCATCCATTCTCACTCCCTCAGCATTCCGTGAGCCATGAACTGATGCCTCTACCTCCTGACAACCCTGTCCAGGTATGTCGTACACGATGCGGAGGCGGAGCAGCGCCGGTGGGCCAAGATACGCTCGTTGGACCTTGGGTTCAAGAAGTCCCCGGCAGGGGACCAGCAGCAGCAGCAAAAGCCGCCGCAGCAGTAGCATCTGCAGCAGGCACAGCAGCCACACCAGTAGCAGCAGCGTTGGTTCCAGATGCTGCAACAGCCTGGACAATGGGCGTTAATGCTCAGCGCTGAGAGCAGTGAGGGGGTAATGTCCGGCGCTGAGGGCAGTGAGGCTGTGGAGGAGTGTGGACGCGTGGGGCACAGCCGGCATGGAGTGCGAGTCGGATACTTTCATGCACAGCGCGTGGTTTTGGGGCCGTGCATGGGGGGTATTCCATTGGCTGGCAAGGCACTTGGTCATGTGATGCCTGCATGGCTTGGGGTTCTACTATGCCATGACACACGAGGGTGATATGCAAACAGGGAAGCCTCAGGGTAGCCCTGCTGCCCTGGCGGATGGCTGGGGTGGTTTGTAGCGGATGCGGTGCGTGATGGAGGCAACATATGCCTGATACAGGTACAGGCATACGAGGTCAGGCAGCCCTGCTGCCCTGGCGGATGGCTGGGGTGGTGTGAACCAATGTGAACTGGAGGGCGTACCTTGTGGCCGTCTGCGCGCTGCAAACGCAGCAGTCTAGAAGTGCGTTTGGTTTTGCAGGGCTGCGTTCCGGCCTACGGGTTTTGGATTTTGGTTTCGGTGGCGGTGGCGGACGCAAGCTGGGGTGCAGTCAACCGTCACCTGTCGAGGCCGTACAAATACCTGGGCCTTTACGGCCTGGTCGTTACATGTATCTGCGACTCGTTTTCTGACGTTGATGTCCGACGTGCAGCAATTAGGATGGCCTGCATGAACGAGCACGAACACCATAGCGATGTTGCGGCGGCTTATTGGACTGTTTAGAGGAGGACGATCGAGCGAAAGGCATTCACAAGCCCTGCTGCCATCACCAATGATGCTTTCTACAGCAGAAGTTGTTAACGAGCTACAGGCGCTCGCGCAGCGCGCAACCAAAAACGAATTGCCGCTTGTGGACTTGGCGGAACAGCTCTCTGCGCTGGCGAAGAAAGCTCGTGCAGCATGCACTGGTAAATATACCATCTACAAAATGGGCGAACCTAGTTTTGCGCTCGAGTCAAGCGGTACAGGAGAAGCGCCCGCGCAGGCCCAGCCCAGGTCCCTCAATCCGCGTTCCCCGTATACTCCCCTCAGGCGGCCTTGCGGCATCAGCAGCTGGCAACCCTGCAGCTGATGGTGGCGTCGTTAGTGCAGCAGCAGCAGCCCCAGGCGGCCTTGTGGGCACTGGTGGAGGGCAGGGCATGCCGGTTGGGCAGGCTGGGGGAAGCCATGCGGGGGGCACCCGCCGTTCCGCGGACTCCCTGGACGGAGGGGAGCTGGGCAAAGCTCCGGAGGACGCGCATCCCAGCAAGAAGCAGCGCAAAGGTGAGACTGGTGCTATTGACTGGGATGCTGACACCCCTAGTAGCCCGCATGGGCCGTCCAAGCCGCAAGCTAGGCACGTGGCCCTGGCGCGCTGGTACTCCTGCCGCGGCCGCATGGCTCTTTGCCTTCCCCTTCGACCTGTCTTGTGAATCAGCTTACCTGCCAAGTTTTATGGAGAAAGGCCAAGCTCATCCCTTCGGTAAGGCGCCCCTCCTTCCTTCCTCCTGCGGCAGCGCTGCCACCGATTCCCCGCCTTCAGCACGCCCTGCAACCCACACCACGCCCTCGTCCCACGACCCACACCCTCTTGCTCACATCCGGTGTCCCACCACCCCCATGCGCACGCGACCCTACCCTGTGCCTGGCAGCCCCCCGGGAGTTCGACTTCTCCCGCTACCGCACGCGCTACGTGGCCCTGGAGCTGATGTACGTGGGGTGGGCGTTCCAGGGCTTCGCGCGGCAGGACACCACGGAGAACACAATCGAGGTGGGGGCCGAGGCTGGAGTTGAGGGAGCACGACGGGGTCGAAGGGGCGTTGGGTAGGGCTCGCGCCTAGCAACTCTCTGAGTCAGGCCTGGGCTTAGCGGAGGCTGAGGCGCCGTCGCTTAAGGGGCAGCAGCATGACGGGCTGGGGCACGGACGGGGAAGAAGAAAGCAGTAACGCGAATAGGTGGTAATGGTAGTAGGACGGGGACCGACGTCAGCTCCATGGCCCTGGTGGTGGCTTTGCATGGTGCGCCGCTTGCTGCGAATCACGCAAAGGCTGACGCCCTGACGCACACACAACACATTACTCGGGCCGCACGTGACTCATGCCGCACGGCGCCAAGTTCCCTCAGCTGCAAACCACAGCAGCATGCAGTGTGACTAGCTCTCGCCCTGGGGCCTGGCCCTATCCAACGACCCACCCCAGGGCTCCACAGTGACGTAAGTGCGCGGGCATCCCGGGCGCCTTACTCTGCCTCCCTCCCTCTGATACTCCCAGGGTGCCATGTTCGCTGCCCTGCGGAAGGTTCGGCTCATCCCGGAGGCGGCCGCAGTGCCCATTAGTGAGCTGAGCTACTCGCGCTGCGGCCGCACAGACAGGGGCGTCAGCGCACTGGGCCAGGTGGGCAGACAGAGCACTGCAGTAGACAAATAACACGTGTGCTTAGCATCTGGGCGTAAAGCTCGACTGGGACTGGAGCGCCAGCGCGCTTGGGCAGGTGGGCGGGTCATGGCGCGTTGACGAGCACGGCGGTTGTTGCGCTGTCCTCGAATTGACTGCACCGCGCTGCGCGGTAACGACCGCCAGGGGGTCGCGCATTGCGCACCCATAAAGTCGCCCTGTGAAATGCTGTGTGTGCGGCTCAGCGCTGTGCTGCACGGCACGTGTCCTGTGAAGTGCTGTGTGGCTTAGCGCTGTGCTGCATGGCATGTGTGTTAACGTGTGCAGGTGGTGGCGCTCAAGCTGCGCTCCTCGGCGCGGATTGACGAGCCGGAGGCCAGCCTGGACAAGGTGGGGTGAGCTCCGTGCGCCAGCAGGGCTAAAAAGTACCGTGTACTAGGTTGGGTGTGCGTGCGGAAGGGTTGGGAAGGGGTTGTTGGTAAGCGCAATGCAGGTGGACGAAAGTGGTGAGCCGCGGGTGCGCCGGGCCAGCCAAGAGTGTTGCGGCTTGCGGGGCTACAGCCCTCAAGGTGCGATGACACATGGCAGGCTGAGGGAGCAGAGGGATAGGAACATCCTAGCAAGCAAAATCTGCACTGAGCACAGGGTAGGTACATGCGGTGCGCTTGCATTGCTGCTGTGCCGTTCCTGCCGCCTTGCCGCACAGCACGGTGCACCCTGCACGCGGGTCTGCCGCCGCCGCCCAAACACTGCCAAACCAAGTGCTATTATCCCCGAGTTAGTGCTATGTCCCCATGCCTTGCTATGCCCCCATGCCTGTCGCATCCACGTTTCCAACTACAGGAGTACGGCTACCCCCGCCTTTCACCCCAGTTGCCAACATCCCCGGCTTATAGGTTATAGCCATGTCTCCATGCCTATTGCTATCCACACTCCCGACTACAGGAGTACGACTACCCCCGCCTCATCAACAAGGCGCTGCCCCCCGAGATCCGCGTGCTGGGGTGGACGCCGGTGCCCGAGGACTTCAATGCCAGGTGGGTCGAGGGGCTCCACGGTACTTACCTCGTGCTGTCAGACGGTAATCGTATCACAAGGACCCCCGGACATCGCCTATGGCCTTGGATACATGAGCAGCTACTTTGGCGCTGTGCTGTACCAGGTGAGGGGTCCCCTGTGCGGTACTGCAACTATGTGCGCCGACTGGTGCCCAACCCAGGCGCTTTGCACCACGGTAACCCCGACACGGTCTCGTACCACCTTGGCTGTGCACCGGCCCTGCACCGCACGTCCGCCGCCACAGGTTCAGCGCCAAGTACCGTGAGTACAAGTACTTTATCGTGCAGCAGGGGGAGGCTGTCCGGTTCCAGCAGCAGCAGCACCACCACCAACACGAACTGCGGCAAGAAGAGCCCCAGCACGACGAAGCGCAGCGGACAGGACAGCAGGAGCAGCAGCAGGACGGGGCCGGCGCCGGGGCTTCGGGGCAGGCACAGGCGCAGCCCGGGGCCTCTGACGCCGTCACAGTCCCCCGCGGTGGAGATGGGGCAGGCGGGGACAGCGGGGGTGCTGGCGGCGGCGGCGGCAGCGGCGAAACAGGAGGAGGAGGAGGAGCAGGCGGTGGAGGCGGAGGCACAGGAGGCGGAGGAGGAGGAGGAGGCGGGCTGCTAGATATAGATGCCATGCGGCGTGCGGCGGCGCTGTTCGTGGGGGAGCACGACTTCCGCAACTTCTGCAAGCCGGACGTGGGGGCGGTGAGCGGGGCACGGTGTGGGGCCGCAGAGGGGGCAGCGCCAGCAGCGTAGGTCCGGGTAGGCGAGGCAGACGCTGTGGTGTCCCACCATTGCGAGTCTTTGCCTGTACGTGTATTTCTGACAACTCAACGGCATCTGCTTGCAGGTCCGCAGCTTTCGGCGCACCATCCTGTCGTTCACCATCGACCCAGTGGACACGGGCTCGGGAGGGGGGTACGGGGCGGGAGGCAGCAGCGGCAGCAACAGCAGCAGCGCAGCGTCGCACCACCGGGTGTACGCCCTGACGGTGCGGGGCACGGCGTTCCTGTGGCACCAGGTGGGCGGAAGACGGATGGCATACGATCTGACGGCGTGACTCGCATGCAAGCATGCCACTGCGCATAAAGTATGTCAGTTGACGTGTCGGCAGTCCCAGTGTTGGAAGCCTGTGTCCTGAGTTATGCGGTCAGCTCAAGAAATCGACAGCCATGATGCATGCCTGAGCACTGCTGCCCTCCGTCGCACGCAGCACGCATCAGGTGGCCGGGTCCAAGCCAACTAAAAGTGTGATGGGTCGCGGCGCGGCTGGACCAGTCTTGAAGTAGCATGCTTCCGCCCTGTGGCGTTTCCGGCCCTTTGCCGCCCGCATCCGCATGCACAGCGCACACGGTACGCTCCTTCCTGATCCCGCACCGCATTGTTGGCGCACACGCACGGTGCCGTACACAGGTGCGCTGCATGGCCGGCGTGCTGCTGATGCTGCACTTCCTGATACCGCATTGCGATTGCTAACCCACACCTCGCACACGGTACACGTGGTACCAGGTGCGCTGCATGGCCGCCGTGCTGCTGATGGTGGGGCGGCGGCAGGAGGCGCCCGAGGTGGTGACACGCCTACTGGACGTGGGGGCCACACCGCGCAAGCCGCAGTACTCAATGGCGCCAGAGGTGGGTGGTGCAATAACACAGCGGGAAAAATTCGGTATCAGTGTGGGGTTGCACAGGATGCCCGAATGGAGCATGGGTTACGCGTGTTGGACTGTCGATCATAGCAACAAGCAGACGTTCGCTGCATCACTCCGTGCGGCATGGCCGCAGACACACGCAACACACAGGGGAGATAATTTGGATGTGCCAGCCCGACGCTGCGTCTTTCACGTTGCCTGCCTGCCAGCAGCTGCTGCGGTTGCGGCCTTACGCAGCGGCCCCCGGCACGTGCGGGTACAAGAGGGTCATTTTCCCCCTCGCGGCCCTCCCCCCAAAAAACACTCCCCAGGAGCCCCTGCTGCTGTACGCGTGCGGCTACGAGGGGCTGTCCTTCATCCGCACCCACGCGGCGACCGACGGCGCGCAGGCGGACGTGACGGGGCTGCTGCACCGCCACCTGGTGGGGGCGGCGCTGACGGGGGCGTGCCAGGCGCGGATCGCGTCCAACCCTAGGTGGGCGGGCCGGCAAGGGTGGGTGAGCGTCAAGACATTGGGCTGCATGAAGAACGCCTGGTGGGGGCAGGCGCGGATTGCGTCCAACCAGGGGTAGGTCCTAGGTGGAGGGGCCGGAGTCCTGCACCAAGGATGTGCGGGAGTGAGGGCATGGAGCTGCTGCACCACCACATGTGTGCTGGCGGCAAACGTGTGGCCTGTGGGAGTGTGTCTTGGCCGGGTGAGAGAGCATGTGGCTTAGCAGAGTTGAACACCCCGTCTGGCCCGCGCGTGTGGCGCAGGGACGACCCAGGGGCGGCGGCTGCGGGCGCTGGTGGCAGCGGCGGCGGCGGCGGCGGCGGCGGCGGAGGGCGGGGAGATGCGCACATCCCGCTGTTCAAGCGTCAGACGGAGCCGTCGATTGAGGAGCGCATGGCCAGGTGGGGATGCTACATACCAACGATCCTTCGACCGCTTGAAGCCCTCTGGCGTTCATAATGATCCTGGCGCCATGCAAGCCGCTACTTGGACGTATGCTCCTTCATCTGGAGCTTATTGCTTCGTTGCTCGTGTGGCAATACCGTATCCCGGGCTGTGGCTGCCCTTGCAGGCGGGGGATACCCTGGCCGCCTGAGCCGGCTGGCGGCGCCGGTGGGGCCATGGAGGCAGACGAGGGCGACTAGCGTAGCAGGTGACAAACGCCTACTGCAGCAATAGCCGTAGTATTACGCCATGGGGGCAGACGACGGCGATTACCACAGCACGTAACACCGTTTGCCTAAGGCGCGTTAAGGGGGCCGGAGGCGGATGGAGGCGGACGAGGGCGACTAGCGGCCAAGCGTAGCAAGCAATACCCCCCTGCCTGAGGCGCTGTTCAGGAGACGGCAACACCTCATTACTAGATTGTGCTGCTGGCATGCGGCCCCCGTGGCAAGGCCTGCTGAAGTGATCGGGATGGCATGTGTGGGAGGTCGAGCAGCGCCTGGGCAACAGTGCGCTGGACCTGGCTGGACTCTTGCTGGCACATGTACGTACATGGTTGGAGGCCGATGTTAACTTGCGGTTGCAGTAAAACGCACTGATACGGTACAACCTGTTCCGGCTGCCGTCATGTAGCCGAACTGGGCTGTACGATTCGATACTGACTGCTCATGCTTTGGCGGCAACTGCTTTTGCCTTGCCTCAGATCCGTATGCACGTTTAGGCTTGCAAGCGATGTGCATGCTGTACAGGGTGAAACCCATCTGCACCCTTGTAACTTACACCACAGCAATGCAATGTCCACTCCGTGACTCCAGCCACCTTCAGCTATTACCATTGTCATCAAGCCGGAAATGCACATACGGGGAATCCTTGGCCAGGCCTAGCCCAGTATGCCTGTCTTGAAGGCCCTACGGTGGCGCCAGTGCAATCTCTCAACGGTACCGGCATCACGCATCATCTTGCACCAAAGACCCTCAACGGACCCAAACAGGGGAGTTTTCCTGGCACTGATGCACGCAAGTGCTCCGTACAGCCGCTTAGGCACCCGCGCCACGCTCATGCTCAGCCATTGCATTCTGCACATCTGCAGTAAGCACGCACAGCAAACACGGTACGGCCACAAATGCTCAAGACCTCAACGCTGCCACGACCTTCCCTGCGCCCACTGAGTAACCCTCGTGGCCACACGTGCCAAGAACGTTTTGTTGTTGCCCCTTTGGGGCAATCCTCGCTTCGCATATATTGCCCAAAGGGCCCCCGAAGGGGCGAAGCTGAACGCGCTGTGCGTACACTTCTGCCTAAAGTCACACGCCGCATGATGTCCCCACGCGCATAGGTGCTCGTCTACTGAGTACTGGTTCTCACCGCAGCCGCACCGATACGCGTGTCCAAACGCCCCGAACAGCTAAACTGCAAGGCGGATGAAAATAAACCTTTCGTGGCTAAGAAACATACGTATGGCTGACGCTCATCTAGGAGCTTGGGGGCCTGCGGAACGTGATGATGCTAGTGATCCTGCCCTCGTGCATCCACTCCGCGAAACGGGCCAGCTGCGCGGCGACCTCCGCGTCCTCCCCGCCGATCCCGCCCAGCGCGCCTGACCCGCTGCCGCCAGCCGCAGCCGGCTGCAGGTTCAGAGCCTTGACCCAGCCCCACATGCCTCCCATCACGATGACGTCGGAGCTCGTGTAGTCTGCCGCAAAAGCCTCACAACGCCGCCCCATGCTATAGCTGTGGACCACAATCCTGGCATGCGCCCAAGCCACGCCCTCCACCCGGCCCAGCTGCAGGGGCGCGCGGAGCGACAGGAACACACCTGCAGCCCCCTGCTCCACCCCACTGCCTGTGCCGCCCGGCAACACGTCCTCCGGTCTCAGCCGCAGCTTGACTCCCCAGGTCATGCCACGCCACCAGCAGCCGCGGCGTTCCAGTGCTGTCAGCACCCAGCGCCGCGGAAGGCGCCCCAAAGGAAGCGTCCACGTGGGTCGCCTGCTGGGTTCCGGCCATCCGCCTAAGCCCCTGCTCCAGCTGCTCCCTGCTGATGCTCCATTCGACGGTGCAGCCGTGTTCAGGAACCACCTGACGCCGCGCAGGGGAGCAGTACCAGGGAGAGTGCCGCCGCCAGGCGCCACTGCTCATGTTGAGCAGCTGCTTGCTCTCCCGCCCCCACGTACCGCAACAGGAAGGCAAGCTCGGCGCGGCTGACGTTGCTGAAGGGCGAATACGTTGGAAGCACGAAGTGCAGGTACGGGCTGTCGAGCTGGTGCAGCCGAATCAGCTTGCATAGCGCGGCACGTGCCTCCTCTGGCGCGTCCGCCTCGTTCGCGTGCAGCCAGCAGGCCAGGAGGAGGAATATGCTGTCCTCGCTGTCCGTGCCGAACTCGTCCGCTCGTAGCAGGTCGCCCACGGCCACCGCAGGCAGCTGCAGCAGCTGCTGGTGCAGTTCCGGCCAGTTAAGGGTGGCTAGGGCGTCCCCAAAGCGGGATACCAGCCGCTTTGCCAGCACGCCGTGAACGGGCGCGAAGCTCGCTGCATCAGATGAGGTGCCCGGCTCCGGGAACAGGGTGTGGCAGCTGTAAGCATCCAGCAAGGCGTCTATATCTGCACCTCCATCACCCTGCTGCTGCTGCTCTGCGGTCCTCGCCAGCAGCGCGAGTAGGGCCTCATCGCACGCCTGGGGGCAGTCCGTCACGCCAAGGTAGCAGGCCTGCCGACGCACGTGCAGGAGCGTTCTGAAGTCCAGGTCCGCGGCGAGGCCGCCCGTGTAGATGTACTCTATAGCGCGCGTGCAAAAGGCACCTCGTCCTCCGAGTTGAGGGGCACAAGCACCTCTGGCAGCGAGCTGACGTCGAGTGCGTCGAGTGCGTCCACTGAGTCGTCACGTCCACTTCCCGACCCTCCACCCTGCACAGGCACTGCGCTGGGAGCCGCAGGCTGTATGTTGTTCCAAGGCGCGTTTTTTTATCACGGCTTCAAGGTACGTGGAACCAAGTGTAAGGATGAGCTGGTGAGCAGGCACAGGCTCGCCCAAGTAGCGCATGCGAACCCCTGAACCACAACCCTCGGCGCCATCCCGCTGCTGCTGCTCGGGCGTACGCTCCAGGTGAAAGCGTATACACACATCGGCGTGGGCACCAGACTTGAGCTTGGCGGCCAGCCCTGCGCGAACGCTCCTGCTCATGTCGCCCTCGTGCGTCGCAGTACAGCTACAGCCTCACACCGCACTACGCAATGCAGGCCGCTAAGCAAGCCCGCAGGTGCTAAAGAGCATAGCAGCCGGTCAAGAATCTGCATGCGCGATCGACCCGTGTGCGCGCCTGCCTCGGGGACATCTGACCGACTGGCCTGCTACCCGCACCAGTTGCCTACACAACCGATTGTCGCATCGAAACAATTCTCGCATTCGCGCCAGGGTGCGGTTCACTTACTGTTTAGTGCCCCTGGTTTAGTGCCACATGTGCACTTCTGCGTCTGAGTCTGATTACAGGCATGCAATGAGCCTGCAGGTCCCTGTGTGCACTTGTACACAAGTCGACTGCGTCGCAAAGGCGTGCCCCAGGCCTATTGTAAGGTTGGTAGT
>VFQN01003564.1_pt1 | contig 22002 bp, 43 predicted proteins | sample 3512371 | NCBI WGS metagenome assembly VFQN01 (sample SAMN10412370, study PRJNA504923) | tailings metagenome | isolation source: Replicate 2 from Balatoc abandoned mine | place: Philippines: Itogon, Benguet | collected 2017-08-28
CCGAACGGCCCCCCTCACGGGCCAGTGTCTTTCGGATAGGGGCCCCAATGACTTTCGGAGAAAATCAGCTCAAAATGTGCCTTCTTCGAACCAACCGATGAAGACAGGAACGTTCCTCCCTCGCGTGCCTTGACGGCGCAAACCGGCACCTGCCTCCTGCGCTGCCTCCCTCACCCAGCCACGCATGCTTTAACGTTGTGCCGACAACGCTGCATATGGACCCCTCCAAGACACAGCTCACAAGGGAGACTCTCTCATTACTCACTACTCTCTCCTATACCATGCCACCCCAGCCCCCAGCTGCCTGGCCACTGCCCATCCAGCCCGCTCCCCGTGCCTCTCCCAAAGACGCCCCTGTCCGCTCCTCCGGCTGACACGTCACCATGAGCCCCCGTACGCAGCAACAGTTGCCTGGTGAACACGCCACGAGGGAACTTGAAGCAAACGGACAGGCTGCTGCGTATAACGCTGCAGCGCGCCAAACATCAAGCCCAACGCATACTGCCGTCCTAGTCTTACAGCCCGCCCACCTTCATACCCCCTGCACCCACCCTTCCTCCTAGCTATCCTCCGCCTTGCTCTTTGTCCCCTTCCTCTCCGCCGCAATCAGCTTCTCCCGCTGCTTCAGAAACCACTCCATGCTGAAGTTCTCCGGCACGGACGCGACGAAGCTCTTCATGTCCGTGAACAGCTGCGCGTACCGCTCTAGCGACACGGCGGCGTACAGCGTGCGGCTGTGCTGCGACAGGTAGCGGTACGCAAAGGCGCGGTTGCGGTCCACCATGTCTTTCAGCTCGGCGTCCCTGGCCTTGCTGCCGCGCAGCTGCCGGATGGTGGGCAGCAGGTCGGTGTGGTCCACAGACACGTAGTTGACGCCCTCCTTGAGGGACCTGGGGTGGGGACAAGGCGGGGGCTCTTAGGTTCCCATGAAAATTATCCCTAGGCTGTCGGTGTGGTCAGAGGATATGTGGTTGACGCTCTCCTTTAGAGACCTGGGGTGGGGACACGGCGGGGGCTCTCAGGTTGCCATGAGCATTATTCCTAAGGCTAGCCGCTTGTGTGTCGGTATGGTCCACAGACAGGTGGTCGACACCTTCCTTGACAAATCTGTACAACAAACGAGGCAACAGCCTCTCCAGCAACCCATGCCGGCCCGGCTGCCTTGACTGCCAAACAGGGTGCACCCCACCCCCGTCCTTTGCGCACGACCACCTGCGCCTGCACCTGCAGTACACCAAGTTGTCTTCAGTCATCCACACCCCCATACTATACTTTGCTCTGATTTATGCGTTGTACCTCCCCTCACCGCATCCTGCTACACCCCCATACCGAACCCAGCCCTGACCACCCGCACCTGTAGCAGTACTCTAGGGGCTCATGGCGTTGCACACGCCCCACTTTTGTCCCCTCAACCCATAATGCACCTTGTGGCGGCAACGGTAGGCACCACCTCTGCCGCAGCCCATGCCGGCCCAGCTGTCCCGCCAGAGCCGACCACGTTGCATCCCATCCCCACGCCGCCCACGCCACCGCCCGCACCTGTAGTAGTACTCTATGTTGTCTGAGCGGTACTTGAGTATGGGCGAGTCGATGGCCAGCAGCTTGGCCAGGCGCCAGGATGCGGACTGGCCGTCGGTGTTGATCTGGTACTTCCACTTGGCGTGAGCCTCCATGGGCACGGGGGCAACCTGGGGGGAGAAGGGAGGGGCACGGAGGGGAAAGAAGCCAAGGGTTGATTTGTAATCACCCCTAGATTTGCAATAGATTTACATGCGAACCACCGTTGCCCGTTAAGCGATGCTGGGCGTGTGTGCCTCCATGGGCACGGGGGCAACCTGGGGGGTACCGGTAACCGCGGAGCGGCAAAGTGGCTGACGGAATCAATGGGCCTGCGGAGAGCGAGGTTAGTGGCGGGGGCAACCTGGGGGAAAGCGAGACACACGGAGGGGAACGAAGCAAAGGGTTGATACATCGATATGCCAATCACCGTAGTCTATATAGCCATGCTTGGCGTGCGCCTCCATGGGCACGGGGGCAACCTGGGGGGAAGAAGGGAGGGCCACGGAGGGGAGAGAGGCAAAGGGTTGACATTTTATACATGCGAGTGACCGCCTATAGACGCATGCTTGGTGTGCAACTCCATGCGCATGGGCGGGGAGCTGGGGGTGGAGGGCGGCATGCACGGCGTTGGGGCCCATGCGTGGGGCTGGTGCGCGCAGGTCCGTGGGGTCGCGCACCGCCGTACTCCTCAGGCCGAGCCCGGCGGGGCCTTCCCACGGCATTCTCACGGCCTCACCGTCCTGAGCTCGACCATCCAGTGCCTGTTCTGGGCCAACTGCCCCACGCCACGCAACCTGCTCTGCATAGTGCCGCAGACATACTAGCAGCCCCTGGGGCCACCACGCACGCTTGCCGGTACAGTCCCCACCGTGCTGAGCTTGGTGGTCACGTTAAGCCACAGCCACCTACCTACCAGCCGAGTACTTGGCCCTTTGCCTTAGTTCCCCACCGTCTTGAGCTTGACTTTCCAGTGCCTGCTCCCGGTCTCCCACTCAGCACGCGTGCACGTCTAAACCCCTTGCCCACGCCGCCTCACCGTCTTGAGCTTGACCTTCCAGTGCCTCTTCCGTCCCCGCAGTCTGCGCTGCACAGGTCCTAAGGTAAGAGCATGCCCTGGGCCCATCCGCGCGCATGCCAGTGCGCGGCTCACCGTCTGTAGCTTGACCTCCCAGTGCCTGCTCCCGGTCTCCCACTCAACACGCGGTGCCAACGCGCGCACGTCTGAAACCCTTGCCCACACCGCCTTACCGTCTTGAGCTTGACCTTCCAGTGCCTCTTCCGTCCCCGCAGTCTGCGCTGCATAGGTCCCAAGGTAACAGCATGCCCTGGGCCCATCCGCGCGCATGCCAGTGCAGGGCTCACCGTCTTTAGCTTGACCTTCCAGTGCCTGTTCTGGTACACCCCCACGTCCAGCAGCTCCCGGCCCTCCTTGCTCTGGCCCAGCCGGTGCACCTGCACGCGGGAGCAGTTGGCGGCCATGGCGCCGTACAGCCCCACGCGCATGAAGCCCTTCTGCGGGGGGGCAAGGCGAAACGGACCAAGTAGGGATTCACTCAGTCACTCACGGACCTTCGCCATACGTGTAGTGTTCAACACCAGCAATGCGCACGTGCAAGAGCTTTCTTGCGGGGAGGATGGATCTGAGACGGTTGCGGGCACTAGTGCATTGCCGTACGGCCCCACGCACGCGGGGTGTCTTCCTGCCGGGCGCATATTACGTGAGGCAACGCAGCTTGGGTGGAAGCACGGCGCTGACGCTGGCGTCGCCGGAACCGCGGAAATGCGTGTGCGTTAGTTGCTGTGCCATTGATGGCATGCTTGGCGTGCACCAGGACCTGCTGTCACCCCGGCGTGGCGCCGTGCCGCAGGGCCCAGGCAGACAGCTCCTGCTGCTGCTCCTGCTGCTGCTTCGCGTGCAGCTGCTCCGTCCCTACGTTGCGCTGTATGCCATCCTCCAGTGGGACTACAACGCTACATACAAGCTAGTTGCGCCTCCCATTCGGCCCCTGGCAACACGCACGTCGACAGCTCCGCACCTCTATCTTCTTGTCCCAGGGGTATGATATGAGCTCCTCGAAGGGGTGGTTCATGACCGGGTGCAGGATGTCGTCGTGCGGGCTGCTGCCGTTGGCGGCGTGCCAGCGCTTGTCAAAGGTGAAGATGGGCGCGGAGCAGTTGCCCGCCTCGCACAGCGCCTTGTCGTACCTGCGCCTCGTACGGCAGTACGGCAGAGGGGTGGTTAGTGGTACGGCGGCATCCATGGAGAAGGGGGTAACACGTAACACGAGACCGGCAGGTGGCGCGGCAGTGCGGGATGCATGGCAGCAGCAGTCAGGCTGTTGGATCAAAGCGCAGGGATGGTAAATGCGAAGTTGCGAAGGTGTTTGGATCACGTCACGCCATGGCGCTTAATGCTCTTGGTGGTAAGACTTTGGGAACGGGTGAGGGACAGAGGGCCCAAATATCCACCCCTCGGCCCGGCTTCCAACCCACCCTTGGCCTCTGACCTGCCTGCCGGTAGGTGGTTCTCTAGACAAGCTTCGCGCGGCATAGTGAAGCATCCCGCCCCCCATGCTGACAGCGGCCAATGAATCTACGGGTGCATGCAGTGCGCCTTGTAGCACGCTTTCGAGGCTTGGCCATGTGGCTGATCTCAGCCGCGGGCCCAAACCAGCTGACCCACAGCACGCAAGCTCCACCCGCTCCCCCAGGCCGCACAAGCGCCCCTCGCCCGCGCACAACCCCGGTCCACCCTCCTGCCTGGCTTGCCCCCTGCCCCCCATGCACCCCCAAACCCACCCGTTCATGACATACACCACATCAGGGAACTTGACGCCCGCCTTCTTGACAAAGCCGTGGAACACGTCCTGGATCGTTTGCACCTGCAGGGACGGCACAATACGGTACACGCACAGATACAAATTCCGTTTAACAACGGCGCGGCTTTCCGTTGAGGACTGACCAAGGTACAACTGATCGCGGGGCACGTGATCGTGTGGGAGGCGGCATTGGGAGACAACCGGTCTGAGGGGTGAGGTGCCGCCGCTCGTGCTGGCAAGAACCCACGGCCCTGCACCTGCATGTACGGATGTGCTCCCACTTGCCTCCGCCAGCGCAGCCCTTGCACTGGTGGGGATCGGAACGCTGCCCAGCCTTCCACTCTGCACCCTCTCCTTTACCCAGCGCAGCCTTTTCCCCTGCAGCGCTGCCATGCCTACCACACCTGTGCCTCCCTACCCCATCGAAACAATAATGCCCCCAGCCCACCAGTGTCCACCCACCCTCCTGGTGCACCAGCCGCGGGCGTTGGGGTAGGCCCACCACCGCATCTTGTTGTCCTTGATCCGCACAATGGCGATGAAGTGCCGCCGGTACTCCAGCCATTCCGTGTCGATCTGGGCCAGGAGCAAGACAACCGGTTCTTGGTCAGGGACAGTTCGATACACCATCTGTTTCTAAATCGGGGTCAGGAATATACCCCGGCAGTGCCACGGTATACGCCAGCCATTCCGTGTCGTTATGTGTCCGGGCCGGGTGGTATAGCCACTGTGTCAGGGAAGACACTTGAGCAGCTCAGTTTTGTTTGCAGGCAGAGTCAGGGACAGGCTCGCGCCAGGCATTGCACGAAGGCCGGGTGCGCGGAGGAGGAAGGGGAAAGGGGCAACTCCACCTCAGCCACGCCCCCCACCCACCTGGTGCAGGAAGTCCAGGAAGTCCCGCGACGTCAGCTTGCGCCCCTTGGAGCGCCACGGCCGCAGGTCGGGCTCCAGGTTGTCCCTGGGAGTAGCACGGGGCGCGAGCAGAGGGCAGCGGAACGGGGCAGCTAGGTGGGGCAGGAGGCAGGGGAGGGGCGGGCGGGGCGGGAAGTGGCCGAGGCGGGGCGGCGCAGGGCAGCGCAGCGCAGGCGGCACAGGCTGGGTACGGCAAGCTTGGACAGGCGGGCGTAACGCGGATGCCATGCGTGTCGGGCGGCCAGCGTGCCCTAGCGCCAAGGCATGCAGTGACCCTTACGATGACGTCTTTGTTTTGCTTTCATTGCATTTCGTATATATACTTTGTAGCATTTTTAGGCTGGCCAGCATACTTTGTAGCCGTGTGCGTCAACATCAGACAGACCGTGGCGCAGGCCGGTCTGAGCCCCTCGGTGCGCCAGCTGCCACTGTGGCGCGCCACCTACCGCTGCGTGCCTAGCTCCTAGGCACGCGTTGAACCTTGAACACGAGTGCATCACCCTGGACCCTTTCCCCCGCTGTCATAGTCGTGAGTCTGCTGAACACAGAACCCACAGACCAGGTTTGCGGCCCCTTGCTGGCCGCTACGCCGTGCACGTGTATGGAGGCCAGGTGCATGTTGCGGCACCAGTCTACACCCCTCACCGAGGGGGGCCCTCGGTGGCTGTTGTGGCGTGCAATTCAGCCCAGTGCATGCCACGGCTTGTTCGCAACAGTGTGCGCCTTTCGGTGGTCGCCGCGCCCAGCCCACCTGAGCAGCGGCTCCAGATCCGTCTCCGTCACCGCCCGCTTGACTCCGGGCAGGCTGTGCGTGATGCTGATGTCAGGGTCCTGGGCAACAGCACGCCACAGCAGTTCGTACATACAAAGGTACAATGGCTTGTAAGCGTGGGCAACTCTCGCATGTGGCTTGGTAGCGTTTCCGTGCGCATGGGGTACCTCGTGTGTACCAAAAGGGCGCCGTGCACACGCCGTGGGTCGTGCTGCGGACAGCCCTGCTGCAGGGTACTTTTACTGATGCGTGCACGCACAGGATAGGTTGCAGCGTCTTGTGCTTACTTGCACGTCGGTGCCGTTGAAGAGGTCAGTGTGCAGGATGGCCCAAGCCGGGCTGACCGCTTGGAAGGCCCCAAGCGCGAGCAGAGGCAGCAGCAGCTGCAGCGGACGGGGCCGAAGTCGACGAGGGAGGGCTGCCGCCCCCATAATACCGCTGTATTTGATAGTTTTATGCTATTGCTATTGAAGTGTGGTAGACTTTGTTTGCTAACAGCGTCGGCAGTTCCGCGAAGGCGCATCGGGGCCCATCTTGTCGCGGACTGGAAGAGGGGAAGTAAGAAGCCCACGGCTCATGATTACTACATAGCGTACACGGCTCACAGGCACCCGATTGAGTGCTGGGTGGTATACTGCTGGGACAGACCGAAAAGCAAGGGTTGCAGCCCGTTGCTGAGTGTTGCTACCAGCATGCAACGGTAGCCATTATCTGATGTCTTTCGCCAGATTGCAGTTTTCGCGAAATGCTTTGCCGCGCCCACCCCGAAACCAAGGTGGGGGAGCTCCCCTGGACAAGCTCAAGCTGGCGGTCACGTTGGACGGTCCCAGATGGGAGTGGCACGTAGAGCGGGAATGTATGGCCTGAGCAGACAATGGTATGAATTGAGCCTTGGATGCATGCATGCATGCATCATGGCTCTATGGGCTCACGGTGGCAGCCAGGTAGCGTTCGTGCGACAGCCACGAGCCAAGCGTCCCTGGCTGGAGCAGGCTGGAGCGCCCTTGCGTGCCCCTGAGCCCTGCCCCAAAGCCTTCACTAGCAAGCCGCGCTGCTGGATGATCACGTACTTAGCCCTCGCAAACTCTCATGAAAGGGTGGCAGACATGGACAAGTTTCAGCACCCCGCGTGTGCCACCCCTCACTTCACGTTCCTCCCTCGGCCCGGCCAGTTGCTTGCCCTAGATCGTGGCCCGCATGCATTGGATGCTGCCTATCCTGAAAAGGCAAAGGATAAGCAAAGGATAAGCGTGTGAGAAAGGGAGACACCTCTTGGCTGAGGTGCCATAGCGTCACAGACAGCTGCTTCCCGGGGAGCTCCCCTGGCTGCCGCGGACCCTGGGCGTGCATCTGCATCCCTTCGCCGCAAGCCCACTCCACACATGCAATGTGGTACTCTTGGACTTCTATACAAGAGCAGCCTGCCACTGTCGCTTTACGTAACACAGCCAAAACGAGCTAAAGCCCACTCATTGCGACTGTTTTTCGTGGAATTCGTGGAATTCGTGGGTGTCCACTGTGTCCTACGTGAGCTCGCTTACCAGGAAGGCAATTGCAAATCTTACAAAGGGGCTACAGTACACATGTGCAGCCTGCCCTGCACTGCGACCTGAGATGTTGGGGGCACGTTGCTTTTCTCGCGGTCCATACATTGTGGGTCGCGCCAGCTCCGCACGCTTATCCAGTATTCGAAGCACAATGGTGAAGGACGCTGCGGCAACAGCGGCGCCGACGCAAGGTGGGACTGGCATCGTCGCCAAGAGGACCGCCACCCGTTTTGCCAGGTTTGGGACCCAGGCGGCCTTTCCCCTGGGCACCGCCCGCACCCCGCACACTTTCGAACCCGGCACCGGAACCCTCACCATGCTGCACAATGACAGCACAATGCCCCCCGCATGCTCCAGCGGCCTGGATGACAGCACAGCTGGAATTATGGTGTTGTGACCTGGGCCACAAACTGTACGACACCCACACGCCCCAAGCCTGCACGCCACCATGGTGCTACCATATACCACCCCTGCACGCGACGTTTCAAAACATGCTGACATTACATACTGACCCTCACGGTACGTGCAACCCCACCGGCACGCTGTTGCCGGATGCTGCACGAACTGTGGAACACACACCCTCCTGCACTGCATCGCTACACACCCTCCTGCACTTGGCCGGTATACCAACCGGTACGTATGCGGCCCCGCCCTCCGTCCCCGTTACCCCCTTCTGCAGCCCACTCTCCAGCAGTCGGAAACGGCACCAGCCTGCTGCACAGCCCCTCCCCCTCTCCACCCCCCTCAGCCCTCCCGCTCCTTGACGCCGCCGACGACTTGTACGATGGCAAGAAGGTCTCCCCCGCCGCCCTGCCGCCGCCGCACGACACCGCCACCTTCGCCGCCCGCCTGTCTGCCTCTCTGGCGGCGTGGGCGGCGGCCGGGCGGCGCGGCGTGTGGCTGCAGCTGCCCGCCAGCCACGCCGCCTTCATTCCGGTGGCGCTGGAGCAGGGCTTCGTGTTCCACCACGCGGAACAGGTGGGGGCTGCTGGCACGTAAGGGCACGCGTTTTGCAGCCATGTAAACACAATGTACCGAGGTGTTACACAATCTTGGGGTGGTTGGACTATTAATGGTGAACAGCTACGAAACCAGGTATTTGGCACAGCTTCATCGGCTGACGGCGCCATGCTTCGTCCCATCCCAGGATGACGTAATGATTACGCGGTGGCTGCCCTTCCACCCCACTTTGCCATCTCATTCACTGCGCACTTCCCATCGCACCCCATTCGTCCGCCCACCCCAGGATTACGTCATGATGACGCGGTGGCTGCCCTCGGAGGAGCCCTGCACGCTGCCGCCAAACGCCTCGCACCAGGTGTGCTAGGTGGGGGTGGGATCGCACCAGGTGGGCTCGATTTTCGATTCTGCTTTGCACTGGCGGAGCCGCAGCCCCGCTCGGCTTGCCAACCGGAGCCGTAGGCTCCGGGGTCTGGGGTATGCAATGAGACGGCATCGTGTGGGGCTCCAGGCGGCTCTCCAGGTGGCGTGTGCCTCCCAGCAGTGGGCATGTGGGCTCCACCCATGCACCTGGGTGCTGCTGAGACCAGTGCCCCACCCTGCTTGTCACCAGCTGGGGACACAGTGGTTGCGTGCATGGCGGACGTGGAAAACGTGAATGTGCGGGCACTTGTTACTGGGCGGGATGGGAGCACGTGGCAACAAAACGCAACAACGAACTTGCATTTTCACTACATGCTGCTACGGGGCATTGGTGGGGAGTGCCCATCGGTGGGCTCGGTTGGTGGCGCGCCTCGATCTGCCGGGTGTTGTAACGCTCCTGCGCTGGGTCTCCCCTGCAGGTTGGCGTGGGCTCCTTCGTGGTCAACTCGCGTCGGGAGGTGCTGGTGGTGCAGGAGCGGTCGGGGCCGCTGCGGGGCCGCGGCGTGTGGAAGATGCCCACGGGGCTGCTGGCGGCGGGGGAGGACATGCAGGAGGGGGCGGCGCGGGAGCTGATGGAGGAGACGGTGAGATAGTGTGTATTAGCGGGGCTGCGGCGTGTGGATGGAAAATGGATGAATGGAGGATGGATGGAGGATGGATGGATCAAGGAGACGGTGAGGAGGGGGGTGCTGTACGCGGGATGCCTGGCATTGGGACCGTGGGCGGGGCTGGAGGGCGGCGGCGCGGGAGCTGGTGGAAGAGGCGGTTAGGGCTGGAGGAGGGTGTAGTAGGATGTGGTGCAGAAATAACAAAGCATGTCTCAAGGCAGGATGGAGGCGAGGGCGGGGGGAGGGTGTGCGTGGGACGCGAGGGCGCCTACCGTGACAGGGGATTACGGAAGCGCGCGTGAGGACGGCGAGTGTGTGTCGGGGGAAGATAAGGTGGATACGGCGTCACTGGGAGGGCGATGGCGTTGTAGAGTTGGGGCGTGGATGGTGGCGAGTGTGCGATACGGCGAACGTGTTTCCAGAGTTCCTGTGACACCCAAAAGATGGTGTGATAGGTGGTGTGGAGCACCGTCAGTTAGGCTGCCCATTCAGGCTGCCCCTGGCTGCGCTTCGTTTTAAGCATGTTGCCGAGCACAGAACCGCTCTCTGGGAGGCGGTAGTGAGCAAACTGCCGAGGGCTCCCCCCACACTCCCCACTTCTCCTGTTACCTCCCAGGCCCGTACTCCCACTCCCCCTTCCCTACCTCCCTGCCGCCGCCCCCTCACGGCACCACCACCCGCTGCCCACTGCCCTACCCAGGCCTCCCGTCACACACCGCACCACCCCATCCCCGATGCCTTGCCGCCACACCACGGAATCCCCACTCAGTCTGTTGGCGCTATCCTTGCCTTCCCCACTCTGCCTGCTGGGCCCCACTGTGCCTGTTGGTCCCCACTCTACCTATCTTGATCCTAATTTGCACATGTTAACCCCGCTTAACACAATTTTGCGCATGCACGTGCAGGGCATCAGCGCCCGCTGCGAGGCGGTGCTGGCGCTGCGCCAGGCGCACGGCTTCGCGTTCGGCAAGTCGGACCTGTTCGTGGTGCTGGCCATGCGCCCCACGCCGGATGACCAGCAGCCAACACACCAGGTGCGTGTGTGTGCCTGTGTATTAGGTCTTGCATGGGTGCATGAGGTGCACGTGGAGAAGCAACCTGTTCGTGGTGCTGGCCATGCGCCCCACGCCAGATGACCAGCAGCCCACACACCAGGTGCGTGCGTGGTGCTGGTAACTCATCCGTGTATGGGCGCAACCAAGTGCACATTGAGAGCCCTGGTCCGTTCATGGGGCTGGCCGTGAGGCGCACAGGGGCTGCTAAGGCGCGCGTGGGTGTACCGCACCGCAGCACCGCGTGCCGGACCAGGTAAGTACGGCACCGGTACACGTGGTCAGCGCAGGAGTGCGCACCGCTGCCAGAGTTATTACACACACCACCCCTGGCACCTCCGTACAATGTGCACAGGAGGCTGAGCTGGTGGACGCTCAGTGGCTGCCCCTGGACGAGTACCTGCAGCAGGACCTGTTCGCCAAGTCGCCACTGCTCGCCAAAATGATGGAGCGGTGAGTTCTTCTTTGTGTAAATTCTCGTATCGTAACAACCGACCCCACTCCTGCAACCTCCATATGTCTAGCATGCTTGGTGTGCACTGTTGTGCATGCACAACCACGTGCACCTCCCACAGGCTGTCAGCGCCCGCCGCCATTCCCCTACGTGGCCCTCCACTGTCTCGTGTGACGAAGCCACGAAGCCTTCAAGGGCGCACAGACGTTATCCCTACCTCTCCTGCTCGCCACCGGAACATGCTCACCGCCATCCCTGCAGCTGCACAGTGCAGTGCTGCGAGCATCTGCACCCCGGCCCCTGTTCACCGCACCCAATGCCTGTCCTCTCCCCGCTACCCTGCAGCTGCGCTGCGTGGGCTGACGGGCGGTATCGCGGCATGAGCCTGGAGCGGCTGGAGAGCAGCGTGACCAGCAGGCGGATAGACCTGCTGGTGTGGGGCGAGGACGACGCCGGGAGCAGTGAGGGTGCGGGGGGCCAGGGGCAGGGGTGAGAGGGAGAGGGAGAGGCGGGGTGCAGATGCGCAGCTGGAGAGCGCGAGCGAGGTGCGGGGCGAGAGGCGCGTGAGAGCGGAGGCCTGAGAACCGTGCGCAGCGGAGCACGTTATTGGTGTTTGGGCAGGGTTTGGGGGTGGTGACCTGGGGTGGGAGTCTGGGGTGGGGCAGGGTGCTGATCTGGGTGGTGATCTGGGGACGGAATCCCGCGTGTCCGAGCAGCGTGCAAGGGGTTGGCAACGTTGAAGCGGCCAGTACCCGTACACTCAGTGCTCGGGACTGAGGTACGTTGGGGTAACGCGTGCGTGATGGGTGAGGAACTGTACAACAAGGCGTTGGGTGCGACAGCTGTGATCCAGATTCTTCATGCATGGCACCCGTCCCCTGGTGCCCGCCACCTGGTGCCCACCTCCTGGTGCCCCAACACAAGTACCCACGTGCCCTATCACCTGTTATGTGGATAGCGCTTTGGCCCTGGACCCGCATACGCTCTTGTTTTGTTATATTACGTCGTGCAGGGGTCCCACTGACCTGAGTACCACCCCTGCCTTGCATCAGCGGACCCATAGTGGTCGTCAAATGGGTCGTCATGTGCCCCTGGCAGGGTTCCATCCATCGTCTGCCCCGCCCTGCCGCGAAGGCAACCCCTTTGAACCAACGCTGTGCCTGAGTGCTGGCGCTGGCATAAATGTTTGGGCGTCGTGTCTTTCGCAAGAGCCGTGTTGAAAACGGCCGGTGCAGTACATGTCGAGGCGGCAAGCGCACGTCTGCAACGTAGCCGCCTGTTTGCATGAGGGTCAGGTAGCTGAGAACTGCGTCGAGGACAGGGTTGAAGGACAGTGGAAGGATCTGCAATTAGTGTCTTACATGATCAGCGGCCTTACGTCTTCTAGCAGTTGGCCACGACCGTTGGCGACAGGATACGACGCGACGGACGAGACAGGGTCTTGTCACGAGGTCGCTCTTAAGGCTACTAGGCGCGTTGATCACATATAATGTCCTTAGGGAAACTACAACATGTTGCGGTTATCGGTCCTCGGGCTTGTCGTCTTCGCTGCGGCTGTTGCGACGGGTGCGCGAACCCAAACACCCTCGCCGTGGCGCTCCACCAAATATCAGGAACTCAAATGCGACGATTACTCGGAGCTTTACAGGTGTGTGCTTGCACTTTACTCGCTGGCCCCTGTCCACCTTGCCTTGCCATGTCACCTGTCGCCATGGCCTCTGCTTGCCGCTATGCTTGCCACGCAGCCAAATCGACCGGGACCTGGAAATCCATCGATTACATCCAATAACACGAGAGCGCATGGACCACACAACGGGGACATATGGAACGGTGAGTAGTTCAGGGCCCCTCGGCGCTCGTCTACGTGCACGCAACCCCGTCACCGTCAGCTTCGCTCCCCCCAGCTCTCCCGGCACAATACTGGCCTGCCGTGCGCCGGCCTGGCGTGTTCACAACCTTCTCGCATACTGTTGCATGCTGACACGTTTTGTAGCTATGGCCTTGCTAGTGGTGCCGCTGGCGCTCTGGTGATGCCGTGAAGCATCCCCAGCCAGGCGCACGGCTGATCCTTGACCCTGACCTCCAACAGGCCACCGCAGCTTCACCGGTACCCTGCATGCCAAAATCAGTATCCTCAAGCACCGCATCCAGGGCTGACCCAACCCGCCAACGCGTCACGCCATGTCCTCGGTATCCTCCAGACCTCCAGGCCCCACATTCACCTCCCTTGCCATACGTGCGAACAAACCCGTGCGCAGGCTCCCCAACGCGCGCTGGTGCTGGGCGTGTTCAACGGCACGCCCTACCTGCTACAGCCCACCGACTGGAAGGACCTGTCGCACCACGCCAGCCTGCTGGTCACCATGGTCCGAATGCTGCAGCACCTGGCCGACCACTTTGGCGGGGACCTGCCTGACGTGGCCTACACCGTCACATCATCTGATACACCACGGGTGAGCATGAGGGCTGGGAGTGTGGGCTAGGGTGTGGGTTAGGAGTGTGAATTAGCGCAAGGACAGGAAGGGACCTGCCCGACGTGGCCTACACCGTCACCTACTCGGGCTTACCGCGGGTGGGCTGTCAGAGACAGCGGGGCTGAGCGGGCGAGCTAGCGTATGGGCGGGTGGTGGCAGCTGTGCAACAGGGTAACCGTGCGCATTATGCTGACGCTCCTGCAGTCACCAAGGGCAATGCACTGCCTTCTCGTGAAGCCGCCTCTGGCCTCGCCCCGCCTCGTGCCTTGCCCACCTCTTCCTGCCAGCCTCTAACACAATGTACTAATCGGAACGCGATCGGAGTAGGGTGTGCGTGTGCTGCCTGCCTATTCCCGCCTGTTCTCTCCAACTCGCAGCACGGCCGCACGACCCCTTGCACACCCCTGACCTTGTGACTCCCCTGCCTGACACGGTTGCCATCTTGCTCGCTCACCCCCGCTGTCGCCCCTCCCCCTTTCCATGCCGCGCGCAGCATAGCCCCACACCGCTGTGGATGAACCCCGTGGCCAACCGTACGCTGCCGCCTGAGCAAATCCGCAAGCCAGACGCCAACCACGTGTCACAATATAAGGGGCCCTACCCCATTTTTGCGTTCTGCAAGTCCGACTACCACGCGGGTGGGTTGACTCGGATCACATGTGCGGATCACATTTCACAGATATAGCTGCCATGTATAGGTGCAGACTGTGTCAGGGCAAGTGCCGGTAGCTGTACGTCAGGGGACAGGTAGCGTAGCCCGTCTGAGAGCATGCTCGGCGCGTTTGCTAATGGAACGGCAGGCGAGCGTGTGCGTAACGTTGGTGCCCCGCCCTCGCTCTGCAGACACCATCCTCATTCCCGCCATGCACTTCCACACGAGGGACTACAACAAGAACATGATTGGTCGGATTCCCGAGTTCAACCAGCAGCGCGAATGGACAGAGAAGGAGCCGCGGCTGTTCGGCCGCTTCAGGTGCGCTTAACTTCTGCCTGGCCACCTCACGCACGAGGACTGTTCAGGTTTCACGCACAGCGTAGATAGGCCGCCTAGCTGCAATGCCGTAACAGTTCCTGGCAAATGGCCTAGCCGCATCAATCCGCCTTTCGAGGCACCGGTACCGGCACCGCCACTCCCCATCCTGCCCCTGCAAGCCCTGCTGCACGTGCACCGTGCACGGCAGGGGGAGTGTAGTAGGAAACACACCTCCTACTCCAGAAGGGGTACTTTCCAGGCAACTCGGGTAAACCTATTGCGGCTCCTACTAAAGGGAGGTCCTGCTACTGCTTGCAAGCTCCGTCTGCTACGGCTGCGCCCATCCCAACATGGCCTACCTTACCCATGCCCATCTTAACCCACCTAAAACGAAGCCGTGCCGTTGCCGAACGGAACTTGGTCTTTGGGGAGTGGTTGGCATGTCCGGCTTCGGCTCCAGCGGCAGCGCAAGCAGAGCTCGGTGTGACTGCGCCCCCGAGCTCATACCACCTGACTCACACGCCCATTTGCACGATCCGTCGGTGCATACCTGCTGCAGCCGTTACAAGCTGCACGCTGGTGGCGTGCACAACCCCTTCATCTCCAAGGTGGGCGTCAACGGCTCCAACATCTGCGACGCCATGCGCAAGTCCTGCCCCACGCGCCACGTGTTCATGGACTTCGCCGCCCAGCACCGCGACCTGCTGGACGTGCAGTTCAGCGGCATGCGGCCCATATTGGCCCACACGGCGTACAAGTACCTGATCAATCTGGAGGTGGGCAGTCTGCGCTCTGTGGGCTCTTGGCGGGCGTACGTGTGCGAGTGAAGGGGGAAAGGGCTGCGGTACGATAGTCGCCGTGCTGCTTGTTTGTTATCCCGTTCCTCGCCGTACTATGTGGGCTCGGGCGGAAGCTGCACAACGCGCGCTGCTGCACGACCGCTAATGCACTGAGCTCGTGTGGTGTGCAGAGACTTGGGCATTACTCGTGCTGCCACCGACGTCAGCTGTACCTTCTTCTTGCCTGGGCCCCATACGTACCCCTACGTGCAGCTCGCATTCCTGGCGTGTGTGTGAGGGCTAGCTGCGTTCCCCCTCCCGCCGCTTGATTGTGTCAAGCTGGATGGGCCATGGGTGGGGGTCCCGCCAGAGGACGCGATGGCAGTGCTGCATTGCAGTATTCAGTATACCGTACTGAAGCACGGACGCTTTGCATGTTGTTTGTGCCTCCTATTGTGCTCGCAGGGCCAAGCGCTGTCGACGCGGATGGAGGTCCTGCTGCCCCTGGGCTCACTGGTGTTCAAGGAGCACTCGGGTGCGTTACGGTAGTGGCTTAGCATCGCCCTTTGACCGGGCCCGAATGCGAGTGGCACGCTCGCATGCACGCGCAGCTTGGTCGGTGTCCAGCGGTGCCAGAACATCAGGCAGCGATGCACCCTTTCCTGTGCGTGAGAACCTCCCAATTGCACATGCTCTACTCTAGGGGACCCTCCGCCAGGGCCGCCCTTCCCACGCACCGTGCTTGCTCTGTCACCGCATTATGCCCATACCGCATGCAGCCGGCCATGGCCGGCCATGCCTGGCTCCTCTTGCCCTATCTGGCTCGCCCACTTGTGGCTGCACACCGCCCTTGCCACGCAGGCTACTACGCTTACTACTACCACCTGCTTAAACACCGGCACAACATGATCGAGGTAAGCCTTTCGTCGTGGTATAATGTAGGCACCTAGCCATGTGTCGCGCACAACTCACGACGCACCTGTGACTTCACACGTAAGGCTGTAATAATCTTAAGCTCCTGCTGTCTACCGTACTGTACCTGCCTGCCTGTTGCCAGCTCCCAGCGCAGACGCCGTCCTCACGCTCCCCTACACTCTGTCCGTCTCACTGCCTGGGTGCACACCCTTACACACGCCCCTGTACCCATACATGCCATACCCACTCTGCCCAACACTTCTGGTGGTGGCCGGGTCATGGTCCCGTGGAGGTCATGGAGGAGCTGTGACGGAAGCGCACAGCGCCTTGCCAGCACCCTCACGCGCCCTCATCTCATCACACCTCCTTTGCCTCGCCAACCCCCTTTAAAGGTCATCCCTACGACCCTATGTCCCACAGTTCTGGCGGCCGGGGCATGGGCCCGAGGACGTGCTGGAGGAGCTGGCCTGGGCACGTGCCAACGACAAGGAGGCGCAGCGCATCGCTGTGCGGGGCCAGGAGCTAGCAGCCAAGTACCTCACAGGCACAGCCCGCACGTGCTACTGGTGAGCGCGTGGCAGCCTGGGGGGTGGGGTGACTGCAGAGCGGCGGAGGAGCCGGGGGGCGGGTTGCTCTGCGCCGCTGGCTTGGCGTGTCTTAGTCTTTGTTGTGCCACAATGTGGGACGCCTCCGGTTGGTTGTTCTGGCACCGTCATGGCTGACCGAAGCCCTGCATGCCGTGCATGGGCCCCACATCCGGGCCGCATGGTGCCAAGCTACCATCGTCAGGGTTGCACATCACGTTTACGCATACCGTATGCGTCTGGTATCGGTTTATATTCGTGTTTTGTACGAGCCTTTGCCTGCCATACGCGTATGAGTGTTTGCACGTGTATGGCATGGCATGGCCCCTGCTGGCTCCTGGCCAACGTGCTCTGCTGTTGCGGCATGCAACCTTGCATGCAGGCAGCAAGAGACCCGACACCTCCATGCTCTCCTAGTCAGCAGTCACACGCGCAGCACCTGACATGACACCACGCACCAGCTTGCACGTGCTGACACGCCTACGTGCCGTGCACATGCATGCCGTACACGCAGGTACCGGCTGCTGCACGAGTACTCCAAGGTGTTTGACTACAAGGTGGAGCTGTCGCAGTGGCCGGAGGCACGGCCGCTGTCTGAGGTTCTGGGCGTGGACGTCGTCAAGGAGCTGCTGCCTCTGCTGGGCCGCAAAGACGTCTGGGGGCCGTGACAAAGCAACGTGCCCTTCGAACACGTGTATAGTGTTGAGCAGGTGCGGCTGCCTATTAATCTTGCATCCGGGGCGCCTGCTAGGCTGGGGGGTGGGGGCCTTGGCGGCTGGCGTGCAACGTGCTTTAGTGAAAGTGCTGTGCCGGGGAGTACAGGCGTGGTGGCGGGCGCAGGTGGCCCTTGGTCCACCATCGTGCTCCCGGGCCAATGGAGGAAGTTCCAACGAATGATATGATGGTTGATGGGAAGTTTGTAGAGCCCCTGACGCTGAGTCTCGGTAAGGCAGGCAGTGCTGCAGCTTGGGCAGAAGCTCCTGGCTGGTGCATCGGGGATCGCGTTTCTGGATGCGCCCGGCGTTTAGGTCTCGGCTACGTAGGGCGTGGAGCTCCCCTGACGTAGGGCATGCACGTCGGTAAAGATGATGACGCTGTCGGTTGTGCAACAAGCAAATGCAAGGGCTGCAGCTGTCGGCATGCGAGTAGGTTCCATTGTCAACGGCCTTACGTGCTATTCTCCAACTGCACATGCCGTACATGGGGGATACCGTATGTGTTGGGAGAACTGGTGCAAGCGCAAGTGCAGTTCGGAAGTGAGTTCATTGAAACTTTCGTGAGGCTCACGCCATGTCTTAGGTTGGACGTAAGCCCAACCAAAAAGGCAGTCATGGCGATGCGTGGCTGGGCTGCACATGCCGTACATACATCTAGGACGTACGGTCTGGGATCCAGCGAGGCACGTCCAACGCACGCACGCTGTAGCGCAGTACCGGGACTCCGCCAATGCAAATCCTGCCTTCTACCCATTGCATAAATTTCAACATGCCGTAGTGGCCAGCGCCGGTGGCCGGCGAGGAAACGGACTTGGGTACGGTAGTCCGCGCCATGGGCTCCTGGGAAAACTCCTGAACCTGAGAACCTCCGGCGTGCTGCACAAGCTCCAGTAATGATATTTACCTCTAGAGATGAGCATGCGCCGCACAGGCACACTGCGTAAGTTCTGATACGTGCGCGAACTCTCCTCCTCCATCCTACCTGCAGAAACCTGGTTCTTGGCAGCCGCAAATGTAAAATGCTGAGGCACAATTATAGCAATTACGTACCCCGGGTAGCAGTGGGCCAGGAACAATTTGAGTTGTGTACATGCTCAGAGCGGTGAAACGACTGGCCTTCCAAGGCATCATAAGATGCCACATGGAAAAGATGCAAAGACTTCGGGCCCATCCCAGTCCACCGCAGCGGCCGCTGCCGCTGCAGCTGCGGAGCGTATCCCCAGCGCGCGAGCGGAGTTCAGCTTCCTCGCGTCGATGCCGGCAACTAAAAGAAGCGTTGTGCAGGTAAAGCATGCCTTCATAGGGACAAGTCCGGCGAGGCCGCCTCGGATGGCTCGAAGTGGCCTGGGTACTCATCATAATTTCCCCATGCATACATTCCTGCGCACCGTATCATATAACCAAGGGTCACAAGGGAAAAGTCGCGCGAAGCAACGTACCCGGCGCAGCCTCGTCCCCCACTACGCTTAACTAACTGGACCTGCCCCTTACCCCACCCCCCTATCATCGCCTTTCCGGCGCTTACCGTGGCCGGCGCCATCACCATCTGGGCACCAGAACAACAAAATTGGTACGTCTTGCACTACGCCAGCCACCATAGTGTTGCGCCTGAGACATCGTCTGCGCCCTGGCCGCGCACCGCAGCACCACACCCCTCTGCTACCCGTGTCCCGCAAGTTGCCAGCCTGCCCTCGTCCTTACTCATCCCCTGCGTCCCACGGCCCACGCCACAGTACCATGCAGGCAGCATGCAGGCCCTCTTCCCTCAACACCCCACCTTCCCGTACCTCCCCGTGCCCCCACCCTGCAGCCGTGTTCCTGGCCTCCGCCCCCAGCACCGCGGCAGCAGGGCCCACAGCCATCCACGTGCTGAGCACCCAGGTGCAGGTGCGCCTACCCCTGCTGCCGCCAAACCCTGACCGCCCCCCCGGCCCACCCTGTAGACCGCCAGTCCTGGGTGCTGCCGCGCGGGCTACCTGTCCCCCTGTTGCGGCCGCGTGGGCTACCTGATGCCTCACAAGGTTTCCTCGCGGTTCACACGTACCCCTGCACCCGGCACGTGCCCAACATCGCCGCACGGCGTATAGGCAACCTGCGTATAACTTCTCTGCCTTGGGCCTGGTCACGCGAGCAACAGCAGTCCGAGCCTAGCATCTTGCTCGCTGTGCCAGGGCTACATCTGCCACAGGACAGCAGCCCGGGCCAACATGCCACATGGCACGTGTTGCAGGCATACGCGTGGCAGCGTTGGATCTTTCCCCGAGTGCAAGCCTGACACCTCGCACCCATCCGCATGCGCCCCGCAGGTGGTTGAGGTGTCCCGCGGCAGTACGCTGTACCGCATCAACGACCCGTCGGACGCGTTTTTCGTGATCGTGGAGGGCAGCGTTACGCTGTTCGACGCCAGGGATAAGGACGAGTCCACGGAAGGTGGGTCTGGCCCCGCAGCCGCGACTCGGGGCCGGTGGATGTAGTGCCGCTGGCTACGGACTGACACGATAGTGGCGGCTTCAAGCACACTGCAGCTGTGGGTGCAAGGCCACACGGGTTACAGAGAGTGTGCCAGCTGCCCAGCTCGCATGCTTGCAATCAGCTGGGGTGGGCCAGGAAAGCGTCACACCCAAGTGCGCCTTCGGCATTTCCTTACTTGACCAGTACATACAAGTACCAACTTCTTATGCGCTGACCGACTTACCTCCTGCCTCTTGTGTCCAGACGACGGCGTGGTTGAGCGGCTGGGGCGCTGCGAGTGCTTTGGCGACGAGGACCTGCTGTCCGCCAGCCGCCGGGCGCACCGCGCGGAGGCGGGCCAGGAGGCCAGCTGCCTGCTGCTGCGCGTGCCGCAGGAGCTGTACCGCAAGTACCTGGCGCACCTGCACATCCCGGACTTTGAGGACAAGGTGGGGGCGGGGGGACGGGAGAGAGGGACTCGACGGCGGCGGGTAAACATGCTAGTAAGCCTGGCGAGGGTGGAGGGTGGGGGGCCGCAGTCTTAGGGTCGGCCAGCCTGCCGGCGCGCGCTGTGGGAGCTGCACCAGAAGGCGGAGCACTACTACAGTGGGTCGCATTACTACTTACCGCACGATCACTATTCCTACTACCACTACACTTCCTCGCGTTACTAGCACTTTGATCCCCCTCCCCCCAGGTTGAGTTCCTTGGCCGGCTGGAGGTGTTCCGGCAGCTGCCCGATGAGACGCTGAGGAAGCTGGCGCCGTGCTTCACGCAGATGGTGGGTAGGCGGGGGGAGGGGCCACTCCTGGGCAGGGAGCAGGGAAGTGGTTATGCGCATTGACAGGCGCCGTGCCGTGCTTCACGCAGATGGTGGCCACAGGGTGGGGGCACTCTTGCGCTCGGGGTTCAACCGCAGAGCTACCATTGGGTTGGGGAGGGAGGTGACGTGGTGGGTGACAGGCGTGGTGCCTCATGCGGATGGTACGGGGGAAGGGGGCGTTTGGCGGTGCGACGGCAGCAGCCGTTTGTAGGTCCACGAGGTCGATGATGAGGCGTAGCAACACGTAACTTCACGTGGTCCGTTACCAGACCGCCTCGGGAGAGTAGTCGATGCAGCTCCTGTGCTGCGAGGTTTGCTGCTCCGGCGTTTAGGGCTGATACTCGCTAGCGGTGTTGCATCGATAGTGGCATTGGTATGTGGGGGTGGGGAGGTGTAGAGGGGAGCGGCAAGCTGGGAGAGGTGAGTGTGTGCACAGGGCCGTGTGGGGTGGCAGGGGCCAGGGGGAGGGCGTGCCTGGGGTGCTACGCGACCGGGGTAGCCCCGCGCCAGGGACCGCGAACATGATGGGAATCCGCAGCAGACGTGCTACAGGGACACTGTGCAGGACCTCCCTCGACGCACTGGTCGCGCCCCCCACCCCCACGAGCTGCGCGCCAAGGAGTACCTGGTGCGGCAGGGAGAGCAGCTGCTGTGTCGCTGTGTTGCAACTGCTGTAAACTTTTGTCGCACTGATGACTGCACGGCCGCCTACTCCCCCACTCCCTCTACTTGCAGGAGCTGCGCGCCAAGGACTACCTGGTGCGCCACTTTTGGGATGGCGTAGTCTGTGCACACCCAACACAACTGTCTTGCTGTCTCTGCACCATATTGCCAAAACCTCCACCTCCTCCTCCACCCCCAGGAGCTGCGCGCCAAGGACTACCTGGTGCGGCAGGGCGAGCGGGCCGACTCCATGTACGCCATCGCCGTGGGGCAGTGCAGCGTGCTGGTGGACCCCGCCTTCAAGCCGGAGATGCACGGACTGGGGGACACGGACCCCAAGCGGGTGCTGCAGGTCGGGCTGCGGGGCAGGAGGCGGGGCAGGAGATGCACGGGTTGGGGGACACGGACCCCAAGCGGGCGCTGCAGGTGGGGGGCAGGAGGCGGGGCAGGAGATGCACGGGCTGGGGGACACGGACCCCAAGCGGGCGCTGCAGGTGGGGGGCAGGAGGCGGGGCAG
>VFQN01003565.1_pt1 | contig 21980 bp, 18 predicted proteins | sample 3512371 | NCBI WGS metagenome assembly VFQN01 (sample SAMN10412370, study PRJNA504923) | tailings metagenome | isolation source: Replicate 2 from Balatoc abandoned mine | place: Philippines: Itogon, Benguet | collected 2017-08-28
CCGGGGAGAGCGCCCGCATCCGCTGCAACTCCGGGAGCAGCGTGGCGACGCCGTCCCGCCGCATGTAGTAGAGGATCTGCCAGTCGACGTGCGTCATCTTCGCCGCGTCCTCCATGTCGCGGACGCCATACTCGGTCATCCCGTCGGGCAGCTCGGCGAGGGGCGTCGTCGCCCACTTCTCCCTTCGCTCGGTCTCCTCCTTCCCGAAGAACACGTCCTGCTCGAAGAACACCTTCATGAACCCTTGCACCCGGTTGCCGGGGATCGCCTCGCCCAACTCCGGCAGCAGCGCGAGCCGCGACAGGGGTTTCGGGACCGGGGCCGGGTGGAGGGTGAGCCGGACGGTCAGCGTGCCGTCCTTCGCCTCGGCCGGCGGCTGGCCGGCGGCCGGGGCGGCGAGCACGCCACACGCGAGACAAACGGCGACCAACGCCCATCGTGACATGGGACACCTCGGGGTTCGGGGTCGAACGGAACGGGGAATCAGTCGAACACGCCCGACCGGGCGGACAGCACGGTCAGCGGCCGGTCGGAAACATGGAGGCCGTCGGCGGCCGGCGGCACCGGCGGGAGGCGGCCCGTGGCGACGCTGTCCCGCAGCGCCGCGTACGACCCGGGCACCGGGTCCGGCGACGGGTCGGAGTCGACCGGCGGGGGCGGGAACGGGGCGGCCGCCGGCCGGGGCGCGTCCCGCCGGTCCGGGGCGACCGGCGGGACCGGCGTCGGCCGCGGGGCGAGCGCGACCAGCGTCGCCGCCTGGGACACGGCCAGCGCCGCCGCGAGCCGCTGCCACCAGCGGTTCGGCCGGGCCGACGCCCGCCCGGCGCGGAACAGCAGGTCGTCCCGGTCGAGCCGGCCGGCGTCCGGGGTGAACGCGGCGAGGGCGTCGATCACGTCGTCCCGTCGGGGCATCGCACACCGAGCCTTTCCCGAAGCGCCGCGATCCCGGCCTCGAACCGCCGGTGGGCGGTGCTGACCGAACACCCGGCGGCGTTCGCCGCCTGTTCGAGCGTCAGCCCGCCCCACAGCCGGGCGACGATCACCTCCCGCTGGTCGGCCGGGAGCGTCTCCAACGCCGCGACCGCCGCCGCCGCGTCGAGCCCGTCGACCGCCGGCTCGACGAACCACCGGGCCGGGCGGGCGACCGCCTGCTCCCGCCGCTGCCGCCGGCGGTCGGACCGGCCGGCGTCGACGGCGGCGTTGCGGGCGACGCGGTACAGCCACCCGACCGGGTCGGCGGGCGGCGGCCGGCAGGCGACGAGCTTGCACACGGCGTCCTGCACCACGTCCTCCGGGGCGGCACACCACTGGCGGGCGTACAGCACCAGGGCGGGCGCGTGGGCGTCGATCAGGCTGGCGACCTGCCGTGGGGTCATGTCAGAGGGGAAGACGGCACGCGGGCGGGGATTTTCCGCGTTCGGGTCACCGCTTCGCGAAATGTGCAGCGAGTTGAACGACGAGAGACAGCACGGCCGTCACGAACGCCACGACAACCATCCACCGCCGCCGCCCACTCTCGTCCGCGGCCTTCTCGCCGCGCTCGGCGTCCCGGCGCAGCACCTCGGTGGTCAGCCGGAGATCGCGCACCTCGTCCTTGAGCGCGGCGACAACCCCGTCCAGTCGGGCGAAATCGGCGGCGGACCGCTCGGCCCGCTCCTCGTACCGCACCCGCAACACCGTGAGCTCGCGGATCAGCTCTTCGATCCGGTCGGTGTTCGTCTTAGCCAACGGGCTGCTCCTTCGCCCGCTCGGCGTCGGCCCAATCCCGCAGGCTGGTTTCCAGCCCGCGGAACGACTGGCGGATGAGGTCTTCGACCAGCCGCCCGGCCGCCGCTCCGACGCGGCCCCGGACGACCCGCTCGCTCGCCACCTCGTCCCGGTCGAGCGGGACGGACACCGCGCACCCGTCGGACGACAGGCCCAGGTGGAACGTGGGCGCCCCCTCGCCGTCGGTCGTCACCAGCCATTCCGCCACTTTGGTGTCGGCGAACCGGCCGAGCTCCGCCTCGGCCCAGCCCGTGGCGGTGCGGACGGCCGGCCCCCATTCCGGGTGTCGGGCGAGTTCGTCGGGCACCCGGACGGCTTGTAACGGCATGGCGGCACCTCCCCCGGTCGTCCGTCATTATTCCGGTCCGACGGCCGGCCCGCCAGTCCGACCGCCTTTGCCACCCCCCGGCCGGGTCCGTAAAACGACCGGCGATCCCGGCGCCGCGGCGCCATCACTCCCCGGCAGACAGACAGGGCGACATGAGCACGAAGCACGTCTATTTCTTCGGTAACGGCACGGCCGACGGCGACGGCAAGATGAAGGAGCTGCTCGGCGGCAAGGGGGCCAACCTCGCCGAGATGTGCAAGATCGGCATCCCGGTCCCGCCCGGGTTCACCATCACTACCGAGGTGTGCGCCGCGTACTATGACGCTGGGAAGAAAATCCCCGAGTCCGCCATCCCGCAGATCGAGGAGGGCCTCAAGAAGGTCGAGGCGACGTTCGGCAAGAAGTTCGGCGACCCGGCCGACCCGCTGCTCGTGTCCGTCCGGTCGGGCGCCGCCCTGTCCATGCCCGGGATGATGAACACCATCCTGAACCTCGGCCTGACGGACGCCAGCGTCGAGGGGCTCGCCAAGAAGACCGGCAACCCGCGGTTCGCCTACGACAGCTACCGCCGCCTCATCGACATGTTCGGCAGCACCGCGATGGGCGTCGAGCACGAGCACTTCGAGCACGAAATCCACCGGATGAAGGACGAGAAGGGGGCCAAGCTCGACACCGACCTGACCGCCGACGACCTCAAGGAGCTCGTGAAGCGGTACAAGGCGGTGTACAAGAAGCACGTCGGCGACGACTTCCCGCAGGACGCCCGCAAGCAGTTGTACCTCGCCATCAACGCCGTGTTCAATTCGTGGAACGGCAACAAGGCGATCGAGTACCGCCGCATCGAGCGCATCACCGGGCTCAAGGGCACGGCGGTGAACGTGCAGGCGATGGTGTTCGGCAACACCGGCAACACGTCTGGCACCGGCGTGGCCTTCACCCGCGACCCGAACACCGGCGAGAACGTCTTTTACGGCGACTACCTGATCAACGCCCAGGGCGAGGACGTGGTCGCCGGCATCCGCACGCCCGAGCCTATGGCCAAGCTCGACAGCGAGATGCCGAAGGTCTACAAGCAGCTGATGGACATCCGGCAGACGCTGGAGAAGCACTACAAGGACATGCAGGACATCGAGTTCACGGTGCAGGAAGGCACGCTGTACATGCTCCAGACGCGGTCCGGCAAGCGGACCGGCACCGCGGCGGTGAGCATCGCGGTCGAGATGGTGAAGGAGGGGCTGATCGACGAGCAGACGGCCGTGAAGCGCGTCGCCCCGGACAGCCTCAACCACCTCCTTCAGCCTCAGCTCGATCCGAAGAGCAAGGTGAAGCCGGTGGCGCAGGGCATCGCCGCCAGCCCGGGCGGGGCGACGGGCGTGGTCGTACTCGACTCGACCGTGGCCAAGGAGATGCACCAGAAGGACGACAAGGTGAAGCTGATCCTGGTCCGCAAGGAGACCAGTCCGGAGGACGTGGCCGGGATGCACGCGGCCCAGGGGATCCTCACCAGCACCGGCGGGAAGGCGAGCCACGCCGCCGTGGTGGCCCGCGGGTGGGGCAAGCCTTGCGTGGTGGGTTGCGACGACGTGAAGATCGACGAGAAGGGCCAGACCATCACCATCAAGGGCCACACGGTGAAGGCCGGGGAATTCATCACCATCAACGGCACGACCGGCGATGTGATGATCGGCAAGGTCGAGACGATCGCCCCGACGATGACCGGCGACTTCGCCACGCTGATGGGCTGGGCCGACAAGGCCCGCAAGCTGAAGATCCGCACCAACGCCGACAGCCCGGCCGACTCGCTCAAGGCCCGCGAGTTCGGCGCCGAAGGGATTGGCCTGTGTCGGACGGAACACATGTTCTTCGGCGAGGACCGGATCGCGGCCGTCCGCGAGATGATCCTTTCGACGACCGAGGACGGCCGCAAGAAGGCGCTCGCCAAGATCGAGCCGTACCAGAAGGCCGACTTCGTCGGCATCTTCGAGGCGATGGCCGGGCTGCCGGTCACCATCCGCCTGCTCGACCCGCCGCTCCACGAGTTCCTGCCGCAGAAGGACAACAAGGCCGGCGCCGAAGTCGTTGCCAAGCAGATCGGCACGACGGTCGAGAAGATCTTCGAGCGGGTGGACGAGCTGCACGAGATGAACCCGATGATGGGGTTCCGCGGCTGCCGGCTGCCGCTGGTGTTCCCCGAGATCGGCGACATGCAGGTCCGGGCGATCATCGAGGCGGCGATCGAGGTCAAGAAGAAGGGGAAGGGCGTCCACCCCGAGATCATGATCCCGCTGGTCGGCGTGCTGGAGGAGCTGACGATCCTCAAGAAGCGGGCCGTCGCGGTCGCCGAGGAGGCGATGAAGAAGGCGGGCGTCCAGGTCGAGTACCAGATCGGCACGATGATCGAGCTGCCGCGGGCGTGCATCGCCGCGGACAAGATCGCCGAGGAGGCCGAGTTCTTCAGTTTCGGCACGAACGACCTGACGCAGATGACGTTCGGGTTCAGCCGTGACGACATCAAGGGGTTCATGCCGACGTACCTGGCGGACAAGGTGCTGCCGATCGACCCGTTCCAGACGATCGACTTCAACGGCGTCGGCGAGCTGATGAAGATCGGCATCACGAAGGGCCGGGCGAGCCGCAGCGCGAAGCACGGCCAGCACCTGAAGGTGGGCATCTGCGGCGAGCACGGCGGCGACCCGGAGAGCGTGGTGTTCTGCCACTCGATCGGGATGGACTACGTGAGCTGCTCGCCGTTCCGGGTGCCGATCGCCCGGCTGGCAGCCGCCCAGGCGGCGCTGGGGGCGGGACAGCGGGACAAGTAGGCCGTCGCCCGGTGTGACAGACGACGCCCACCCGGACACGGGTGGGCGTCGTCGTTCTCCTGTGGTAGATTCCGGTGTGAACCGGAGGGCACGCGATGACGGCCGTGACGAAACTCCCGGTTACGTTTCTCCCGGAGTTCGCCGGCGCACACCGCTTCACCGTCGATGAGTACCACCGGCTGGCCGAGGTCGGCGTGCTCGACTGGCAGGAGTCGCTGGAACTGATCGACGGGTACATCATGCACAAGGGCGGCCGGACGCCGAGCCCACTCCGACCAACCCCCCGACCCGAATGGTGCGCTCTCCGCCGGTTCACCGTCCCGGAATACCACGCAATGTTGGAGGCCGGCGTACTGACGAGCGGTGACCCGGTCGAGTTGATCGACGGCTATCTGGTGCAAAAGATGTCCCGGAACCCGCCCCACGACTCGGCCATCGACTTGTTCCGGGCCGCCCTCGCCCCGCTCGTCCGCCCGGGCACGCTCGTCCGTAGTCAGCAGGCGGTCACGCTGTTGGACGGCGAGCCGGAGCCGGATTTCGCGCTGGTCCGGGGCGGCCCCCGGAGCTTCGCCCGGCAGCACCCACGGCCGGGGCAGATCCTGCTCGTGGTCGAGGTGGCGGACACATCCTTGGGACTTGACCGCGGACTGAAAGCAGTCGCGTATGCCCGGAACGCGCTGCCCGTGTACTGGATCATCAACCTCGAAGACCGGCGGGTCGAGGTCTACACCGACCCCGACCCGGCCGCGACGCCGCCCGCGTACCGCACCCGCACCGACTACATCCCCGGGCAGGACGTGCCGGTCGTGCTCGACGGGGCCGCGGCCGCCAGCGTCCCCGTCGCCGACCTGCTCCCCTAATTGCTCGTCGGGTAAATCGGCCCCACCGTGCCGGGCACGATACCCGGCTGTCCGGGCGGTACGCCGGGCAGGAGAGGCTGTTGCTGCTGCGACCGGCGCTCCGACGCCGGGCGGCGGGGGGCGGGCGCGACCGCCGGGCGAGCCGGGTTCGGGTCGGTGCGGTACTTCCCGCCGATCATCGTCGTCACCAGCAACGCCTCCTTGCCGGCGTCGCCGCCCCCGCCCCCGAACATCTCCGCGAAAAGCAACGACCCGAACGGCCCGCACCGGACGTCCTTGATCGACACGCCGTCGTCCTCGACCCGCACCCGGAACGCGAACGGCGCGTCCACGAACGCCGAGGCGAACAGTTCGACCTCCCCGCCCTCCTCCCCGCCCAGCCCGCCGAGCTCGACGCTCGTGAGCACCCCGTAGACGACGCTCTCGCGGTTGATCGAGTAGTCGGCGTCCGCCTCGACGGTGAAGGTCGCCTTGTCGATCCGCACCGCGGCGCGGATGTGTAGCCGGTTCTCGGTGAACGTGAGCGTTGCCTTGCCGTACTGCGGCACCTCCTTCGTGAAGCTCCCGAGCGGGCGACGGACGACCAGGTCGTCGCCCCGCCCCGCGTCCGGCTCCGCCTTCGCCGCCGGGGCGGTGCGGTCCGCCGGCGGTGCGGCGCGGTCCACCGGCTGGGCGGGCGCGGCGGCCTTCCGGTCTTGCGGGGCCGACCCGTCGGCGGTCATCCGCCCGAGGCCGAGGCCGAGCAGGGCCACGGCGACCAGCGCGGCCGCGGCCGCCACCTTCAGTTTCGTCCCGATCATGGCACGCACCAGTCCTTCGGTCAGGGATGAGACACGGTCCGGGATCAACACCTTCGCCAGCGGGTCGCCGGTGCTCAGCAGGAGCGCCGACTCCGCAATCCGATCCGCGAGCGCCGCCGCGCCGATCCGCCCGGCCCGGGGCGCGAACGCCGCCGTGAACGCCGCCGGCGCCAGCCCGCGCTCTTCGAGTCGCTTTCGCAGCCGCCGCCGCGCCCACGCCAGGCGCGTGAGCAGTGTCCCCTTCGGCCAGCCGAGCTGCGCGGCGGCTTCGGCGGTCGGCGTGCCGGCGGCGTAGCACGCCAGTACCGCGAGTCGGTAGCGATCGGGGAGGCGCGCGATCTCCTCGTGCAGCGCCTCCGTCGCGGCGGACCGCTGGGGCGAGGCGCGGGTCGGCGTCTGGTCCGGGTCGGTCGGTGCGGTTCGCATGGCGAGCCGGGCGTTCTGAGTCCGAAGCCGGTTCGCCGCGCGCCACGCCACGCGCGCCAGCCACGCCCCGAGCGCGGCACGGTCGCGGACTGCGCCGGCCCGGCGGACCAGCACCAGGAAGGTGGCCTGCGCGGCGTCGTCGGCGTCGTTCGGGTCGCGGAGGACGGACCGGCACACGGCGCGGACGGTCGCCAGGTGGCGGGACACGAGCGCGGCGAACGCGGCCTCGTCGCGGGCGTCGAGGAACCGGCCGAGCAACTCGGCGTCGGCGGCGCGGGCGGCGGGCTCCGGGGGCGGGGCGAGCCGGCGGGCGATGGAGCGGACGCGGGGCGGGGTCAACGGCACCTCCCTGGCCTGACACCCGACTAGAGGCGGGCAAGCTGTGGAAGATTTTCCGATTTTGCGGGCGCGGTGTAAACGCCGGCTTTGATGAGAGTTGGCGGGGCCGGCGTCGCTCAGGGCTCCGCCACACAGAACCCCGCCGCTACCGCAACACGTCGCAACCCCGTCCGCCCGGCCGTTGACTCGCCGGCGGGCCACAGTCGGGGCGGGTGGGCGGGGCGCCCGGAGTCTGGTACGATGGGGCGAGTGAGGATCATCCAATGTCACCGACCACGACGGCCGACCGCCCGATCTCTTCCCGGAGTTGACCGGCACGCGTCGCTTCACGAGCGACGAGTACCACCGACTCGCCGACGCGGGCATCCTCGGCCCGGACGACAAGGTCGAACTGCTCGACGGGTACATCCTGTTGAAGATGGATCACGTCGATCCACCGCCGGCGGACGGGCCGTTCCCGGAATGGCGATGGCTGCGGCGGTTTTCGACCGGCGAGTACCACCGGATGATCAGACTGGGTATCCTGCGACCGGGGGAGCGGCTGGAACTACTCGACGGCTACTTGGTGTGCAAGATGCCGCAGAACAACCCCCACCGGGCGGCCGTGTCGCGGATCCACACCCGACTACTGCCGCAGCTTCCCGCCGGGTGGTTCGTGTTCACGCGCGGCCCGGTTTAGCTCGGCGTTTCGGACCCGGAGCCGGACGGCGCTGTCGTCCGCGGCGCGGAAGCGCACTATGATTCGCGGACGCCGGTCGCCGGCGACTTCGGCATCGCCATCGAGGTGTCCGACTCGACTCTCGTACTCGACCGGAGGGGGAAGGGGCAACTCTACGCCCGCCACGGTATTCCAGTCTTCTGGTTGGTGAATTTGGAAGACCGGCAGGTCGAGGTCTACACGGACCCCGACTCGGCTGCGACCCCGCCTGCGTACCGCACGCGCGCCGACTACCTCCCCGGGCAGGATGTACCGGTCGTACTCGACGGCGCCGCGGTCGCCGCTGTTCCCGCCGCCGACCTGCTCCCGTAACGAGTTACGTTCCCCTCGCGCAATCGTCCCCTTATACTCAGGAGCACACCCGGGGTCTGCCGGACCCGCACGCGCCGAGGTTTGAACATGCCGTCTGGCCGCCTCACGGTCCTCGCCCTCGCGCTCGTCTCCGCCGGACTCGTCACCCGCGCCGCGGCGCAGCCGGAGAAGACGGCCGAGCCGGCGCCGGACGTGGCCGGGCTCGCGGCGCGCTACGTCGAGGAGCGGGCCGCGGCCGCGACGGCCGGGTTCCCCGCCGGCCGGATCGCCCCCGCCGACGACCTCGCCGCGAAGGCGGCCGCCGCCGACAAGGCCGGCAACGCGCGGGGCGCCGCCCGCTACTACCGCGACGCCCGCTGGCAGCTCCCGTACCTCCCCGCCGGTCTGCCGCAGCACGTCGGCCGCGTCCTCGGCGAGAGCCGTGTCCGCCACCCCGCCCGCATCAACGCCCTCGCCTACCGGGCCGACGGCAACGTCCTCGCGTCGGCAGCAGCCGACGGCACGGTCAAGATCTGGGATCTCGGCAACGGCCGCGAACTCGTTACGTACCGCGGTCACGCCGCCGAGCCGGCCCGCGGGGCCGACGTGGTGAAGGTCGGCGGCGTCGATTTCGCCCCGGATGGCAAGACGGTCGCGTCCGTCGGCGGGTCGAATCTCCACCTCTGGGAAGCCGGCACCGGCAAGGAACTCAAGGTCATCCCGGTCATCGAGAAGGACGACCGGCCGCTCAAGTCGGTGGCGTTCGCGCCGGACGGCAAGGCGGTCGCGGTCGGCGGCGACGACGGGGTTCTCCGGGTGTACGACGTCGTTTCCGGGAAGGAGACGTTCAAGGCCGCCGGCCGCAACGCCCGTATCGAGCGCGTGGCGTTCTCGCCGAACGGCAAGCTGGTCGCGGTCGCCGACAGCCTCGGCAAGGTCGGCGTGTACGCCCCCGGGCAGCCGAACCCGATGGCGATGTCGGCCGACGTGGTCGAACGCGGCGGGCCGTGCCTGGGGGTCGCGTTCGCGGCCGACGGGCGGGCGGTGTTCACCTGCGGGGCCGACAACAAGGCCCGCCTCACCAGCGGCCCGAAGGCCGACGGCTCGCCCGACCCCGGCACGCTCACCAACCTGAAGGAGTACGCCGGGCACGCGAACGTCGTCACCGACCTGGCGCTGACCGCCGACGGGAAGACGCTGGTGACCGGTTCGGCCGACGGGACGGTGCGAGTCTGGGAGGCGGGGAGCGGCAAACAGATCCGCCTGTTCCAGGGGCACGCGACCGAGGTGGCGGGGGAATCCGGGGTGTCGGCGGTGGCGGTGCGGGCCGACGGCCGGCAGGCGGCCAGCGCGGGCGCCGACGGCTCCATTCGGCTCTGGGACCTCAGCCCGGCCGATGACCACCGCGCCCTCGCGGGCGCCACCGGGCCGGTGTGGGCGGTCGCCGTGAGCGCCGACGGGAAGCTCGTGGCGACCGCCGGCGCCGATAAGACGATCCGCCTCTACGACGCCGAGACCGGCACCGCCGCCGGCGAGCTGAAGGGCCACGCCGCCGCGGTCACGGCGCTCGCGTTCCTCCCCGACGGCAAGCTCGCGTCGGCCGGCGGCGACCGGGTGGTGAAGCTCTGGGACACGGCGACGAAGGCGGTGGCGAAGGAACTGACGGGGCACGAGCTGCCGGTCCTGGCGCTGGCGGTCGGCCCCGAGGGGAAGCTGCTCGTCAGCGCCGCCGCCGACCGCACCACCCGCGGCTGGGATCCCGCGGCCGGCAAGGCACTGTGGACGTGGACGGCGAAGTCGGCGGTGTGCGGCGTGGCCGTGCGCGTCGGCGCCAGGCAGGTCGCCGCCGGCGCCGCCGACGGCAGCCTGACCGTCCTGGACGTTTCGGCCGGCGAGCCGAAGGAACTGTGGACCGGGAGCGGGCACACCGCCGGCGTGGCGTCGGTCGCGTACGCGCCGGACGGCAGTCTCCTGGCGACTGCCGGCGGCGACGGGGCGATCCAACTGTGGACGCTCGACGAGGCCGGTAAGCCCTCGCAGGGGCACCGCTTCGACGGCCAGCCGCGGGCGGACAAGGGCGGGTACTCGCCCCTATCGGCGGTCGTGTTCTCGCCGGACGGCCGGTTCGTCGCCGCCACCGGGGCCGACGCCGTCATCCGCGTCTTCGACGTGCAGACGAAGGCGGAGGTCCGCGGCCTGCGCGGGCACACGGAATGGGCGACGGCGCTGGCGTTCGTCACCGGCGGGCGGCTGCTCGTGTCCGGCGGCGCCGACCAGAAGGCACTCGCCTTTGAGCTCACGCCGCAAGAGGGCGCCTCGCCGGTCGGGCACATGCTCAAGCTGAACGCCGTTGCGGTCAGCGCCGACGGGAAGACCGCCGCGACCGCCTCCGCTGACAAGACCGTGAAGCTCTGGGATTTGGCGACCGGCCGCGAGCTCGAGACGCTCGCCGGTCCGACCGACACGCCGCTCGCGGTCGCCTTCCTCGGCGCGGACCGACTCGCCGTCGGCGGCATCACCTCGACGCGGGCGTCCGGCCAACTCCACTTCTGGAAGGGGAAGCCGGCCCGGCTGGTGAACACGGTCACGGCCGGCGAGGTGTACGCGCTCGCCGCCACCGCCGACGGGGCGAAGCTGGCCGCGTGGACCGCCCGCGCCGTCCAGGGCGAGACGGTGAAGGCGAGCAGCTACGAGCTGTTCGACGCCGACGGGAAGGCGGTGGCGTCGGTCCCGGACCGCGGCCGCGACGTGCGGGCGGTGGCGTTCGCGGCGGACCTGTCGTGGGCGGCCGCCGGCGACGACAAGGGCGTCGTCCGCCTCTGGGATCTGGGGGCGAGGGAGAAGGCCGGCGGCGACTGGCAGTTGCTCGACGACGCGGTCGCCGACCTCGGCCTGACGGCCGACAAGAAGCTCCTCGTCGCCGCCGACGGGAACGGGGCCGTGAAGGTGGCGGACGTGGCGAAGCGGGCCGTGCTCGCGTCGGCGGAGGCGCACAAGGCCGGCGTCCGCGGGGTGGTCGTGTCGCCGACCGGAAGCTCGTTCGTGACCATCGGCGCCGACCGCGAGGTAAAGGCGTGGCCGCTGGCGGCGAACCTGACCGAGTTGAAGCCGACGCGGGTGTGGGCACTGCCGGCCGGCGTGACGACCGCGGCCTACGCGCCGGACGGCAAGTCCGTCGTCACCGCCAACGCGGACGGCACCGCCTACGTGCTGACGATGCCGTAGCGGCGGCGGTCGCTAAGACATCCCCGTCCCCGTGAGGCCGCCGATGGACCTGACCGCGTACATCCGCGACGTGCCCGACTTCCCCAAGCCGGGCGTGTTGTTCAAGGACATCACCCCGCTGCTCGCCGACCCGAAGGCGTTCGGCTACGCGGTCGCGCGGTTGGGGGCGCACTACGCCACGGCGGACCTCGGCGCCATCGCCGCGGCCGAGGCCCGGGGGTTCCTCTTCGCGGCGCCGCTGGCGCTCGAACTGAACCTGCCGCTCGTGCCGCTCCGCAAGCCGGGGAAACTGCCGTACCGGACGCACAGCTACAAGTACGACCTGGAGTACGGCTCCGCCGAGCTCCACATGCACGTCGACGGCATCCCGGACGGGTCGCGGGTGTTGCTCGTGGACGACGTGCTCGCCACCGGCGGGACGATGGCGGCGGCGGGGAAACTCGTCGAGCAGGCGGGCGGGGTCGTCGCCGGGTGCGCGTTCCTGATCGAACTCGGGTTCCTCGGCGGGCGGAAGCTGCTGCCCGGCTACGAGGTGTACAGCCTCCTCACCTACTGACCGCGTCGGACGAGGCACCGGTGCCGCTCTCGATCACCTGCCCGGGCTGCCGGGAGCCGCTGGACGTGGACGAGGAGTACCGGACCTGGAAGGTCCGGTGCCCGCGGTGCGACGCCGAGTTCGTCCCCGACGACCGCCGCCCCGACCGCCCACCGCCCCCGCCGCGCCCTCGCCGCGACCGGTACGACGAGGACGACGACGAGGACGACGACTACCGCCCGCGCCGCCGGCGCCGGCGGCGGTTCTCGCGGGCGGACCACGACGCGGCCGTGGCCGACGTGTACGGCCCGGCCATCGGCCTGGAAATCCTCGGCTGGCTGGGCGTGCTGGCGACGCTCGGGCTGGTGGCCGCGATCGTCGCCGGGGGCGCGGCGGCGAACCGCCCGGGCGCGCCGCGGAACAACGACGCCGAGGTGTTCATCTTCCTCGGCGTGTGCATGGGCGTGTTCGGCCTGCCGTACAGCCTGGCGATGACCGCCGCCGGCCGCCACCTCCGCCGGCTGACGAGCCGCGGCTGGGCGACCGCCGGGGCGTGCCTGGGGATCGCCGGGTTCGTGCTGTTCGGCCTGTTCGGGGTGTTCCACCTGGCGGTCGGCATCTGGGTGCTGGTGGCGATCAACCGCCCGCACGTGAAGGCCGCGCTCGACTACCAGTCCCGCTACGGCGCCCCGCCGGACGACTACGACGACTGACTTCGCCCGACCGACCACGGACCCCCCTAGACCACTCCCATGATCGACTTCGACAAGGCCGGCGGGCTCGTCCCCGCCGTCGCGCAGGACGCCGACACCGGCGAGGTGCTGATGCTCGCGTGGATGAACCGCGAGGCGTTCGACGAGACCGTCCGCACCGGCCGCGCCGTCTACTTCAGCCGGAGCCGGAACCGCCTGTGGCGGAAGGGCGAGGAGAGCGGCAACGTGCAGGAGGTGCGCGGCGTGTACCTCGACTGCGACGCCGACACCGTGCTGCTGAAGGTGAAACAGATCGGCGGCGCCGCGTGCCACGAGGGCTACCCGAGCTGCTTCTTCCGCAAGCTGGAGGGCGGCGAGTTGGCGGTGGTCGGCGAGCGGGTGTTCGACCCGAAGCAGGTCTACAAGAAGTGACAGGCGACGTGCCCGTAGCCAGTCGAACCGGCCGTTACGCGGCTCGCTGGGGAAGGCAATTGGGCAGGCAAACTCTGGTGCTAGCCTGCAACACGCCGGGATGGTTTGGACACACCGGGATGTCCGCAAACCGGCTGCGGATCGCGTGGATCGAACCGGACGAAACTGATGGCTCCCAATAGCTTCTGGTCCGTCCATCGCTCGATGTCGGAGCGGCTCGCGGAGGCGCCGTCGGTGCGGTTTGCCCGAATCTGGTCAAGTATGGTCACGGAAAACCGGCATCCGTGCACGACGCGGACGGCGGACGAACGCGGATCCAGATTGATGAAAGCTATGTCCCTCAAGGGGCTTAGGGTTGATCGATCGTGCGGTGTCGAGGTGGATTCCGGTGGCGCAGGCGATGAGGATTGCCGAAATCCGGTCACTTATGGTCACGGGAGACCGGAGACATCCGTGCGTGCCGCCGGCGACCAATCCTTCCGACGCCCGGGTCAATCGGCACCGAGCGATTAACGGACCGGTAAGTTGGGCCACGTCTGCGAGACCCGGGTCTCGCGAACTCGACCCGAGCTACGAAGACCACGATCACCGCCGGAGCCCGGCCCGATGCTGCTCACCTTCGCGCTCGTGTTCGTCGCCCTGTTCGCGCTGCTGTGGGTCGTTACCGCCGTCGGTCAGGCGTACTTCTACGAGCAGACGGTCAGCCGACTTCCGCTCCGCGCCGCCGGGGCGGCGCTGCTCATCAGCTCGTTCCTCACCTTCTGGGTGTTCCTCGACCGCCGCAGCCCGGGGAAGTACGACACGTTCTTCGAGTTCGCCCCGTACTCCACCACCGGCTTCCACGAGTTCGACGCCGTCCGCTGGGAGGCGAACCCGGCGAGCCAGGGGAAGGTGGAGTTCAAGAAGGACGCCGCCGGCAAGCCCGCCGAGACAATGACGCACTTCAAGCGGTCCGGCGGGAAGACCTCGCGGTTCGTGGACGACAAGGCCGGCAAGGAGTTCGTCCTGTCCGACGGCGGGATGCTCACGGCCGCCGTGGTGCTGAAGCCGGAGGGGGCCGCGGAGCCGGTCCGGTTCGACGCCGTGTTCCGCGAGGACAAGCGGACTGGAACGAAGACGTACCCGTCGAAGGGGAACGAAGACCGCCGCTTCGCCGAACCGGCCGGCAGCCGGTACGTGATGCTCGACCAGCCCGGCGTGCTGTACATTCCGAGCACGGGGGCGGTGATCCTCTCACTCTTCATCAACCTGATGCTGTTCGTGGTGTGGTTCGGCGCGTTCTGGCCGATCCTCCGCTTCGGCGCGGGGTTCGCGTTCCTGCTGACACTGGCGTTCGGCCTCGTCACGATGCTGACGGTGATGCCCGTACTGTTCAAGCCCGGCCGCGCCCCGAAGCTCGAACCCGAAGCGGCTTTCAACTCCGCACCCCGTACTCCGCACTCCGTACTCTCCTGATGATCGACACCCACGCGCACCTCTTCGACGAGCGCCTCGCGGGCGAGCTACCGGTGGTCTTGGGGCGGGCCGCGGCGGCGGGCGTCGAGCGCGTCATCTGCCTCGGGCTCGACTCCGCGACGAACCGCGAGACGGTCCGCATCGCCAACGCCTACCCGCTCGTCGTCGCCGCGGTCGGCATCCAGCCGAACCACGTCGCGGAGGCACAGCCCGGCGACTGGGACGAAGTCGTGCGCCTCGCCGAGACCGAGCCGCGCGTGGTGGCGGTCGGTGAGACGGGGCTCGACCGCTATTGGGACCGCGCCCCATTCGCGCTGCAACAGGACTACTTCGTCCGCCACATCGAGCTCGCCCGGCGGCTCGGGAAGCCGTTCGTCATCCACTGCCGCGAGGCCGAGGCGGACGTGGTGGCGGTGCTACGCGAGGAGTTCGAGCGACACGGCCCGGTCCGCGCCGTGATGCACTCGTTCAGCGGCGACGCGGCGACGGCGCGGGCGTGTCTGGAGATGGGGCTGTACGTGTCGTTCGCCGGCATGGTGACGTACAAGAACGCCCAACCGCTCCGCGACGTGGCGAAGGACGTGCCCCTCGACCGCTTGCTGGTCGAGACGGACTGCCCGTACCTCGCCCCGGTGCCGCACCGCGGCCAGCGGAACGAGCCCGGCTACGTCGTCCACACGGCGGCGTGCCTGGCGGACGTGAAGGGCGTGCCGCTGGCGACGATCGACAAGCAAACGACGCGCAACGCCCGGGCGCTGTTCAACCTCCCGGACTGACCCACGTCCGCAGGTTCACCGCTTCCACGATACCGTCGAACCCGGCGAGCGCCCGCGTGAAGTACGGATCGACCCACCCGCGCTCCGCTGCCTTGTCCCACGACGTTCCGAGCGGCACGTCGATCGACTTGAGAAGGATGAGACGATCGGCCTTCCACACAGCCGCGGCGCGAGCGGAGATGGAATCCGATGTGACTTCCCAAGTGTGTGGCAGGTCAGGTGCGGCAAAGTAGCAAAACCCGTGAGGATCGAGAACAACTACTCGCCCCCAGCCGTCAGCATCAGGTTTAACGGCCAGGAGATCGCCGCCGGGCACAAGTCGGTTCAGAAACCCGGCCGGCGTCCACAGCGATTCGAGCGCGAGCCAGTGGGATTGCTCCTCGGTCAATCCGTGGACGGCGTGGAGCTTCCGCACCGCGTCCGCGAAGTCGCCGCCTCCGGGGACGAGGAGCACGCGGATCGGCGCGAGCGCGGCGACGAACGCCCGCAGCGCCGGGCCGAGCCCGGGCCAGTCGTACAGGCTCCCGCCGACCTTCACAACAATCACGCCCGCGCCTCCGCCGCCAGCACCGCGACCGCGTACGCCGGTGCGCACTCCGACACCTGCGGGCCGAGCTTCTCGTTGAGCGACACGGTGCGATCGGCGGGTAATTCGTCAAACACCTTCGAGGCGACCTGACGCGCTAGAAACTCGCCCGCACCGGAGACGATCACTTGCTCGGGTTTACTCACCGTTTGTCGGTCGTAATACGTGGCTCGGGCCGACTCTACGAGTTGCGCGCGGAGGCGGTCGTGGACGCGCGTGGCGAAGTGAATCAGGTGGTCGTCGGAGAGTTCTTCGCGGTCTGCTCCGAGTACGCGGGCAAGTCGTGTGAGAGAGTGCTCGACAGTCAGTGGGCGGCCGTTCGCGGTATCGGTGTCGGTCGGGCCTTCAGGAATGAGCCCGAGCACGACGTACACGTCGGCCGTTGTGGCGAACAATTCGGCACACACGCGGTCGGTGTAGACCGCGAATACCGGTGTGCGCCGCACGCCCGCGTACACCAACTCTCGCACCTGCAACCGGTCCCAGTCTGTGTTCCCGTGCGTGTACGGGACGCCGGCGGTCAAGGGGATCAAATCCGATGTGGTCGAGCCGATGTCGATCAGCATCGCGCTGCCGGTCGGCGCGTACCGCCCCGCGAACGTCGCCAGCGCGTGCCAGTTCGCCGCCGCGACAGTCAGATGCTTTGCCCGCGCCGCGGCGACCGTGTGGAACACACCGTCCGTCCCCCACACGCGCACCGGGCGGCAGGCGGCGGCGTGTTCGGTGGCGTCGAGGATGGCGTTCACGCCCTGGCGCTTCGTCTCGAAGCAGTCGCACAGCTCACCGGTCATCGTGACCGCGAGTTCGGTCGCGTCCGGGAATCGTGCCACCAGCTCGGCGAGAGCGGTCGGCAGCCTGTCCGGTTGCTTCCACAGGGCGAACGGGACCGACACCGCCCGGCCGTCCGGCGTCGCCGTCTTGAGGTTCGCCCCGCCGATATCCAGCCCTAGAACAATGGCTCTGCCCATCGGGGCAGGATATTCCGCCGACCGCCCCGTGAAAGACCCATGCCCCGCTACCTCGTTGGGATCGACCTCGGGACGACGAACTCGGCGGTGGCCTACGTGGATACGCACGCCCGCAACGCCGGCGGGCCGAAGCTGCACACGTTCGCCGTCCCGCAGGTCGTCGCCGCCGGGCAGGTCGCCGACGCACCGCTCCTGCCGTCGTTCCTGTACCTGCCTGGGCCGCACGACCTCGCGCCGGGGGCGATCGACCTTCCCTGGAAGGAGAACCCGGGCGAGGTAATCGGCGTGTTCGCCCGCAACCACGGCGCGAAGATTCCGGGGCGGCTCGTCAGCAGCGCCAAGTCGTGGCTGTGCCACCCCGGCGTCGATCGCACCGCGCCGCTGCTGCCGTGGGCCGGGCCGCCGGACGTGCCGCGCCTCTCGCCCCTGGAGGTAAGCGCCCGCTACCTGAAGCACGTCGTCGAGGCGTGGAACGCGGCGCCGCACCGCAGGCCCGACGACCGGCTCGAGGAGCAATCGGTCGTCATCACCGTGCCGGCGTCGTTCGACGACGTGGCCCGCAACCTCACCGCCGACGCGGCGAAGCAGGCGGGGCTGAAGCATGTCACGCTGCTGGAGGAACCGCAGGCGGCGTTCTACGCTTGGCTCGGCACGCACTCGGCGCAAGAGGCCGGCATGCTGAAGCCGGGGATGCGCTGCGTGGTGGTCGACGTCGGCGGCGGCACGAGCGACTTCAGCCTGATCCGTGCGACTGAGGAGCACGGCGAGTTCGGGTTCGTCCGCGACGCGGTGGGCGACCACCTGCTCCTCGGCGGCGACAACATGGACCTGGCGCTGGCGAAGGCCGTCGAGGCGAAGCTGCCCGGCGGTAAGCTCGACGCCGCGCAGTTCGGGTCGCTGGTGCAGGCGTGTCGCGCGGCGAAGGAGGTGCTGCTCGCCGAGAGCCCGCCGCCGACGTACCCGGTCACCGTGATGGGGAAGGGGCGGTCGGTGGTGGGCGGTACGGTGTCGGTGAACATCACGCCGGGGGACGTGGCGGCGGCGATCTTCGACGGCTTCTTCCCACAAGTGCCGTTGGACGCCGAACCCGCCCGCGGCGCCCGTGTCGGCCTCCAGGAGATGGGCTTGCCCTACGTCTCCGACCCGGCGGTGACGAAGCACCTCGCGGCCTTTCTCAAGAGCCAGCTCGCCGAGACCGTCGGGTCGCGGGTGGATGCGATCCTCTTCAACGGCGGCGTGTTCCAGCCGAAGGTACTTCAGGATCGCGTCGTCGAGGTGATGCGACCGTGGTTCGAGGCGCCGGGGAGCGACTGGAAGCCGCTCGTGCTGACGAGCCCGTCGCTCGACCTGGCGGTGGCGTGGGGTGCGGCATACTTCGCGTGGCTAAAGCACTCCGGCGGCAAGCGCATCGGCGGCGGCATCCCGCGGTCGTACTACGTCGGCGTCGAGGCCGGCACGGCGGAGATGGGAAAGCTCCACGTGCTCTGCGTCGTGCCGCGGCGCTTACAGGAAGGCGAGGAGATACACCTGCCGCAACCAGAGCTCGAGCTGGCGCTGGGCGAGCCGGTGCTGTTCCCGCTGTACACGTCTACGGTGCGCGGAGACGACGTGCCCGGCGCCGTGCTAAACCTCTCGCCCGAATTGCTGCTGGAACTGCCGCCGCTCCACACCATCCTCCGCGGCGGGAAGCGGGCCGGCGCCAAGCGCGTGCCCGTGACGCTCGCGGCGAAGTGTACCGAGATCGGCACGCTGGAACTCTACTGCGTGTCGCGCGAAGGGAACCGCTGGCGGTTGGAGTTCAACGTCCGCGACGTGCTCCGCGAGCCGACCACCCCCGGCGACCCGGACGACGACGGCCCGGCCGGCGTGGTGGACGTGTTCCCCGAGGAAAAGGTCCAGGCCGCCGGAGCCGCGATCGGCGCCACATTCGCGGACGGCACGCCGCCCGCCGAACTGCCGAAGCGACTCGAAGCGGCGCTGGAGTCGCCCCGCGGTGACTGGCCGACCGGCCTCATCCGCCGGCTGTGGGGCTTCCTCGAAGAGCACGCCGACGGCCGCGGCAAGTCGCCCCAACACCTCGGCCGGTGGTACAACCTCGTCGGCTTCTGCCTCCGCCCGGGGTTTGGTGATCCCGTGGACCGATATCGGGTCGAGGCGCTGTGGAAGCTCATCACCGCCGCCGCGAGTGGACAGACCGTGGCGAAGAAACCGGCCGTGCCCGAGGGCGGCGCCGACTACTGGATCATGTGGCGCCGCGTCAGCGGCGGGCTGAACACGGCGCTCCAGCAGGCACTGTTCGGCCGGCTGAAGCCGGCGCTTCTGCCGGCGAAGGGGAAGGCGTACAGCCGACCGCCGGCGAACGAGTTTGCCGAGATGTGGCGCGCCGCCGCCAGCCTGGAGCGTCTCGACGCGAAGACGAAGGAGCACCTCGGGGCTGCGCTCTTGCGCGAGGTTCGTAAGTCGCCGGTGCCGGTGTACGCCTTCTGGAGCCTGACGCGTCTCGGCGCCCGCGTGCAGCTCTACGGCCCGCTCAACACACTCGTTCACCCGGAAGTCGTGGAGAGCTGGATCGACCAGCTGCTCGCGTTCGGGCCCGGCAACGACAACGAGCGCAACGGCTGGCTGTTCGCGCTGGCGCAGTTGGCGCGGCAGAGCGGCCTGCGCGCGGTGGACGTCTCCGAAACGACGCGCGAGCGAGTGCTGAGCGTACTGCGGACCAACCCCGGCCCGAAGGCGTGGCGGGCAATGGTGGAGGAGGTGACACGGAGCGACGGCGAGGAGCAGGCGCGGCTGTTCGGCGAGTCGTTGCCGATCGGGCTGCGGTTGGCCGGCGCAGGCTGACCGCTCGTGTCGTTTCGGTCGCGGTGCGGCGCCCCTGGTCCGGTTAGGCCGTCACGCCGCCGGAACCACACTAAAATGCCCGCCGGGGGCCGCCGGCGCGGCCCCGCCCACGGACCCCGGGCGGCCCATGCTCCTGCTCAGTTGTACCGAACTTTCGCGCGGGTACGGCGCCACGCCGCTCTTCGAGGGCGTCTCGTTCGAGATCCACGCCGGCGAGCGCGTCGGCTTCGTCGGCCCCAACGGCGCCGGCAAGAGCACGCTCCTGCGCTGCCTCACCCGGCCGGACGAGGCCGATTCCGGGAGCGTCACGCTCCACGCCGGTGCCCGCCTCGGCACGCTGCAACAGGTCGCCGAGTTCGCCCCGGGGCGCACGCTGTTCGCGGAAGCCAAGTCGGCGTTCGACGAGCTCCTCGCCACGCAGAAGGAGTTCGAGCGCGTCGCCGAGGAGCTTTCCGCCACCACCGACGACGCCAAGCGCCGCCAGCTGTCGCAGACGTTCGACCGCCTCGCCGAGCTCCTCCGCCACCACGACGCCTTCGAGCTCGACCACAAGGTCGAGTCCGTGCTCTCCGGCCTCGGGTTCAAGTCATCCGACTTCGACCGCGACCTGACCACGTTCTCCGGCGGGCAGCAGCGGCGGTTGCTCCTGGCGAAGCTCCTCCTCAGCGCGCCGGACGTGATGCTCCTCGACGAGCCGAGCAACCACCTCGACATCGACACCACACGCTGGCTCGAAGACTACCTCGCCCGCCAGCCGGAGGGGATGATCGTCGTCAGCCACGACCGCTACTTCCTCGACAAGGTGGTGAACAAGATCTTCGAGCTGCACGACCGCAAGGTGACGAGCTACCCCGGCAACTACCACCAGTACGTGCGGCTGCGCGACGAGCGCTACGAGCGGCAGCTGAAGGAGTACGAGGCGCGGAAAGAGTACGTCGAGAAGCAGGAGGAGTACATCCGCCGCGCCCACTACGGCCAGCTCGCCAAGCAGGCGCAGGCGCGGATGAAGGTGCTCGACAAGCTCGACGAGGTCGAGAAGCCGACGCGCGTGTCCGGGCCGCGCATCGCCTTCCAGAGCGTGTCGCGTTCGGGCGACGTGGTGTTCAGCGGCGAGGAGCTGACGAAGCGCTACGGCGACAAGGTGCTGTTCGAGAACCTGAACTTCGACCTGCCGCGCGGCAAGCGCCTCGCCATCATGGGGCCGAACGGCAGCGGCAAAACGACGCTCCTGAAAATCCTGCTCGGCGACGAGGAACCGACCTCGGGCACGGCGCGCCGCGGGCACCTCGTGTTCCCGGGCTACCTCGACCAGCACCTCAAGGTGCTGGACGAGGAGAAGACGGTGATGCGCGCCGTGTGGCCGGACGACGAGCCGGACCACACCGAGCAGAAGATGCGCGACCTGCTCGGCACCTTCGGCCTCCAGGGCGAGACGGTGGAGCAGCCGGTGAAGTCGCTCTCCGGCGGCGAGCGAAGCCGGGCGGCGCTGGCGAAGCTGACGGTGAACGGGGTGAACCTGCTCATCCTGGACGAGCCGACGAACCACCTCGACCTGTGGGCGTGCGACTCGCTGGAGGAGGCGCTGAAGGCGTTCGGCGGCACGGTAATCGTGGTCACCCACGACCGCTACTTCCTGAACCGCGTCGCCGACCTGCTCATCGTGCTCGACGGCGCCGGCGGCAGCGAGCTCGTGTACGGCAACTACGACACGTTCGAACTCCTCCGCCAGGCCCGCGAGAAGGCCGCCGCGGAGAAGGCCGCCCAGGCGGGCGGCCGGCGCGAGTCGGCTGGTTCGTCGGCGCCCGCCGACGCCAAGCCTGCGAAGCGGAAGCGGGTGTTCCCGTACCGCAAGGTGCCGGACATCGAGGCCGACATCGCCGCGACCGAGGCGAAGGCGGCGGCGCTGGAGGAGGTGATGCAGTCGCCGGACGTGTACCGCGACGCCCCGAAGTTGAAGCAGACGATGGCCGACCTGGAGGCGTCGAAGGCCGCGCTGGCACGCCTGTACCAGCACTGGGAAGAGGCGGTGGAGTTGAACGGCTGAGCCGGTTGAAGGTGCCCGGTCCCCACTGCTGCGCACATCTCACGACAGCTGGGACGGCGGGGAGCCTGGTCTTCGCTC
>VFQN01003566.1_pt1 | contig 21976 bp, 33 predicted proteins | sample 3512371 | NCBI WGS metagenome assembly VFQN01 (sample SAMN10412370, study PRJNA504923) | tailings metagenome | isolation source: Replicate 2 from Balatoc abandoned mine | place: Philippines: Itogon, Benguet | collected 2017-08-28
TAGCCGGGCCCCAGCCGCAGTTGGGCATGTGGGGCAGGGGCCGTCGGGGGGGGGGGGCGGGGGGGGGGGGGGTGAAGGGGGAGGGGGGGGGGGGGAAAGGGGGGGGGGGGGGGCAGGAGTGGAGTGGTTTGGGTAAACAGACGAGATGCTTGGGGTAGCTGTGCATACCACTAGCAGCGTGCTTGGGGGACGCCTAGGCGCCGTGCAGCCTGCAACAGTGGGTGGGCAGGGGCGGAGAGGTGGGGAGTTGGAGGGTGGCCGCTGCATGGGAGTGCATGGGGTGCCTGCGCTTCCTGCACTCCCTACTTGCCGGTGTGTCGGGAGAGGGCTCAGGGATTGGGGTAACTAGACTGCGCTTCATTAGGGGTCAATGCATTGCAATTGGTATGGCGAGCGCTGCTGCCCCGCCCCGCTTATGCGCCCATGGCTGGCCCTGACCCGCGTGTCACAACTTCCCACGTATCCAGACCAACACCCTTGCAACCCAAACCCCTGCAGGTGTGGTGGTGCCTCTGGCCATCATCTACTTCATCCTACAGAAGTTCTTCAGGTGGGTATCCTTGCACAGGGTGCGCTGCGCGTCATGTACGTATTAAGTACATCTTGACTGCGCCTCCTGGCACGCCCTCGAGCCCCAACCCATGCGACAAGCCCTGCCCCCCTGTACCACATTGCACAACTCGCCTTGACCCGGACCCGCAGTACCACCTCCTCCGCCACTGAGAGTCCGCCGCTGAGCGTCAGCGCACTCGGTCCGCATGGGCTCCCCGGTGCCCACAGCCCGGACGCCCCATACCATGTATATGTACACGCACCCACCAACCCTAATACACCCAAACACACGTGCCCACCCTCCCCCTCCCGCCCCCAGGCGCTCCTCCATCGAGCTGCAGCGCATCGAGTCCGTCACGCGCTCCCCCGTGTACGCCAACTTCAGCGAGACCATGGCGGGGCTGGACACCATTCGGGCGTACCGCATGCAGGACAGGTGGGGACATTTGAAGTTAGCTTCAGTACCATGCCAGAATACTACCGGTAGTACACGTTTGCTGCCTGACTTGCCGGTGGGGTAGCCAGAGGCGGGTCTGGACACTGTGCAAGGTACTCGCACGGGCGGGGTAGCAGTGCGAAATTTAGGATGGCCTAAAATGGCTGTCGGGTTGGGGGGCGCAAAACGCAACGTAGCAGCATGCAGCATATGGCGCATGCCGCACGCCTGCACCGTGGAGGTGGCTACAGCGGGAGAGAGGGCCTTGGGGTGTTGCGTCGTGTCAGTGGAAGGTGCGTGCAGGCGCCATCCGCAGTCCATCGCCTAATCCCCCCTCCCCGCCCCCCCTCCCCCCAGGTTCCGCTCCCGCCACGAGGCCATGGTGGACACCAACGCCACCGCTTACTACAACGCCCGGGTGGCGGATGAGTGGCTCAGCCTCAGGTGCGGGGGGGCAGCACGCGGGGTGAGGGGAGTTGGGGCGGGCCACAGAACGCAAGAGGCCGTGAGCACTATGCGCAAGCGTAAGCGTCGACCATACTACCGAGACACCCGGGTTGCTGACGTGTGGCTTAGCCTCCGTTCCGGAGGCACTGTCTGCTGCTGGTCGTGGCTGTGGGTGTGGGTGTGGGTGTGGGTGTGGGTGTGGGTGTGGGTGTGGCTGTGGCTGTGGTCGTGGCTGTGGCTGTGGCTGTGGCTGTGGTCACCCGCACGGCACACGGTCCCACTGCTGTGTCGCCCTGGGGGCAAGGTAGCTCAGCGTCTCCTGAATTGCGGTGGTACTTGTACTGTGGCCTGCGTCGGGGGCTGTGTGCGGGGCAGAGCCGGAGGCCCTTTGCCTGAGGGACCCCACAGTGTGCTGGCACGGCCCGTTGAAGCCCCGGCAAGGTGGTGGGCTGCGCTCAGTGCAGTGGGGCTGTGCGGTGCTGTGACGCTGTCATACGACCGAATGCATGGCTGTGCCCACCACCCTCCTCTGCAGGCTGGACCTGATCGGCTCGCTGATCGTGCTGTCCATCGCCAGCCTCAACGTGGGGCTGAGGGGCAGCGTGTCGCCGGCGCTGGTGGCGCTGGCGCTGAGCGAGGCCATCGACCTCACCTCCTTCCTCAACTACGCGGTCAAGGTGCGGGGGGGCCGGGTGCATCGTGCACGTGACCGGTGCGCGCAACGCACAGGGTGTGGCACTCCACACACAACCGTGCCCGTGGCCCCGTGGCCCCGTGGCCCCGTGGCCCCGTGGCCCCGTGGCGTCAGCGTGAAGCTGCACGGCAAGGTCATGCAGCCGTACAGCGCCCACTGTCGCACGGAAATACGGCACTGATATTGCCCAACCCAGGTTTGCTGTATCAACCTCAGTACGTTTGTGTGTTGCGCTACCTTGTCGCAGGTGTCCGCGTTGGTTGAGTCCCGCTACAACGCGGTGGAGCGGCTGCTGGCCTACGCCGCGCTGGAGCCGGAGCAGCAGCCCGCCGCCGCCGCCGTGCGCCCGCCACTGCCGTACGGCTGTACAGGCACGTGGCCAACAGCGGGCGCGCTGGAGTTCCGGCACGTGGTGATGCGCTACCGGCCGGGGCTGGACCCCGTGCTCAAGGGAGTGTCCTTCAAGGTGCGCAACTTCCATGCCGACATTGTGTGCGGCCATTGTAGTGTATTCTGCACTGTGTTGGAGGCTGTCGTCGCTCTGCGTCCCTACCAAACAAACTGGGTTTGCATGCTTGTACCCATGCGCAGATCTCCGACGGCGAGAAGATCGGTATCGTGGGCCGCACTGGCTCGGGCAAGAGCTCCCTCATCGTGGCGCTGTTCAGGTGGGCTGGTGGGGGAGTAACCACAGTACTATCGTATGTTGGGCTGGGAGGGGGGCACTGCTGGTACACGTGCCCCCGTCGTCCGCAACCATGGAGCAGACAGCACTGTGCGGCCAGGTCGCATGACGCTTGCGCACCGCCAGCATGGTTTTACCTCCCCGTCAGGCCACGTTGTACAACGGCGCTCCCTGAGCTGCTTGGGACTTGGCAGTAGCCGGCTGCCCGGAAAGCCCGCGCAGGACGCCACTCGCTACAGCCTGCTGCACTGCGTGTTGCCGTGCACCGCGGCACATTCCCCCGCCCCTTGGCACCAGGAGAGAGGTGTCAACCCACACCTCACTTTCTACCCCCGTCCCCCCCGCAGGCTGGTCGAGCCCGAGGGCGGCTCCATCGTGCTGGACGGGGTGGACCTGCTGCAGCTGGGTGCGTGGGGCGGCGGTTGAGGGTGGTTAGGGGTGGTTGTCAGCGGTTGGGCCTATGTGTCCTGCGGGCATGCCCTGAAGCGTTTGGCACGGCAGGGGAGGAGTCTGTGAAGCAGGGCGCGTGTGGTGGTGATATGGTGTGTCGGGTGGCTGCAGGTAATCTCAAGTGAGAGGGGCTGTTTTAGAGGGGCCATGGGGGCAGCAATTGAATGCTGGGTGGTGTGGATCCCTCAAGCAGAGTGTTTGCGTTGGTTATGGATGTTGGTAACGGTTGGGCAGGCGGCGGTTACCTGGAAACTGAATTTCCCCCCACTGCCCCCGCCCCGCCAGGCCTGGGCTTCGCACGCACCGCCATCGCCGCCATTCCCCAGGTGAGGGCCACAAGGGCCCGCTGGTGCCCTGCCACCCGCTGTCTCCATGCCGCCCCACTTTCCTGAGCCAGCACGTCAAGCCCCAGGCGAGCTGCTGATAACACTACGGCCTGCTGGGTGCTGGCCTGCAACCCAAGCCCCCTGCAGCCAATGACTCTTATGTGCCGGCAGTGGCCTGATGTAGCCTCTCCGTTCGCAATACTCCCGCCGCCCCGCAGGAGCCGTTCCTGTTTGGCGGCAGCGTGCGCTCCAACCTGGACCCCTGGGGCCGCCACACGGACGCCGAGCTGTGGTCGGCCCTGGGGGTGGTGGCGCTGAGGGAGCACGTGCGGAACATGGGTGCGTGCGCGTGGGGAGGGGGGTGGGCATAGGATTAGGGGTTTGCTCATCTCGGCAGGCAAGGCGCACTCCTCGAATCCCAAGGTGCCTCGCAGGGTTGAGCGTGGGGCGTGGGATGGGGCAGCAGGTGTGGGGAGGAGGTGGTGTCAGGCATGGGGGCTGGGCGCTTGGAGGGGAGAGGAAATCACGACTGCCGTAGAGCCACGTAAGACGCGGGGGAGGGGGCGCGAGTGCTTTGGCATGGGCGCATGCGGGCTTGGGTGGTGCCCGTACCGGCGCCTTGGGGTACGGGAGCGCTTTTATCTTGCCCCCAGAACGCCTGAGCCGCACGGCAATGCGGTGGGCGACAGCCCGGAGGGCCGGTCGGTGTGGCTGGGGAGAAGGACGACTGCGAACTGCTTTTTGCAGCGGATGAACCACGGTCCGTCCCTAGTGCTGGATACGGGCCCGCCCGGTGTCTCCTCCCGCCAATCGCCCCAATCCTACCGCTTTGTCCCCCCCCCCCCCCACACTCCAGGCGGTCTGTCTGCTTCTGTGGCTGAGAACGGCGGCAACTTCAGTGTGGGGCAGCGGCAGCTGGTGTGCGTGGCCAGGGCGCTTCTGCGCCAGCCAAAGTGAGTACAACAGACTTTGTGCTTTGTCATACAACTCCTGTCTGTGGTATGTTACCTCTGATGTACCGTACGGCATAGCAGTGCCTTGTTCGCGCGGCCCGAGCGCTGCCTTGATTGGTCGGCAGGGGCAGCCCTTCGCCTCCAAAAGCACCGGCACATGTTATTAAGGTGCTATTTGTCGAGTCTTCGAGTCTGCTTCTCAGTGTTCTGCTCCTTCCCCCTCCCTGCCGCCAGGCTGCTTGTTGCCGACGAGGCCACCGCCAGCGTTGACCCCGAGACGGACGCCCTCATCCAGCGGGCCCTGCGCACGCACTTCAAGGTGAGATACGGATATGAGGTACGACAGAGTTGGCGGGGGCATACAAGGCAGAGGCATGGACGTGGCGGCACATCACCGGGGCTGAGGCAAGCAGCCCCATCCTCCTGCCCCAGTGTCCGGCGCCTCAACCTCTCACTCAGCCCCGCTTCCCCCATTTGCGCATACCGCAAGCAATTCAGCTTCAAGTCACTTGCTTACGGTACTCTCCTTCTCGCCGCCTCGCCCCAGGCCTGCACGGTGCTGGCCATCGCGCACCGGCTCAACACCATCCTGGACGCCGACAAGGTGCTGCTCATGGAGGCGGGACACGTGGCGGAGTTCGCCCCCGTGGGCCAGCTGCTGGCCGACACCGGGTCGCGCTTCGCGGCCATGGTGGCGGACGCGGGGCACAGCAGGGGGCAGGCGGGGAAGGGGGCGTGAGGGAGGGAGCGAGGGGAACGGAGGGGGCAGGGAATGGGCTGCACATGGCGGGCAAGCAGGGTGCGCGGCCGGGGGGTGGTTGGGGACGGTTGCAGACATCACGGCGGCAACGGCCATCTCCGGTGGGGTGTGCTACTAGTCGGGGTTACGGGTCTCGACTATGGTGCAGCGGCTACCCTGACCTTCAGGGGAGGTGCGGTTCTGGGAGGAACGAGGAGGTGTGTATGTGGCACGGCTGGGGTGGGATGCATTGCCGGAGGGGACGGAGGGGCTAGGGTTGCTTTACACCCACCTGGGGCCACGGCCCAAACGGAGGGTGGATGTGGCTATGCTGTGCAGGGCTACGCGGCGCAGTGCGAGGAAGAGCCCGAAGGAAGCAGAAGCGGGGCGGTGATTCAGTTTGCCTTTTTTGTCTTGCAGTGGCATACTTTCATCCATACCTTCATCTGAGAGAGTGAGAGGGAGTGCGGTGAGGCGTTTCCAGGAGGGGCCCGCGCTGTGGGCAGCAGGCTCAATCAGGGGAGCAGGTTCAATCAGGGTTCATTGCCCTTTTTTCAACAGTTTTGGGACTCATGGCATTCACGCATTGCAGGTGCAGCCCCCGTAGGTACGACGTATTTCAAGGAAGTAAGTGTGATCTTTTCCTGTATGCAACTGCAGGGACTGGGAACGTACGCATTGCCTGGTGCACTGGGGAGGGGCAGGGACAGGGACAAGGACAGGCGGCGGGGGAGGAAAGGCTGTGCGAGGCGGTGAGGGTGGCGCTGCAGCGGCAGCGGCAGAGGCGCGGCGGCGTGGGGCCGGGGGGACGTGGAGCTGCTGCAGCCGTTGGACGGGCCGCTGGGAGGCAGGCTGGGGCTCGATGATCCTGATGATGATGTTGACGGCGCGCAAGAGGTGGTCTGGACGGCGGTGCAGGGGGCGGACGATATGGGGATGGAGGAGGCGGCAGGTGGGGTGGAGGGACGCGTGGTAATGGCGGCTGTGTGGGCCGGGTTCGTGGCGGCGCTGGCGTGGCGCGCGGCACGTGGCCGTGTGACACGTGTACGGCACCAGGGAGGGGGTCCCGGAGCCGGGGTGGGCGACAGTCACATGCTGGCGGCGTCTGCGGCGGCGGACAATGAGGGCATGAGGCGCCGCAGTGGTTGCGTGGTGGGCGTGACGGGGGCACACGGTGGGGCACAGCAGGCGATCGTGCAGAGGTAAGCCTGGAGCTGATGCAGTGGAGGGCATCCAAAGGGCAAGGCGGTGAGGGGGGACTAACAGTTGAGGCACTAGTGAGGCAAGAGGTGCTTGTACCGTATGCAAGGAGTCTGAGGCTGATGTGCTAGGGTGCATCGGGCTGACCGTAGTTTGGCAGGCCCCGTCGTCATGGATGTGCCCTTACTGCCGGCCGCCTTAAGGGAGCCCCTGGTCCGGCTGCTTGCAGAGGTGCTTGTACCCCTTGTAACGAGGAACGCCAGTCCACTTTTTGTGCATTGCTTGCTAAAGCGCGTTGTTCGTGGTTACCGGTACCGGCGGAGCGCTCGTCGTACCTGGCCGTACATGTATCGGCATCGAGGGAGCAGGCGAGCTGTACCTGGTTGCACGCGTGTCCAGGCGTGCCGTATGCATTCGGTATGCCGCAGCAGCTCGGAACTTGCAAAATACATTCTGCAAATAGCTGCAAACAATGCAACCCACGCTGTTAGGCAGCTGAGGCAGGGGCTTTCAAGCCTAGGATCCATGCATGTGCACCTGGAGGCGGTCGTCAGGGTTTGCAGGTAGCGGCGAAACCACAGATTACACCGTTCCCGAAACGTCAACAGTACCGCAACATACGGCAGAGCTCAAGATACCGCCGTGCCCCTGCAGGTGCGCCAACGGTACGGTACGCCACTGCCCGCAAAATAACACCAGCAGCACTGCAGCAGTGGATGCTTCACGAGCATGTTACAAGAGAGGTTACCCCGTTGTCAAGACCCTGGCCTAGGGCTCACCCACCCACAGCCACTGCTGCACTGCAGCCCCGTGCATCTTGAGCCCTACATCCCCTTCCCTTCCTGCACCCTCACCCGGCCCCCGCCCCCGCCCCCGGTGCGTACCCCAGCGCCGCCAGCGTTGCCCGCTCCGCCCCCGTCAGCGCCCCCCACCGCCTCCCACCTCGCCAGTACGCCTCCACCTCCGCACACGCCCCCACGTGCCCGCCCAGCCCCACCAGGCTCACCAGCGCCAGCGCCACGTCCCCAGGCCCCCCTTCCCCCTCCCACCCTCTCCCTGCTTCCCCTTCCTTCCCCTCCGCTTCCCCTCCTTCCCCTTGCCCCAGCTCCTGCCCCACAGCCTCCACCACCCTGCCCGCCAGTGCATCCACCCACGCCCTGTCCGGCGGCCCCTCCCCCACCTTGAGCACCGACCACGCCGCCCAGCCCAGCCCCACCACCCCCAGGGCCCCCAGCTCCCCGGGACCCAGGGCGCCCCCCGGGCCCAGCAGCCGCCCCGTCCACGCGCCAGGTGGCCGCACCCCCATGCAGGCCAGGCCGTGCAGCAGCAGCACCGCGTCACCAGCACACAGCCCAGCGCCACCGCCCTGCCGCCCACCAGCCTCCTCCCCAGGCTCCTGCCTCCCAGGATCGCCCCTTGCACCGCCATCGCTACTGCTCGCACTCTGGGAGTGGGTGATAGTAGCAGCAGCAGCACTTCCACTACTGCTGGTGTTGCCACTGCTGGAGGAAGCGGCATAGCTGCTGCTGCCGCCGCCCCCGATGTCCCGCCACGTGGCTGCAAGCACGTCCTGCGTGCATTGGGCGGACGGCGGGCCGCAGCCGAAGTGTCCGCACGCCCACACGAGCGCCACCAGCGTCCGCACGTCCCCCCAACCCCCGGCCCCGCTACCACCGCCACCATCCTGCAATCTCAGCCCTACCCCTGCCCCTGTCCCAGCCCTCCCCAGGCCCGTCAGCACTGCCTCCGCCTCCGCACTGGCAGCCGCCATCGCCCCCTCCGCCGCCATCCTGCACACCAGCCCCGGCAGCTGCTCGCTAATACACACCCGCCCCAGCCGCGTCAGGCCCATTTCCGCGGCAGCCACCAGCGTCTCCCCCAGCGCCACGGGACCAAACCCGCCCCACCCGGCCTCCAACGCGGTCGCAAAGCCGGCCAGCCACTGCTCTCCGGGGTTGTGTCTTAGCCGACTGAGGGACAGCGCGGCGTGCTGCAGCTGCCGGGGGGTGAAGGTGGCCACGGAGGGCAGGGTGGCGGCCTCCATGCGGGCGGCGATGCGGGGGTCGGGCAGCAGGCGCGGGGGGTGCGGCGGGGGGGAGGTGCGCGCGAAGGCGTAGAGCACGGTGAGCAGGGAGTCCCCGGACAGCTCGTGCAGGCGCTGCAGCGTGAGCGACTGAGGGGGGGTGGGGGGTGGGGGGTGGGGAGTCGTGAGGGGCATGGAGGGTGGCTGCGAGGATTCGGGAGATTTGGGGCCGAAGGTGTGGCGACACCCCCTGCGCTTTGACCGCAACACCCCGGAGGTATTGCATGGCAGTAGCGTTTGACAGCCTGCGACGACGCAAGGAGTGCCTTTCCCTCCCCTTGTCGTGTGCTAGCTGTACCACACCTGTGCACGCACAGCCGTGTGTCTCTCAGGAGGCACGCACGCACCTCCAGCAGCCGTAGCGTGGCCATGTCTGCATCCGGGGGGTTCTTGTACACGGAGTGTAGGACCAGGTGGAAGTTAACTTTGCGACCGGGAGGGACGGGGGGCCCAGGGCTGGAGGCGGGGCCAGGAGCTGCCGGAGCTGCCGAAGCCTCGGGGCCAGGAGCTGCCGGAGCTGCCGAAGCCTGGGCAGCTGTCGCCGCGGCGGGATGGTGGTCGCGAGCGACCCTCCGGGGGCCTGCGCAACCGCAAGCTGCGCTACTGCTCCTATACCTGCTTCCTTTATACTTGCAGCGTAAGCTAGCCAGCTGAGGCCAGGCCTGCGGTTAGGAGGGTGCCGGGCAACGTTGGCGCGAAGGCCATCGCCCGACGACGGTCGCCATGGACACTCCGCCAAGCCCGTCCTTGGCTTCCATGGTTCCTCACTTGTGTATATGTTGTATAAGGAGCCTCGAGTCTCAATGCTCGTCGCATGTTGGCAAATGCTGGACTAGGGCTAGGCAGGCAACGGGACAGCGCTTCTGCTGTTCTGCGGCATAAAAGAGGAGCTATATCACGATACGTAACTGTATGAGCATATAGAATCTAAGAGGAGCAGCCAGTCATCTGCTGTCTCTTTGGGTCTGAGCTCGGCATTTCGGAGGGCACGTGCCATGCCTTGCGGGGAGAGGCGCGCGTGGTATTGCGGTGGTTCGCTGACAGGTGTTGTCGATCGCAGGGCGCATTGTGCAGCCTTGCAGCTTAACCCGACATCCCAAGGGTGCCTAGGCGCCCATGTTCAGTGCAGTGCGCAACACCCTAAACCACATTTCCAGCACAGTCAGGCGCAGTATACAGCAGCAATCGAGGGGTTTGTGCTACACACTCCCTCATTGGAGCTGGAAGGGCCGCGGGATACAGCTGGATGCAGTGCCAAGATGATGGCCTGGATGGGCCTTGGAGACGGAAGCATAGGGGCGGAAAGGCCAGGACATGCCCACCGTGCGCGCCACCCTGCTGGCAGGGGAGCTAGGTCAGATCGATCACTGGTCAGCTCCAGAATTCTCCTTTCCTCTGCGTGCACCACAGTAGATACTTGCCATACACACTATCCATGGTTTCACTTCGGAAACGGCTCCCGAATCCGATCGCAGTTAAACTGGCGCGAAACAGGTGCACCCTCCGAACGGCTGGCCAGCAATCACTCAACACTATTAATCGCATTAGCAGGTACTTATCGTTGACACCTGCCGTGTCCTTGAGCCGGCACTTGTCAACCAGTGTAACCACGACCGACCTTCCCAACCCTCTCCGGCCCCGCCTCAGGCCGCGAGGGCCAGCACCTCCGGCGCCACTGCTGCCAGTGCGACCACTAAGGACGGCCGGCAGCATCATCGCCCCTGGCACAAGCGCAAGCGGCCCAGCCATGCATGAGGCCCCCAGCAGCCGGGGGATCCCTGCCCTGCCCCAGGAGCTGCGCCTGCACATCCTGTCCCTGCTGCCCCCCAACGACCTGGCCCTGGGCGGCAGGCTGAGCTGCAAGGACGCCGCACAGCACTCCAGCCAGCCGCACCACTGCACCGTGAGCCTGGAGCAGCCTCTGCCGGGCTGGGTGGTGGGCAGCAGGCAGGAGGGCGCCGAGGCCGCCCTGCGGCAGCTCACCTTTCTGCACAAGCTGTGCCTCCTCAGCAGGGCTGCCGGCAGCAGCTGCGAGGCCAACGTGGAGTTTGTACTGCAGCTGCTGCAGCCGCACTTGTTCCCCGAGCTGCTGCAATGGGAGCACTACTCGTACAATAGCACGCTCATCCCAGCGCCGCCAGACCTGGGGTCGGCGGTGGTGACCGGGGGCCTGGCACACCTGCTGCCCTCCCTGGCGCAGCGCTGCCCCGCGCTGCTGGACCCAGAGCGCACCCTGGCGGCGGCGGCGCGGCACTGCGACCTGGCTGGGCGGCGGGCGGCGTGGGCCCTGCTGGGGCAGCGGCTGCAGAGCAGCATCGACCGAGAGGCCCCGGAGCGGTTCTGCCTCGACGTGCGCAGCGGGGAAGAGCTGCAGCAGCAGCAGCAGCAGCCAGCGGCGGATGAGCAGGACAAGAGCGCGGAGGAGAAGGAGGAGTGGGAGAAGGCGTTTGAGGAGCTGGATGCTGAGCACCGCCAATGGCGTCGCAACTGGCTACTGAGTCGGTGGCGGCAGCGGCAGCACGACGCGTGGCGGCGCATCATGGCTGGAGCAGCCAGCTCCACCACCCCTGACGCCATTGCCAAGATGCAGTGGGTGCTGTGGCAGGGGGGCCCGGTCGGCCGTGCCGTGCTGATGCACGAGGACGTGTGCGGGGCCGCGGCGGCGTCGGGGGACCTGAGCCGCGTGTACATGTTGTACGAGCACGGCTACGCGTGGGGACACCCAGAGGCACGGATGGTGCTGCTGGAGCATGCGGGCCTTGGCTTCATCCAGCGCATGGAGGAGGATGGGTACCTGCAGTACTGTGAGGGCGGTGCGGGGAATGTCTTGGCGTGGAGCGACGTCCCAGGCGTGGTGTCTGCGGCAGCTTCGGCCAAGGAGGGCAGCGTGGCTAAGCTGCGTTGGCTGGCGGAGCGGGGGGTGGTGTTGGCTGAGGGCGCGGAGCAGGCGGTCATGGAGGCGGCGCGAGAGGGCAATCTGGGGGCGGTGCAGCTGCTGGTGGATCAGCTGCAGACACACGGCGGCGGTTGGGATGACGCGGCAGGGCCGGCGGCCGCCGCCCTGGTCAGTGCCGTGAATTCGGGCCACGTGGCGACGGCAGCGTGGCTGAGGGAGCAGGGCTGCGCCTTGTCGAAGCTCTACATCACGTTCGCGACAATTAAGGCCGACCTGCCCATGCTACGATGGCTGGTGGAGGAGGGCTGCCCCCGGGACGACTTTTGCATCTCGGACATTGTGAGCATGTGGAGCAGCGAGACAGCGGCGCAGGGCAGGCAGCTGGTGGAGGCGGTTCGCATGCTGCGGGCGGCGGGCTGGCCCCTGGGCGGCACGGAATGCGTGGAGCCGTACGTGGCGGCGGCGCAGGCCGAGCAGCCCTGGGCCGTGTGGCGCGAGCTGCAGCAGCTGCTGCCCTGGGCCCGGCAGCGGAAGGTGTCGGCAGACACTGCGGGCCTTGCTGCCAGGGCAGGCTGTGAGGCCACGCTAGAGGCCCTGGTGCAGATGGACATGTTCGGGGGACCCCAGGGCATGCTACAAAGCGCCGCAACCGCCACAACGGTCTTCAACGGCTGGTACGTTGCGGCAGCCAAGAACGGAGACCTGGGCACGCTGAGCTGCTTGAGGCGGCTGGGTGTGCCGCTGGGCGAGGGGCTGCTGTGCGAGGCGGTGAAGGAGCGGGTGCCCGTGCCCGCCCTGCAGTGGCTGGTGGCGCAGGGGGCGCCCGTGGGGTACGGCCGGGTGCGTGAGATGGTTGGGAGGCTGCAGGAGTGGTACCTGCCCTGGCACGAGAGGGAGCGGGAGGACGTGGAGTGGTGGCTGCGGGGTCTGCTGCGGGGGGCGTGGGAGCCGACGGCGGTGCCGTTGGCGCTGGCGTGACGGCGTGGGGCCGCGTGGGGCCACACATTACCTGTACGGCAGTAAGTGGAGGGAGGGGAGGAAGGACAGTCGACTGCATGGTTGGAGTGCTACCACCTGTCGTCGGGGGTATAGTCCAAGCAAATCAAAATGCGCCTTGTGCAGCAGCTGGTTCAGTCAGCTTGTAGCGTGATGGGGTTGGGGAGTTTTTGAGACATGTGCTGGCTGCCCATTGCAAAAACAGCTTACAACTGACTGGGCTTAGTGCACACATGAAGCTGTCTTTGTGTTGGACTGGTGCCGGAACTCAAGTGGTGCAGCGCGTGCAGCTTTCGAGCGACGGACAATGACGAAGCGGAGGGACGCCATAGGTGGCTGAGAGCATCTACACTACCGTACAGGCAACTCCGTCAGTCCGGCTGCATGCTCAAGAACCTGCAGATGTCAGCATAGTATACTATGAGGTGTACTTTTTTTTTCCTTCGTGAGAAGGTTACAGGGGCTAGGAATTCGGTGCTTGGCAAGCACATGTGGGCGGATATGAACGCTCCACTGACCACCACGACCTACTCTACCCAAGACTCTGGAGAACTCGTCGCACTACCTGCTACCAGTAAACTCACGAACAGGGGGAAGGGGTCCGGAGACAGGGAAAGGGAAACCATCTACCAGCTGTGTACTGTCACGGGACAGGCCGGCGTGTTGGTACTTGGTGACCCCCTCTGTCAATATTGTTGGGCCCATACCAGTGTAGTAAGCATGCAATGATGGTCATCTTGGTCGGTTTCGTGCGTGTGTCAGGTTGGCGCTCACAGCTGGCGCTGTGGCCAACTGATGGTCATGGCAACGCACAATCACAAATAAAGGGGCCTTCACTTCTCTTCACATATAAGCGTGCTAAGTGAAGCATGCATACTCTCACTGTCTCTCACTGTGCAAGCTGACGCAAGGGACAACGAGACGCAGGGACACGCACAAGGGACACGCACAAAGGACTAGGCGAGGGGGCTGGAGAAGGGGACGAGGTGCAAGGGAGCCCCGGCTGACAGGCGAGACGTGCTCCCGCCAACTGCCTGGAGCCAACTGCATGTCAGTGTATGATTTACTTTGCGCAGTGCATTGGCATTGGTGAAGTGCGTCGCGTTTGAACGGCCCTTTCCAGAGAGTGCCTTGCGCAGATACCGTCTAACGCACAACGCTTTGCGCTTCCAGTAAAATTCCCAGTAGGCAATCACATGGCACAGCAGACAGCGTATGACGTTGCGGAATTGCACGGCAGCGATCTTCGCGTTTATTTGAACTGGCAAAGCTGGCAGCGGTCGTGCTGCCGCATTACCTAACTTACGCGTAAAATGTGATTGACTAACATATGCTTATCACAGCAGCTGGTGCCGCTGAACCTAGTACAGCTGAAGTGCTGAACGCTTCCGGACTTGCTTTCGGCCATTAGCCTGGACTTGCGCACGCCTGCACCGTCACAATGCTTCATAAGGAACAATAGCCAGCTGATACATATGCGTAACCAGTGCTGCTGAGGGTCTTCTCCGTTTCGGCGTTTCGGCTGTTGCACACTGCGTACAAGATGAGTCGCGCCGTGAAGGTATGGGCAGCACCAGACACGATAATGAGGAATGATACGTTACTTCAAGGCGAAAAGGACTTCGGGTAAAGGTCGAACAGCTTGGGGACCAAAAAACGGGTCACAGGAACGTGGTGCAGTCGCCTGGGTGGCCGGGGATGGGGGAGCGTGTGGCACAGAAAACCATACAGACAAGCCGTCGCTCCCTCCTAAGGATGGTTTTTTTTCGTGTGGATGAGGTGATGGGAGGTTATGGCCCCGGGTCTGGGTTTCCCTCTACGTTATCTGCCGAAAATAATGTATTTCGGTTGGGGACCTGGGTTCCAACAACGCTTCGGGGTGCTGGTGCCGCATCCCTGCAAAGTATGCGACGACACGGGATAGTAGGATAGTACCGTATGGTGACTGCGACGTACGGTGTCATACGGGAGTCCTGCTGGTTGTGGGAAGGGGGCCACAGATGACTCACTCCTGCCCACCTGAGCCCCTCACTTCGGCTCCGGTAGCCATGCACTGACCTCTTCCCCGGACCGCCTCCTTTCCCTACCCAACTTTGCAGGTCTCAGCGAACTTGTTCTACGAGGTGGTTGATGCCGCTTGGGACGAGCTGGATTCGAGTACACAGCAAACCATTCGGCAAACGAGCAAACAAGGGCGCTCGCTTCACGACTCCCACATCACCGACCTGGTCGTGAGGCTGGGACCCGGCCAACCCGACGTCCTAGACCACGACGCCGATGACAGCGATGACGATGAGTCACCCGGCAGCGAGGACGCGGTTGCCACCGAGCCCCCCAGTCCATCAGAGCTGCGGTCGACGCTTGCCGCTCTCGTTACTCGGGGGGCCCACCTGCAGACGCTGCGAGTGCGCTTCTTGAAGAGCGAGCAGGGCCACCGGCCCGTGGGCGAGAGGGAGAGCCAGCTGTAAGTCTTAAGCCAGCGCAAGCTCGCCGCTTGTGTGCTCCAGCGGTCGCTGCCTGGAAAACCATCTGCTGCCCGCAGAGCACATCGCTGGGCGTGTACTGCGCATCAGTAAGGCCGGCAGCAATGCGATACTATATCACCCAGTGACTGCATGTTGATGTTTCGTTGACTTCGGCAAGGTCCTGCATGCATCTCAGTCCCCTGAACGACGTACCTCGGTGCCGCCATTTCAATCCATGCAGCCCATTGCAGTCCATCCACTAGTGCCGTTCCCCATGTCCGGCGTTATCCCCGCAGGATGGCTGTGCTGGAGGCCCTGCCTGGCGCCCCCGTGTCTACACTTGTGCTGTACGGAGGCGTGCCGCTGAGCGGGGCGGTTGCCTCGGCTGTTGCCAGCTCGTTCAAGTGCCTGACCGACGTGCGCTTCGACTTTCGCTGGGGCGAGAACGACCTGCCACACGGGGCGCCCGACGGCGACGGCGCCTCCGAGTACTACTACGGGGCCATGAAGCTGCTGGCGCTGTGCGGGCCGCGGCTCACGGGCCTGCGGCTGAACGGGGGTGTGCAGCAGTGGCCCATGCTGGCCTTCCAGGCCCTGCGGGAGTGCACCGCCCTGACGAGGCTGGAGCTGGACGCGGGCCGCAAGGAGACGGACGGCTGCCACAAAAACGGCCCTTACCTGGGTAGGCGCCGCAGCCGCCGAATGGTCTTACATCCTTCTTGCACATGCTATGCACAAACGCCACGAATCGTGGTGACGTCACGACATGCAAGACATGCCGATGCGGTTGTATAGCATGGGCTAATGTTCATTCGCACTCAGCTCATGCCCCGTTCCACCTCTGCCGGATGACATCGTAGTGCTTTTGGAGTTGACCATAGTCAGGATCTCTCGCACCCGGTTTGCAGGCTCCCCCACGCACGAGGACAGCATCTTGGCGTCCATCGCGCAGCTGCCCAGCCTGCGGGTGCTGCGCCTCCGCACCGCCCTGGACCCCGCCCTCTGCAAGCCGGATGCCCTGGCCCCCTACGCCACTTCTCCAACACGCCTCAGCGCGCTCACCGGCCTCACGTGGCTTATGCTGGACCTCTCCCCTTGCTACGAGCACCACGGCGACAGCTGGCAGCAGCGCTGCAAGGAGGGCGGGCATCACGAGTCCTGGTGCGAGGTGCGGGAGCAGCACCGCGCCTCGCTGCTGTCCACCGTGCGCTGCATGCAGCAGCTGAAGCACCTGGACTGCACTACGCTGTGGCTGCAGCCGTCCGAGGGGGCGACGCTGACCGCCCTCACCAGCCTCTCCGTTGGAGGTTTGCTGCCGCCAGCCCTCGACGGGAGCAGCAGCAACGGCAGCGCAGTCACGCTGCCGCCACGGCTGCAAACACTTGCGCTGGACGCCGTTGTGTCTCCGAGGGCACTAGCCAACCTGCAGATCCCCGAGAGCCTCACTGCTCTGGACGCATGGGGCCTGGGCTTCGGCATGTCCGACATCGAGGCAGGCAACAGGCTGCGGCCGGACGCGGTGGAGGCGGTGGGCCCGGCCATGCGGCTGATCAAGGACCTCCGCAGTGACAAACCAGCGTGGTGTAACCTGAGCGTCCAGGCGGACGGCGCATCGGGACTGCTGCAGCCGCGGGCCGGCGTGCCCGACAGCCACGTGGAGTGGCTGGGGCACTTGTCGGGCTTCCCGGGCACGGAGCTGGAGCTTCACGGTTTGTCACTGCAGTACGAAGATGTGTGCTGCCTGGCCCTTTTACGTGTACAGGTGAGTACACAACGGCCGTCAGTTGTCAGTAGACAGGGCTCCATCGGCTGCACCTTAGCTCTTCGCTTTGCACCTACAAGCCCCCTTGCCAAAACACGCTTTCCTCTCCCCATCATTCTTCCCCGTACTGTTCCAGCTGCCGAGGTGGTCTGTAATGGTTAGGGGACTCGCAAAGGTGGTAGTCTGGGGGATACGAGGTGCTACTGTAACTCGTATTCATCAATGTTGCACCGCACACTTCGAGTGCTCCTCAGGGCCTGAAGCTTGTGGACTCGTTCTTCCGGGCGGCGGCGCTTCCCTCGCTGCTGGGGATGGCGGCCCTCGAGGAGCTGCACCTCGACCTCTCCCGCCTCACCAAGCTGCAGCGAGCCACCCTGGAGGCTGCGCTGCTGGCGCTGTGCAGCCAGGCCCGCAAGCTGCGGCGCGTGTCCTGCACCCGCTGCGCGCTGCCCAACCCCCCCGAAATCGAGGCCGCCATCCGGGGCTTGCTGCAGGCCAGGGGCAAGAACGACATCAAGCTGACCATCACGGCGGGGTAGGAGGTTGACACGCCCCACAGCGGCACCATGCCGTCTGGCGTTACGAACTACAGCAGCGCTACCTCCTGGTGTGGTTGTTAGGTGGCCTCAAAGGTTGCCCATTGTGTTGCTTGCGTTGCTTTTGGGTGGTGACGGGGGGGCCAGAAAGGATTGCTTACAATACTTTATGTGCATGCTCATGTTGATAGGGGGGGTATGCTGTGGGAGGCAGTGAGGGAGCGGTTGCCCGCGCCTGTCCTGCAGTGGCTGGTGGCGCAGGGGCGCCCGGGTGCGTGAGATGGTTGGGAGGCTGCAGGAGTGGTACCTGCCCTGGCACGGGGAGGAGCGGGAGGACGTGACGTAGGGCAGTAAGTTCTTCACGTTACCAGCATGGCAGCAACTGTTGGTATCAGGCGAAGCAGCAGGTTGACTTGAGGTGGGTTGGTAGGGCAACACCTGAAGCAGGGTGACCCGGGCGCACTAGGGGGTTTTGCTCAGGGGCAGTGTTATGGTACGATACCCAATGGCATGTTGTGTATACAGCACTAACGGGGCTGCCCTGTGGTAGGAGACTTGTAGCCCTGAATGCAGTATACTGGCCAGTCCAAACGAAAGCCGTGCCGTTGTGGAGCGGAACTTGGTCTTGCCGGAGGTGTTGTCATGTACTTATGCAGTATGTACGGTTGGCAGTTGCCGGGCGTCGGCATTGGCACAATACCGGTACTGTTCTTTGTACAGGATGTGGGCGGTGGCCTGCGTATGACCATAAAGTATCCATCCGTGAAAGCAGGGCGTCTGAACGCGCGCGCAGTGTCGGTTCCCTGCCTGCAGCCGCCATCACAAGTGCCCTTGAGTGCAGGTATCCTTGTGTATTGAGTTGCGCTTGGTGTTGGGCTGTCGGGCACGCAGCACTGGGGTTGGCACGACTGGCATACGTGCACATTTGCATGATATTAGTGGTTGTTCCTTCAGTGCCGCTTTTGAGTTTCCGTCTATTTGGTCGCCACCGGTAAGCAGTGGGCACGTGGCACCAGGCGTGGCACAATTCCCCAGTCTGCCCCAATTGTGAAAATGTTGGATGCAGGCTTTCTACGCAAGTATACTGGTTACGCACGGCACGGTCATGATACCACTACCGCTGCTGGCAGTGCGCCGGTCAAGATGGATGTTGTGGGTGCAATAGCCGTCCACACCAGCCCGAGACCAACGTTCGGGGCCGATATCTAATACTGAGACACTGAAACCTGCATGCCCTTAAGTTTAAACCATGTCAGCGTAACGGTGAGAATCTAGGGGAAGTAGCTGGTTTGGAATGTCAAGGTGCAAGTCTGGCACGAGGGGGTGGGCCCCTGGGTGGGGCTTCCAGTCAGCTCCCGCCCTCCAGCTTATAGGCCCTGGAAACGTAAGGGGGAGTTAAGTAAGGACGTTACCTTCAATTACGTTTAGTCCCGAGCACAAGCTATGGTCATGCCCCCCCGAAGGAAAACGCCTTGAGGACTCCTATGTAATGCCTCGTATGCCTGCCTGTCCCATGGGCGCCAGCTAGAAGCCCCCACCGAGGACCGTACCAATGTTGGAGTGTTGGTACCAGCAGGCACCGCGTACATGCGATGCGTATGATGTGCGCGACTGCACCCTTGCCCAAGTGCCGGTGTCCACTGGACACCTCTTCACTAGTAAGTTGGACTGTGCAACACACCGGCACTCATTTGCTGTTCAGCTGCACCCCGTCAAGCACTCGCAGCTGCCACGCAGTTGTCACGCATGCACGCATCGCAGACACGCATGCTCATGATTTCCCGCAGCACCACCCCGCCCCCTGGCAAAACTTTGCCACCTTTGTCACAACTTCAGTGCGCCACATGCATCGGCAGCTGCCCCCTCTGGACCTCCCCTCCGCCCGTGTCCCGCGTGGCACCGGCCAGCAACACCTGTAAGCCTTGCGCATTGCCCTGGATGCATATGCAAACGCTCTATCAATGTTGGCCCCTGCATTCAAGGCCGTCTCTGCTGCCTCCAATGCCCCTGCAGCGTAAGCAGCCGCGGCCGCCATCTGCTCATGCTCAAGTACCTCCGGGCCCCCATCCCGCCCCAGCCCTACAGCTGCCCCTGCAGCTGGCTCTACCCCCGCCCCCTTGCGTACTCCCACCCCCACCTGCGCCCTCGCATCCATCCAGCCCCGGCCCCGCCTCCCCTCACGCCGCTTCCTCAGCCGCCGCCGGCGCCGCCGCCGGCCCCACCCTTGCCGCCGCCGGTGCCTTCGGCTCCATCCTCTGCCCTGGCTCTCCTAGCTCCAGCTGACCCAGCTGCTGCCCCGCCGCCTCCCTCCGCCGCTCCTCGTACTCCTCGGGGAAGGCCCGCGCGATGATGCCGGCCAGAGTGTGAGATGGGCGGATCTCATCCTTGCCCACCTTCAGCACCTGGGGGGCATAGCGGTACGCGACGGCCGAAATTAGGCCACAATCGACCCCCTCGTACAAGCAGTGCCACGTGGTACACAGCGCTTCAAGACTGGCTGCCTTTAAGGGGCTGCTGTGGTGACCTTGACGTTCTACTTCATGCCTCTGACATGTCAACCAGGGAGCGTTGCATACGGTACAAAGTGTTGAGTGCAAGGGTGTCCACGCAGCACAGTCGTCCCTACTAGGCTATCTTAAAATGTGCACTACCGCATACCAGTGGTATATCATCATGTAGGTGCAGCCATGCATGCCAGTATAGCAGTACACTCACAACTTCCTAGTCTTGTTCTCCATATGGCCGGCAGCCTTACCGTGCGGCATGTGGGGCACTTGGGGTCGCAGTCCGTGGCACGCACAAAGCACTCCCTGGGGCGGGAGCGTGGCGCAGAAACGCAGTGGGTCAGTTGGGACTGATCGAGGTGTTGGGCACCAACACCAGGGGTACAAGCAAGGCAAGTAGGCCCCCTGCGGTGTTCCTTGGGCTTGGCTGGTCGCTTGCTCTCCGGCTTTGCGGCTGGCACTGCGCCAATGGAAGAATACCGTTCCCACGCCTCACGCCCAACTGACCCCCGCCTAGTTGCTCAATCCCCCCACTCTGGCCCACCCCACCTGCAGAAGGTGTGTCCGCAGGGCGTGGTGACGGGCTCGAACAGCAGCTTGGCGCACAGGCAGCAGCCCCACTCCTCCAGCGCGTCACGGCCGGCGGAGGCGCCCAGGGAGCGCTTGGCGGCGGGGGTGGCGGAGGCGCTGTCGCCGCCGCCGCCGGGGGTGGCAGCGGCGAGGGCGGTGGCGGTGCGAGCGGCGGCGGCGACGGCAGGGCTGTTGGCAGCGGCGTTGAGGGCGGTGGCGGCGGTGTGGGCAGTACCACCACGCTCGTCGCCTCCGCCGACGTTGCTCTTGGGCCCGGCGTCCGCAAGCCGCGCCTGCACCTCGCGCAGGCAGACCTGCACAAGGGGATGACCTCATCAGTGACAAGAGCCTTGCTTGCTTGGCGGATGCGCGCCTAGTGCGGCGGTATATATGCGGTGCGTGCAAGGGTGCCCCGGTGCGGTGCACCAAAAAACACACCTCTGCAGCCCGTCGCTCTTGCCCTAAACCTGCCCAGCTCCCTCCTTAATCGCGCTGCTTTTACCTTGGCACCCCAAGCCCCTGCGAGCCCGCAACAAGCGCCAACTGCCGGGTGCTCAGCTCCCCCACCGACGGCACCTGATGGCGTACGCACTCACCCGCAACACCACGACATCAGCCCTCATCCTGTACCCACCTGTAGCGGCTTGTGCAGGGCGCTGTGGTGCAGTCCTGCGAGGAACGCTTGCTGCGCTGCCCACGTGTGGTCGAACAGAAAGTGCGCCGCGCCCTACGCACATCAAGGGCGTCCAAGTACAGCAGCACGCCTCAAAGGGTGCGCCGTGCGTCAATTATGGACATGATGGGAGTGGGCAGCACTACGAACGTGGCAGTAGGAATTCGTAGCAGTAGGAAATGGAGGCATGCGGTTGTGTCGCGCTGTGTCAACTGGTGTGTGGCGCGTGTTGTGCCAGGACGGGCAGTACTCGGTTACAGTCCCCGCCCTTGACTCTTTGAACCCCCGGTTCCGTCTCCCACAAATGCCACCTCGTCGGTCTTCGGTGCCCCTGCTTGGATGCAGAAACGAATAATACCACAACTTGTCCCCCTTCTGTCCCCCCAGTCCTGCCACACACGTATGGCCCAGGCCAGGTCGCCGAAGCACCCACCAGGCGCATGTGGGCTTTGGCCCACTCGGGGCGCTTGCATGTAGCCTCCAAGGCATCTTTGCGAGCCATCTGCAGCGCATGCAACATTCATTTGTACAGTCCTCTTTGCGATAGATCCGGTGTTGGCACCTTGGCTCGGGCGCTGCTTGGCAGTTCTTCGGTCTGCCCTGAGCGCAGAAGCTCCAGGCTGCACGTACAACAAAGACCGCAGATCCATGCAAACAATTGGCTATAAAGACCGCATGACCACCCATGCACCGCCATTCGCACTAGGTGCCTCACCTCTTCCAGGGAGGTGGGGTCCAGGTCAAACAGACCGGCGCCCTCGGAGCGCCGACCAGGGTCGGACCGGTACAGCCGTGCCAGGCTGGGCAAGGTGGCGGGGCATAACGGGTAGGGGGGCAGTAAGCAAGGGCATTAGGGCACACAGGCAAGCGGGGGCATTAAGCTGCTGGTGCACGTGTACACGAAGCCGAGCCGGCCTGTGTGCCCCCAGCCTGTGCGTCCCTTGCGCGAACCGAATTTTTTTTTTTTTTTTCAGGAGAAGGGTTATGGGATTATCGGAGACCTATTTTT
>VFQN01003567.1_pt1 | contig 21975 bp, 22 predicted proteins | sample 3512371 | NCBI WGS metagenome assembly VFQN01 (sample SAMN10412370, study PRJNA504923) | tailings metagenome | isolation source: Replicate 2 from Balatoc abandoned mine | place: Philippines: Itogon, Benguet | collected 2017-08-28
CTGCGGCAGGTCCGGGTAGAAATAGTTCTTCCGCTCGAACACCGAGACCTTGTTGATCTCTGCCTTCAGGCCCAGGCCGGTGCGTACCGCCTGCTCGACGCAATAGGCGTTCACCACCGGCAGCATGCCGGGCATGCCCGCATCGACCGGGCTGACCTGGGTGTTGGGCTCGGCGCCGTAGGCGGTGGCGGCACCGCTGAACAGCTTGGCCTGGCTCGTGACCTGCGCGTGCACCTCGAGACCGACCACGATCTCCCAGGTGCCGGTGTTGCCTTCGATGGTCCAGCTCATGCCCGAGCCTCGATGCCGTAGGGAAGCGTGGTGAAGTTGGCGGCCTCTTCCAGGGCGGCGCCGATCTGGAGGACGGTCGGCTCGTCCCAGGGCTTGCCCATGATCTGCAATCCCAGCGGCAGGCCATCCGACGACAGGCCGGCCGGCACGCTCATGCCGGGCAGGCCCGTCAGGTTGGCGGTCACGGTGAACACATCGTTCAGGTACATGGCGACCGGGTCGTCCGGCTCCTCGCCGATCCGGAACGCCGGGGTCGGGGTGGCCGGGGTCAGGACGGCGTCGAACTCCTCGAACACCTTCTGGAAGTCGTTGACCAGGATGCGGCGGACCTTCTGCGCCTTGACGTAGTAGGCGTCGTAATAGCCCGCCGAGAGCACGTAGGTGCCGATCATGATCCGGCGCTTGGCCTCGTCGCCGAACCCGGCGCCACGCGACTTTTCGTAGGTTTCGGTCAGGTTGCGGCCGTCCACGCGCAGGCCGTAGCGCATGCCGTCATAGCGGGCGAGGTTGGAGGACACCTCGGCCGGCGCGATGATGTAGTAGGTCGCCAGCGCATATTTGCTGTGCGGCAGCGAGACCTCCTTCACCTCGGCACCCTGGGTGCGCAGCCAGTCGGCACCCTGCTGCCAGAGCCGGTCGATCTCGGGCGAGAGGCCCTCGACCCGGTATTCCTTGGGGATGCCGATCTTCAGCCCCTTCAGCGACTTGCCGATGCCGGCGGAAAAGTCGGGCACCGGCAGGTCGGCCGAGGTGCTGTCGTTCGGGTCGTGGCCGGCCATCGACTGCAGCATCAGCGCGCAGTCCCGGACGTTGCGGGCAAAGGCGCCGGCCTGGTCCAGCGAGGAGGCATAGGCGATGATGCCGAAGCGCGAGCAGCGGCCGTAGGTCGGCTTGATGCCGGTGATGCCGGCATAGGCGGCCGGCTGGCGGATCGAGCCGCCGGTGTCGGTGCCGGTGGCAGCCAGGCACATGCGCGCGGCCACCGCCGCCGCCGAGCCGCCGGAACTGCCGCCAGGCACCAGCGGCTTGGCGTCGTCGAGCCTGGTCCAGGGGTTGATGACCGGGCCGAAGGCGCTGTTCAGGTTGGCCGAGCCCATGCCGAACTCGTCGAGGCTGGTCTTGCCCAGGCAGACCGCACCCGCTTCCCAGAGCTTGCCGCTGACCGTGCTCTCGTAGGGCGGGACGAAGTTGTTCAGGATGTTGGAGCCCGCCGTGGTGCGGATGCCCTTGGTGTTGAACAGGTCCTTCACCGCGATCGGGATGCCTTCCAGCGCGCCGGCCTCGCCCTTGGCGAGGCGCGCATCGGACGCCTTCGCCATCTCGATCGCCTGCTCGGGCGTTTCGGTGATGAAGGCGTTCAGCGCCCGGTGGCACTCCATCTGCGCCAGATGCGCTTCCGCCAGTTCGACCGCGCTGAATTCCCTGGCGGCCAGGCCCTTCCTGGCCTCGGCCACGGTCAGCCGGTGGAGATCCACGCTCATTCGACCACCTTCGGCACCACGAAATATCCATCCTGCCTGGCCGGCGCGTTGGCCAGCACGTCGTCCCGGCGATTGCCGTCGGTCACCCGGTCCGGCCGCCAGTCCTGGGTGATCGGCATGACCGAGCGCAGCGGCTCGACCTGGTCGGTGTCGACCTCGCCCAGCTGCTCCACCCAGCCGAGGATTCCGGACAGCTCGGTCGCCAGATGCTCCTGCTTCTCCTCAGGAACCTCGAGGCGGGCCAGATGCGCGATCTTCGCCACCGTGGCCTTGTCGATCGCCATGGATCTCTGGTCTCCTGCACGCGGAAAAAGGGACAGCGGCCAAGGCGGCCGCAAAAGGCGCACGGAAGCTAGTGTCAGCATCCATCTTCCGCAACCATGCCGACTTCGCCGCAAGCCTACCCAGGCGCGGCGGATTGCTGGCGCTGGACATCAGCAAGCGCGCGATCGGTCTGGCGGGCACCGATGCCGAGCGGCGGATGGTGACGCCCCTGTTCACCCATGCGCGCAAGTCCTGGGCCCATGACCGGGAAACGCTGGTGCAGCTCGCGCGCAGGCGCGTGCCGGTCGCCCTGGTGGTCGGCTGGCCGATCGGGCTGGACGACCGGGAAGGGCAGGCCTGCGACCGGGTGCGCAACTTCCTGGACCTGCTGGTGCCGGTCCTGGCCCTGCCGGTGCTGCTGCAGGACGAGCGATTCACCACCGGCGGCGTGGAAGCCGCGATCGAGGCGGGCGAGCTGCCGCCGCCGGGCCGGGACGGGCGGATCGACCATCTGGCGGCGGCGCTGATCCTGGGCGAGGCGCTGCGGGCGATCGGTGCTACAGGTTGACCGGGACAATGAACGACCCTTGGCGGTAGTTTTCTCCGGTCCAAGCGGGAGTGTCATGATGACCAACATGATGAAGGCCGCCGTCGCCAGTAACTTCGGCGAGCCGCTCGTGATCGAGGAGCTGCCGGTGCCCGAGCCCGGCCCCGGCCAGATCCTGGTCAGGATCGCCGCCACCGGCGTTTGCCATACCGACCTCCACGCGGTGAACGGCGACTGGCCGGTGAAGCCCAGCCCGCCCTTCATCCCCGGGCACGAGGGGGTCGGCACGGTGGCAGCCCTCGGCCGCGACGTGCAGCGGGTGAAGGAGGGCGACCGGGTCGGCGTTCCATGGCTGCACACCGCCGACGGCTATTGCGAGTACTGCCGGACCGGCTGGGAAACGCTGTGCCCGCGCCAGCAGAACACCGGCTATTCCGTCAACGGCACCTTCGCGGAATATGTGCTGGCCGACCCCGGTTTCGTCGGCCGGCTGCCCGACACGCTGGACTGGGGGCCGGCAGCACCCACGCTGTGCGCCGGGGTCACGGTCTACAAGGGGCTGAAGGAAACCGAGGTGAAGCCCGGCGAGTGGGTGATGATCTCGGGCATTGGCGGGCTCGGGCACATGGCGGTGCAGTACGCCAAGGCCATGGGGATGCATGTTGCCGCGGTCGACATCCACGACGACAAGCTGGCCCTGGCGACGGATCTCGGCGCCGATCTCGTGGTGAACGCCAAGACCGCCGATGCCGCCGCCGAGATCCAGCGGCAGGTGGGTGGCACCCACGGCGCCCTGATCACGGCGGTCTCGCCCGCGGCGTTCGAGCAGGCGTTCGGCGTGCTGCGGGCGCGCGGGACCATGGCGCTGGTGGGACTGCCGCCCGGCCGGTTCGCCATGCCGATCTTCGACACCGTGCTCAAGCGCATCACCGTCCGCGGCTCGATCGTCGGGACTCGGCAGGACCTGGAGGAGGCCCTGGCGTTCGCCGGCGAGGGCAGCGTCCGGGCGCATTTCGCCTGGGACCGGCTCGAGAACATCAACGACATCTTCGCGCGCATGGAAGGCGGCCGCATCGACGGCCGCATCGTCATCGACATGCAGTGAGGGTTCAGCGGCGCCGCTGCTCGAAGGTCATCGCCACGCCGTCGCCGGTCAGGTGCAGCACGCCGTCGCGGATGGCGTAGGCGTCGACCTTCGACAGGGCCGAAAGGAAGGCCTGCTCCGAGGGGGTGCCCTCGTCGGGGCAGGCCATCCTGGTGCTGATCACGTCGCCGAAGCTCAGCGACCCGCCGGTGATGGCCTCGTAGCCGCCGGCGATGCGGTTGCAGCCGCCCGAGCCGGCAAAGCGGCCGTCATTGGCGCCGAAGGTCAGGTACGGCGTCCGCTCGGCGGCCGGAACCGCGACCGGCTGGCCGTTCAGCGCGGTGAGCCGCCAGTCCGGGCCGGCCAGCGCCGCCGGCGTGCCGCTGCCCGCCGTGCCGCCGCCCACCGGCTCCAGCATGAGCTCGGCGGTGGGGGCGGCACCCTGCGTCAGCACCAGATGGTCGCCCTTGGTGGCGAACAGCGGCTGGCCCGCGGCGGCGATCGTGGCGCGCAGCGCATAGCGCCGGGCCGGGTCGATCCGGGCCGGGTCGTAGGGGATGGCGAAGGCGATCGGCGGCTGGCCGGCGGGGTCGATCTCCTGGGCGCCCAGCACCGCCGACGCGGTGTCGGCCGCGCCGACATCCTCCAGCGTGACGTCGAACACGGCATTGCCGGGCAGCGCCATGCGGTCGCGGTATTGGGCGGTGCCGGTCAGCTGCGCCTTTTCGGGCATCGCCGTGCAGCCGCCGAGCAGGCCGGCTGCCAGGAGCCCGAGCATCGTGTACCGCATCCGCCCATCCCCGCCGGCCGTCGTCGCTCGCGCCATCCTGGGCAGCATCGGCGGGAATGGGAACAGCGCTGTTAGCCGTACACGGCGTCGCGGACCGCAGTGGGAAACGCGCCATGCACGCCGGCGAACGCGGTGTTGGTGAACGCCACCACGCTGGTCGCGGCGGCAGGGTCGACGAACCAGGTATGGCCGTAGGCGCCGCCCCACTGGATGGTGCCCGGTCCCTGCGGCGTGGCGGCCGCCGCCGGATTGTCCAGCACCGCCCAGCCAAAGCCGAAGCCCCAGCCGGGGCCCTGGGTCTGCGCCGCCGTCCCGACCTGGTCCTGCATCATGGCCCCGACCGTGTCCGCTTGCAGGATCGGGGCGCCGCCGGTGCGGATCGTTTCCAAAAAGCGCAGGAAGTCGCCGGCCGTGCCGATCATGCCGCCGCCGCCGGAGGGATAGGCTGCCGGGTGCCGGTGGCGGTCCGGCACGAAGCGGACCACGCCCTCCTCGCTGCGCACCGCCATCTCCCCGTCCATCCGGACCGGCGCGTCCGGGCCGTCCGCATAGGCCACGGCCAGCCGGCCGGGATCGACGACGGAAAAGCCGGTGTCGTGCATGCCCAGCGGGCGGGTGACCAGCTCCGCCACCAGCTCGGCCAGGCCCTGCCCGGTCGCCTTCTCCAGCACCCGGCCGAGCACGTCGATGCCCAGCGAATAGCGCCAGCCAGTGCCGGGCGGGAAATAGAGCGGGCAGCCGGCCAGGCGGCGCAGGTTCTCGTCGATGTCGAGGCCCGGCTGGTCCAGGCCGTCGGAAACGTTCGCCTGGTGGTAGGGGCCGCCTTCCGGGTCGACGAAGCGGTAGCCCAGGCCGGCGCTGTGGGTCAGGAGCTGGCGGAGGGTGATGGCGGGCGTGCTGCCATCCGGCAGGCGCGGGCGGAAGTCCGGCAGCCAGTCGGTGACCGGGCGGTCCAGGCCCAGCCGGCCGTCCTCCACCAGCCGCATCAGGACGGCGCTGACGATCGGCTTGGTGATCGAGGCCAGCCGGAAGATCGCGTCGGTGCGCATCGGCACATCCGCCTCCCGGTCGGCCAGGCCGGCGGCGCGGGCATAGGCGGGCGCGCCGTCGCGGGCGACCAGGACCACGGCGCCGACCAGCCGCCGCTCGGCGATCGCCCGGTCGATCACCCTGTCCAGGCGGGCGGCGAGAACTGGATCCGGCGGGGTGGCGGAAGGATTCATTTGCAGCTCTTCCCATGATCTCGGTCGTGGGGCCCGCATAGCCCGGGCTGAAGGCGATTCCCAGGTGGCCCGGACCCGGCGCAGCCCGCCCAAGGGTTGCCCCGAGCGGCGGGAAGCGCCTATTCCCGCACTGGTCGGCATGTGGCCGAACAATGCCTGGTCGGATCCCGATTACCCATGTCGCTTGCCCCGCGACCCGCCTCGATGCCCGATACCTCGCCAGCCCCATATCTCGCCGGGCTGAACCCCGAGCAGTACGCCGCGGTCGTCGCCGAGGACGGGCCGCTGCTGATCCTGGCGGGTGCCGGCACCGGCAAGACCCGCGTCCTGACCACGCGCTTGGCCCATCTCCTGATGACCGGCCGCGCCCGGCCGTTCGAGGTGCTGGCGGTGACCTTCACCAACAAGGCCGCGCGGGAGATGGTGCACCGGGTCGAGGCGCTGATCGGCCAGAGCGTGCAGGGCATGTGGCTCGGCACCTTCCACGCCATGGGCACCCGCTTTTTGCGCCGCCACGCCGAGATCGTGGGGCTGAAGCCCAGCTTCACCATCCTGGACACGGACGACCAGATCCGGCTGGTCAAGCAGGTCCTGCAGGCGCTGGAGATCGACGACAAGCGCTGGCCGGCGCGCGCGGTGCTGGGCATCCTCCAGCGCTGGAAGGACCGCGGCTGGACGCCGGACCAGGTGCCGCCGTCCGAGGTGGGCGACTTCGCGGGCGGCCGGACGCTTAGGATCTACTCGCTCTACCAGGAGCGCCTGGCGACGCTGAACGCCTGCGATTTCGGCGACCTGCTGCTGCACTGCCTGGAGCTGTTCAAGAAGGCCCCGGACGTGCTCCAGCAGTACCAGCGCCGCTTCCGCGCGATCCTGGTGGACGAGTACCAGGACACCAACGTCGCCCAGTACCTGCTCCTGCGCCTTCTGGCGCAAGGCCATCGCAACATCACCTGCGTGGGCGACGACGACCAGTCGATCTACAGCTGGCGGGGGGCGGAGGTCGGCAACATCCTGCGCTTCGAGGAGGACTTCCCCGGCGCCGGGGTGATCCGGCTGGAGCGCAACTACCGCTCGACCGGGCACATCCTGGGGGCGGCGGCCGGGCTGATCGCCCGCAACCGGGCGCGGCACGGCAAGACGCTGTGGACCGAGGACGTGGACGGCGAGAAGGTCCGGGTCGCCTCGCTCTGGGACGAGCAGGAGGAGGCGGTGTTCGTCGGCGACGAGCTGGAAGCCCTGCAGCGGGCCAAGAAGCGCCTTGCGGACGCGGCGGTGCTGGTGCGCGCCGGCCACCAGACCCGCGCCTTCGAGGAGCGCTTCATCCAGCTGGGCCTGCCCTACCGGGTGATCGGGGGCCTGCGCTTCTACGAGCGCGCCGAGATCCGCGACGCGGTGGCCTACCTGCGCGTGGTGGTGCAGCCGGACGACGACCTGGCGTTCGAGCGGATCGTCAACACGCCCAAGCGCGGCATCGGCGAGACCACCGTGGTGGCCCTGCGCAAGGCGGCGCGCGCCAGCGACAAGAGCATGCTGGTCGCCGCCGAGGCGCTGCTCGGCACCGATGAGCTGCCCAGCCGCGGCCGCAAGCAGCTGGCCGACCTGCTCCGCGCGTTTGCGCGCTGGCGGGACGAGCTGCCGCGGCGGGCGCCGCGCGACCTGGTCGAGGCGATCCTGGACGAGTCCGGCTATGTCGCGATGTGGCAGGCCGACAAGTCGCCGGAAGCGCAGGGGCGGCTGGAGAACCTGAAGGAGCTGGTCAAGGCGATCGAGGAGTTCGAGAGCCTGCCGGCCTTCCTGGAGCATGTCGGGCTGGTGATGGACAACGCCGCCGACAGCGACGGCGACCAGGTCACGCTGATGACCCTGCACGCCGCCAAGGGCCTGGAATACGACTACGTGTTCCTGACCGGCTGGGAGGAGGGCCTGTTCCCCAACCAGCGCGCCATGGACGAGGGCGGCACCAAGGCGCTCGAGGAGGAGCGCCGCCTGGCCTATGTCGGGATCACCCGGGCGAAGAAGCGCTGCACCATCAGCTATGCCGCCAACCGGCGGATCTTCGGCCAGTGGGGCGCGGCGCTGCCGTCGCGCTTCGTCGAGGAGCTGCCGCCGGAGCACATCCACCACCTCCTGCGCGACAATGCCCGGCGGCCGGACTTCGACCCGACCTTCGGCGTCACCTCCCTGTTCCCGACCGGCCGGATGGGCGGCCGCGGGCCCGGGCTGGAGCGGGCGGGCAAGGTGATCGAGGGCCGGGCCGAGCTGGTGCGGCCGCGCCCGGCGCCCACCGTGCAGTTCACCCGGGGCGACCGGGTGTTCCACGACAAGTTCGGGCCGGGCAGCGTAGAGGCGATCGAGGGCGACAAGCTGACGATCGCCTTCGACAAGGCCGGGGTGAAGAAAGTGATGGCGAGCTTCCTGGAGAAGAAGGGTTGAGCGGCGACGTCTTCCACGCCACGACCGGCTCCTTGTGGCGCACCAGCTTCGTGCTCGACGACGGGCTGGCGCAGGACGTGTTCGAGCGGCTGGACGAGCTCGGCCTGTCGGTGGGCATGTTCGAGCACGAGGGCGATGGCGGCTTCGCCGTCGAGCGCTGGCGGATGGAGATCGTCGAGGCGGAGCGGCCGGAGCCGGAGCGCCAGCGGGCGCGCATCCTGGAACTGGCGGGCGACCTGGTCGGCGAGATCCCGGACCTCGCGGTCGAGGAGGTGACCGAGGAAGCCTGGACGGAAGCGATGCGCCGGGAATTCCCGCCGGTCGAGGCGGGCCGGTTCTTCGTGCACGGCCACGCCCATGCCGACCAGGTCCCCGAGGGCAGGATCGCGATCGCGATCGAGGCCGGCCTGGCGTTCGGCTCCGGCGAGCACGCCACCACCAAGGGCTGCCTCCTGGCGTTCGACGAGGTGCTGCCGCGCCGCCCCTGGCGCCGCATCCTCGACATGGGCACCGGCTCCGGCATCCTGGCGATCGCCGCGGCCAAGGCCACCGATGCGGCGGTGCTGGCGGTGGACGTCGATCCCACCGCGGTCGAGGTCGCGGCACAGAACGTCGCCGACAACGGCGTGGCCGACCGGGTCCGCTGCCTGGCCGGCGACGGCTTCCAGGCGCCTGGCGTCATGCACCCGCGCGGCTATGACCTGATCTTCGCCAACATCCTGGCCAACCCGCTGGTCGCGATGGCCGGGTCCCTGGCCAAGGCGCTGGCGCCGGGCGGCACAGCGATCCTGTCCGGCCTGATCGACGAGCAGGCGCCCAGGGTGGAGGCGGCCTACCGGCGCGCAGGCCTGCAGGGGCGGCGCCGGATGATGCTGGACCGCTGGGCGGTGATCACGCTGCGCAAGCCGCGCTGAGCAGCAATGCCGGAACGACGCTTGCCGTCGGGCCTTACAGGAGGGACCCAGTGAGGGGTCGGACTCTTTGTGAGGTAGGATGATCGACGGTCGCCCCGCGCGCGACGTGGCGCTGGTATTGTCGGGCGGCGTAGCACTCGGCGCCTATCATGCGGGCGCCTATGCCGCCCTGCACGAGCAGGAAGTGCCGGTGCACTGGCTGGCCGGCTGCTCGGTCGGTGCTGCGATCGTGGCGGTGATCGCCGGCAACCCGCCGGAGCGGCGGGTCGAGCAGCTTCGGCGCTTCTGGCAGCTGGCGGCCCTCAACCCGTTCCCGCTGGCGGCCTGGTGGGGCGACCGGCCCCCGGACGGCCTGCCGCGGCAGGCCTACAATTTCATGGGCGTCCTGCAGACCCATCTGTTCGGCCGGCCGGGCATGTTCCGGCCGCGCCTCCTGCCGGACGCCGGCCATCCCGGGCTGTACGACCTGACGCCGCTGCGGAAATGGCTGCTGGAGCTGGTCGACTTCGACCGGCTGAACCAAGGAGAGGTCCGCGTCAGCATCGCCGCCACGGACATGCTCAGCGGCGAGCGGGTGCTGTTCGATACCGCCCGCGGCACCAAGATCACGGTGGAGCACGTGCTGGCCTCCTCGTCGCTGCCGCCTTTGTTCCCGCCCATGGAGGTCGAGGGACGCTTGCTGGGCAATGGCGGGCTGTCCCTGAACGTGCCGCTGGACCTGGTGCTGGACGAGCCCCGGCAGGGGGAACTGGCCTGCTTCGTGGTCGACCTGTTCGCCCGGCAAGGCCAGCGGCCGGACACGCTGGGCGCCGCACTCTCCCGCAGCTTCGACCTGGTGTTCGGCAACCAGACCCATGCCCAGATCGAGGCGCAGCGCCAGTTGCACGCGCTGCGCGCGAAGATCGTCGGGCTCCAGGCGCTGCTGCCGCCAGAGCTGCGGCAGGACCCGAAGATTGCCGCGGTGCTGGCGGAAGCTGCCCAGCCGCCCGCGGCCGTCCTGTACATGGGCCAGCGCGCCGGGCTCGACGAGGCCGGTCCGGGCAAGATCTTCGACTATTCGGAAGCGACGCTGAAGGACCGCTGGGAGCGTGGTGCTCAGCACATGCGCAAGGCGCTCGCGACGCTGGATTCCATCGGGAAGGAGGCCCTGCCGCCGGGCCTGTCTGTGCACGAGGTCTGAGGGGTAGTGCAGGGCCCGCATTCCATGGACAAGGAAACATGCGCGGCAAAGCCTGTTCTCCCGCCGTGACATGGTGGCCGGCATCGCGGCTGCCGGCCTGGCGGCCACCCAGGCGGCTGCGGAGGAGCCTCCCGTGAACCATGTGGTCCTGCTCGGTGATTCGATCTTCGACAACGGCGCCTATGTCGGCGGCGGCCCCGATGTGGTGGCGCAGCTGCGCCGGCACCTTTCGCCGGGCTGGCGGGCGAGCCTGGGGGCGGTCGACGGCGGCAGGATCGCCGATGTGCCGCGGCAACTGCGCGGCGTGCCGGAAGATGCCAGCCACCTCGTGGTCAGCGTCGGCGGCAATGACGGGCTGGCCCATGCCGGCATCTTCGAGGAGCCGGCGGGCTCGGTCGGCGAGGCGCTCCTGAAGGTCGCGGCGGTCCGGCAATGGTTCGAGCAGGCCTATGCGGCGATGCTGGACCAGGTCGTGGCGCGGCAGCGGCAAACGGCGGTCTGCACCATCTACGATGCCCGCTATCCCGAGCCCCGCCGCACGCTGGCGGTTACGGCGCTCACCGCGCTGAATGACGTGATCACAAGGCAGGCTTTCGGGCGCGGCCTGCCGCTGGTCGACCTGCGCCTGGTCTGCAGCGCGGACGAGGACTTCGCCAACCCGATCGAGCCTTCGGTGCTGGGCGGCGAGAAGATCGCGCGCGCCATCGCGGCCCTGGTCGAGCGGCACGATTTCACGCAAGGCCGGTCGGGCATCTATCTCTGACCGCCGATGGGAGGGCGCGCATGAGCAGGCGGGCCGTGGTCGAAACGGCGCTGAAGCGGCTGGCACCTGGCCTGCCCCGGTTCGAGGCGGCCGCCGTGGCCGATCATGTGATGGACAGTCCCGGGCTGCGCCATGCCGCGCCGGAAGAGGCCGCCTGGCTGTCGCTGGTGGCCTATGTCCGCCACAACATGACCGACTACGACGCGATGCTGGCCGACGGCTACGATGCCGACAGCGCCCGCGCCTTCGTCGCCTCGGAGATGACCGAGATCCTGGAAGGCTGGGGCGTGCGCCGGCGCCTGACCGGGCGCGAGCAGGAATGAGCGCGGCCGCTCAGGAGCGGACGGTGGCGCTCGGGTTGCGGTAGTGCTGCGCGGCCAGCCATGCCGCCACGCGCGCCGCCAGCACCAGCAGCAGGAAGGTGATGACGATCGGATGCCGGTCGAGCACGTCGAAGCGCCACAGGTTCAGGAACACGACCGCGATGATCGCGACGATCCAGTCGAAAGCCTTGGCGTATTCCTGCGTGAGGACGCGGCGCCAGTCGAACTTCATGCTGCGCAGGGTGGCGGGCAGGCCGGGCAGGCGCGGCAGGATACGGGGGACCCGCGCGCAGTAGAGATCGTAGGCGCTGCCGAACTTGCTCCGCAGGAAATCCTCTTCCGCGGCGATGATCCCAACATGCACCGCCACTGCGATCGGGACGCCGACCAGCACGAACAGCCAGGAGTTCGTAGCCAGCGCCATGCCGGCCAGCAGGAAGGCATTGCCCAGGTACATGGGGTTGCGCACGTGCGCGTAGATGCCGGTGGTGACCAGGTCCTCGGCATAGACGCGATGGTCCTTGCCGCCGCGGATGATGTAGGCGAGCCCGATCGTGCCGACGCGGATCGCCTGGCCGACCAGCGCCACCAGCAGGCCCAGCACGCCCACCCCGGCCGGGTCGCGGGCCAGCGCCGGGCTCGGGATCAGCAGGATCACGATCGCGACCGGCAGGAGCAGGCCGCGATGCTTGAAGCAGAGCTGGCCCAGGCGGGTCAGGTTCATGATCGATTCCTCCAGGCCGCCAGCCGTCCGTCGCCGACAGGACAGCCAGGGCGCGAAGCCAAAGCATGACGGGATCGATTCAAGGTCACGAAAAGTTCTTCATCTTAAACCATACGTTGTATGCCGCAGCGCACGGTGCCCGGTGGTTTGCCGGAAAATAATTCGGGGCACGGGTTTGTGCATCGCTGGCCGTGAGCATTTCACACGCCTCAAACTGACGACTTTCTGCTGATTTGATCAAGCTCAACGAAGGCTGGTAGGCCATGCTTATATGTGGTTCCGCACGTCAGGTTCGCGTCAGCTTCGCCCCATAGTCTGCCGCGACCGCCGCGTGCCCTCACTGCAGAGAGAGCCATGACCGTATCCACCACCGATCCGACTGCACGTCCAGGCAAGTCTGCCGAGGCCGAAACGCCGGCACCCGGAACGAGCCATCGCTGGGACGGACGCGCCGCGGTCGACCGGGTGTTCGCCGATGCGCAGGCGCGGACCAGCGACTTCCGCTTCGACGAGCGCGTGTCCACCGTGTTCGACGACATGGTCGAGCGCTCCGTGCCGTTCTACGGCGAGATCCAGCGCATGGTGGCGGAGATCGCGGGCGATTTCGCGACGCCCGGCAGCAATGTCTACGACCTGGGCTGCTCCACCGGCACCAGCCTGGAGCTGCTGGACTCCCGGATCGACCCGAGCGCGCGATTCATCGGGTTCGACAATGCCCCCTCGATGCTGGAGCAGGCGCGCGCCAAGCTCGGCAAGCTGCCGAGCGGGCGGACCTGCGAGCTGATCGAGGCCGACATCCACGCCCTGCCGAAGCTGGAGAACGCCTCGGTCGTACTGCTGGTGCTCACGCTGCAGTTCGTGCGCCCGCTCTACCGCGAGCGCCTGATCCGGCACGTTTGCGAGGGCATGGCAAAGAACGGCTGCCTGATCCTGGTGGAGAAGATCACCAGCCCGAACGGCATGCTCAACCGGCTGTTCATCGAGCACTACTACGACATGAAGCGCCGCAACGGCTACAGCGACCTGGAGATCGCCAAGAAGCGCGAGGCGCTGGAGAACGTGCTGATCCCGTACCGCTTCGAGGAGAACGTCGCGCTGCTGCAGCAGGCCGGCTTCGGCACGGTCGAGGAATTCTTCCGCTGGTACAATTTCTCGGCCATGGTCGCGGTGAAGACATGAGCGGCGGCGCGGCGCGCCCGTTCATCGCCTACGGGCATTTCCTGTTCCGCACGCGCAACTGGTTCTTCCCGCTCGTGCTGGTGCCGATCCTGCTGCTGACCCAGCCTGTGCCCAGGCCCTGGGCGCATGTCCTGGGGGTGCTCGTCTCGATCAGCGGGCTGGCCGTCCGCGCCCTGGTAATCGGGCTCGCCTACATCAAGCGGGGCGGCATCGGCAAACGCATCGCAGCGCCGGTCCTGGTGACCGAGGGGATGTTCGCCCACGCGCGCAACCCGCTCTACCTGGGCAACATCCTGATCGCGGCCGGCCTGCTGATCGTGCACAACAACCCCTGGAGCTACCTGCTGGGCGGGGTCTTCGTGCTGCTGTCCTACGGCTCGATCGTGGCGGCGGAGGAGGAGTTCCTGCGCGGCAAGTTCGGGGCGCAGTACGAAGCCTATTGCGCCCGGGTGCCGCGCTGGCTGCCGGACCTGCGCCATTTCCGCCAGACCCTGGCCAGCATGCGGTTCGACGGGCGGCGCGTCCTGGCCAAGGACTACGGCACCGCGGCGGCCTGGGGCATCAGCGTGAGCCTGCTCTTCATGATCGAGGCCAGGACGGGAGCGACGGCGAACCTCCTCCCGGCCGGCTTCGCCCTGCTTCTAGTCCTGCTGGGAGCGCTTGGCGTCCGCATGCTCAAGAGGAGCGGCGCGCTCCCCACCAGCTGACCGCCGCGCCGCTGCCGGCCCCCGTCAGAGGTTGAGTTGGTAGCTCGCCGGCACCCACAGATAGCGGTCGGGATGCCGGTCGATATAGCCCAGCGCCGGGAACGGCATGTGGTAGCCGGTGACCGGGATCCGCTCGGCGGCCGCCATGTCCAGGATCCGCCGGCGCGTGGCGATCGCCGCGTCCTTGTCCATGTCGAAGCGGACATGCCAGTCCGGGCGCTGCACCGACATGACGTAATGGTTGGCGGTGTCCGCCCAGAGCAGGAGGCGCTGGCCGCCGCTTTCCAGATGATAGGCCATGTGGCCGGGGCTGTGGCCGAACGCGGCGACCGAGCGGATGCCGGGCACCGCCTCGCCATCGTCCTCCAGGAAGGTGATCTTCTCGGCGAGCGGCACGACGTTCGCGCGGAACAGCTGGGCGTTGTCCTTGCGGTCGCCGTTCAGCCGCTCGTCGTCCGCCCAGAAGTCGTACTCGACCCGGCCGGTGACGTAGCGCGCGTTCGGGAAGGCCGGCTTGCCGCCCGTCATCAGCCCGCCGATATGGTCGCCGTGCATGTGGGTGAGCACGACCACGCTCACCTGCTCCGGCGCATAGCCAGCGGCCTTCATGTTCTCCACCAGATTGCCAGTGGTGGGCTGGCGGCCGGGCACGTTGCCGGTGTCGAACAGGACGAGGTCGCTGCCGGTGTTCACCAGGATCGGCGTGTAGCTGTTCTCGAAGCGCGTTTCCGGCAGGAAGTTCGCCCGCGCCAGCTCGTGGACGGACTCGGCCGGCTGGTCCATCCCGAAGATCGGGTGCGGGCCGTCGTTCTGGCCATAGCCGTCGAGCAGGGCGGTCACCTGGAACTCGCCCAGCATGAACTGGTAGACGGCCGGGCGGGTCGCGGCGTCCGCCGGCTCGGCGGCGCGCGCGGTCGACGCCGAGGTGCTGGCCAGGAGCGGCGTGAGGGCGGCGCTGGACATGAGGGCTAGACTACTCCGGCGGCAAGACACGAGACTGGACCTCATCGACAGCTCTCCCCCTTCGTTCCGGCCGGCCGGGTCGGTTTTGCCCGGCGCCATGTCCGGAGATAGTACACGGGCGGGCCGGGACGAGGGGGTAGGGGGTCAGTCCCGGCGCGCGATCGCCTCGACGCCGGGCTGGCCGATCATCGCGTAGAAGTCGCGGCGCAGCTCGCGGTCGGTCCGGAAGGCGCCCAGGAGGCGCGAGGTGACCATGGTGGAGCCGGGCTTGTGCGCGCCGCGGGTGGTCATGCAGTGATGGGTCGCCTCGATCATCACCGCCACGCCCTTGGGGCGCAGGACGTCCTGGATGGCGGTGGCGATCTCGTCGGTCAGCCGCTCCTGGACCTGCAGGCGCTTGGCGAAGCAGTCGACCAGCCGGGCCAGCCGGCCGAGGCCGGCCACGCGCTTGTCCGGCAGGTAGGCGACATGGGCGCGGCCGACGAAGGGCGCCAGGTGGTGCTCGCAATGGCTCTCGAAGCGGATGTCGCGCAGGAGCACGATCTCGTCCACCGCCTCGATCTCGTCGAACGTCTCGCCCAGCGCCTGCGCCGGCGTGGTGGCGTAGCCGCGCCCGTGCTCCAGCCAGGCCTCGACCACCCGCTCCGGCGTACGGCGCAGGCCTTCCCGGCCGGGATCCTCGCCGATCCAGCGCAGGAGCGTGGCGACCGCCTGCTCGGCTTCGGCGCGGTTCGGCCGGCCGCTGCTCATGCCAGCGACGCGAGCAGCTGGTCGATCGCCTCGGGCGGGGTCGACCAGGAGGCGACCAGGCGACTGCCGCCGTTCTCGTAGCCGGGATAGAACAGGGCCTGCTCGGCGAGCTTCGCCTGCAGGTCCGGCGGCAGGGCGGCGAACACCAGGTTGGCCTGCACGGGGTAGAGCAGGCGGGCGCCGCGCTTCACTAGGCCGTCCGACAGCTTCGTCGCCATGGCGTTGGCATGGTCGGCGCGCTCCAGCCACTTGCCGCCATCCAGTGCGCCGATCGCCTGGGCCGCCAGGAAGCGGCCCTTGCTCTGCACCTGGCCGCTGCGCTTGCGCAGGAAGGGGGCGGCGGCGCTGCGGGCCTCGCCGAACAGGAGGATCAGCTCGGCCGCCATGCCGCCGTTCTTGGTCATGCCCAGCACCATGGCATCGACCCCGGCCTTCCAGGACAGCTCGGCCGGCGTGGCGCCGGTGCGGGCGAGCGCATTGGCGAAGCGGGCACCATCCAGCATCAGCCGCATGCCGTGGCGCTTCGCGATGGCGGCGAACGCCCGGGTTTCCTCGACCGACCAGACCAGGCCGCGCTCGGAGGCCTGCGCCACCAGCAGGACCTTGGGCTGGGCGGAGTGCATCGAGCCGAAATGATAGCCTTCCAGCGCCCTGGCCACGTCGTCGGGCGACAGGCGGCCGAAGGGCTCGCCCACGGTCAGCCAGCTCGCCCCGCCGGTGAACATGAGCGGCGCGTTGCACTCGTCCTGCACGACATGGGCCAGCGGATGGCAGACGATGGCACCCCAGGCCGGGCAGAGGATGGAAAGGGCCAGGGCGTTGGCACCGGTGCCGGTGATCGCCATGACCAGGTCGAAGTCGTCGGTCTCGAATACCTTTGCCAGCTCGGCCTTCAGGTGCTCCGACCAGCGGTCGGCGCCATAGGCGGTATCGTGGCCCTCATTGGCGCGGCTGAGCGCCGCGAACACTTCGGGGGCGATCGGGGCGGTATTGTCGCTGCGCAGGTCCAGCACGTCGTTCATCCTACCAGAAGGGCATCGTCGTCGAGCTCACCGCCCTGGCGGCGGCGGAACAGGGCCAGGAGATCGGGCACGTCCAGCCCGGCCCGCGCCTCGCCCGCCACGTCGAAGGCGACCTTGCCCTCGTGCAGCATGACCGTCCGCACGCCATGGTCCAGGGCCTGGCGCATCGAGTGGGTGACCATCAGCGCCGTCAGCCCATGACGGTCGACGATCTTCTGCGTGAGGTCCAGCACCAGTTCCGCGGTGCGCGGGTCGAGGGCGGCGGTATGCTCGTCCAGGAGCAGGATCTTCATCGGCGCCAGTGCCGCCATCAGCAGGCTGACCGCCTGGCGCTGCCCGCCGGACAAGAGGCCCACCGGATCGCTTAAGCGGTTCTCCAGGCCCAGGCCCAGCTCGGCCAGGCTGTCCCGGAACTGTTGGCGCCGGTTTGGGTCGAGGGCCGGCTTCAGGCGGCGCACCGAGCCGCGGGCGATCGCCAGCGCCATGTTCTCCTCGATGGACAGGCCCTCGCAGGTCCCGGCCTTGGGGTCCTGGAACACCCTGGCCACCAGCTCGGCGCGGCGATGGGCCGGCAGGCGGGTCACGTCCCGGCCATCGATCACGATGCTGCCCGCATCCGGCATCACGTCGCCGGCGAGCACGCCCAACAGCGTGCTCTTGCCAGCCCCGTTGCTGCCGATCACGGTCACGAACTGGCCGGCGTCGATCGCCAGCGACACGCCGCGCAGCGCGCGGGTTTCCAGCGGCGTGCCGGCGCCGAAGGTCAGCTCGATCCCTTCCAGCCGGATCATCGCCGCGCCCCCCGCATCCGCGCGCGCAGCTTCGGCGCCAGCAGGGCGAAGCCCACCAGCAGGGCGGTGACCAGGTTCAGGTCGGACGCCTCGATGCCCAGCATGTTCACGTCCAGGGCGAACGCGATCACCAGGCGGTAGAGCAGCGAGCCCAGGAGGCAGGCGATCAGCGCGCCCAGCATGCCCTTCAGGCGGAACAGGGTCTCGCCCACGATCACCGCGGCTAGGCCTACCACGATGGTGCCCAGGCCCATGGTCACGTCGGCAAAGCCGTTGGCCTGGGCGAACAGCGCGCCGGCCAGGGCGCACATCGCGTTGGACAGCGCCATCCCGCCTAGCACCTGCCGGTCGGTGTCGATCCCCTGGGCCCGCGCCATGCGCGGGTTGGCGCCGGTGGCGCGCAGCGCCAGGCCCTGGTCGGAATGGAGGTAGCGGGACAGGCCCAGCGTCACCAGCACCACCAGCACCAGCTCGACCAGGATCCGCGCCTGGTCGAAGGGCAGGAAGGACAGGTTCTCGAACGGCGTGAACAGCGTGGTCTGGCCGAGCAGCGCCACGTTCGGCCGGCCCATGATCCGGATGTTGATGCTGAACAGCGCGATCATCACCAGGATCGAGGCCAAGAGGTGCAGGATGCCGAAGCGCACCGCCAGCACCGCGGTGACCCAGCCGGCCAGCGCCCCCGCCAGGATCGCCAGCAGGGTGGCGGTGACCGGGTCGAGCCCGCCGACGATCGCGGCGGCGCACACGCTGGCACCCAGCGGGAAGGAGCCGTCGACGGTCAGGTCCGGGAAGTTCAGGACGCGGAACGACAGGTACACGGCGAGCCCGACCAGCCCGTAGATCAGACCGAGCTCGATGGCACCCAGGAAGGAGAACAGCGACAAGGAGGATCCTTCCGGCTCAGGCGCCCACGATCCTGGTGGCGCGCGCCAGCAGCGCCTCCGGGATGGTGACGCCGAAGCTTGCGGCGGCGGTGGGGTTGAGGACGAGGTCGGTGCCGGAGGCCACCTCGATCGGGATGTCGCCCGGCTTCTCGCCCTTCAGGACCCGGGCGACGATCTTGCCGGTCTGCACGCCCACCTGGAAATAGTCGAACCCGACCGAGCCGATGCAGCCGCGCGCCACGCTGTCGGTATCGCCGGAGAAGACCGGCACCTTGGCCTGGCGGGCCACCACGATCAGGCTTTCCAGCGCGGAGACCACGGTATTGTCGGTGGGGACGTAGATGGCGTCGGCCTGGCCCACCAGCGTGCGCGCCGCGGCCACCACGTCGGCGGACTTGGACGCAGTCGCCTCCACCACCTCCAGGCCGCGGTCCTGGGCATAGGTGGTCATCAGGCGGACCAGCGTCACCGCGTTGGCCTCGCCGGGATTGTAGGGGATGCCCAGGCGCTTCACGTCCGGGCTGATCTCCAGGATCAGGTTGAGGTGCTGGGCGAGCGGCGACAGGTCGGACAGGCCGGTGACGTTGCCGCCCGGATGGTTCAGGTCGGCGACCAGGCCGGCTTCGACCGGGGCGGTGACCGCGGTGAACACGATCGGGTTGTCCTTGGTCGCCGCCACTGTGGCCTGGGCCGAGGGCGTGCTGATCGCCACGATCACCGTCGGGTCCATGCCCACGAAGCTGCGCGCGATCTGCGCCGCGGTGGCCGGCTGCCCCTGGGCGCTCTGGTAGGTGGTCTCCGCGGCCACGCCCTCCTTCTTCAGGCCCTCGATGACGCCGTCGCGGCAGGCGTCCAGCGCCGGGTGCTCGACGATCGCGGTGATCGCCACCAGCGGCGCGTCGGCGCGGGCGATGGATGGAACGGCTGCGGTGGCGAGCACCAGCGTGGAGAAGCTGCGGCGATCGAGGCGCATTGGCGGGCCAATCCGTCGGAGAGCGATGCGGTGCTTTATCCCCCGGCACGGAGGTGGGACAAGCTTCTGGTGGCCGATCCGGCCAGATGGCGCTAGCTCCGCATGCCCGCCCGATCCTGCGGGGGGCGGCTCCTGCCGCTGCACCCGCCAACGCCCTTGCCGAAAGCCAGTCCATGGGAGCGGCAGGTGAACCGTCGGGAAAGCGCGCTTGATGAACGCATCTCCGCCTGAGCCCGGGCAGACGCCCCGGCCATCGCCGGCGGCGGGCCGGACCAGCACGCTCCGTCAGCTGCTGAGCTTCGACCAGATGCGCGAAAGCCTGGCGGTGATGCCGCAGCCAACCTGGCGCATGGGGCTCATTGCGGGGCTTCAGGCGTCGGCGACCGCGCTGCTGGCGCTTCCTCTCGTCGCCGTCTCGCCGTGGCCCCACCTGATCGGCTTCGCTTCCCTGGGCACGCTGGTGGCACTGTTCGGACGCTTCGCCCCGCCGGCAGCCCGCAGCGGCATCGTGCTCCGGTGCCTGTTCTGGCAGGTGTTCGCGGTCGTTGCGCTCTCCACGGCGGCATGGCTGGGCGCGCCGGCATGGCTGCAGCTCCTGCTGCTGGCGCTCGGCTGCGGGCTGTTCTTCTACGTCAGCACGGCAGGCCGCTTCGGGCCGCCCGGCGCGCTGATCTTCGTGTTCGCCGCGAGCGCGTCCGTCGGGCAGACGGTCTCGCTGGCCCAGCTGCTCGAGCGTGCGGCCGCGGTCTTCCTCGCGGGGGTGCTCGCCTGGATCGTCTGCCTCGCGACCGAGCCGTGGCGCCGGCGCGCGGACGCGGGCTTCGGGCTGCCGCCGGAACCGGCAAGGCCGACGCGCCAGCTGTGGTTCATGGCGGGGCGCATCGCGCTTGGGTCGGCGGTCGCGGCCTTTGCCGCCCATGCCGGCGGTGCCGCCTTCCCCGGCTGGGCGGCCATGGGCGCGGTCGCGGTGATGCAGGGCGCGCACCTCCACATCAGCATGAACCGCGCGCTGCAAAGGATGGCGGGTACGATCGTCGGCGCCGGGCTGGTCTGGCTCGTCCTGGTCCAGGACCCGCCCGCCTGGGCCGTCATCGCGATCATCCTGTGCCTGATGGTGGCCACCGAAGTGGTGATCGGCAGCAATTACGGGATCGGGCAGGTCCTGGTGACGCCGATGGCCCTGCTGATGACCTATCTCGCCGCACCGCATGCCGCCGGCCTGGGCATGGTGCCCGAGCGCGTCCTGGACACGCTGGTCGGCGCCGGCATCGGCATCGTCCTGGCGGTATTGCTGTCCAGCATCGAGGACAGGCTGCACCTCGCCCGGCACCATGCGGCGCGGATGAAACGGTAGCCGCGGGCAGCATCGGCGCCCGGCTGCCGAGCCGGGGCCAGCCGGGCGGCCATCCCACAGTACCGAGGCGGAACGGATCTTCCGCGTTGACAATCCCGCCATGCCCCGACCTAACCGGCCCGGCCATCAGCCTCCATCCGCCGAAATGCACCAGTGACGACAAGAACACAGGACAGGGCGAGCCCGACCTTCCCGCCCGTGCTGCTGCACCTCCACATCCCGCGCAGCTCAGGGTCCAGCCTGCATGGCTGGTTCCTCAATGGCCTGGGCGAGCGCGGCGTCGTCCAGGCCAACGGGGCGGCGGCCGTCCGGGCGGCGGTGGAAGCCAGGCGGGGGCCGCTGGAGCCTGCGGTCGTGAGCGGGCATTTCTCGTTCGGGGTGCACGAGGCCCTGGCGGACCAGCCCTACCGCTACGTCCTGCTCCTGCGCGAGCCGGTCGAGCGGATGCAGTCGCTGTTCCGCTACATTCGCGGCCTGCCGGCCCACCGCGACCACGCGATGCTGGCAGTGTCGGACATGACCATCGCCCGCTTCTATGGATCCAGCCATGCCGGCCGGCTTCCCGGCAGCTGGTCCCGCGACGCCATGGTAGCGCAGCTGGCCGGGGTCATGGGGACCGGCGTCGTGCCGACCGAGGAGCATCTCGAGCGGGCCTGGGCCAACCTGCGCGACGGCGAGGTGATCTACGCCTCGGCGGAGGATCCGGCACCCGTGCTGAAGCAGACGGCCAGGATCCTGGAGATCTCCGACCCGCCGCCGTTCCCCAGGGTGAACCCGTCGCCGCAGGCGGCGGGGGAGGCATGGGGAAGCAGCCCGGCGGACATCGCGGCCATCACCGAAGCCAACCGCCTGGACATCGAGCTCTACCGCCGGGCCATGCTGCACCTGGCCGGCACGGCGTCATGGTGGCGGCCGGCCGGGATGAGGCGGGCGCTGGCGGGCCTGCTGGGCCTGTCCCGCTAGGCCCAGGTCACGCCGGGCCCTGCCCGTCCCGCGCCCGCAAGGCCTGCACCCGGGCCGTCACCTGCTCAATCGTGGCGTAGCTGGCAGCGTTCACCAGCAGGTCGCGGGACAGCTCCAGGACGCGCTTCTCGCAGGCGGCCCGGCGGTCGGGGTCATCGATCCGCTCCAGGTCGGCATTGTGGGCGAGGCCCAGGGTACGGCGGGTGAGCGAGGCGCCGGCATAGCGGAGCGAATCGGTCCACAGCCGCGCCATGTAGGCGGACTGCGCCTGGCAAAAGGCCGGCGAGCCGTCGGGAAGCAGGTCGCGGGGGAAGGCGTCGCCGGTGCGGTTGCCGTTCCACAGCTCCACGAACTGTTTGGCTAAGCCGG
>VFQN01003568.1_pt1 | contig 21965 bp, 15 predicted proteins | sample 3512371 | NCBI WGS metagenome assembly VFQN01 (sample SAMN10412370, study PRJNA504923) | tailings metagenome | isolation source: Replicate 2 from Balatoc abandoned mine | place: Philippines: Itogon, Benguet | collected 2017-08-28
AACGCTGCCACTACAAAGCCAGAGGATCACCTCTTCAATAAGTGGAACTGTAGTATTAGAAGGCATTTCAAAACCTAGAGATTTCGGTTAGCGTTCCGCTTTCGCGTAGAGCAAGGAGGCCGACGCATGGCGGAATTCGTGTCGAATGAGCTCTGGGAACAGATTGCGCCGTTGCTCCCCCCGTTCGCGCCGCGGTCTCCCAAGGGAGGACGACCGCCGGTGGGGAATCGCGAGGCGTTGACCGGGATTGTGTTCGTCCTGAAAACGGGCATTCCCTGGCAGGCGCTGCCGACGGAAATGGGGTGCGGCAGCGGTAGCACGTGCTGGCGGCGTTTCGCGGACTGGACCCGCTTGGGCGTGTGGCCGAAGCTGCAGACAACGTTGTTGTCGATCCTGGGCAAGGCGGGGGCCATCCACCTCGAACGGGCGCTCGTCGACAGTGCCAGTGTCCGCGCCGTTTTAGGGGGGACCACACCGGTCCGAACCCCACGGATCGGGCGAAAGCGGGCTGCAAACGTCATGTCCTGACCCATGCAGAAGGACTGCCGTTGGTGGTGCTGACGACCCCCGCCAACGTCCGTGATGACACCGTCGCGGCACCGCTGCTGGTCAAGCTGCCTCCGATCCCCGGACCGCGTGGCCGTCCGCGTACAAAGCCTAAGAAGCTGCAAGGGGACGCCGGGTACGGCTCGCGGAGCCTGCGTACACTGGTCCGCTGGCTCGGCATTCGCCCCCAATTGGCGTCGCTGAGTCCCACGCGTCAACACGGCAGCGGGCTGGGGAAAACCCGCTACGTGGTCGAGCGGACGCTCGCCTGGTTCGGCAACTTCCGTCGACTGAAGCTGTGCTACGAACGCCGCGGAACGCACTTCCAGGCCTTTCACGAATTGGCCGCCGTCATCCTCTGCATGCATCGAATCCGACAACTCAATTTACGGTTCTGAAACAGCTTCTTAGTGGAAGATCGAAAGGACTGGCGATTCAGCCAGCCCTTTCGTCGCGTTCGCCAAAACGCTCCGGAAGATCACACCTGGGCGAGCCTGGTCTGGCTAAATATAACACTGCGTCCAGGAACAACCGATTGTCTTCACCGGACCGAACAGGATCTCCCGGTTTTCCGGGCAGCAAAAATGGCTCTATTTAGATCACGTGGTCGAATGGGTGAATCCGGGACTGAGTCACGAGCCGTTGCCAGAAGTCCTACCTGATATTGGCCCGGAAGTTCTTCCAATGGTTGAGAAGCGGCTCTGGAAACGACTGCAGGAACAGCAAAAAACAGCTGAGACTTTGAAGAAGGTAAGTCTGTACGCTGAGCGGAGTAGTTCCGTCAGAAGCGCCACATCAAAATCTGCTCTGTCTCATCGAGCGTAATTACATCGTCGCGGCGTTTATAGAAGGAGGTCGTCCTGGCGATGGAATGCGCGGCATTCGGCGAATCGCGTTCCATTACGTTTGGATCTCATGGGACTTGCCGCCCATAGCGGGGGCGCGCCTCAAGGCATCCTATCCGATAAGCTGCTGCGGTCGGAAATCTGTACACCATGCCAGTTGTCTTCCATTTCAGAGAGCCAGTCGCATGCATGCAGGATGCCATGCTAACATCTGTCTGGACAGGACAGATCCAGTCGCTCGTGGCGTGATGGGCAGCGAGAAAAAGGAGAGCAGTTGAATTCGCACTTTTCGGGCATCTGTTGCGTCGTGCTCACTTGTTTGACAGGCGGTGGGATCGCCGATGGAAAAGAGCTTGATTCAGCGGCACCCCAGCGATCTCCGGCGTTTCGCCTGAAAACGATCGATGGAGGGGACTTTGATTTGTCAGCCCGGCCGGAACGGCAGCTCACGGTGGTCTGCTTCCTGGGCACGGAATGTCCCGTGGTCCGTCTGTATGGTCCGCGGTTGGAATCGCTCCATCAGCGATATGCGTCGCAGGGGGTGCGGTTCATCGGGATTGACAGCAACCGGCAGGATTCCGAGGCCGAAATTCGTGAGTACGTCAGTTCACAGGGACTCACGTTTGCTTTTGCCAAAGACTACGACAATCGAGTCGCCGATCAGTATGGTGCGGTGCGCATGTCGGAAGTCTTTCTCCTTGATGAGTCGCTGACGGTGCGTTATCAGGGACGGATTGACGATCAGTTTCAGGCTGGTGTCTCACGCGATGCTCCGTCCCGTCATGATCTGCAGGTCGCGATTGACGAATTGCTCGCTGGAAAGCCGGTGTCAGTAGCAACGACGGTAGCGGCCGGGTGCCACATCGGGCGACTCAAGCCTCAGGCAACGGATTCGACTGTTTCTTACTGCGACCAGATCAGCCGGATCCTGCAAAAAAACTGTGTCGAGTGCCATCAGGCGGGAGAAATCGGACCGTTCGCCCTGACGCATTACGATGAAATCCTCGGCTGGGGAGACACGCTGGTTGAAACGATCGACGACGGCCGCATGCCTCCCTGGCACGCCAATCCAGCGCACGGGTCGTTTGCGAACGCACGCATCATGCCGGCAGCGGACAAGCAAATGGTCCGCGACTGGGTCGCCGCCGGGATGCCTTATGGAAATGCAGATGATCTGCCGAAGCCGTCCGGTGAAATGGAGAAATCGGCCGTACCCGGGTTTGATCTGGTGCTGGAGATGCGTGACCGACCGTTTGTCGTTCCGGCGGATGCGGTGATCGATTATCAGTATTTTGTGGTCGATCCCCAATTCAAGGAAGATCGCTGGGTGTCAGCAGCGAGTGTCATACCGGGCAATCGTGCCGTTCTTCACCATGCGCTGGTCTTTATTCGACCGCCTGACGGAGTGGACCTGCGGGGCGTGGGCTGGTTGACCGCCTACGTCCCCGGTCAGAAAGGGATACCGCTCCCGCAGGGGATGGCACGACGTGTGCCGGCGGGCTCCCGATTCGTCTTCCAGATGCACTACACGCCCAATGGAACAGAGCAGACTGACTTGACCCGGATCGCGATGTCCTTCATTCCGGCTAAAGATGTCACGCATGAAATCTTCTCTCTGGTGGCGATGAATCAGGAATTCGAGATTCCGCCGGAAACTGCCAACGTACCGGTCCGGGCGCAGGTTCGCCGCATTCCCCCGCGTGGAGAACTTTTGGGGGTGGCGCCGCACATGCACCTGCGCGGCCAGTCATTCCAGGTGGTCGCCAGGAGCGGTGAACAGTCGACAATTCTGCTCGATGTCCCGAAGTACGATTTCAACTGGCAGCACTTGTATGCGTTTTCGACGCCGCTGAATCTGGCAACGGTGGATGGGCTTGAAATCACTGCTCGATTCGACAACTCCCGCGCTAACCCGGCGAACCCCGATCCCTCACAAACGGTGACGTGGGGGGATCAAACGTGGGAAGAAATGGCGATCGCGTTCTTTGAGGTCGCAGTCCCACTGGCGGAGGACAACGCAAAAACAGCGAAGACGAAGCCTGCGAAATCAGCGACACCAGTCGTCTCACCTGATCTTGAGAAGCAAGTCGAGGGATTCATCAGCGACTTCTTCCAGCGACACGATCACAATGCTGACGGCGTGATCGAACGCAGTGAAACCTCGCAAGTGTTTCGTTCCTACGGGTTCACCCTGGTCGACACCGACCGGGACGGGAAGATCACGCGGAAGGAAGTGGAAACCATCGCTCGCCGCCGTCTGCGGCGATAACATGACGAGCCGGAAGCGTCAGCGACGGAAATCGGGAGCAGGAGAAAGTCAGAGAAAGCATATTGTGCTTTCGGCTTTCTGAGTTCCCTTCTTCACGTCCACACAGGGAATGTCCTTCGCGACGTTATTCGCTCATGTCACCGCATCGTGACGTTTCAAAAACAGCTCCCTGACGCCGCGAGGATCGTCTTGTCCAGTTCCCGGAATTTTGGCCGCGCCTCAGGGTGGATTGTCGATCATCAGTGGCTGGCGTACCTGATCCTGATCGGCCTGAGCGGGCTGGCGCTGGTTGGCTACGTCGATCCCGATCGGGTGACTCGCCTCTTTCAGGCTCAGCCCGTTGCTGAAGATTCTTCCGCGACTGCCAGGAACGACCCCACGGAAGCAGTCCCCGACGTGAAAGCGGTGAGCCTGTCTGATGCGGATGCCGTGATCGTTGTGCAATCCGACGACCTCTTCACGCCCACAGGGGCTGAAGCGCTGCGTCAGATGGTCAGCGACATTGAAAAGCTTCCTTATGTCAGCGGCGTCCTCTGGATGGATCGCGTGCCGGTCCTGAACGTCTTCGGTCTGCCGGAGCCATTGTTCCCCCGGTCTGAGGCGTCGCCAGCGAGATTCGATGCGGCCAAAGCCAAGGCTCTGGCACATCCGCTGGTCGCCGGCCAGTTGCTTTCGCTGGATGGCAAGACGCTGCTCATTCTGGTCAGTTTTGATTTTGTCATGATTGGAGAAGATGAGGATTGCAGCACCCGGCTGCGACAGACGGCAGAAGCCGCCGCGGCAAAGTTCCCCGACGTCAGCTTTTCCATCCTCGTGACCGGCCATGTCCCCATCCGCCTCACGTTGATGAAAACCCATCAGGACAATGAAACGAAGTTTCAGGTCGTCGGCTACGCCATGGTGCTGCTGATGGCGATGGTGATGTTTCGCGGCGTGTCCGCCGTGGTAATTGTGGCGCTGGCTCCCGCACTGGGAGTGTTCTGGACGCTGGGCGTCCTGCATTTTTTCCAGTTTGCCGACAACCCGTTCAATGACGTCGTGCTGCCGGTGATGTTGAGCCTGGTCGGCTTGACGGATGGCGTGCATTTAATGGTGCAGATCCGCCGGTTCCGCGCGAGCGGACTGACGGAACGCGCAGCGGCTCGGGCGGGAATTGAAGAAGTCGGCTTCGCCTGCTTTCTGACATCACTGACGACCGGCGTCGGTTTCTGGTCATTGACACTGGCCCACCACGAAATCGTGCGGGATTTCGGCTGGAGCTGTGTCTTGGGAGTGGTCCTGACGTTCATCGCCGTGCTGCTGGTCATCCCGCTTGCCTGTTCGTCCTGGTTGGGACGATTCATTCCGCTCAGCCAGGACACGGGCCTGATCGAGAAGCATCTGCACCGCATCAGCGGTATCCTCGATCAGTCGTTGAAGTGTCCCGGGCTGATCAGCTGGTCGGGCATGCTGGTCACTGTTGTATGCGTGGCCATCTCGCTGGGTCTGAGGCCGGACGAACGTCGTTCCAGCTATTTGCCGTCGGGTTCCGAATCGGTTCGTGCGATGGCCGTGATGGATCAGGCGCTGGGAGGGCTTGAGTTTTCGGAAGTCGACGTGCGCTGGTCCAGGAATGTGACCTCGGACAGCCCTGAAGTCCTGAATGTCATCACCCGCGTGGATGACCTGCTGCAGGACGAAGCATTGATCGGCAACCCGGTTTCGATCCGCAACTTTATCGATGCGCTCGCGGGTGAAGGTCCGCCAGCAGAGCGGATGCCCCTCCTGAGTTTGCTACCGCCTCCGTTGAAGCGGGCGTTTTACACACCGGAAGCCCGTCGGGCCAGTGTGAGTTTCCGCGTTCAGGATCTGGGCATTGCGCGATACGGCGATGTCTTTCAGCGCATCGAAACCGCATTGAAAAAGATTGAGGCCGAACATCCGGAATTCACCTTGCGGCTGAATGGATCAGCCGTGTGGCGATGGCGCAATCTGTATCAGATCGTTATTGATCTGGCGTCGAGCCTGGGAAGTGCAGCGGTCATCATTTTCGTCGTGCTTGGGGTGGTCTATCGGTCCGTGAAGATCGGCCTGATTTCGGTCGTGCCCAACATCTTTCCGCTGGCGGTGACGGGCGCCTGGCTGGCGATCAGCGGGCAATCGCTGGAAGTCGTGAGCGTTTGCGCCTTCACCGTCTGCCTGGGGATTGCCGTCGACGACAGCATTCACTTCCTGACACGTTTCGACGAAGAACGCAGCCGTTTCACCCGCCGCGATGAAGCGATTCGCAAGGCATTCACCGGAGTGGGCACGTCCATGATCATGACGACCGTGGTTCTGGTAGTGGGTTTCTCCACGGTGATGCTCAGCGACATGCGGGATCAGCGCATCTTCGCATCAATGGGCCTGCTCACCATGACCTCTGCCCTTTTCGCCGACCTGGTCATCCTCCCTGCGATGCTGTCCTACTTCCTCAAAGATGACGACAGGCCTCAAGTACAGCGACCAGATTGAGCCGAAGCTGACACTGTGAATCGACTGGCGGGTGATTCCGGACGGATGACAGCGAAAAACAGTACAACGCTACGATCCATCTCCAGCCAGCGCGACGGTCGACTATGAGATCGATCTGGAAGTGGTCAAGGACACTCAAGCAAAACAGGGCGTCGTCCTGCTGCCGCGTCGGTGGGTAATGGAGCAAATGTTAGCGGGCTCGCCTGCAACTATGACCTGTTCGGCAGGACACAAGTCACCTGCCATTGGGCGCCGACCTGGAAATCATGTGATTCTATTCTGTTAGACTAAAGTTCTGAGTCAGCATTTCGTCGTGTTCCATCACCGTCAACGGCTCAAGTCTGGATTCGGAATTGAATTTTGCGGGGAGTGTTTGCCGGAGCGTCACCATGCCGACTGGTCGTTCGATGCCCGCAGCATCTTTACTGCCACCGGGTGGATCGTCGTAAGCCCGGATCTCGACCCGGTAGGTTCCCGGCAGAATAGCCGCACGACCGGTCAGATGATACTGGCCGTTGGTAATCGGACCGGCCGTCGGGGCGCCGCTGCCGCCTGGTGAGGGATAGAAGGCGATATCGCCCTGTTCAATCGGTTTTCCCTCAAACGTGACGTGCCCCTGCACCTCAACCCGCGCCGGGCCCCTGGAGCTGGCTCCACATCCGGCGAGAGCAAGCAACAGAACCCCATTCATCAACCCTGCGACTGTCCGGGAATGGGACATATAGCTCTCCTGGAATGTTTGCAGTTCAAAGGTTAGCGCCATCAGCTGGCAGCAAGACGAAGCGCAAGCATGCGCGCATCTTGATCGTTGGTTTCAGAGAGATTCCAAGTCTTCCTCGCCTGGGCTTCGGGCTCGTCTTCCGTAATTCCCGGGTAATTTCCCACTTCGATGCCGGCAAGCAGGTTCCCGAAGTCCGTTCCTGGTGCGGTGATTATTCCAGGCTAGAACTCGCCGACCACTTCGGCTCCGGATCGGGTCGTCAGCGCGGTCAGAATTGACTGCGCCATGTTTTCGGAGAGAAATCGCACCGATCCATCGGCGAGAATCACCTGACAACCGCCCTCGTGCAGACTGGCCGGCCCGGTAAACGTGCTGCCATCGAAGTAGTTCACGGTGGCTGGCAACGGAAAGCCGGGAGCGGCCCGGAACGGCGCATTAATGCCGTTGGCGGTGCCGATACCGTCGGAGTAGCAAGCCCAGGCGACTCCGTCGTAGGTGCCGGTTCCACGGCCGACGATTTCAGTCATCGCGAGCGTGTTACTGGTACCGTCGATGATGTCGCGAAAGCTGGTGCGGGATTGCCAGTGGAAAATGCCATTTCCATTCGTCACGACCACACTTCCGGCGGTGCGTCCAATCCCGGAGTCCGAGATGCCAACATAGTGCGTACGGGCAGAATCCTGATTGGGATCGGAACCGGGTTTGGGATTTGTGCCACCGGTCCAGTTCACGCCTTCGACCTGGGGATTGGAAGGACAGAAGAAGGCGGGAATGACCTGGGCGCTGTTCTCCCAGTTGGGCGACGAATTAAACCCTCTGGAAAAATCGAACAGGTTATAAAGTGCACCCTGATCAATCTGCGGCAGCAGCATCGTGAGCGTCACATGCCCGAGAGACGCGGATCGACCGAAAGGAAAGACGCCGTGGATGTCGTTGTAATTGTGCAGGGCGAGTCCGAGTTGTTTGAGGTTGTTCTTGCACTGTGTCCGGCGAGCCGCCTCGCGGGCCTGCTGGACTGCGGGCAGCAGGAGAGCGATCAACACGGCAATGATTGCAATAACAACGAGGAGTTCGATCAACGTAAAACCGCGATTTGCAGACCGACGCGACATGACGTGCTCCGACAGCCGGATGTGAAGGAAAAGACGAACGCAGTATCAGTACGGTGCAGATGCCGAGCGGCGAACATCGCACTGACAAGAGAGACAGGTTGTGGCTTCGTCGCGCGGTTCTGTCAGAACAACTCGGTAATCGGCTTGCCCTGATAGATGCGAAAGGGACGACCGTCGACGTTATGAAATTCGCGATCAGGACCGACGCCAAGCTGTGAGAAAATCGTGGCTGCCATGTCCGCTGGCGTGAACCCTTCGGTGATCGGTGAACCGCCCTGGCGATCCGTCTTGCCGATCACGCGGCCCGGGACCACGCCGCCTCCGGCAAACAGGCAGGGGAACACGTCGCCCCAGTGATGCCGTCCGGCAGTAAACGGCACCCCGGCAGCGTTAATCCCGCCGACAGCGATCGGAGAAATCATCGGCGTGCGCCCCATTTCTCCGCACATGACAATCAGCGTCTCGTCGAGCAAGCCGCGTTCCTGCATGTCATCCAGGAACCCGCTCAGACAGTGGTCGAGCGATGGCAGCAACTTGCCTTTCAGATCGCGGAACGCATTCTGGTGAGTGTCCCAGCCCCGCAGATTCACCTGCACCATTCTCACCCCCGCTTCCACCAGCCGGCGTGCGACTAACAGGGCCTGGCCCCATTCCTCACGGCCATACTGATCGCGAACGGCGGCAGTTTCCTGGGTCAGATCGAACGGATTGGCCTTGCCGCGCTGCGAGACGATCAGTTCCAGGGCCTGACGTTCAAAGGCATTGTATTTTCTGACGCTTTCAGCGGAGTCCAGTCCGCGACGCAGGCTGTCCAGAGAGGCCAGCAGTCGGGCCCGATCTTCCACGCGTTCAATACTGGCTCCGCCCGTCGTCCCCAGATTCGGCAGGGCAAAATCCGGATTGCGGCAACTGCTGTTGTCATACCACGAATTCGGCAGCTTGCCCGGTTGCCGCGCAGGATCGTCTGGCTGGTCGTGACTGAAACAATTCGGACACGATCCTGAGGGATCGGGAGCATGACAACGTGGCGCCAGGTTCACTCGCCAGCGGGAGTAATTTGGACCAAGCATGCCGGGAGCCGTGCCCGGAATTACAAATTCACCCGAGTTGATATGCGTCCGCGGGATATCGATAACGGCGGGCAGTCCCAGAGAGGCCCGACCCGGGGCCGCATACGCGATCATCGAGCCGATCGAGGGCCATTCCAGCGGACGGGATTGCTGAATCGCAATGGAGTTCGTGTTTTCGCCAGGCGGCAAGGAACACATGCCCGTATTCACCATGTAGGTGGCCGAGTTGTGCTCGTTGCGGAACTGACGATCCGCCGGATGGTACATCGTGCGGACGATGGAATAGAATTGCGACCGCTGCGACAGTTTGGGCAGATATTCGCAGACGTAGAGATCAGGATTTCTCGTCGGGATCGTTCCGTATTCGCCACGGACTTTATCAGGTGCTTCCGGCTTGGGATCAAAGGTTTCGTGCTGGGAAGGCCCTCCCTGCTGGAAGATAAAGATGACCGACTTTGCCCGCTGGGCCAAATTGCCGCCGCTGGCAGCCGCTTCCAGATTCAGCAGATCTCCCATACCGGTGCCGAGCAGCGACAGGCCGCCAGCCTGAATCAGTTCTCGTCGGCCAATGCGGGGATGGTCCTCAGGGCGACACCCCCATCGACGCTGTATTCCGCTCATCACTGATCCCTGCGGTTACCTGATCGACACTGGTGTGTTCCAGCGAGCATGACACTGAGAGTCCAGCCTTACTCCGGATGGCTGGTTTTCAGCCCTGCCGGATCTGTTCCCACAACACGCGAGGCTGCCTGGTGATCGATTAGCAGATGCCGGCGCAACAACGCGCGCGCTTCGGCAATTTGTCCCGCTGACAACAGGTCACAAAGCTGACGATGGTCGGCCAGCGTCTGTCGCATGTTGTCGCGACGCGCTTCGTCTTCCAGTTCCGGTAGTGGACTCAGCGGCAACGGCGCTTGTCGAAAGATTCGCAGCATTCGGGCATTGCCTGCCATTTCCACCAGGATGTCGTGAAACATCCGGTCGGCTTCGGCAAAGCCATACTCAAATCCCAGGTCGATCAACTGCGCCATCAAATCGCAGGCCTTGCTCAGCCGCTCCAGTCCTTCGGCCGGAATGGGGCGAATTTCAAACAACTGCAAGGCACCGGTCTCAATGGCCAACCGGACTTCCAGTACTTCGTCGAGCGCCGCCTGATCCATCAGCGGCACGAAAAAGCCGCCGCGCTCCCCGGTTTCCAGAAAGCCTTCATGAGCCAGCATCTTGAGGGCTTCGCGAATCGCGCCCCGGCTGACTCCCAGATGTTCCGCCCACTTCTCTTCCACCAGTCGCGACCCGGGCGTGAGCTGCCCGTGCATCAACTGTCGGCGGAAGTTCTCGTAGCACTGATCGGCTTGCGAATTTTTTTGTTTCTGGTTCATGAACGCGAAAATAACATCGACTGTTCCTGATATCAATTGAAATTCGTCTACGGCATTGCTATTTTTTCGTAGACGGATTTCATGATGGCCTGAAGATCGCGTTTTCCTGAACCAGGAAGCTGCCAATGTCCCGGAAATTCGACTTGGGCTCGACTCTCCTCAGCTTCCTGTGCCTGGCATCTCCCCTCGTAGCTGAAGGCGATAAAACCCAGATTTTCGTAGACGGAACTGCCGATGACTTCCGTGCCGGCACTCTTGAGGATGGTGGCCACAATCTGTTTGTCGCCCGTGATGGCTCGCTCAGGACCATCAATCGCTTCGATCTCAACGCCGACGGCCGGCTCGACCTGATCTTCAACTGCACTCACAACACCTATCAGATGCTGCCCGCCACGGTGGGATTCCTGGATCGTCAGCAGCAATCCCGCAGTCTGCCGCTGGCTGTCGAGGGATCGCAGCGAGCGGTCGCAGGAGATTTGAACAAGGATGGCTTTACCGATCTGGTGTTCTGTCCGAATCCGATCGGAGTCCATCATGACCGGCGGTTCGTGATGATTGCCTGGGGCAGCCCTGCAGGCTGGCAAGATACGCAGATCAATTCGCCGCTACCGATCAACGGTGCAGCCGCTGTGGAACTGGCCGATTTGAACGCCGATGGCTGGTTGGACATCGCGGTTCTGGGGACGATGCGCTGGCTGCCCGACCAGCCCGCAGGGCACATCGTCCGCATCTACTGGGGCAGCGAGTTGGGATATACCGTCTCCCGCTTTCACGATCTGGGGGTTGCCGGTGCGAGGGAACTGGCCAGCGCCGACTTCGATGGCAATGGCTCACTCGATCTCGCAGTCCTCGGCGCGGCAGGCGTCCACCTCTTCTGGAGTCACCCGGCGGAACAGAGCTGGCAACCGGATTTGAGTCAAATCTCCTTGGGCTCTGCAGCCAGTGCGATCGCGGCCGCTGACGTCACTCGTGACCTTTTGCCCGACCTTGTCCTGAGCAGCGGTAACGATCTCGTGCTGATCCCCGCGGGAACCAATCGGAGGTGGCAGCCACCTGTTTCAATTCCGGCCTTCCCCGCAACACAGATCACGGTGGCTGATCTGGATCGTGATTCGTTTGCCGATATTGTGCTGACTCAGTTCGATCAGGCACGAGCTGCCGGCGGTGAACAGGCCGGCGCGAGCGCTGCCGCGACCGATCTTGTCCGCATTCTCTGGGGAGATCCGTCCGGATATGGGAAAGCTCAGTCATCCCGCCTGAAAGTTCCTTACGCCGTCGCCAGTGCAGCAGGTGATCTGGATGGCGACGGGCAGCTCGATCTGGCCATCGCCGTTCATCAGGGTGCAGAAACCTTTGAAGGGGAGTCGCTGGTTTACCTGGGCGATGGCCAACGGAGCTTTCGTCAAAACGACTCTGTATTCCCGACGGCTGGTACTCTTGATGTGATCGTGGTTCTGGCAGAACATGAACTTCCGGCTCGGGCCGTTTTCTGCAACAGCATCGGCGGCCAACTGGATGAAGCGGTGCCGTTGCATGTGTACTGGGGCCAGCAGGACGGGTTTGACGCGAAGAAGATCTGGAAGATCCCGTTTCATAGCGGCTACGAAGCGACGGCGTCCGATCTGAACACCGATGGTTACGTCGATCTGGTGATCCTAAACTCTGGCCATGCAGGTGTCTCGGCTCAGACCGATCCCACGCTTGGCGCTAATATTCTCTGGGGAGGACCGGAAGGTCTGGAGCAGTCGACAAAACGCACTGTCCTGCCTGACCTTTATCTGGGCACCAGCAGCGCCAGCGATCTCAACCGCGATGGCTATCTCGATCTGATTCTCGAGCCGTTCGCTCCACAGAAGCCGGGGGAATCAGAAAAACTGTTCCTCTACTATGGCGCGGCAGATGGTTACACAGCAGCGCGGCGCGTCGTTCTGGATGTGGAAGGTTATGCCCAGGAGCATCTGGTGGCCGACTTCAATCAGGACCAGTGGCTGGATATCGCCGTCGCCACGCGATCGCTGAACGGCATTCGCATCTTCTGGGGCGGAGAAGCAGGATTTGACGTGCATCGCGAGCAGCGGTTGCCTGTGGCTGGTCCCGTCGGCGTCGATGCGGCCGATCTGAATGGCGATGGCTGGCTCGATTTATTGACCGGGAACTATAACGATCCCGTGTCCGGCTATCGGGACATGGGCTCGGTGATCTTCTGGGGGAGTTCAACGGGTTACTCTCACGCCAAAGCGCAGTGGCTGCCGGGTTTCGCTCCGCTGGGACGCACGATCGCCGACTTTGATGGTGACGGATATCTGGATATTTTTTCACCGCAGCAAAGCGGAGAACGGACGCGGGAAGATCTCGCGTGCCATTTCTACTGGGGCAGCGCAACCGGCTTCGCCACGCGCCGCCGGACCACGCTGTTCTGTGATTCCCCTAACGATTCGATGGCCGCCGATTTTAACGGTGACGGGCTGATTGATCTCGCCGTGGCCTGCCACACGCGGCACGGCGATCATCGGGCTCAATCGAAAATCTTCTACAACGATGGAGCCCGCTTCGCTCAACCCCAGGTTCAACATCTACCGACGAATGGACCGCACCTGATCTGGGCGGAAGACGTCGGTAACATCTACGACCGTAAATATCGCGAAGCCTTTTCGTCCAGAGCTTTTCATTGGCAGGCCCCTTTGGAAAAGGGCACGCTGTCCACGAAAGCCACAGTGCCGGAAGGCACCCGTCTGCAATTCTCGATCCGCTCGGCCTCCACGACCGAAGCTCTCACAGAACAACCCTGGCGGCCGGTTGAAAAGGAAACATTCTCGCTCGATTCCGCAGACCGCGCGATGCAGTATCGGGCAGAATTCCATTCCGACAACGGAGACCGTTACCCCGTCCTTAATCGCGTCGAAATCACGCTCACACCTGCAGAGTAACATCAGGGGTGGCTGGAGTGCTGGATCGGCATGAGAGACCTTTCTGATGAGATGGAAACAACAGCTCCCTGTTTTCCAGAAGCCATCCATGGCCCCAGTCTTTGTTTACTGGGGCCATGGATAACTTCTGGAGTGGCAAATCAATCCTGCGCCCCAGCCACCCATCCGAGTTTGACCACCGATCAATGTCGGAACCCATCACCCAATTAGTCATCACGAACGGAGTTTTGCATGGAATCGATCGGCATCGGCATGATCGGCAGCGGCTTTATGGGGCTGACGTATAGCGAGGTGGTCAGCCGGCATGTGCGCGGCGCGCGGCTGGTCGCAATCACGGGCGGACGTCGAGCCGCGCAGACCGCCGCGGATTACGAAGTCCCCTGTGCGGAGAGTGTCGAGGCACTGCTGTCCCGCAAGGATGTCGATGCCGTTGTGCTGGCCACACCCGATCAGGACCGCCTGGAACTCACCCGCCTGGCGGCTGCTGCCGGGAAACACGTGCTCGCCGAGAAACCGATGGCGCCGACGGTCGCGGAATGCGACGCGATGATCGCTGTCTGCAACGCGGCCGGAGTCAATCTCTCGGTCGTGAAAACCGAGCGATATCGCAAGATCACCAACAAGGCGAAGTCTCTGATCGACGACGGGGTGATCGGCCCCGTCCGGATGATGCGGACGGTGTCGGCATTTCCGTTGTCGCTCACACAACAACTGTTCGACGAGCGGAAATGGATGCTCGACTCACGCGGCGGCGGTCTCTTCATGGGCATGGCCACGCACAATGCCGACTTCCTGCGCTGGCTGACCGGCCGAAACGCCGTCAAGGTCTTCGCGCAGGTCAACACCTTCAGTGACATCCCGGCTCCGGCTTTGTCGGTCATGGCTCAAATTGCGTTTGAAGACGGCATCATGGCTCACTTGTGGGTCACTTCCGAGTTGCCGTCGCCCAGCCTGCCGAGCAGTGAAGTCCGGTTCCAGGTCTTCGGCCGCGATGCGATGTTCGACCTGGAGAACTTTGAATATCTGGATCTCGGCAAAGGCGACAAATGGGAACGGATCTTCGAGCCGGAACGGTTTGATTACCTCAAGGAGCCGAAGTCTCCTGTCCGGCTGTTCCCGCACACTGGCGTAATGCAGGAGTTTGTGGACAGCATTCACGAACATCGCCCGCCCGCAGTGGGCGGAGTCGAAGGCCGGGCGGCTGTCGAGATCTGCGAAGCCTGCCTGATTTCCGCCCGGACGGGAGAAGCAGTCTCGCTGCCGCTGCGGGGCATCGCGTGACAGTAATGCTGCCACTCACGCTGGCCCCGTTTTATCGTGTTCAATTACGATTCCCGCCTCAGCCTGCCGGAGATCAATCGTGTCCCAGGTGTCTCTGCCAGAGATCGCGGATCTGCCTTCGGAACCGGCTGCGATCACCGATTCCCCAGAAGGCGGCTGTCCGCTGACCTGGCCGGAACAGCGTCGCAATCTGGTGCTGTTCGCTACCTGCACGGGGATGCAATATCTGGCGGCTCCTGTCTTGTATGTGGGGATCACTCAGGCGGCACTCTGTGAGCGACTGGGAGCCGACACCCGCACGGCTAACCTGCCCGCGACACTCTTCTTTGCAATGACTGCCATGCCAGCACTCATTGCGTGGCTGTTTCCGCAGGTCTCGGTGCTCAAGCGGAATCTCACCCTCTGCTATGTCATTACTGCCGCGATGCAGGCGGCGATCGCGCTGGCTCTGCTGTTTGATGTTCCCCGCGAAGTGAAACTGGGCATGGTGATCCTGCAAGGCGGTGTTGCCGGAGCAGTGATGCCGGCGGCCGTCGCATTTCTGTGGGAACTGATCGGCCGCGGTTCGGACGAAAAACGTCGCGGCCTCGCTCTCAGTCTGGCCTTTGGCGCTGGCCCGCTGTTGGCGGTGGCCGGTTCTTTCGGTCAGACCTGTCTGCTTGGCGGCGAGCTGTTTGGCTGGAAATTCGCCGGATATCCCTACCCCTGGAACTTTGTGGCCCTGTTCGGAGCGGGGGTTCCAGTGATGCTATTTGCCGCAGTTCTGGCCCGCTTCTTTGTGGTTCCACCGATCGGAAACGATGTCCGTCGAGAGCCTGTGTCGTCGGTGTATGGTCTGCTGGGGGGACTCGGCCTGATGTTCGCAGCAGTCGCATTGTTGCAGTTGGGTTCAGGCCATACCAGGGGCATGTCGCAGAACGTCGGCATGTTACTGATGGTCCTCGCAGCCTGCGCGTTCATCTGGCACTTCCGTCCCATCCTGCAGCAGCGAGTTTTGTTTCTGGCAACGATTGTCACCATTCTGGTCTATGCCGGTAACACCATCCCGTCCAATATGAACCTGTATTCGATGGCAGCGCTGGGGGATACTCCGGAAAAATATGCCGGGCTGCAAAATATGCTGCGGTTCAGCTTCAAGGTCGTCACCGGTGTTTGCCTGGGCTGGATGCTGATGAGGACGAATCCGCGGGCCGGGATTCTCGCGACGTCGCTGATCTTTCTGACCTCGCAGATCTGGGCGATGCTGGTGACCGGGCCGTGGTATCTGGTCGCCTTCGGGATCTATGGAGCCGGTGAACTCGTCGGCGTGTATGCGCCGAACTACATCGTTTCAGCGTCGCGGCAGGCAGAGCTGCGTCGTAATCTTGCTTTCGTCACCATGCTGATGGCTCCCGCCGCACCGGCAGGCTATCTGTTCGGGGCGATTGTCGATGGAATTAAATCCAGAGATCTCACGTTCTGCGGAGTGAACAGCACTGCGCTGGGATTTCGCTTGAGCTTTCTGGCGTGTTCGCTGTTCATTCTGGCAGGCATTGTGATTGCTGCGACGTTACTGCCGAAACAGCCGCGGCCGGAACACCATTAATAAACTGACAAGAAGCCCGGAAATGGCCATCCTCCAGGCTTCCTTGCACTGATTTATCACCCTCGATTTTTTGCTGCCTGATGTCGAAGGAAATCTCGTGAGTATCATCGAGACCGAACCCACTGTGCCCACTCTTACGATTCTTGATTCCGGACGGCTCGACGAACGTGATTCGGCTTTTCCGGAAGCCATTTGCCTGCCGGACGGAGATCTGCTCTGTTCTTTCAGCGTGGGTGGCGGACAGTTTGTACATGGCGGCAGCGACTGGGCTCGTTCGAGCGATCAGGGTCTGACCTGGGAGATTGAGGGCACGTTGCTCGCACCGACAGCCGATCCGCCATCCGCGAATTATCTGAAATTGAGCCTGTCGCCTGACGGGCAAACCATCTATGCCTATGGCACCCGCTACTGGGGTGATCCGCAGGAAGACCAGTTTGGTCAGCGGCGAGGCGAAGCCATCTTCTGTACGTCCACGGATAACGGTCATTCCTGGTCGGAACCCCGCATCATTCCGATGCCCGATTGTCCTCTGGAAGTCTCGCATTCCCTGCGACCGCTGGCTTCAGGCCGCTTGCTGGCCCCCACTGGACTTCTGGTCTGTAAAGAACGTCTCGGCGAAGAAGTGCTGGTTGCGGTTTCCGAGGATGGCGGTACCACCTGGCCCGATCATCGCACGGTTTTCCGCGATCCGGCAGGAAAACTTGGCTTCTGGGAGCAGAAACTGGTCGAGATCAAACCGGGCTGTCTGCTTGCGGTCGCCTGGACAGTGACCCTGGGTGATTACCGCGACCAGACGAACAGCTTTGCGATTTCACAAGATGACGGCTGGACCTGGAGTCCGCATCGCTCAACCGGCATTCACGGTCAAACCATGACTCCCGTCTCTCTGGGCGGCAACCGGTTGCTGGTGCTTTACAACCGTCGCTACGGCAAACAGGGAATTGTTGCCGCGCTGGTGACATTCGACGATCACCACTGGCAGGTCCACCAGGAATTTCTGGTCTACGACGCCCAGGCGGAGCGCGGAGGTCCCGATGCCGACCAGAGCGGCGTCGACGAACTCGCCAGCTTCCAGTTCGGCTTTCCGACGGCGATCGAGCTTCAGGATGGCACGTGGCTGTCCACACACTGGTGCGTCGAACAAAACGTCTGCGGCATCCGCTGGACCAGGTTCCGGATTGACTGGTGACCGGCAGCCGACTGGATCGATCCCTTCGGCTCCCTGGACGGATGCTTTTTTGAGGGCTACCTCACAATTAAGGCATAGCGGCCGTCCCCTGAAGAGGATGGCGATAAAACGTTTTCGAGCCGTGCGCGCATCACGTAATTATTCGGCAGGGAATTGGGTCACGTGCCTCATCTTCAAGGTTCAAGAGTATCCTTAGAGGACTCTGCCAACACTCTCTTGCTGCGATCATGCTCTGCTGGCTATAGAAAGAATCGGGATCGGCATACTGGATGTTGCATCGGCTAATCTGATTCCAGAGTCGCTCCGGGAGCCAGGCCGTATTGATATTCAAATGCCAGCGGTGATGAAGACAGCAAGCCAGCAGAAGGCGGTGAAATTGACCACCTGATTCCGGGAGTGGATGGCGATGCGGCGGCAGCGTTTGAAGCTGCCGCCGAACCGTTCGATCACATTGCGAGCTTGTACCGCTTCCGATCGTAGCGACGTTTTGAGTCTCATATATCTTCCTTCCCCAGGAGAGCAAAGGTCCGTACGACCTGGCGTCCAGCCAGTGCTGACAGACGATACGAAGCTAAATGATCCCGAACACCGCAGTACCTGCAGCACAGCATCCATCGTGTTAAATTGCAATGTGGACGATCCGGGAGCTTATCAACTGATTTCCACTGGGCACCGCGATGCACGTTCTGAAATGTATTGATTGGCACGCGGCTGCTTTTGGGACAAGGACTGTTTGCTCCTGTCCTTCCTGCGTCTGTCAAGGCGGGGGGCCGACTGTTACCTGGGCCGGTGTGGCACAAGAAGTGTCAGTGCTTCAGGGCTCCTTCACCGATCGATACCCAGCGAGATCTTTTGCCTGACGCAGGTCTGCGACCAGTTGTGTCAAGAGTTCCTGCCGGTGGCCTTCGTCGGTGGCTCTGAGAACTGCCGAGGGGTGCCAGGTTGCGAGGGTTGCCTGGCAAGCTACCGTCGACAGGACTTTGCCACGCTGCGTTTGCATTCTGAATTCGCGGCGGATCAGCGTTTGCGCAGCAGTTGCTCCCAGACAGACCACGACTTGCGGGGCAATCATGGCGATTTCTGCTTCCACCCAGGGACGGCAGGCAGCGATTTCCCGGGCGTCTGGCCGCTTGTGGAGCCGGCGAGTGCCTTGCTGCTCGAATTTGAAATGTTTGACCGTATTGGTGAGATACACTTCTGCACGCACCACGCCTGCTTCCTCCAGCGCCCTGTCTAGTACTTCTCCTGCCGGTCCCACGAACGGGCGGCCCTGTTGATCCTCCACATCACCCGGTTGTTCACCCACCAGCACCAGTTTTGCGGTCAGTGGCCCTGCTCCGAAAACTGTTTGCGTGGCATGCTGGCACAAATCACACGCCTGACAGTTCATCGCCGCTTGTCTCAGATCATTCCAGCTCTTTCCGGCGGGAAAGAAATCCGCGGCAGTTCTGGCAAAGCCTTCCTGGCGATCGATCATCTGCTGCACGCGCTGCGGAGCCTCCGCGAGCAGTTGCGGGATTAAACCGGCTTCCGGCAATGTCGCCCAATGACGAACCGGCATTTCCTTTTTCATCGCCTTGAGCTTGATACGGGCTGGATTAAAGATCGCTCCGTAGTAGGTGAGCCACAAATCCTCGAGGTCGTCTGCAGCAGGAGCCTCCCCCTTCCCCACTCCCGGCCCGAATTGCAGTTGCTGGCGATCCCAGGAGACCGATTCGTCGGGGGTAAGAATTGCCCAGTGCATTTCGGGAAATCGTCGGGCAAAGAACGGCGCTGCTAACGGGACGATGCGGTGATCCGGGCGATGCCAGGCGACAAACTGCTCGCCATCCGGTGAGATCACCTGACGAAATCGCACGAATGCGTGCATCTTGTGAACGTCGCGATCGACGGCTTTTCGCATCCACTGAAATCGCCGCACGTCGTCATCGGCCTCCCATTCAAGAACGCGAGGTTCGCCATGACACAGCCGCCATAGTAACCGGTAGAGCAACTGGTAGCGGTCTGCGTCGCGATGGCAGGAGACGATGCGCGCCGCTTCGAGATACTGTCTGGGAACCCTGGAGATGGGAGACGTTGACTCCTCATCCCGGTTATTTGCGAGTGGGGGCGGATCAAACAGGCTTTGTTGCTCACTGTCCTCACGAAATATGGCGTCTGATGGCGAGAGGCCTGCGGCCAGCAGACGCCGGGCCCTGGTTCGCCAGTCTTCAAAGCTGGACACCGCGATGAATTCCATCAAAGCTCACCATCGCCGGACGACTGGGCGGCTTCAAACAAGAGAAGTTGGCGTTGTTTCGGCTGGAATCGCTGTCGCAAATTCAATTCGGACAGTTCCCGAAGTTGCGGATTGTGATCGGCCGCAATGACAAAGGGAGCAGCACGCTTCCAGCTGACCCGCAGCTTCTGCAGGTCGCCAATTCTCAGACGGCCGAATCGTCGGCTGGAGAGGATGCGGTCGACGCTACGGACGCCAATCCCCGGAATCCGCAGCAGCTGTTCCCGGTCTGCCGTGTTGACGTCGACGGGAAAATACTCCCGGTGCGCCAGCGCCCAGGCAAGCTTGGGGTCAATATCGAGGGCGAAATTGCCATCACTTTCCGCCACCAGTTCCTGCGATGTATACCCGTAGAAACGCATCAGCCAGTCCGCCTGATAGAGGCGGTGTTCGCGCACGAGGGGCGGACTCTTGCCCGGCAGGCGTGCGTCAGCGTGAGGAATCGGGCTGTAGGCCGAAAAATAGATTCGCCGCAACTTTTGATCGCGGTACAGATCCGCAGCAGTTTTGACGATTTCCAGATCGGTGGTCGGCGTGGCACCGACAATCATCTGCGTGCTTTGTCCCGCTGGCGCAAAACGCTCCACCCGAAAACCGGCCTGTTTTTCAGTGTGGTAGTGATCAATTCGCTCGCGGATGGTTCCCATGGAAGTGGTAATCTCGGTCGCGTTTTTGTCGGGTGCCAGGGCGTGCAGATCCGCGGTTGTCGGTAATTCGACATTCACGCTCAGCCGATCGGCCCAGCGTCCGGCTTCTGCCAGCAGCACCTCTGCTGCGCCCGGAATCGACTTGAGATGGATATATCCGCCGAACCGGTGTTCCGTCCGTAATAATCGGGCCACCCGGACCAGTTGATCCATCGTATAGTCGGCATTCTGGATGATGCCGGAACTCAGGAACAAGCCCTCAATGTAATTGCGCTGGTAAAACTGCAATGTCAGCTGTACGACCTCTTCCGTCGTAAACCTGGCTCGCGGAGTATCGCTGGTGATCCGGTTGACGCAGTACTGGCAGTCGTAGATGCAATAGTTGGTGAGCAGAATCTTCAGGAGCGAGACGCAGCGTCCGTCCGGCGTGTAGCTGTGGCAGATTCCCATGCCTTCCGTCGTGCCCATCCGACTGCCGGCCCGCGTGCCTTTCGACCCACTACTGGCACAGGACGCATCATACTTTGCCGCATCGGCGAGGATCGTGAGCTTGTGTTGAATGTCCATCCACGTTCTCTGACTGATCTGAAAAATCCGTCACAAGGGAGGTTAACCGTAAGGAGATGTCAGGGATTAACAGGGCGAAAAAGATTTTCTTGCCAGCCGTCAGCACTCATTGACGCCCCCCTGCTCTGCGCTAGGATTTCGGCATGTCGACACTCATTTCGCTCACCGATCGAGGTCTGTACTGCGAACAGGGCGACTTCTACATCGATCCGTGGAAGCCGGTCGCGCACGCGGTGATCACGCACGCTCACAGCGACCATGCGCGACGCGGCAGCGAGCGGTATCTGACATCGCCGCAAGGCGCACAGGTACTGCGGACGCGGATGGAACCGTCTGCCCGGATTGATACCCTGCCCTACCGGGACGAACTCGTTCGCGGTGGCGTGCGACTGTCGTTGCATCCCGCCGGACATATTCTCGGATCTGCCCAGGTGCGTGTCGAGTATGCGGGTGAAGTCTGGGTGATCTCCGGCGATTACAAAGTCACAACAGATGCCACCTGCGAAGCCTTCGAGCCAGTCGGCTGTGATACCTTCATCACCGAATGCACCTTCGGGCTCCCGATCTACCGCTGGCCGTCGACCGTGGAGGTGATGGAAGAGATCAACCGCTGGTGGCGGACCAACCGCGACGAGGGACGGGCATCCGTGATTTTTGCCTACTCGCTCGGCAAGGCGCAACGGGTGATCGCCGGGGTCGATGCAGGTATCGGCCCCATTTATTGCCACGGCGCCGTACAGCGCGTGAATCAGGATTATCGGGACACGGGTGTGGACCTGCCAGAGACGCTGTATGCGGGCACTGCATTCGCCCGGAAGGACTGGAAAGGGGCATTAATTATTGCTCCCCCGTCCGCGAACGGTTCCGCGTGGATGCGGAAATTTGGCGAGGTCTCTGCCGCCTTCGCGTCGGGGTGGATGCAAGTGCGAGGTACACGTCGTCGGCGCGCGGTCGACCGTGGTTTTGTCATCTCCGATCATGCCGACTGGCCGGCCCTGCTGGACGCGATTCAAGCGACCGGTGCGCAGCGGGTGCTGGCCACCCATGGACGCACCG
>VFQN01003569.1_pt1 | contig 21951 bp, 22 predicted proteins | sample 3512371 | NCBI WGS metagenome assembly VFQN01 (sample SAMN10412370, study PRJNA504923) | tailings metagenome | isolation source: Replicate 2 from Balatoc abandoned mine | place: Philippines: Itogon, Benguet | collected 2017-08-28
AGGGGGGGGGGGGGAGAAGCGAGGCGGGGGAGGGGAGACGGGGAGCGGTGGAAGGAGAGTGGCCGCGGTGGGGGAGGGCGGGGGGTGGGGGGGGGGGGGGGGGGGGGGGGGGGGGGGGGGAGTACGGTGTGGAGGGCAGCAAGGCCGAACAGCATGGTGTCCCAAAGCACAACAAAAAGCAGGGTGAAGGGGAACCTGACGTATCGATACCCTGACACATGCGCACGCGAGCGGACATGTTGGCCATGCACACGCCCAGAACGTGGAAGAAGGCCCCCATGACGCCAGAGCCCCGGTGTTGACGGCTGTCCGTACGATACGACACCTGTAAGCTGCCTTGCTCTACTTCCTGCCAGCTGCGCTCACTCGCCTTAACCACACTGGCCCGGCCTGCCGGAATGTCATCTCCTGACAGGAACGGGGGCGACAGCCCCAGGCGGGATGCCAGCCCGCGACGGGGCGACAGCCCACGAAGGGACGACCGCAAGGTCTGGTTACCCAATGCTCAATGCCTCTTAACTTGCAAGGCCTTCTCTCGCAACGTGGTCCAACGGCAGCGATGCATAACTGAATGTGCAGGAGCCAGCGCGGGGGCGCTCGGTCTCCCCTGCTCGCGAGCGGTCGCCAAGACGCTCACGCTCACCAAGGAGGTTGCGGTCTCCTCCTAAGCGTTCCCGCAGCCGCAGCCGCGACCGGGATGTCCGCAGGCGTGACCGCTCGGCCAGCCCTCCCCGGAAAGCCAGTAGCCGAAGCCGCAGCCCCCGCAAGGCGCGCAGCAGGAGCCGCAGCAGGGACAGGAAAGATCGCAGCCGCAGTAGGGATCGTCGTCGGAGCCGGTCGCGCAGCCGGTAAGGATCCATTGACCACCCCTTCTTCTCCAACTTGTTGCCAATAGGAATCTGACAAGCCGTTATGACATGATTGTCCACAGGGATCGTCGTCGGAGGTCTCGGTCAACTTCGAGGGGTCGGCGCAGCAGGCAAGTGAGGGGGGCCGCTGCGGGGTTCAAGGTGCAGTCAGCGGGGCTACAGGCATTCATGACGGGTCGGGACGACCACCATTCCCCCTTGAGGCGCTCTTCCATGACCCCATATCAAGTACGGCTTTCGTTTGCCCCGTTCACACAGCAGCCATGGCACGGGAACTACCCCATGCCACGTCTGAGGCCCCGCGCGGCCGCGTCACCCAGTTCTGGCCATCCATTCCCACAGCATGAGCGTTCTCGCTGACAGTCAAAGCTTTGCAAAAATCCTGCTCAATCACAAAGTCCCCCCGCTTGGGCTGCAGGTCTCGCTCTGGCTCCCCTGGGGTGCGCTACGGCCTGCCCCCGCCCGGCCGCGTGCCCCCACGCGTGGGGCTGCAGCTGTTCGTTGCCGGTATTAACTTCATCGTGAACGAGAGGGTGAGTGTGCGGTCAGTGAGGCCTTTGCGGCTTGCGGGAGTGCTATCAGGAACCGGAGGAGCAACCGGAGGGGCAGTGTTTGTTGGAGCTGTGTCCGGCTTGCAGTGAACAGGGCTAAGCAGGATAATGTATGTCACGCTGGCAGATCTGGCTGGTTTGAGGGCACGGGAATGGTGTACTGCATTTGCCTTGCTCACCTGGATGGGACGCCTTGACCTATGGGCCTACGGGCGTACCCTTGGCCAACGAACTTACGCTGTGTCGCTGCCACGTGTCACTGCCACGTGCCACCCGCAGGACCTGGAGGAAAAGTTCTCGCGCTACGGGCGCGTCACAGAGGCACGTGTGGTGCGGCACCCCTCCACCCGCGAGAGCCGCGGGTTCGCCTTCGTGGTCATGAGCAACGAGCGGGAGGCGGAGGAGGTGGGGCGGGTAGCAGGGGGGCTAAGACCGGGCATGAGAGGTTGCAGCGAGGGGCAGCAGGCGAAGAAGGTGGGGCTGGGGCGGGGTTTGCAGGCAGGTGCAGGGGCCAGGTTCAGGGGTTCTAAGCGTTATCAGAGACTCTCCCAGGGTGCAAGGGTTATGAACAGCGAGCGGGAGTCCGGGAGGCGGAGGAGGTGGGGCCGAAGTTTGTGGGGCTGCGGGACCGGGAATGAGACTGCACCAGTGAGGGGGAGTTGGCGGAGGAGGTAGGGCCGGGGTGGGGCCGGCCGGAGCGAGGCAGGGACTTGCTGGCAGGCGCAGCAGTCGGGGTTTGGTGGTTAGGGGGAGCAGGGGCTGACACAGGAGCAGCAGGGACTGACTTAGCGGGTGGGAGGCGGAGGAGGTGGGGCTGGGGTGGGGCCGGTCGGGGCGGGGTTGGGTGGCAGGTGCCTGTGTCAGGTTGGATGGATTGGCACCGCGCACGAGAGGCGTAGAAGGTTGGGTTGGAGTTGAGGGGGATGTTGGGCGGGGGGTGGGAGTTGTGCCGGTGGCAGTAGGTCAGTGCGGGGCTGTATGCTGCGGCCCGTCAAGGGCTATCACAGGTGGCCATGGTAGTAGATGTTCAAAGCATTTGACTGACACCTGCGACGCTGCGCCGTGTGAACCCCTCCGTTGATCCCTTTTCCGCAGGCCGCGCGGGACATGAACGGTCGCGACTGGAACGGCCGGCGGCTGCTGGTTGAGGTTGCCCGCAACCCGCGGTAGACCACGTGGTTAGCAAGGAGAAAACGCGGCCACCCGGGCTGCGTCACGGCCAGCAGCAGCGGAAGCAGCAGGAGAGGGCCGGGTCGTCAGGGCGGCAGCCGTCACGAGGCTGTGGCTCCTTTGGACTGTGTGTTGCTCCTTCATCCGTTGAAGGGCCCTCGGCAGGGCCTGGGACGTGGGCCGGGAGCTTGTGGGACGTACACGGACTAAACCGCGGAGCGACTCCTTGCGAGAGCGGACTCCTGCGCCTATCCAGGGCTGGGGGTCATGTTGGGGCACGGGTGTATGACTGGGCGAGGTTGGAACGAGTTGGGCTGGCAGCTGGGCGTTTGCGTTGCTAGGACGGTAAGATGCGTGTTTTGGTAGTAGGGACGGGTTGCGGCAGCGTTGAATGGGACTGCGTACGGTAGCAAGTTGCGCTGGGCAGAGGTGCGCCCCGTGTTACGTACTGCGGTCAACGTCCCGCACGTATGGTTCTCTCTCTGCAGGCTGTTCCGTACCGTATTCCTGGATGCCGTACGGCGACCGTGCACGAGGACTTCGCCAGTACCGTACCGTACCGCACCCTGGTTCCTGCCTGGAGTTCCGTACCTGCACCCGTACCTGTCCCATGTACCGTACCCTCGCCGGAGCTTCATGTACCTATCCACATGTACCTACGCCGTTTCCGCCAGCCGTGGATCCGTGGACCGTTGGTGCCTGTGAGTGTACGGCCAGTGTGCGGACGTAGGTGCTGGCCAGGAGAACGCTGGGCAGAGGGGACCCGAACGATGCCTCTAGGGTGAAGTTGAGACGCCTGTTAGCCGTAGCCGCCGAGAGTGGGGGTCTGTATATTGTGGCCGGGCGCAGCACGCAGACACTTGACGGTTTCCTTCACCAGCCTTGCAGCCCGTGCCCCTGGCACACCGCTTTGTAAAAACAGCGTACTACATGGATCCTTGGCTGCAAGGCTGCTTGCTACGGTATTTGCCGGCCCGACAATGGTCCAGGGCAGAATGCTATGCGCACACGTGCCGTCAGCACCGCAGGCTCCAAATCAGAATGAGCAGCTCCTGCAGTCAGCGTGGTCACCCGCAGTACCACGAGTCCACGACCTTGCACAACCCCGTTTGTAACCCCCTTTGGGGCAATTAAAAGCGCCCTTGGGCTGCACGAGAGCACGACGCTCCGCATCACCTCCTAGCTTCTACGCCATAGTGGTTGGCGCTCTGCCAGCTCTGGCACCAGCTGGCACACCTACAGGCACCTGTAGGCACTACTGCCTGGGCACACCGTTATACCAGCAACAACCTACACAACCTACCGGTAACACGTGCTCTCCAACCCCTGCTCTTCAACACGGCAGAGAAAAAAGGGATTCCCTTCCCCCTGTGCCCGTCGGAGGAGCGGCAGGGTGCAGGTGGTATTACTGCAGCTCAGTACCGGTACACAGGAAGTGTGTCACCTGGTGTCACACTTTCAGTTCCACAACAGCCTGCACATCAAAACAAAGCAATAGGAAAACTGATGCCCGGTTTGCTGGACTGTCCAGAGAGCAATGGGGATCGGGGAGTGACCCTTGACTTACCCCTAGTTACTGGACGTCCGCTTTGGGCATGGCTGGCTGGAGCTGTCGGTCCAGGTCGGTCAGGAGCTCAGGACAGGTCAGAGCGTCAGACCTGGTCAGACACGTTCACGGACACGGTTGGACCTGGTTGGGGCAGGGAAGCTCCCCTGGTTGGGACTGCCTGGCCAGGCTGGGCGTCTCGGGCGCACCAGTGCCGCGACCCACTAGGAGTGTTCAGCTAGGGCGAGTATCGGTAACGAACGTATTTGGGATGACTTGACACGTAGCTGCGGGCAACCTGCAAACCCCTTCAATCCTTGCAGGTCCTAGGCCGGCGGCATGGCGAAGTGCCTGACTGGGTGTCTCTCCGTCACCTAGTGTCTCTCCGTCACCTGGGTGACGGAGAGACACTAGGGGACATCCTTGAGAGACACACGCGCCGTCTGCACGTGGAGTTCCTCGGAAGGAGTTCCTCCCTGATCCTCAAGCGGCACAACCCATACCACAGTTAGCAGAGATGTCTGGCAGAGAGTTCCGGCAATTTGGCAAGAGTTACACAGTTTCTGAGTCTGAGAGGGGAGCTCTCCTGAGCATGTCCTTGCTATCCCAACTCGCTGCAATGCCGCCACTGCCACTTGCAATTAGCTTCAATGTTGCCAACAGTACGAAGTACGACACATTCACACAGCCATGAATGGGCCTGCCAGTAACAACCTGCTCTTAATGTACAGCCACTGCACCTGCGCCACACGTAACCAAGAGGGTATCCTGGGCCCAATCTCGCAGGGGGAACGGCAGAAAGACGCACAAGATGAACGGTAGACGATTGCCTCCGAGGGCATGACACGTATGGGCACATTCGCACAACAACGATTGCAAAAAAGGTTTGCCATAAATGGGTCTCCAAATGGAGAGACCAGGAACACCCTGCTCATGCCACAGGCTTAATGTTCATCCAGCTTGCACATCGTCATCGATGAATGCGATGCAGCAAGCAAAGAATGCAACCCACATTCAGTCATGTACGTCGAAAGCCTGGATGATTCGAGACACCCTCACCAGGTGCCGACCTTGCAGGTTGCAGCGTCCTAGAGTGTCCTTCACTCCAGCGGCACGTGTATAAAGAGACACGCCGCATAAAGCGTATACCCAAGAGGTATTCACATCAAGTACACTGTGAGACTCAGGGGATGCCGCATGCAGACAACCTCCATGATGGCTTCAGCCCAGTCCTATGGTGCAGAAGGATGCAGAGCTGTCTAAGAAAGAAGACAACAATTCTTCCTGCAAATCACTCACCGAGCCCACACCACACGCTTATTATGCGGCAACCAAGGTTGTATGTATGTGTAGGACAACCTTGACGCCGCAACAATTCATCCGCACACGCAAATGGATGCGCACGCAACAGGGGCAACCCACATGCAATGCCACAAGGCGTGTTCGCCTTGTTAGCATTCCGCCCGAGTGCATCCTGCTGTGACCTACGTTCCCAGCCAGCGTGCACATGGCCCTTGCAACCGCTACCCAAACCTCCAGGGCACGTGGTTCGCAACGCTCCCTACACCGCAAGGTGGCGGACGCACGCTAAAACGCCAAGCCCCGAAATGGCCAACACGCCTGCACACCTTGCCCGTAGCACGCCCGGCATGTACTGCGGCCCCGAGGTCAAAGCCTCCAACCTGCCTTAAGCCACGTTCACTGGCTGCAACGCCCGCACTGTAATCCTCCACAAGAAGCCATGTATCCGCATACCGGATACACCACCCACCACTCCTTCCCGCGTGCCTGAATACCGGGATTCACCTTTCACCCTTAGCCAGGGTACGCAGAGTCCATGCAACGCCAGAGCCGATGCCCCCACGGCCGCCCTTGCGCGCCCCGCCTCCACCCCACAGCTACTAAGCCGCAGCAGCTTCCGCCTAGCGTCCAGCTCCTTACTTGCAGAGCACGTCTGCCGTGAAGTAGAAGGGCGCGCACACGTTGTCCGTGAAGCCCCACGGCTGCTTGTTGTCAACCATGGTGGTCAGAATGAAGCTGTAGTCCTTGACGGCGCACAGGCTGTCATTGCGGGCCAGGGCCACCAGCTTGCCGGCTGCCAGCTCATCAGCTGCCAGCTGGTCGACCAGGGCGCCGCAGTGGTCAGCCTTCTTAAAGCTGCCGCACACTGCAGGGGGCGGGCGTCAGAGGGCCGTGGTGGTGGATGGTGAGCAGAGCAGGTATGAGCAGGAAGCGTTTCGGGGACACGGGTGCAATTGCATTAACTGCAGGCTGTCAACATACACGACGCTAAATGTGCTCAGGGTTGAAACATTGAATGCAGTCACACGTCGGCAAGCCTGACTGCAATCAGCACTGCGGTGGCTGGCGGTCGACATGTGCGCTGCTGGTCATGGCACATCGAGGGCGCCCCACTCAAGACCCGGTGCCGTACACAACGAGGACATGGCGGAGTGGCCCCCGCCCACCGGTACAAGATAATACAGACTACGGCTTGTGCGTGGCCACCAGGTAACGCCCCCACCATCGCCGATGTCATGCCCACCGCCACGTACGCCGTGTCCCCCTTCCTCACCTTGCACACCCATGTAGCTGTCGCCAGAGCCCAGGATGCAGCCCGTCCGATGGAAGGGCTTCGCCATGGGCTGAATGTCGGGGTTCTGCTTCACCGTGGTGTTTAGCGCGGCCGCCAACTTGGTGCCCATCTCGCTGCACTTGGCCTTGCTGTATCGGGGGAAGGGCGGGGGCACGGGCTCTGCGCCGTCGCCCATCCAGCTGGCCATGAGCGTATAGCACGTGCTGATGCAGGCGGTGGGCGGGCATGCGGTGGAGGGGGTGGGGACGGTCGCCGTCTTGGTGGTCGTGGAAGCAGCTGTGGTGGAGGTGGCGGGGGTGGTAAGCATTTTGGTGGTGGCGGCGGGTGTAGTAGGAGTTTTGATGGTGGTGGCGGGGGTAGAAGGGATTCTGGTGGCGGTGGCGGGGGTGGTAGGAGTCTCGGCTGGGGTCGAGCCTGCCTTCGTGTTGGCTGCCGGGGTGGTGCCGCGGAGCTGGCGCATGCCTCCTGCGAAGAAAAATACCAGCAATAACAATTAATGACAGCGCTTTTGACAGTTACATGGTTGGGTACAATGAGAAGAATGTCCTGGTATTGCAGTTGACTAGGCAGCGTTTCGGGCAATGGTCGTTGACACCGTCGGCTTACGTGCACGAGCTTCCCCCATGAGTAGCAGTCCCAGGTAGATGACAAGCAGCAGTCGAACGCTGTTAGCCCGCATCTGACTGGGCGTTCTTGGCGTCTGCGCGGAGTGGGGTCGGGGCAGTGGGGTCGGGGGGTGGTCTGTGGCCTGTTCAACTGCCGCGCTGTGACCTTGAGATGAAGCCTAAATATGGGAGGCCTGCACATTTTCTGCACATACGCACTGGACCTGTCCCAGCGGTGCGCTATGTTCATGAATACTTGCCTGACGTAGGTCGCTTTTGGGGGACGCTTCCGTCGGAGCGCGAGCCGCGTGCTAGCCAACGACTAAATAGAGAAATGCTATCCCAGTATGAATGTATCCTGTCGCGACAGAGCGCTGGTCTATGCGATTGTGAGAGCGCCGAGTGGCAGAGATACGCGAATGGCTTGACGTCCTACGCTCCGTTGTTGTCTACGCTCAGATGTTGTCAGGCTGTAGAGCATGCAGGATGAGAATGCCCGATATTGTGCGTTTAAGGCCAACCCTTGGGATCTTGGCTAAGTTGGAGTGAGCGTCTACAGTCGTAAAGAAACTTCGGTCGCTATGCTATAAGTATGAACTCCTGCTATGTCGCCTTGCCAGCTGTCATTAGTTGCAATTCCAGTACACTAGATGGAAACCGCAGCCCACCTGCAGCTGACTGAAGCAGCGAACTCCGACACGTACGACGCCCCCATGGCACACGCACAATCCTCTCAACCGCTCAAGCCCGCCTGCTGAATACCACGAAGCGGCAACGTACAGTTTACAACAGGTGATTTCTGCCGTCGGACACGGCAAGCTACTGAGCGTTTCGCCCAACCATCGTGCCCTGCATGCCGATCCCTGCACGGCCCTTGGCTGCAAAAGCACATGATGCGATTGTGATCATAAGGTAGAGTTCTAACTCCTCAAGCAACCAGCTGTAAAGCCGTGACCCGTGTGACCTTTCGCCGTGCATCAGACCGTGCCACAACGCATGCATGCTACGTCCCGATTGTGCAACATAAAGGACCACAGACTTCTGTCAATGATGCGGAAAGCAGATCAAACAACAATGCAGGCAGCATACCTCGCCGTGGTGCCACATGGCACAAAACCAACCTTCCACACAACCACCACCTGCGCACAGTTGTAGTGGGAAACACACCTCCTACTCCAGAAGGGGTACATCCCTGGCAACTCGGGTTAACCTAATGCGGCTCCTACTCAAACAGTTGCCAATCCAGCTGTGCACGCAGATGCATTGTTGCCTTAGGCGCTCGCGTCTGTCAGCGGGGACGCTGCGCTTGTGCTGCGACCCGCCTTCCTCCTGGAGGACGCCATGAACGCAAGCCGCCACGCCAGGTCCACCACCGCCGTCAAAATGACGGAGCAACCAACCACCACAGCTGAACCCGCTGCAGCATATAGCCAGTGCCCCTGGCTGTGCAGGATGTGGACATGGGCTGAACCCACTGTCGCTGGCGCCCCGAAAGCGACGTTGCTGCCGCACTCGCTGCCCTGACCGCCACCGCCGGAAGTTGCACTGCTGCTGCCGGGCCATACAGCTGCTTGCCCACCGCTGTTGGCGTCATGCCACAGCTGCAGATATTCCATGCCGGCACTGCTGAATAGGGTGCCGTACATGGATAGTAGTACGGCGGCGTCCAGAAGCCAGCATGACCGGTGTGCCCGCACGCGCACCTGCGGGAAGGTGTTGATGGTGCAGCGTGGTGTGAGCTGTGGATCAAGGGATGCGCTGGGGTCTGGCCACGTGGCCAGTCCTGGCGAGGGCAAGGCGTGGTCAGCGGCTTGTCGCTAGGGTACAGGTGGGAACCTGTGCTAGGAGAAACGTGGTACACATCACTGTTACGCCTCTAGCCTCCGGTATGCCCCGCATGCTCCCTGCACCTCATCCTAACTCACGCTGTATGACGCCGGATGCATCAGCACCACCAGCGATGCCAGGTAGGCCGTTTGGGCTAGCACCGCCGCTCCCGGCTTGCCGCCATCGCCGCCGCCCTGTGCGCCCCTGCCGCCGCCAGGCCGCACGACGGTCCATCCGGTGCCGTACAGCCACAGCGCCGCCATGCTCATGATGTGTGCTGCTTGGCACACCTTGTCACGCAGCACCCTGCGATGTGGGCCATGCACTGCGTTGCACAGGGCACGATACAAAGAAACCTTCTAAACCACCCCTCATGGCTACACGTGCAGGATGCAAGTGTAGCCCTGGTTGTAAGCCCGAACGCACGCACGTACCCGTGGCCCCATTTTTGAACTGCTCACCTGCATGAGCGGTGCGCGGACAGCGCCAGCAGCACTAGGCACGGCGCGAGCAGGCAGCCGTACGACAGCGCCGCTGCCGTACGGTCCGTGCCCTGCAGCAAAGACGGTACTAGCAGGGCGAGAGCGCAGCAGGCGCCCGCGTCCCACCACAGCGCGGCGTGGCAGCGGTAGCGGTAGAAAGCCTCCTCCTGGTGAGGTCCCCTGAAGGGTAGGTTACAGTTACAGGTAGGGAGATGGCGGGGCGCACGGCGATGGAGCGTTCCGGCAGTAAGCGAGTGGGTGAGGCAGGCGGCTTTGGGGGCCGCGCGTGGACGGGCGCATCTGAAACCCTGCGACCTAGCAACATACAAAAGTGTTGATTGGAGGTGTTGTGCCTTCCCTGTCTCCGGTGAGCAGGTCCTTTTCACACAAGACGCAATCGCGCGCTGCTCACAAGCTACGCCCACCACCTTAAATCCCGTATACATTGAGATTCGTCCGACAGCGAGCCTCTTTCCTAGCCATCCACCGGCAGCCCTGCCACCCACCTGAACCCTGCCAGGCAGCAGCGCAGCGCGTAAGCCACGTTCCGCCACCACGCCCGCTGCTGCTCCCCTCCAGCGCCGCCGCCGGCACCCCGCCCTTCACCGCCGCCCGGCACCTCCCCTGCAGCACCTGCCCTTCTTGCACCGCCCCCTGGTCCTGCGCTTGAGCCCTGCTCCTGCTGCACTAGCTGCTGCTGCTCCTCCCTGCTCCTCATGCGTGCTCCTGACCCCATGGCGGCCTCCTGCTGCTCTGCCCCCACTACGTCTACCTGTTCTACCTGCCGCCCTGAGCCCCCATCCGCCGCCCCGGCGGCCCCGCCGCCGCCAGCTGCTCCGCCGTACGGCAGCTCCAGAACCTGCCGCACGGCGTCCTCGCCCAGCAGGCTGCCCGCACGCAGCTCTACGCCTGAGGGACCGATGGCGTCCACCGGCAGCTATCAGCATGCTCATACCATCGTGACGCCCACTGTTACGGTGGCAAGGCATTGTTTGAAGTCTTCTGCAAGGATGCTACAACAGTGTCGTCCTTCGTGAGGGCCTGAGACCCAGCCGCGCAACCCTGCAACCCACGCACCTGCCGCCATGATCTCCCGCAGCAGGTACCCCTGCGTGTGGGCCATGCGCCACGCGGCCAAGAAGCCCAGCACGCCCGCGGCCAGCTGCGCCACCTCCGCCAGAGGGTCATCTCCGCCCCATCCGTCCCCACCAGCCCCATCCACCGTGCCCCCCGCTGCGCCCCTGGGGGTAGCCCCAGCCTCCTCAGCGCCTCCCTGCTTGCTCCCCAAGCCCTCCGCTCCCGCCGACACGCCGTCCTGGCTCTCGGAGCCGCTAGCCGGCTCACGATCATCGTCCCCATCCGCTGCAGCCTTGCTGTCTGCCTCCGCCGCCGCTCGCTCGCACGCGGCCAGCAGCGCCACGATGTCAGACATGAGGGGCGCCAGGTGTCGCGTGAACACAGCGGCGAGGACCCCTGGGGCGGCGGCAGCAGGGGAGACCCGCGCGTCGGCGGCGGACAGAGCTCCGACCCGTTGGTCGGTGGCGACAGCGGCAGGGGCTCCCGGATCAGCGTGACCAGCGGCAGCGACCCGTGGGTCCTTAAACTGCTGCATCTGCATCTGCAGCTGCTCATGGTGGCGCGATGGCTCCTCCTCTGCAGCAGCGTGCGCCCGCAGGTGCTGTTGCTGCTGCAGGTGTTCGCCCACCATGCAGCTGAACAGCCCCGCCAGCTCCGACGCCACGGCCGGGGGCGCGATAACGATGGGCAGGTAGGCCAGGGCCGCCAGCAAGGGGGCTGGCTGCTGCTGCGGCAGCGGCGGCGGTTGCCTGTCGCCTGCGGAAGCATCGCCGGGTGTGTGCGGGCTGCTAGCCCACGCGGTCCTGTCGGGCGTCACCAGCACCGCAGCGCTGCCCTCCACCAGTCGGGAGACGTCAATCCTGCGTGCGGAACGGCAGCAGCAGAGGAGCAGCTACACCAGTCACGGTAAGCAGCACGTCACCAGCAACGCCGGCTGTCAAGCTCGCTCTAAATGGGCTGTCACAGCAGCATGGAGTGGGGTTTGAGCTACCGGTACCGATGCGGTGGAACTGCCGGCCCAGGGTACCCCGCTGCCACAAAAAGCCATTACTGTTACCCCGACAGCATATCTATCCAGCACGAGGTGCCTAAGGTACGTACGTGTCCCATCCCCGGCCGCCCTACAGGAAAGAATCCATACTGCGCCGCCATACTCTTCACCTGACGCTCGCTCCCTTGGGGCCCACCCGCATCCGCTCCTCCGCCACCACCAGCCCGTGCTGCATCACCACCAAGCGCACCGCAGCCTCCGCTGCTGCCTTCTCCCCTCCCTGCTCCCTCGCCTCCACCCGCGACACCGTGTCCCAGCCCGAAATGCTGCCGTCGTCCGTCCTGAGGCTAGCACCCTCCGCCTCGCCCCCGCCGCCGCCGCCGTTGGCAGCACCGCCGTACTTCTCAACGTCCACGCCGCCCAGGAACACGTGCACAGTAGCTGTGGCTCCAGGAAGCTGCAGCGAAGCCGCCTGGCCGGCTGCATCACCCAACAGCTCGCCCGCGCCACGCACAGCTGACCACTCTGGTGTAGGGTGGTATGGCGAGGGGGTCGCGCAGGCCGATGAGAGTGACGACGTGGGACGCTGCTGCGGGATTCCGGGGGTGCTGCCGCTGCAGCTTGCATCCGTACCCGATGGCGGGTTCTGCTGCACCAGCACCGCCTGCTCCTCAGCACCACTCCCTCCCACCCGCCGCAGCTCCTCCTGCTGCTGCCGCAGCTTCGCTAGCTCCTCCGGCCGCACCCCCGTGCTCCTGTCCATCCACGCGCCCTCCCGCGTACCCAGCTGCCCACCGCTAGCTGACCACATGTCGTCATCGCACTCCTTCTCCTGGATGACAGCCATGTCGGGAGGTCCAGCTAGGCGGAGCTTCTCCTGCTGCTGCTGCTGCGCCACCCAGTCGGCCGGCACCGCGCCCATGGTCGGCCTTGCAGCTGGGGCCACCGCGCCAGGCCCCAGCCGCGCAGCGTCTGCACTGCTGCACACCCCGGCCGCCCGGTGTGCGTCTATGGAGCTAGCGCTGTCTCCAGGGGACAGGCAAATGCCCGACGCGCCGCCTGCACGCCTAGCCGCAGCAATTGCTACGGAGCCGGCCGATGCGCCCTGGGACAGGTCGCCCTGCTCGCCTTGCAGCCAGCCACACTCGGCCCCACCAACGGCAGACGTAGCTGCTACAGGGTCCCTGTGCGGCTGTCCGCCCAAGGCAGGGCCAAGGGGCACGGGCCGCTGCGTCGGCCCGGACGGCGCCGCCGGCAGCAGCCGGGAGCTCCAGGGCCCCGGGGAGGGAGGCACGCCGGCCCCAGGCGCCTGAGAGGCAGCAGCCTCGCACTCCGTGGCGGTTGCATAGGCCTCGTCAAACGGTGTAGGAGCTGCTGCTGCACCATCATGCTCGTCACCATTAACAGCCTTCGTAGCCGCTAACGTGCTCTCCTGCTGCTGCTCCTGCTGCAGCCCCTGGTTGCCAGGTGGGCCCATGCCCTCCACCGCACGCTGCACCTGCTCGTGCTCCTGCCCACCCTCTCGCTCGTGCTCCTGCTCCCCCGCCTCGGTCTGCGGCGCCTCCTCCTCCGCCGTCTCTGCCGTTGCCTCCCCGCTATCACTCTGCACGCTGCTTGCGCTATCACAGCGTGGCCGGAACCGCCCCGACGACGACCACTCCCCCACACCGTACCCTGACGAAGCACCCTCCGCCGACCGCCGTTGCAGCTCCCCTGCACCAACCGTCCCAGTCCTTCCACCACCGCCACCGCTGCCAGTCCCAGAACCGCTCATCCGGCGGGTGCCTCCCCACGGTACCTTGCCACCTGTGCCTGCGCTGCTGCTCTCCCTTCCCAACATGCTTCCACCCGTAGTGCCACTCGCCATCCGTCGAAAGCCGACATGGCTTCCGGCGGCCCAGGGCGCTGGCCCATCCCAGCCGGCAGACATGACTCCAGCCGGTGGCCTGCCCCCAGCATAGGACGACAACGAGGAAGGAGGCATGGGAGAGGGCGCCGGCACAATCGCGTTGCTGCTGTGTTCCTCACCGCCGCCGGGAGTAGGCCTCTGACGGCTGAGCACTTGCGGACTGCTGAGCAAGCCGCAGGAGCTGCTGGCGCGGACCAAACGGCGACCTGCGCCGCCGCCACCGCTGCCGCCGCTTGTGCGCTGCGGGCTGGTGCTGCTGCCGGTGTGCAGTGCGCTGCTGTGAACGGCCGGGGGCCGCAGGGTTGTCGCAAGGGATGCAGAGGGAGCCTCAGGGGTGGTTGCCGTTTCCATTGCATGGTAACCACCGGCTGTAGCGAGTTGCTGCACGTCTCGCGGCACTGCTGCGGTGCCCCCGCCATCCTCCGGTGCGGTCGGAGCTGTACCGCCGGCGATGCCGCGGCGGCTGCCGCGGCGCAGCGCGGGATCGCCCACCGCCTGCCCTGTGGGTCTCTCGGCGGCGCGAACGGCTGGCGCCTCAGCGGCATTGTGCGACGTTGTAAGAAAAGCCACCGACGCAGTAGACGCTGATGGCGCAGGCAGCGGCAGCGGTTGCAGTGGCGCTGCCGGCTCGGCGGCCCGTCGACTGGCCGCTGTCAGCACGCCTGGCAAGTTCACTGACAGACGAGGCTGCGTCGACTGTGACGGCGGCTGCGGCTGAACTGGCCCAAGCAACCAACAGCGCATGTCTGACGAGCCTTCGCCGCCGCCACCGCTGCCGCCGCCGCCGCCGCCGCTCGCCTCGTTCCGTTGAGCCGCTGTGCTGCTTGCGACTGGCGCTGGGGGCTCCTTCCGCTGGGCAATTGGAACGGTCGGTCCGTCTCCCTGGCCGCTGTCTGACTGCAGGAACTGGGTCATGCGACGGCCAACATCGCCCTGCATGCCCACGACTGCTGCGGATCTCCTGCCCACGCGCTGTGGCCTTCCCCCCGGAGGGGCCCCACCGGCGCGTCCCGCCACAACCCCGTTGGAGTTGGAGCGCGTGGAGTCCCCCACAGCCCGCTCCGCCTGCCGCCGCTGCTGCTGCTCCTGCTGCTGCTGCTCTGCCCAGAAGTCCCCCACGGTGCCCCCATGCACGGCGGTGAGCACCGGCGGGTCCATGCACAGCAGCACCGGCACAGCCCGCACAGCCTGTAAGCCACCGCCCGCCTCCCCCGCCAGCCCCGCAAGACCCGGGAGCGCTGGTGTCGCCGTGTTCAGTTCCGCTCCGGGTGCTTCGGTGCCGGATGACACACCACTGCTGCCTTCGCCCCTGCCCGTGCTAACACCACCGCCGAGTGCCATACGACTGGTTTCGGCGCCCGCGGGCTCGGCGGCGGCGGCAGCCGCGGCAGCAGACGCAGAGGCAGAGGCAGCTCCAGCGATGTGCTGCTGCGGACGCACATCGTCCAGTAGCACCAGCACGGGTCCCGGGTTGGGGCCGGCAGCTGCTGCTGTGTCCTCGCCAGCGGCAGCTGCTGTCGAACTGCTGCTGTTGGTGAGCTGGATGGCGCCCGGCGGCGGGTCCTGGCCTGCGGCCTGGCGGTAGATGCGCTCGCCCAGCGCCGCCAGGTCCTGGTGGAGCTGCTCGGGTGGAAGGGGGCCGCCGGCGAACTGCGCGTGCGGGCCATGGCACGCGACACACAGTAATGAGCTGGCACAGCTAGGCAAGAGTGTATTAGAGGGGACTGGATGGGAGCCCGCCAGCTACCGGTTGGTTGTGTATGCGGGGGCTGGTTCACCACATGGAAGGCAGAGGGGGCCGACCCGTGGGAGCCCAAGCCAGCAACAGCACGCGATACCGACTGATCAAACAGATAAAATAATCTACGAACTGGATTATAGTTGAAACACGTCAACGTGGCATGCGAGCACCCCAGCCCCGGCCCGTCCCACCTGCAGCCGCAGCAGCACCTCGACGCACCCCTGCAGGCACTCCACCTGCGCCGTGTAGCCCAGCCACCTGCCCCTGCGCCCGCCCACACCCTCTGCAGGCGCAGAGGACTGCCCGCCGCCGCCGCCGCCGCCGCCGCTCCTGCTGCTACTGTAGGTGCTGCCTTCGAAGCGGCTGGCAGCGGTGCTGCTGCTGGCACCTGCGGGGTCGAGCACAGCAGCGCCGCCGCCGCCAGGCGTGCCAGCCTGGACCAGATCGTGTACGACACGGTGTACGGATGTACGGATGGCGGACGCTGCCTGCTCGAAGGGCACCTCTGGGGGAGTGTGCAGCTGCGAGCAAGTTGCAGGGCATGTGGGACAGGGTCAGCACCTCCGCCGTACTCTTCATTGCGACCGTGATGGCGAGTAACCCAAGGCCGGGCGCCAAACAGTCCACTCTCGCCCCTATCTACATACCGACGCGGACGGGGACTGCCACGTGCACTGCACCACAGCAGCAGTTACCGGCAATCCAACTACATTGATGCAATGCCACTTGGGAAAGGCTGACCCACCTTGTACGACACGGTGATGTGCTGCAAGGGGGAGTGGTAGCAGCTGGTGTTAGGAGCGCCGTACAGGCTGCCCCGGCTGCGCACATCCCATCCCGGCGTACTGCTGCTGGCCGGCCGCGCGAGCGCAGCCGGCCCCGCCCCTACCCCGCTCAACCCCGGCCCAGCAGGACCGCCCACCAATGCACCAGGCGCCTGCAGTCGCCCCTCCGCTTCCTCCTGCTGCTGTCGCCGCCGCTGCTGTTGCCGCTGCCGTTCAGGCTCTGCACCCGGCGCCAACACTCCACCACCAACCTCTCCAGGGCCGGCGCTGCGGCCAAGCTCGGTCAGGGCCTCCACCACCGCCTCCTCCTGAGCAACTTCCCCAACCGCACCTCCGTCTGCCCCCTTCACCTCTCCATCGGCCTGCACCACTGCAGGCGACACCCCAGGGGAGTCCCCTGAGCTGGACACCCGCCGCGGAGTGGACGGACCACCACCGTCGTCTCTCTTCCCGTCCTCTCTTCCGCCAGGCGTCCCCACTGCCGCCGCTGCTGCGGCCGCGCCTGCTGCGGCGGCCGCTGTAACCTGCGAACGCCCTGACACAGGCACCAGCTGCAGCTGCTGCTTGTGCTGCCCCTCCCGGCTGGGTGCGGTGCTGCCCGCTGCAGGTCTTGCTCCGAAACCTGGTCGCACAGCGGCGGCGCCGCCGCCTCGTGCGGCGGCACCGCCACCAGTTGAGCTGAGCGTACTGGAAGGGCCCGCCGCCACTACCGCCGACGCCGCCGCACTGGCCCCGATGGCGTTGCTCCCAGCTGACGGCAGGGGGGCCAGCCACCGGGAGAGGTCTAGAAGCAGCCCCGGGGCGCCAGGGCGTCGTGGGGCCGTTATGGCAGCAGTGGTAGGTGCGGAAGCGGGAGGGGCGCCAGTCGCAGGCTGCGGAGGCGGAGGCGGAGTGTCGGTAGCGTCTGTAGCGGGGTGGAACTGCTGGATCTCCCGGCCTGAGGGCTCGTCCGGTGCTGCGCTGTGCTGCAGGGCTAGCTGCGAGCGCAGTCTGCGGCCGTACCGCCATGCCTGGACGCGGGCAGAGGTGGCGATCGGTGAGGAGCCCAAGCGCGCTCACGGCAAGGGTGAGGCACATGTCCCAAAGCGGTCTTTTTGATTTGACAATGGATGAACACTTCTCTTAATGCACAGTCGCTGTCCCGGCATTACCGCGCCGGTATGTGGACTCTGATGTGGACTCAAACCAGCAATAATCTACAAGCCTATCTCTTGGCAGCTTGGAATGAATTCCACAAGTGCTACAATACAGCAAATAATGCCATTTGCATGACTCGGTGGTCGCGGAGAACGCGGCTGTATCGATATGTTTGTCCTTTTCGCATCTGTCGCAACACGAATTTCGAGGCCAAGGCCACGGCAGGCCAAGCTTCCGAACTAGGCACTATACCGCTTAACATTTACGGCAGCCCCACCTGCATCCGGGATGCCACCAGGCGGGAGGACGCTGCACGCACCACGCCGCACAGTACAACGTGCAGCACCAAGGCCACCACGCCTCCCGCCAGCGCCACCGCCTGCCCCTGGTCCAGGCCCGGCATCAGCCGCCTGGCCGTGTGGCGCGGCAGGGCAGCGCCGTACAGCCACCTGCCCGCAAGCGCATCCATCGCTGCAGCTGCCGCCTCGCACGTTACCGAGGCCCCTCCGGCTGCAGAGCCGAGCCTGGCCGGCTGCGGCAGCCACGGGAATGCGAAGGCCGAGGAAAAAGCGGCGGTACCGCTGGAGGTGGCGGCGCTGGCGGGGGGAGAGAGCAGGGGGAGGTGGGGCAGGATGGCGGAGGCTGCCGTGACGCCGATGCGGAGGGCGAGGAGGGTGCAGGCGGCGTCCAGGAGCAGCAGGGCGGCCCAGGTGGCGGCGGTGGCGGGCGCAGTGAGCTTGAGGCCTTGGGCGGGCTGTGACGGTCGCTGCTGCAGGATTAGGAGACAGGTGGGTTCACGTCGTGCCAGAGGTTGCATTCCAGCGGTCGCAGTCTAAGCAGCGTCTGTTGCCAAGTGCATCAGTTTGCCAGTTGGAGCATGTACACTCGTGGATACCGGGTGACCTGTGTACCAGGACTTCACAGCTGTGGCTTCTGCATGCATACCGGTAAGGCATAGCGGGTAGCACCTTGTAGCGGTAACGCCGCTGCACACACCGGCCCCGCTTGCCGTTGCCGGGATATGCAATGACCACTAACGACACACGCACATACGCACACGGGGCAATAATGTGCTTTGTGCACTGCGAAATCACAGCCGTTCTGCCCTACGAAACCCCACCTCGTTCCTACCCTGCGCCCTGCTTCCAGCCTGGAGCTAGCACGCCCTTGGACCCAGCAGGCTAGGCAACACGGAGCAAGCAACCACCGTGCAGCCGGCAAAACCGCTGCGTTGCCAGGTGACCGTTCACCGTTGGCCCACCTTGTTGCGTGTGCGGAGGGAGGGTGGACAGGCTGTGGGCCACAGCTCCAGGGCGCGGCCCAGCAGCACCGCGCCCGCCTGCAGCGCCAGGCCGTGCCACTGCAGCATGGCGAAGAGCAGCAGGCCGCAGCGGCTGAAACGGCGCAGCAGCGTGCACGTCACCGCCAGCACGGCCAGCAGGCCGTGCACCGTGCTAACCGCCCGCAGCGTGCCGAAAAGGAGCGTGAGGAAGCGGAGTTGCGTGCTTGACGAAGCGGGCTTCCGCGGCGAGTTCGGCTGAAGGATGTTTGGGTCCATGGCCTCGGCTGCCGAGGTTGCGGCGTTGCCGAAGTCAAAGGCCTCGTCAGTCATGGCGAAAACTTGCTGTGCTGAGTCATCGCCGACTGAGCAGCTGCCGCCGGGCCGGTTGCAGGCGCGACCGCTCGCGCACGTCTGGAGCAGCAGCTTTTGCGATGCGCCGAGCAGGTATAGGGGCCACGCGGTGGCAGTGGCGAGCGAAAGAAGCAGGCGCGCGGCTGCGAAGGTGCTCGAGGTGAGGTCCGCCGGCGGCGTTCCGAGACCGGCCTGATAAGCCGGAAGCGGGTGCCATAGTCCTGTTGTGTCGCTATCAGTGCTTACATTTTCTGTGTAAGCGGTAGTGACGACGCTTTTGCTGCTACAGAGCAGCGAGAAGGAGAGCGGAAGGGTTGCGAGAGCCAGCTGGGGCGCGAGCCGCAGGAGTTTGGGAGGGCACGGCTGCCGTTGACGATGGTCCCGCACTGGTCGTTCCTGCTGCGCACTCTCCAAGCCGGGGTCTCCAGCCGAAGACATTAGGTTTGTTGCGGCAGGCGGCTCTCGTCTCATGGCTGCATTCGGCAATCCGCTTTGCCTTTGTGCCCCTGCGACTGCACAATGGGCCTGTTAGGACTGCCTTCGGTCCAGGAGAGCTGCAGCGGCTGCTCCCTTTGGAGCTAGGGCTATTGTTGCTGAAGTGGCGAGGCACTAGGCCTGGCAACTGTGGAAAGACGTCTGGAACAGCAGGGCTCATAGGTTGCGCGGAAACGTCACAAGTGTACGCGTATTGGCCAAAGGTCCGCTAATGCATACCTTGGCTGTCAAGCGCTGGCCTTTCTCGCCAAGGTTGCTGCGTCAGCATCTCTGCGCTGGAACGAAGTCTACTTCTTAGTGTTTGGCAACGTAAATGACACTCAGTGTGGATATTGCAAGCCACATCCTTCGTGTTGGCCTCCTGTCGAGGTCGTCCCGTGGGTCGGTTGGGGGAACGGTTGGCCCTGCTGATGCGGACTTGTGGCGTTTGGTGCTCGATCCTAGCATGATAGGTACATGTATGGAACATCTCTAAGTGTTGCCCGATCGTCCAAGCCGAGCGGGTTGTAGTAGCGTGTGCCTCCAGGTGTCCCTTGCGAAGCAAGGGGCACACAGCAAACTAGGTTTCTTTTGCCTCCTGGGATTTCTCTCGATCTTGTTTTGCACACGGTTAACCGCAATTTGTTTTAGGCTTCGCAACAGATGCTTGCTGGGCATGTTGCCGATGTGAAACACCTCAGCAGGCCTTGGACCAGGTTTGGTGGGAGCGGCGGCCCAGTCCTGCCCACCAGTCCAATGTCAAAGAATGTAGCGCAGTCACGTGTGTCCGCAAGACCGGCAGAGCAGTGTGCCGACAATGTGCGTGACTGCGTGTCCAGCCTAAGATCGTACAGTGTACAGGGTCACATGCTTCAGGTACCGAACCTGGATGACGAGTAGAGTGCACTTACTACTTCACTCATTCACATAATCCCTGCTTGAGTCAGTTTGCTCACATGTATGCTTGGTGACGCGACTTGTCACCTGACGGGCCATCCCCGACCGGCCGTTCGAAGTGCATTTCCCGTGGACTAACAACATTACTCTCGCAAATCAGGAAATAGGTTGCCAAACATATAGCTGTTGTGTTCCAAGCCGTTTTCCCCAGTTCATCGAGGCCCGTTGCCCAACCCCAAGCAGCCAAGGGCTGACAATACAAAGGTTAACAGCAATATAGCTGTTCATTTCTCACAGACTGGTGGTCGCCGCTCTAGGGCATCCGCGGCTTTAGCCCGTTGTCGCAGGCTGGTAGTTTTAGGGGCTGCCATGGCCCCTTGGCCGCTATTACGAATTGGAATGTACCAGAGAGGGCATTAATCTAAAGCCGCAGCAAGCAGGCTTGCGCAGGCGACCCAGCGATGCCCTTCTGGGGCTGCTTCAGCTCGCAGCATATTTCCCCTGACCGGCCATCTCGGCCAGGTCAGGGTAAGGCTGTCGGCGAGGCAACTATCGATGAAGAAAATCACGCGGACAGCTCGCCCTTTGTCACCGCAGTGCAGCTGCGGTCTGGCATGGGCCATGAGGACGCTGCAACACACGCTGGGACGCTGAAACCCCCAGTGCGATGGGGCAGCCTTGAGCGGGATGACGCTCAAATGCGCACCCCGCTCGGCTTCAGGCCCGTCACGGAGATACTGTCAGGCGTCCGGGCGGGCTCTACGTCGGTCCGTTTTGCAGCCATCCCGCCGAAGCAGAGGCCCAGCGACGGCGCCCTCGATGTCCCCCGCTCGCGGGTCAGGCTCGAGGACAGTCCACAGGACGCTGGGGATCAGGCCTCCGTTGCCGCGTCGGATGCCCTCAGCCGGGCGGGGAGCGGTGCCAGCGGGGTCACCGCTAAGACATCCGAGTCCGAGGTAGGCCCGGGGTTTGGCCCTGACAAGGGTCTAGTACGAGCCGAAGCCGGCCGCGCAGCGAGTCAGCAGTGCATTGGGCATTGCACTGCTGACTGCACGGCATCACAGGTCTTCCATGGGTAAGTAGAAGGCACTGTGCCCCTCGACATGCCCAGCTGCCCCATGTAACGAGCCCCCTTGCAACTCGCCGCCCGCCGTGGATCTACAGCACCCCCGGTGTCGGGCACCTCACGCCCTGCCTCTCCTCCCCAATGCCATGCCACGGCCCTGCGCTGACCCGCATCCTCGCTTCATCCCCTGCCCTAACCAAGAACCCTTTTGCAACACCTCTTCCCCTTGACCCAACGGCCGACCCCGCCACCGCCCTGCCCCTAACGCTCCACCTCGCTCCCTCCCCCTCCCCGCCCCGCACAGTCCCGCGCGATGACGCAGCTGGTCGCCAAGCTCATAGCCCGCGACATCAACTACCGCGCCCAGCTTGAGGCCATCATGGGCGACTTCGGGCCGGTGTTCCCCAAGAAGTGCCTGGAGAACTTCCTGGAGGACCACAGCATCGTGCTGCCCTCCAACCGCAACCAGGTGCTAGCCACGCTGTACCAGGCGGCAGAGGACTGCGACAAGGTGAGGAATGTTGGAGCAGCGGGGGGGGGTGGGGTGGGGGAGGGACTGGACAGGTGTGTTGCGGGCGGGTTGGGGTTGGGGATG
>VFQN01003570.1_pt1 | contig 21946 bp, 26 predicted proteins | sample 3512371 | NCBI WGS metagenome assembly VFQN01 (sample SAMN10412370, study PRJNA504923) | tailings metagenome | isolation source: Replicate 2 from Balatoc abandoned mine | place: Philippines: Itogon, Benguet | collected 2017-08-28
CCCCAACCCCACCCGGCAACCGCCTCCCCTTCAACCGCCCCTGCCCCGCACTCCAACCCACATGTCGCCCGCCCCCGCCCCCGCCCCCTGCCCCTGCCCAGCCCCCCCGCCCCACCGCCCCGCCTCCCCTGCACCTGGCCCCTCGCCCTACCTGTCTTGCTCGTTCCCCCAGCCGGCCCCCCGCCACCAGCTGCCCCACCGCCCCTGCTCACCTGCACCTGCCCCTTGTCGTCCCGCAGGCTGAGGAAGGCCAGCTTGCCCATGACACGCTTGGCCACCACGCGCCCAGCCACACGCACCACCGCCCCGTCCTCCGCCTCGGCGCCGGGCGCGAGGGACGCATAGTTGGCCTGGCGGGTGGTTGGCAGTTGGCGGTTGGTGGGCACGGCCACGAGGGTTGGGTGAACAAGGAGGCAAGTGCATGGTCTGCACCCGGTCTGGCGCCTGTGAGACTGCTGGTAAGGCGCGTGGGGGCTATGGGGCTGCTGCTATGTTTGCAGCAAGTGACGCATGCAACGGCGGACTTGCTGGTCCATGTGTGGTACCGCACCTGCAGCTGGGACGTGAAGTGTGTGCGGTCGAAGCGGTAGGCGTACGGGTCCTGACCGTTCGCGCGCAGGTCCTTGGCCTGCGGCAAACATGCAGTAGGCAGGTCAGCGTTGCTGGAGTCTTCCACGTTGGTGTTGGGAATGGCTGAGGGCTTGCGGGCACGTGCTGGAGAAGCCGAAAGGGGTTGGGCGCGAGCACGGGCACGGGTGCTGGGAGGGCATGGCGTGACCCCTCACCTTCTGCAGGCGGACCTCGCGGATTTCCTCAACCGTCGACGCGCTCCTGCCAGTGGACCTCAATTGTGAGCATGAACATGCATTTACAGCACTACAGATGCACGTGTTCGTCATGGCTCTGAACTTACTCGGCTCCACGCTTGCCACCCTGCTTGCCGCCGCCAGCTTTCGGGGCCTTTGGCTCAGCCGGTCTACAACACCGAAAAGGAAATTTTTGCTTTAATTGTCGGTTTGTTGTTAGCAAGCATGTTGTTATGCTCCGCCATGTAATTGACGCACTTCGTCGCGGACGCCACGACAGCGCGTCTCCGCAACGAGCATTGCCGCGAAAGCCAAGAGTCAATGTTCTGGTAGCCTTTGAGTACTGATTGTCGCATGTTGTGCAAGTAAGGCCTTTTGGCAAACGAAAGACAGAGGCTTGCACAGCAGCGTCTATTGCACCCCGCAGCAAGTAGCCCTATCTTTCACTTCCACGTCACATCACGTATACTGTAAAACTCCATTATGTCAGCAGGCGAAACGTTGAACAGTCGTGGTCCCGGAGCGGGATGTTGCAGTTCCGTCAAACTCCCTTGCTCCTCGTGACGCGTGAGCCCCGGTGGAGCGCCATGTGTGCCGCTGGTGCAGTACCTGAAGTACTTGTGCAGGCGCACGCCCACGCCACCATAGAGGATTAAAGGAGTAGCCTAGCCCTTCCCTGCCCTTCCCTTTCCGCAGCCCTTCGCCTCGTCTGGCTGGCCCATGCCTCCTAGCTGGCTGGCACCGGTCTCAATGTGTCCATTTGAGTGCTTGAATTCTGGAATATCTGGGAATCAGGGGGGTTTCCAAGGAAAGCTCATGAGCAGGGACACGCAGGGAATACCACCACGCGCCTTTTTGCGCCCCCACGGTTTGAGGCTGGGGCAGTTCCCCAAAAGCACCATGGAGTGTTATGCTTTTCACCTGCGCACCATATAGGCTTGCTACGCCAATTTGCGTGAGTTCACGCTGTGGGGGAGAAGACAGAAGGTCAAACACGTGGGGTCTGGTCCTTGGGGAGGTGGCAGCTCTCTAGGCAAGCCTCTCCGTGTCATTCACGGAGTACGCCGGTAACCGTGCCCACAAACGCCTGCACAAGCGTCTCTTCCTTGGCGTCCTAGACGTAGACATGCTATCTTCGGGTCCCTGAGGACGTCAGGGCGCGAATGCCAGGACTTTGACGCGGAATGTTCCCACAGTCACATTCTCGCGCCTCGGCGCAGACAGCTCTCCGCAAGTCATCTCGTGCCAATGTAGCTATTACTGCTAGGCAAGGAGGCGGTCCAGTTCGGCCGGTGGATCGCGGCCGGGGGCAGGGTCGCGGGGCCCCGGGAGGCCGAAGTTCCTCAGGAGGTCGCGGCCCACCGCCGGGTCCGAAAAAGTCTTTATCCGATGCCGCTGATTGGTGGAAGCGGCAGGTGTTCAAGCAACTGCCAATCAGCTTCGAGCCAAAGCAGGTAGGGCTAGGGCTAGGGCTCGGTCTGGTAACGCTAGCACGATGAGGCACACGCCGGACTGGCACGGCTTTGATATGGCCACAGCCCCCAAGGCGGCTCTTACGAGCACTGGCTCTGCGCTATAGTATCAATACGGTATCATTAGCACGCTCAGGACACTTTGGCGTGTGTGTGCCACGCCGAAGAAACGCTTTTTCCAGGGTGCCTGCCCCACGGCCCCTCTGCTCCACGCGTCACTCCACTCCCAGTGCATGCCATCCCTCACACCTGCCTTGTCTTGCCTCCTCTTTGCCTCCCCACCATTGGTTGCATAACGCACCATGCAACACGTAGTACGGTGAACATGGCCGGTACCACCACACTTGGCCCTCACAACCTTTCTCCATCCGCCCGCTCCGTCCCAACTGCCCCCACTCCTACCCCTCTGGCCCCCGCAGCTGCCCAACGGCCGAGCCGCCCGCCCCAACCACAGCGCCGCGGGCACCCGCATTGAGGTGCTGACCAACCACCTGCCCCTGGCGGTCAACGTGGGGACGGTCACGCAGTACGAGGTGCAGGTGCGGAGGCGTGGCAGGGAGGAGGGTGGTCAGGAGGTGTAGGGGAGCAGGAGGGAAAGGGGTAAGGATGTAAGGAAGGAGGGGCAGAGGAGGAGGGAAGGAAAGGAGGGAGGGTTGGAAGTGAGGTGCGCGGCAAGTAGTTGTGTCTTCTTGGTGCGGAGCGAAGCAGCGCGTGAAGGTGGGACGCAGCTTCCCACTTTGCCGTTCTCCACGTACACGTGTTAACAATCGTTAGACTGCTACTAGCCGCCAAGCCAATGGAGGGCCGCGAGTCCATGCCCATAGCTGTCATCTTGGCTGTGGCGCCAGCATGCATCTGGTAGCGGCCGCAGGCTGTCAAGCTCCAAACGAACACCTCGCACGTGAACGAGCACCTGGCACCTGGCACGTGTCCCCCTCCACCACAGGTCGCCAGGGCGCCTGCTGCTGCACCGCCCGGCGGCTCCGCCAGCGAGGATGACGGTAAGGGTGGCAAGGACACCAACAAGGCCAAGCGGAAGGGCCCCAAGGGCCGTGGCGGTGGCGGCGCACGTGTGGTAGGCGGCGAGGCGCATGCCGTACTGTCGTACGTTCTGGACGGCCCGGAAAGCAGTACTCGTAACGCCTGGGTCTTTGACGGCAGCGGCATTCTGTACACCGTGGCTTCGGAGCTGGGGGAGAAGGCGGCGGCAGCTGCGGCGGCGACAGCGGCGGCGGCGGCGGCGGCGGGGGCAGGAGGTCAGGGCTCCGACGCGGCGGCAGGGCAGCAGGGTGGGGCCGCTGCCGGCGGCGGTGGCGGCGGCGACGGCGGCGGTGGCGGCGGCGACGGCGGCTTCCTCGTGCAGCTCCCCGACGGCACATCGGAGCTGGCGGCCGGCGCATACCGGGTGAGCCACGTGCGGTACGGCCGCCTGGAGGTCCGGACAGGCCGTAAACGACGCGCGTGTGTCCTTGTGTGAGCCGTCGCACGTAGCTCACTTGCAACACTGGCTCCAGGATGATGTCGCTTGCAGCTCGTGCGGCAGGCTGACATTTGACATACGAAGGTAAGCAGAAGAAGTACTGTTGGACAGATTGTTACGCTCAGTGCGCTAGCGGTGTGCCCGCTGCCAGCGTTTCTGCGACCACCGCCTGAGCAGAGTTCATGGCACGTGGCACGCTGCATGACCCCCAGGTGCAGCTCAAGCGTGTGGCCCTGCTGGATGTCGAGCAGTACCTCAAGGATGCCCAACAGCAGCAACAGCAGCAGCAGCCGTCGGCAACGGAGGCGGGGACAGAGGGCGCAACACCGAGCAGCAGCAGCAGCAGCAGCAGCAGCGCCGCCGCTGCAGTTGCCGTACTGGACCTGGTCAGCCGCGCTTCGGCCGCCTGGGCGCCCGACTCCGTACGCAGCAGCGCGGGCTCGTACGTGTCGTACAAGCAGGAGGACCCCAACAACAGGGTCTCGGGCTTCCTGCCGCTGAAGGTACGACAGCCGTACAACCGCTGCCCACGTCAGCCCGCTCCTGACTGGTGCCGTACCAGTCGTACTGTCCTGCCGCTTCCTCGCCGTGGAAATGCGAAATGCACCTTACACTGCTCCCTTGTGTGCCGCACCGCGAGTGCTGCTGGCAATAACGCACAGTGAGAGGCTTCGCCCCGCTGCTGCACCCCGTTATTACACCCCGCTGCTACATCCCCCGTTGCTGCACCCCACTGCTACACCCTGCTCGCGCTACACCTCTGCAGCTTCTGCGCGGCTTCCGCTCCGCCGTCAGCCTGGTAGAGCGGGGACCTACGCTGACGGTGGACGCGGCGTCGGCGGTGGTGGCGGGGGACGGCCCGCTGCTCAAGCAGCTGCAGGTAGCTGCCCGGCTGCCGTACGCATGACGTAAAACATAAACACGCCTAAATACAATCGTTAGCGATGAGCGTTGATTAGCTCCATGCAACCTCCGCTATCCTTGAAACGTGCATGTGGGTCAGTCTAGGCGAGCAGCCTGCAGGTGCTGATTATTTTTGCATATGTATGTGTTGCGGGCAGAACGCCTTGACGACCGTCGCCACCACATGACCAGCCCTGTCAGCCGCATGCCCTTTTCCGGTACTACACGACAACACCGAACGAGGAGACTTCATGTGGTTGTGATGCATGTGCAGGACGCCCTGGGGGCCCGCACGGCCGGGGACCTGGCCGCGGCTCTGGGCGACAGGCGCAACGCCAGGAGGCTGGAGGAGGCGCTCGTGGGGCTGGAGGTGCGGCGGGCGGCACGTGCCGTGCGTGACACGCGTGCCACGTGCCGTGTCACATACCTGGTGTGCTTTGCCTGTCACTGCCGCCGTTGACTTGTAAAACAGGCAGCATGCACGCCCTCAAAAGGGATGCTCGCCCTTGATGCACACGGTGTGCACGCCCACCCGATGCGGTCTGGTAGCTAGCCAGCTAGGTTGCTGGGCACGAGCACGAGACGACGCACGTTTGCGCCTCAGGGTGCACACCCACTGTGGCTGGCTCTGTCCGTTGATTGGTTCCGAACATTAAATTCACCGACACTGTTGATCGCCCACGGTGCAACCGTTGCCGCCTGGACGCCCAGGTTAAATCGTCCCACTCCAAGTTTACATACAAGCTGTCCGGCAAGTTCTCGGCCAAGTCAGCCCGCGACCTGACCTTTTCGCAAGACGGCCGTACAACGACGGTTGAGAAGTACTTCAAGGAGCGGTACGGCGTGGAGCTCAAGAGCCCGGCGCTGCCGTGCGCACTGGACAGGAAGGGCTCGGCGCTGCCCGTGGAGCTGCTCACGTGAGTAAAGAGCCTCCTCCTTCCTTCTCCAGATTAGGCCGAGTGTTTGTCGCAACCGCACGTGGTAGCCCGAATGCTCACGGCCAACAGCGCTGCCGCTCAGCGGTCGCTCCCCTAGCTACTCCCGGCCGACTGGGCGCCAGTGCAGTTCCGTAGCGTTGCAACCGCCACCACGCACATGGAAGGCCCCAGGGCCCCTTGTGCTACCGCCCTGTTCTCCGCCCCCAGCCCCTGATGCCCCCATCCTCTCCTCCCCATCTCCCCGCCCGCCACCCCGTTCTCCATACCGTACACGGTACGACACACTCTCCCGTGCCCACCACGCCCCCACAGCGTCGTACGCAGCCAGAAGCGCATGTCGCGGCTGGACTCGCGGCAGAAGGCGGACTACATCCGCAGCGCAGCCCTGCCGCCGCAGGAGCGGCTGGAGGCGGCGCGGCGGGCGCTGCGCGACACGCTGCAGGGCGTCAAGGGGGAGGTGGCCAGGGCCTTCGGGCTGCAACCGGCACAGGCCGACTTCCTCAAGGTAGGGGTGGAATTTTTTACGAAATACGAGAAAGGGCACCTTTCCTTGGTAGCCCGCAACGCTTAGAGTAGCCGAGTCCGTTGGGGGCGGCTGCGCGCGCTTTGCTGGCTGCAGCCTGCGCAGGCTGACAGCTAGGGGTTGGGCGGTCCGTACCGCACGGGAAAGGGCACCGTGCCATTAGCCGCAAGACACGGGGGCTGTATCGGTACCGTGCTATGGTTCCAGAGTCGCGGCGGCCTGACTACGACTAATGACTAATCACTAATGACTATGACGAATGACTAACAAGTAACGACCCTTCTACGACTGATTGTACAGCGCCTACATCTTTTGGATACAGGTGTTGGTCTCCTCTCCGTCTGTGCATTTTTGCGGGTCCACGGTGGGCATGACAGTATGCCTTGCTCCCTCGACACGTGTGCAGGTTCCCGCGCAGCTGCTGCCCGGTCCGCTGCTGGAGGTGGCGCGGCAGGCGGCGGTGGACCCCGGGAACGATGGGGAGTGGGGCCCCGCGGGGGGCGTGGCGGTGGCGGGGCCGTGGCGCAGCGGCGCCGTGCTGTGCTACCTGGACAGGGCGGAGGGAGCGGGTGAGCGGGGGGCAGGTGCCCGTATGTGTGCGCTGGTTGCAAGTGCAAGTGGGGGACACGGAGGAGGTATTCCGGGGCGCCGTCACCCTCCCATGCTCTTGCTGTCCTCAAAACCCCCAAAACCCTCACGCATGGAAGCAGCTGACGGTGCCCCCTTTCTTGCACCATGTGCGCACAACGCACACCGCACCCACACCCACGCCCCTGCTTAGGGGAGGCTCTCGTCTGCCCCCACTCCATCACACCCCTGCCCCGTTCACCGCCTCCCGCCCTGCAGGCCTGCCCGGCCTTATCTCCGGCCTGGACAGCGCCCTGTCTCGCGCCAACGCCAACCGCTCCCCCGCCGGCATGCCCGTGCTGTGGGCCCCTGCCCCCGCTGGCGGCGGCGTGGGCAACCCGGCCAAGGCCAGCCAGGAGGCGGAGCGGTGGCTGACCAAGGCGGCGGATGAGGCCAAGGCCAAGTACGGCGCCAAGCCTGACGTGGTGCTGGTGGTGCTGCCGTCCAGGCCGGCGCCAGGTGGGATGCAGGGACCGGATGCTGAAGAGCGGCAAAGTAGTGGGAAAGCAGGACCTTGAGCATGTCGTCATGGTACAGGGTTGATACATGGTACGCTGGGGTAGCCCAGCAAGGCTCGCTGGGAGGGCTTGCATGTGCAACGTATGGCACTGCATGGCCGCGTTCGTGACACTGTCGTGCTTACCCCGCTGCATGCAGGCCTGTATGAGGCGATCAAGGACGCAGGGGACAGAGTGCTGGGCATCGCCACGCAGTGCGTCGATCCCAAGAAGGCCTCGCTGGTGGGTAGCGACGCGGTTGCGGGGAGACAGTAGAAGATTAACAAGCAGGTACTAGTAGAGGGCGAAGCAAGTGGCAAGAAGGCCTCGCTGGTGGGTGGATGGAGCAGGAGGGTGCAGGAAAGGAAAGTGCAGGAACGCGTCAGGGATAACAGTCATGTGGCTGGTACCCTCAAGGCGTTGGGACAAGGCCTTTCTGCCTTTTGCCTTGCCGGTATCTGCAAGAAATGCGAGTACGCCCCAGCCTCCCCACACTGCACACTGCGCGGCTGGATGCTGCTACCGCCAAGGCACCACACGAGCCCGCGTGGAGCCCCCACCACGGCATTACACTAAGGCATGCATATACTGCACAAGACCACAATCAAAACTCAATGAGTGACGCTCGCTCGCTGCTTTGCCGCTGCTTTGCTGCCATGCAGGTGGGCCCCAAGGCGGCCAGTGGGCCCGCCCCCTCCTACTGCCAGCAGCTGGCCCTGTCGGTCAACGCCAAGCTGGGCGGAGCAACCACACGGCCGGCCGGGGACCCTACGGTAAGGCTCCCATCTGCACGAGCCACAGGAAAAGATAGGCCCTAGCCTGCACTTGCTTCATTTCCTACCCTGTCTTTGTCAGCTTTCCTTATCGCACGCGACCACACGGCCGGCAGGGGACCCCATGCTGGGGCCGCACCGGCCCCTTAGTCGGGGACCTTACGGTGAGGCCGCACAAGCCCAGGAGAGGCGGCACGCAGCGGCCCCTTAGCCAGTCATCTGTCACACACCCGCTGTCCTGCCTTTGCCACCTGCCCCTGCTTGCCGGGCGGCACCACGGAACAGTAGCAAAGCACTCGGATCAAGGGCACGGTGCGGGCGTTAATGCCATGCGCCTACGGCCACCCAGACCCACATGCTACCGGTGCATTGCATGCCTGTGTGCCCATGTGGCGTACAACGACAACCGCCATCAAACTACCAACCACCCCTCCAACCGCCGCAGGACTGGGCCCCCTTGCTCAAGGGCCGGCGGCTGATGGTGCTGGGCGCGGACCTGTCCCGGGGGGCGGCGGCGGCCATGGCGGGCCTGGGCCAGCAGGCAGGGCTGGCGGCGGTGGAGCAGGAGGAGGAGGCGGCGGCGGCGGCGGGCGTGGAGTTCGCGGCGGTGGTGGGCTCCGTGGACAGGTGCGCGTGGGACTGGCGTGAGCTCAGGTGTGAGCTCCTGGTTGTGCTCCCCAATCCTTCCTTCCTGCTAAAGTGGCCAACTTGATTCTCGCGCCTGACCACCACCTGCTATTTGCCACCAGAACTGGCTTACCGCAGCAGGTTCTCACTAACCACTCCCAACCGCCCGCACCGCCCGCCCCACAGCCACGCCGTACGCTACAGCGTACGGCTGATCGCTCAGGTGGCGGGCAACCGGGACATCGTGCTGGGCATGCGCGAGAGCGTGGCGGGCCTGCTGCGCGAGTACGGCGCAAACCAGCAGAAGCTGCAGCAGCAGCGCATGGGCCGCATGGCGGCCCTGGCGCCTGCCAAGGGTACGGCGGCGGTTGGCGGCGACGGCACGACACTGCCGGCGTCGCTGCTGCCCGAGGTACTGCTGATGTACCGCGACGGGCTGAGCGACTCGCAGTTCGACACTGCACTGGCGGTGGAGTACGACGCCATCAAGCAGGTACGGGCGTACGGTACTTTAGCGCCTGCAGTACGGCAGGATGTGGTCAGCACCAACACTATTGCATGCTTTCCGTACCGCTTTACTTCAAAACGAGCCAACCCGCGTCCGGGGCGTCCTGCAGGCCTGCGCGGACGTTGGCGGGCCGTCGTACAAGCCGCCCGTCACGTTCGTGGTGGTCCAGAAGAGCCACAACACGCGCTTCTTCCCCGCCAGCGACAAGCACAAGCACAAGTGCGTGAGCGCCCTCCATGCGGCATCTGGATGTGCCGCACACGGTATTTCGAGCTCCTGCATGATAGCGCTGCCCCATGCACGGAGCGCACCACATGCTGCGCAGTGTTCACGCACAGCGCATTTGTGAGCTTGGTGCTTACCAACCCTGCTGTGCCACACGCACCGCAGCCCAGGCGCACCTACAGAGTCGTGTTCTGTGTTTTCCTGTGCGTTGCACACTGTGCACAAAGCGCCACGGAACGTTGCCCACCAGTTCCCTTAACGCCGCGAAGCGTGCTGCTCTCCTCCACCTAGAAGCTAGACCCTCTCACCCGCGACATGCCCATATGGCTGCCGTGCATCCGTGCTGGGACCTAGGTCAGACCCCTCCCAGGACCACAAAAATGCAGTTATGCGCATGCTCGTGCGTCAGTCCTTGCGCCCCATCTTGGCCCGCCCCTCGCCAGACACGTCACAACTGGTGAGCCCAAAGACCTGACCGCAGGTGTACTGGTGCCCCGGCGTGTGCGCCCCCGCTGCATCCCCTCTCTCCACCCCACAGGTCCGGCAACGTGCTGCCAGGCACGGTGGTGGACAGGGGCGTGGTGGACAGGGCCGCCTTCGACTTCTTCCTCAACGCACACGCCGGCATCCAGGGAACAAACAGGGCGCCCAGGTGGGGGAGCGACATGTGCGTGTGTGTGCATATGGTGGTGGGGCAGGCAGGCGCACAGTATGCCGCACGCGGGCGTGCTGCGCACTTGTGCTATGGGGCTGTGCGGGCAGCTGTTCTTTGTGACATTTTGTGTGTAATCGCAGACGTTGATTAGCAATCCACCACAGCGCAGCCTTACCCTTATGGGGCGCCGACAGCCTGCCCCGCGACCACCACTCTGCGTCATGTGTCTGCGATGGCTGCCGACTGCCGCACCTGGCAGTCGCTCCTGTGACATGCTGCCCTACCTCCGAGCAGCCCCAGTACGCCACACCAGCAGCCTCACTCTTGGCCCATGACTGCCCACATTGCTACTCTTGTGCCGATTGCACCCGCCAAAATGCTTGCAGACAATGCTTCTTTTTGGCTCCGATACATTGTGCACTTGTTTGCAATGCCCCTCCCCCCCATGGCCACAGGTACACGGTGCTGGTGGATGAGTCAGGCTTCTCCGCCGAGTCTCTGCAGCAGCTAACACACACGCTGTGCCACACGTATCCGGCGTGCAACAGGTGGGGCGTGAGGGGCAAGGGGAAACGGGCCGGGGGGCCACGTGTGGGATGGGGCACGATGGGCTGGGCACACCCGGCCCCGTGGGCTATCGACCGATTGCACACCTGTTGCGCCTCTCAGGGGCTCGGGGCGTCGAGGGGTTCTGTGGCGGCTGAGAATGATTCTAGGGAGAGTGCAGAAATGTCTCCTATAGGCACAGTGAACGCCTTCGCACAGTGAACGCCTCGGCACAGGTCGTACGGTTTGTACCGTACACTCAGGTCACGCGCCGCGCCGTGCTCCCCCTCCCGCAGGTCGCTGTCGCACCCGCCCGCCGTGCGTTACGCCGACCGCGCAGCCGACCGGGCACGTGCCATGCGGCACGCGCTGGGGCCGCGGCCCGCGCTGCTGGCGGCGGCCAGGGCGGCACGCAGCAGCAGCGGCGGCAGCGGAGGGGTGGGCACCAGCGGCGGGCCTGTCAGCGGGGCGTACGAGATTATTGCCTCGCTGCCGCATGCAGGCCACGTGGTGTGAGGTTAAGGCCACTCGGTGTGGGGCACGCATTGCATTGCTACCGGCAACTACTAACGGCATTTGCAATGGATGTTTGTGGCGGTTGCGCAAGGAGACTGCATTTCCGGTGGCTGCTGCGCGCGGCTTGGCTGTTATTCCGCTGGCTGGAGCGGGTGTGGGTAGGCTGCGGCATCCACGTCCTGTTGGTGTCGTGCGAGCCGTTTGCGGTGCACGCCATCAGCATTGGGAAGCGGTCGTTTGGACACATCTTGATGAGGAGCGCTATGTGCGGCAGTAGGGTGTAGTGGCTCAGCTTGCCTGTGCGCAATGGTGGGCCGCGTGATGCGTCTTTTGCGTACGGCGCCGGCCCTTGACGCACGTGACGGAGCAGAATGGCTGGTGCAGGGTGGGCAGACAGAGGCGACGCTGATACCAGCAACGCATCGTGTCCTGCCGGACTCACGAGCTATGAGAAGACATATAGATATTGTACGCCTAGAATGGCTGGGACACGAGGCCTTGCTGTTACGGCGCGTGTTCCGTTACTGCTTGTCTTAGAGAAGAGGAATCACGAGCATGTTGCATGTTGCATGTCTGTTGGCGGGGCAGGGATGAGGACCCGAGCACCCGGGTACCGTATGTTGTTCCTACTTGGCTTCTTGAGTTGTAGTACCATAATGACGGGGCTTGGGCTTGCAGGGACGCACATGCTTGATTGCCGCACAACACAAACTGTCGCAACGCTTAGCCGGCTGTACCGCGTCCCTTTCATCGTTCCCCACTCCTGCCGCTACGTTGGTCTTGTTGGTCTTGCGCATGGATGCAGCACAGAGTCGAGAGGCATACGATCTGCACAGCCGCTATGGTGCATGGTACTTATGCGGTACGTTGGGCGGAAGGCCATTACATGTCCCTGCTGTCAGGCGCTGCTGCAGGCCTGTGCGGCATTGGTGCCATGCCACACGGAACTGTCGATCCTCACGTGGTGCGGCAGTTGCAGGGGATGCAGGCTTGCAGGGGCTGCCCTGCACAGACGTGTACGGATGTGTTGTACGGTGTCACCGTCCCGTATCCGATGCCATGCATGCATGGTGGCCAGTAGGGCTTGCTCAGAGTGTAGACGCAACCACGCAAGCCAACTGATGTTACATACCGGTACGGCGGTATCTTTATCCTTCAAGATGATGCAAACCACAAGGTGCATCCCATGCGCAGACATCCTCCAGTGGCCCTGGGCACGTGGCCGTTGCAAGTTGGGAAAACCCCCCTCCTCCTCTCTTGCTCTCAAAGAATAACATGCTCACGCTCCTGTACAGCTGGCACTGCTGAACAATGCCATATGCATCTGTATGTATGTACGAAGGTATCCTTCCCCAATCAACGAGGGCAGAGCCCCACAACGCTTCGCAACGCCTCCGTCCGTTCCGCTCTGTCGTACAAAGGAAATAACGCTCAACCGACCAACCGCCTGCTAGAGTACTGCAGAGAGCAGATACAGCTAAGTGACTAAGAATTGGTTCGCTACCAACGCGCGCTGTACACACCAGCATGCAGCTGTGCAAATGAAAACACTTCGCTGCGACGTGCGCACGGCTAACACATATAACACCACCACTCATTGAGCGGGTTACTGTACGTACATCACGAAGTCAGGCGCCGCTGACGCACACTAACTGGCTCTCCTGGTTCCTCGCTCGACTATACACTCCCTAAGTCGCCAGTTTGCCAGCAAGAATAATCACCGCTCGCTCTAGTATGTACCAAGTACGTGCTCCGCCTTTTTGCCGTTGCGCTCCAGGCTTGGTGATCCACCCCTGCGCTTTATGCACTCAACTCTTCATCATTGTTAACGCACACCACTCATTGAGCGGGTTACTGTACGTACATCACGAAGTCAGGCGCCGCTGACGCACACTAACTGGCTCTCCTGGTTCCTCGCTCGACTATACACTCCCTAAGTCGCCAGTTTGCCAGCAAGAATAATCACCGCTCGCTCTAGTATGTACCAAGTACGTGCTCCGCCTTTTTGCCGTTGCGCTCCAGGCTTGGTGATCCACCCCTGCGCTTTATGCACTCAACTCTTCATCATTGTTAACGCACACAATCCACTGCTTTCAAGCGTCCCACTAGTCAAACTCGTCGAAGTCGATGTCTGTATCGCGCACCACGAAGCAGGCGGCCAGTGTGGCGTAGCTGCCCTCCACGAAGCGACCGCGGGCGCGCAGCAGGTAGCACGAGCCGTCTGTGGGAAGCGCCAGGACAACGAAAACAGGGGACATGTCGGCACGGGTAAGTGTCCATAAAACAATTCCAACTAGTTATGATGTGCCTGGCGGGCAAAGGGTACCTGCAGTCGGCATCGTGCGTCCTGCTCCGGCGGCCTGAGGTTGCTTGCTTGGGAGTTGGAGGAGGCCTCTGAAAGGCGCTGGCCGGGCTTAAAAGGAACGCACACGCATGTCGCACAGCAGCACGCACCTGTCTTGTAGTAGAAGGACTTGCAGCTGTTGCCGGGGCGGGCCAGGCAGGCGTCCCGGCAGGCCACGATGTTGCGCTCCTGGGAGCCGTCGGGGTCCGCGGAGTCGATGGGCAGGGTGATGAACGGCTGCGTACGGTACGGCGGTGACGTATTCAGGGGCAGGGGGCGCAGGGGAGGGGACAGGGAGGGTCAGCTCAGCCTGTCTTGAGGTGTGTAACGCCGTCAGATGTCAGCATGTCAACACGAGCGGTGCCCACGCGCCTGCTCCCCAGGGGCCCATAAGGTGTGTGGTCATTGCACACCGATATCTCCCACCGCAGCTCACCCCGCCCACACCCAAGCTTATATCACCGGGAGCCAGCACGCCCTGTACATATTGCGGGGTATATCGGCCGTATTTTCCCTCGCCATATTTCTCCCGGGGAGATAACGATATCTCCCCGGGGACTGTCCATATGAGATTCCCATATTTCCCCGCCCCGTCCATATTTCCCCGCTCCGTACATCCATATTTCCCCGCCGTACGTCCATATTTCCCCGCCCCATCCATATGTCCCCGCCCCACCTCCCTTAGCTATCGCACCGGTCCAAACCAGGGGAGATCTCCCCTGGTCCAAACCCGCAAAGACCAAACCTCAGCTCTTCACACGAAAACGCACGTCGTGCACTCCTCACCGGTCACGAGACAAGCTAAACTCCCACAGCTTCACAAGCCTTCCCGAGGCTTTAAAAACGCACGCTAGCCGCTCTATGATTCAACGCTATCGTTGAGCTGACCGGCAAGTGCATCGCAGAGAAGTCGCAACAGCCTGCAACAGCGAGATGGAGCGAGGGTCAGGCAAACGCAAATATGTTGTACGCACAAGGGGTTCATGCTGTGATACTATACCGTTAGCTGTAGACTCGCCAGCTGTCGCCGACATGGTTGCAATGAGTGGTGCGGGTCGCCGAAATAGTAGCCCAATTCTCACACTCTGCTATTTGCTGATATGTTCTGGGCGCTGACCTATTGCGCCTGAATGACCTCGTTGGTCATGGCCGGCTGGGATGCTACTGGGGTCGAGTACCGTAGCACAGATGACTGCAAAAGGCAGTAGGTGAAGCTGATTCTCATCGCGTGTTAGACAGCAGAGCTTGCGGCCAGGGCCGCAGGGCCGCAGCGTTCGCTAGCTCAAACGGATCCAGCGCCCCAGCGTCCCTCGTGAGCGCGCACCTGAGCCACAATAGCGTCTTCATAACGAAAGTCACAGCATCTAAAAGCATCCAAGCACGTTGGTCACGGTGTGGGGCTGCGGGCGCAACCGATCGCTACTGACGCCGAGCTGGAGTATGTATGGAGCACTGGAGTGGCAACCGTCATCAGGCTAAAAGAGTTCAGTGTAGAATTGTGTGATATCGCGGCAAAGGACCTGGCCTCTGCAAAAGGAATGATAACTCGTTGTGTTTTGAGGACAGCTGGCGCCGTACTGAAGCCCATGCCGCATTTTGGCAGCACCAGCAGTGTTCTTCACGGATTCTTTTGGCTCAGTTATTCCTGCGGTCCATCTAAGCCTTCGGGCTGTGGCCTCTGGCCCGGGGACCTACAGGTGCATCGGATACCTGTAATCAACTCAACTCAACTCAGTGTTGCATAGAAGAGTATAGTACTGATAAGCAAGCTGTAATTACATTTTACTGCATGCAATTCCTTCACGCAGCTGACTCGGGCGCTCGAGGCTTGGATGCATGTCGCGGGCGCTCGGGCAAACACGGCGGATATGCCCCGCGATATGCACAGGGCGTGCTGGCTCTTCCGGTGATATAAGGAACTTATATCACGGCCTTTGGCGGGCACACTCCGCAATACCCCCTCGGGGCCTGTCGGGTCTTCGGGGGACATATGGACCTCCCTCGCTACGCCCCCTCGGTGCTCCGCGCCCTCGGGGGCTACGCCCCCTCGGGCGCTCCGCACCTCGGGGGCTCCGCTTCGGTCGGTCCATATGTCCCCCTCGACCCTCGGGCCCCTCGGGGGTATAAGCTCCGTATGCCCACCAGGCCGTGATATAAGTGTTACATGTCCCAAGCGTTGCCCTGCGACCATCCGTGCCCAGGGCCTTACCGCCTGTTTGTTGATGGGCCAGGCCTTGACGTACGCGCCGGCACCACGGCACACCAGCTTGTACGGCGGCTGCGGGGTGCCGTCCACGGGAGGGGCGCCAACCGACGGCTGCCGGCCGATCGGGCTGGGCTGGGGGCTGCTGCCGTACGCCGGCGGGGCGCTGAGGGAGGGCTGGCGACTGCCGCGCTCGGTGGCTGGCGACGGCGCGGGGGCATCCTCTGGCACAATCTGGATAATGCCGGTGACACCCGTGCCGTCAGAAGTGTCACCACGGACGCCGATGCCGATGCCACGGCCCTGGCCCTGGCCCTGGCCCCTGCCACGACCCCGTCCGAGGCCGCGCCCAGGGGCCTCGCCCTCACCCTGGCCATCGCCATCCCCATTGTCACTGGGGCTGGGTGAGGGCGATAAGCTGGGTGAGGGCGCTGGGCTGGGGGCCGGGCTGCCGTACACGGGAGTCGGGACGGGAAGGATAACGCCGGTGACGTCGCCGCTGACGCCAATGGAAGGCCCGGGGGAAGGTGGGGGTGCAGTTTCGGGACCGAATGACGGCGAGCTGAGGGGGCTGGGCGGGGTAGGAGTGGGAGGGCTGGGCGGGACAGGTGGCGCAGCAGTGGAATCCGAGCGGACGCCGTTGCCGTTGCCGCGGCCCCGGCCACGGCCACGGCCACGGCCACGGCCCCTGCCACGGCCCCGGCCGCGCCCAGGGGCCTCACCCTCGCCCTCACCGTCCTCACCCTGGCCATCGTCATCCTCGTCGTCACTGGGGCTGGGTGAGGGCGCTGGGCTGGGTGAGGGCGCTGGGCTGGGTGAGGGCGCTGGGCTGGGGGAGGGTGCTGGGCTGGGTGAGGGCGCTGGGCTGGGGGAGGGCGCTGGGCTGGGGGAGGGCAGCGGGCTGCCATACACAGGCGTCAGGACGGGGAGGATGACGCCCGTCACGTCGCCGCTGACACCCACCTCCGTGGCACCAATGGAAGCGTCAGGGCTGGGTGGGGTAGGAGTCGGAGGGCTGGGGGGCCTGGGGGCAGGGCTGGGAGGGGTGGGTGGGACGGGCGGTGCAGCAGTAGACCCCGAGCGGACGCCGAGACCAACACCGTTGCCGCGGCCCCGGCCGCGTCCCTGGCCCCGGCCACGGCCACGGCCACGGCCGCGGCCGCGCCCAGGGGCCTCACCCTCGCCGTCCTCACCCTGAACATCGTCATTCTCGTCGTCACTGGGGCTGGGGGAGGGCGCCGGGCTGCCGTACACGGGCGTCAGGACAGGGAGGATGATGCCGGTGACGTCGCCGCTGGCGCCAATGGAAGCGTCAGGGCTGGGCGGTGCAGGGCTCGGAGGGCTGGGCGGGACGGGCGGCGCAGCAGTGAATCCCGAGCGGCCGGGTCGGGGGCTGACGGAGTAGCTGTCGACGGGCTGAATCCCCTTGAAGGGGTACGGGGGGCGCTGCTCCAGGGGGTCGTTCCCCTCATTGCCAGGCTTGGAGCCCGAGTCCTGCCATTTGCCGCTGCCCTTGCCCAACAGGCGGCGGGCAACGGATGCAGAAGCACCTGAAGCGGCAAGGGCAACACAGGTGTGAGCGACACATCTATGCGTTTATAAGATTCATGTAGGTTTGCTGAACGTGTTGCGTGACCTGCTGGCGACATGGCTCGGACATTAAGCCCTTCCTGTGGAGCAGGCAACGCGCCATGACTAGGTGCACCTGCCCCCCAAGCGGCTGGTGCAATGCTGTTCAGGTGCAAGCTGGTCGAAGATAGGCTCGTGATCATGCTCCTGCACGCCTACAGAGGTGCGCACAATGCTACTAGCCAGGAATGCTTGGTTTCGGTGTTACGCGTGGCAACGCACAGCTCCGCGCATAACGCTTGGCGCAGCGCCCCACCTGTCGCATCCAGGCTCCGCCGCTCTTCAGACGCATCAGCGCCGGCTACAGCGAGCTGCAGTTGCAAGGTATGCATGTTAGATAAGATGTATGGTGTGCGCACATGCAGCGCCGCGGCTTCTACTCTGCTCCTGCACACACCTGAAAGGCGACGAGTGCGACGGTTAGCGCGACCAGCGGCTGTTGCCAGCCGCGCTTGGCTGCGGTGCGCCCCATGGCTGTTCAAGGTTGACAAGAGTTTCTGCCAGTCTGTCTGTTAATGGTCTGGCCACACGGAACAGGAAGCGATGCAGGGCAGACTCAGCGACCAGGCACGCCGGCTCTGCTGACGGAACTGAAGAGGAAGTGATTACCAACTCAACTGGGCCGTAGCTAGCATCAATGGGCAAGATAGATATGTAGCTATTGGTTGTTACTTTCACGGTATTCCTCAGAGCACGCGTACGCCTGCCCGACGCTTATTGTCCTACCATCAGGTATCTCAGCCAGCGCTTATAGCCACAAAGCTGTCAACCAAGTGAAGCACATGCATTCTGGAGCTGGAGCTAGAGTTGTGGATTCGGTACTGCTGGCGACGGTTCCGTAGAGGTGACTCCATGCACCTGCGGGTTGGAGTCGGGAGTCCGTCGCCGACGGCCTGTCGGGCAGCCACTGGGGACAAAACCTCCCGGTGGCACTGTGCCAAATGAAGGGACCGATGTATTTCTCGTTTGCTTCTGCCAGCAATTTTACATACCCATTTCTGCTACGCCCTCTGTTACCGCGGTTCACGCAAGGGTGCAGGCCAAGGTGCAGGCCAGTTCTTTGCAGGAGTCCTGGAGGTGCGAGCGAGTGGGAGCCAGGGGCTCCCCTGGTGGGAGCCGCGGCGTTAACACCTTCACAACCCGCAACACTTCCTGGCCGCGCGATCCCTTCTTCTTGCTCACCGTTTCTGGGGCCCAGATGTGTCCTTTGCATCCACGTCACGTTGCGAACTCAAAGGCTGCTGCCTTCGGAGCCACCGCATGGCGGGCACTGGAGGCACGCACGTGGAGGGCAGGAGGCGCTGGGATCGTGGGCTGCAGCTCCTTGTCTCAGTCTAATGAGGCGCGCCGTGTACGACAGTAGTTGTGGGGGTCTAGGGCGGGGGTCCAAAGTCCTGGCTTGGCTTCAGTTGCGTGTGCGTGTTTGCGTCTGTGCGTTGCGTGCGGCTCCGCGTCAGGACGTTTTTTTTTTTTTGACGCACGGTGGAGCAGCGGCTGTGGGTAGAGCCCGCACGTGGATGCTGTGGGTGTAGGAAAGACGATGGCAACGGGGATGCCACACAGCCAGGGCCGACTCCCAGGGCTTGCGTCCTCCACTCACCGCATCCTGCAACACAGCCAGGGGACGCGCGACACGAAGTACCAGTAGTAATGACACGAGTGTAGAGCAACTAGGAACCAGCACCCCGTTCCAGGCCCTATGACTCGTACTCCTATTGAGTGTAGTGTGGGGGCGGGACCAGGCTGAGGTAGCGAGAACTTGAGGCCCGCTCGTCATGGCCTATGCTTTGATGAAGCTGGTGACTCCTATCCGTACAGCGAGAGGGGTGGGAAACCCCGTGTCTCTAATGGCCGGAACCAGCTCTGCTTCCTGAGTGGGAAGGGGCTGGGCTCTGGAAGGGGACCAAAACTGCACAACCATACATACGGGAATGGATGAGTGTTACGTTAATCATCAGGGGGCGGCGGTTCGCACACAAGTGGCACGTCGTGTCTGGTAGGCAGCACGTGTGCGCAAGGCCGATGACATGTCGTTGCCGGTGAGCGCAGCCGCCAGCAGTGGTTACGTACGATAGGGTCTGTCCGCAAAATCCGGTTAAACACGCTGACCTGCTCCGAAACCCTGGGAGCTATCAGCCCAGGGGGTGTCTCCTCTTGGTGTGGTGCCGACGCCGCACCCTTTCAACCCCACGTGTGACAGTGTCGCGAAGTCCTTGTGCAGTCCCCTTTATGACACTATGAGTTTGGTGTGTAAGGCGTACCATAAAGGCAGGATGACGTGTTCCTTGGGTTTCTCCGTGGTCTTGCGGGTGCCTCAGGCACGTGCCCGCCTCCCGCTGCGCGCAACGCAATTGTCGCCCCATGCACCGCAGCGCTACCCTGGACCCCACGCCCATTCCCACCTTCGCACTCATTCCAAGCCGTACTCCGTAAATGTGCCGCACGCACAGCATTCACGTAAGCGTACATCGTGCAGTGCAGGCAGGTCAAGGGAGAGGCAGTATGTACGGGAATGGCAGGCTGTGTATCCGTGCTTGCCATTTGACAAAGGTCTGGTGACCAGCTGAAAGGTATGATGAGGAGTTCGTAAGAGACCAAGTAATTTACATTGGTACGCTGGTGGGCTTGGTACGCCGGTGGGCGTTACCGCGGTTGTCAAAATGCCAATGACAAGGTAAGGTACACTCGCACCCAACTGACAGGCAAAGATTTGCCCATCTAGGATTCATGCCCCACGTGAGGGCCTGACCCACCGCTGCCAACATGTGCCGATGGCCATACCCGTTAGGTTGTGAAACCTCTCCTGCTCTTGTTCACTCTGCTTCTGTACTGGGGAGACCCCTCTGGGTCTCATTCTCTCACAACAACAGACTACCACGCTCGCAGCTTACTATGTACAGGCCGCGCTGTCCAGCAACGCCGAATGCATGTGTATGTACCAGGGAAGAATCATCCCCGTTTTGGTAGGGGCACAGCCCCGCAACGCTATACAGCACAACGAACCTCCGTTCCCATCCGCCGCACAAGGTGATCGCCCGCCGCCCGCCGGAACGCCTGCTATAGTACTGCAATCAGCAGCACAGCTAAGAGACTACCAACCAATATATCCATCTAACACCATGCAGCCAGCCATGCATGCTAAGCGCAAGCAATTTCACCACCCAAACCTGCGAGACTGTGTGCATGCAGCACAGCCAGCTGACTGCTGACGCAAGCAGTTAAGCACCGTCTCTGCCCCGCCTAAAGCACTCGCTATTAACGCCATCTCACTATATGAGGATCAATCGTCCCGGTATCTAGGCGTATGTACCCCGCTTGCATGCAGCCCACATCCTGCCCGCAATCGTCGCTACACTCCTCGCCTGCTAATTGCTAACCCACCATGCTCCTCCAGGCACTCACACTAGGCACTCACCCTTGTCCCACGCAATCTATCAATCCAACGCGCTAAGGGTCCTAGTAGTCAAACTGGTCGAAATCGATGTCTGTGCCGTGCACCACGAAGCAGGCGGCCAGGGTGGAGTGGCTGCCCTCCACGAAGCGACCGCGGGCGCGCAGCAGGTAGCACGAGCCGTCTGTGGCCAAGCGCCAGGACAGCAGAACAGGGGGGCGTTGGACCAAGTAAGTGGCCGTGCGACAGGAGACTAGTAGCTCACTAGTTGGCTAGGCCATCTATGTACGGCGGGCAAGGAGTAGCTGCAACCGACATCCCGTCTTGCTGCCCAAGTGAATGTGCATCGGAATGGCAGCTGTCGGAGGCCTGCCTGAGGCGCTCGCGGGGGAGGCATGCGCCTGTCAGGACTTACAAAGGTCGCACGCATGCCGTACAGCAGCACGCACCTGTCTTGTAGTAGAAGGACTTGCAGCTGTTGCCGGGGCGGCCCAGGCAGGCGTCCTGGCAGGCCACGATGTTGCGCTCCTGGGATCCGGCGGGGTCGGCGGAGTCGATGGGCAGCGTGATGAACGGCTGCGTACGGCAGCGACAAGCGTTCAGGGGCAGGGGTAGGGAGGGGAGGCGACAAGGAGAGTCAGCTCACCCGTTGGTGTCTGTAAACTTGTTAGTATGTCAAGTTGTCAATGCAACATAGCCATGCACCTGGCTTGCCCATAAACATCTCAGGCAAACAACAAAGCGTATTCGGGTAAGTGCTCCATGGCCCCAGCTCCTTACCGCCTGCTTGTTGATGGGCCAGGCCTTGACGAACGCGCCGGCGCCACGGCATACCAGCTTGTACGGCGGCTGTGGGGTGCCGTAAACGGGAGGGGCGCCAACCGACGGCTGCCTGCCGAGGCCACGGCCTGGGCGCGGGCTGGGCTGGGGGCTGCTGCCGTACGCCGGCGGGGCGCTGAGGGAGGGCTGGCGGCCGCCGCGCTGACGGGGGCTGGGCACGGGGGCAGGAGCTGGCGTTGGCGCGTCGGCATCCTCTGGCACGACCTGGATGATGCCCGTGCCGTCAGAAGTGTCACCATGGACACCGATGCCGATGCCAACGCCGCGGCCATGGCCCTGGCCCTGGCCCCTGCCACGACCCCGGCCGAGGCCGCGTCCAGGGGCCTCACCCGCGCCGTCCCCACCCTGGTCATCGTCACCCTGGTCGTCCTCGCCCTGGTCGTCCTCAGGGCTGGGGGAGGGCGCAGGGCTGGGCGAAGGGGCCGGGCTGGGGGAGGGCGCCG
>VFQN01003571.1_pt1 | contig 21945 bp, 19 predicted proteins | sample 3512371 | NCBI WGS metagenome assembly VFQN01 (sample SAMN10412370, study PRJNA504923) | tailings metagenome | isolation source: Replicate 2 from Balatoc abandoned mine | place: Philippines: Itogon, Benguet | collected 2017-08-28
TCTTTGGAGAGGTCGTTTTCAACACCAGCATGACGGGGTATCAGGAAATCCTGACCGACCCGTCGTACTGCGGCCAGATCGTCGCCATGACCTATCCGCAGATCGGGAACTATGGCATTAACCCGGCGGACATCGAAAGCGGCAAACTGTCTCTCCGCGGTTTTCTGGTTCGCGAACTGTGCCACCTGCCGAGCAACTTCCGTTCGGTCCGATCCCTTGACTCCTATCTGAAAGAAGCCGGCGTCATCGGTCTGGAAGGGATCGATACCCGCGCCCTGACCCGCAAGCTGCGGATTCGCGGCGCGATGACCGGCGTGCTGTCGACAGCCGACCTTGATGATGCATCGCTGCTGAAAAAGGTCCAGGCCAGTCCTTCGATTGTCGGCCGCGACCTTGTGCGGGAAGTGATGCCGCAGGGCGCATCGGAATGGTCCGAGGCTCTCACCGAATACAACTCCCTCGCGCTGTCCCAGGGCTTCGGCGGAATCTCGAACAAGCATGTGGTCGCCATCGACTACGGCATGAAGTGGAACATCCTGCGGCACCTGAAAAACATGGGTTGCCGCGTTACCGTCGTCCCGGGAACTACCTCTGCCAGCGAAATTCTGGCACTGCAGCCGGACGGCGTCTTTCTGTCGAACGGCCCCGGCGATCCGCGGCCGCTGACCTATGCGATTGACACCATTCGCGGGCTGCTCGGCCAGACGCCTGTCTTCGGCATCTGCCTCGGGCACCAGCTGATGGGACTCGCCTGTGGCGCGGAGATCTACAAGCTGAAGTTCGGCCATCGCGGGGCGAACCAGCCGGTGCGGAATGAATTGACGGGCAAGGTGGAAATCACCTCGCAGAATCATGGCTTTGCGATCGCCACCGAAGGCTTGCCGGACTGCCTGGAAGTCACGCACATCAACCTGAACGACCAGACGGTCGAGGGCTTGCGGCACAAGGAATTTCCGGCCTTCTGCGTGCAGTACCATCCGGAAGCAGCCGCCGGACCGCATGACAGCGATTATCTGTTCCGCAACTTTGCCGAGCTGATGGGACAAACGCCGTCCGCTGCTGCCGGAGCGTAAGGGCTGGCGGGACATCGTGGTTGCCCAGGCAGACGGGAACAGGACGGATCACGACTGGTTTCGTATTGAGTTCAGAGACGTTTTTCTCAAACCTTCCCACGGGGATTCCAGTAAAAAATGGCGGTCGAGCGTACTCTCGTGTTGTTCAAGCCGGATGCTGTGGCACGTCGTCTGTCCGGCGAACTGCTGCGACGGTTTGAAACCCGCGGTCTGAAAATTGTGGGCCTCAAGCTGCTCAAGGTGACGCCGGAACTGTCGCAGCGTCATTACGCGGAGCACGTTTCCAAGCCGTTCTATCCGCAACTGGAAACCTTTATCACCTCCGGCCCGATCGTGGCGGTCGCCCTCGAAGGTCCGGAAGCGATCACCGTGGTCCGCACGATGATGGGACCCACGAACGGCCGACAGGCCGCTCCGGGAACCATCCGCGGCGACTTCGGTCTCAGCCGCCAGATGAATCTGGTGCATGGCAGCGATGGCCCGGAAGCAGCAGCGCGGGAACTGGCGATCTACTTCCAGCCGGAAGAGTTGATCAGCGACGCCAGTCCGCTGGATGCGCTGACGATGGCCGACGACGAGCGTTGAGACTTCCCTGGTTCTCAGAAAACTGAATCGCGAATCCGCAAGCGGGCGATGAAAGTCGCTGGCGGTTTCGCGTTTCTTATTGCGCTACCCGGTGTGATCACCCGGTGATCAACTCGCCTTGCGCGGGGGAAACGACACCGGAGCCGGAACGGGCTGCTCGGATGAATTCCCGCCGGTCACGCCGTCGAGCCACAGGATCAGATCCTGAATGAACGGATTCGGATCGTCCTCAAACTCCAGCGTGTGGCACGCGCGGTCGTACTCCGCCAGCCGGGTCTGAGCCCTGGTCAGCCGACCGAGAAACGCGCGATTCGACGCGTTGTTGATGATCTGGTCCCGTCCGGCCAGCATCATCAGCACCGGCCCGCGAATCTCCGGCCCACGGGCTTCCAGCAGCTGGCTCAGCCGGACATTCGACCGCAGGAAATTCACGGTGACCCGGTGCAGCGCCAGTTCGTCGCGGCGAATGTATTCCCGCCAGGCAGGCGAGTCCGTGAACAGCTCCGGTTCATTCAGCGGGATCGGCACGGGCACGCGTTCCCAGCCGATGGCACTGGCCCATTCCAGCCGGAACCGCTGCCAGAACGAAGGCCGCAAGCGGGAATAGATGCCGGGGTACAACAGCGCCAGGCCGTCAATCTGATCGGGAAACGTGGCAGCACAGGCCGCTGCCAGCTTGCCGCCCCAGCTCACGCCCATCAGGATCACCGGCACCTGGGGCTCGTGCCGACAGGACCAGCGCAGATGGTTCAGGAACTGCCGCACGTCGGCGATCAGACGTTCTTCATGAATCGCATGGCCGCGGTCCCGACTGTTCAAACCCGAGCCGCGACGATCGAGAAAGTGGACTTCGTAACCGGCGTCCGCCAGCTGCTGCGAGGAATACTGATACCAGCCGCCGTGACTCTGGATGCCGTGCAAGGCGATGATCCGGGCCAGCGGCTGCCCTGCCGGACGCCAGCATCGATGCTGCAGCGGATAGCCGTCGGATGCGCGATACACGGTCGTTGTCATCTCTGGAAGTTGACGAACACCAGCCCGAAGCGGCAGTGAAGGATCAAACAAGGGTCCCTCGCTGCCGCTTCGGGCTGATGAATAGCTCAGGCCAGCGCTGTGCCACTCATCAATTCTGTAGCAACATCAGCAGGAAGGACAACCCGTTGACGACTGCCCCGGCAGGCTGCCGGCGAGCACGCCCTGGATTTTCCTCCCCGATTCGTATCGAAGTCAGCAACGGCCCGCAGGCCGGGAGGAATTGAGCGAATCTCCCGCAAATTCGTCACATTTCCACCATCGTCTCCAGCACTCGCGCAAAAGCGGCATAAGCGCCCCGGTCGAACAGCACCAGCCGGATGTCCCAGACAGGCGGCGTGCGGGCTTCACTCAGGAATTGACGGATTTCATCCAGCGTCGTTTCGGCTGCCAGGTCGATCGGATAGCCGTACGCGCCCGTACTGAGAGCTGGAAAAGCAATCGAACGACACTCCAGCAATTCCGCCCGGTTCAGGCAATTGCGGTAAGCAGAGCGGAGCAACTCCGGTTCGCCGCGATGGCCGCCGCGCCAGACCGGGCCAACGGCATGCAGCAGGAACCGGGCCGGTAACTGACCTGCCGATGTTTCGACGCAATCCCCGGTGGGGCAGCCTGCGGGATAGCGCTGGTCGGTTTCGGCCATCACAGATGGTCCGGCAGCCCGATGAATCGCACCGTCGACCCCGCCCCCACCGGCGAGGTCCGTGTTCGCTGCATTCACAATCACCTCGACCTGCTGCTGCGTGATGTCTCCCTGAACCAGTTGCAGGCGGTGTCCGCCGAATTCCACGATCATGGCATCTCCTGAGTCAGCTGGCTTCGTCCGCAGAGGATTCCGGCGACATGCGGGCGATCTCGCGGCTGATGCGATCGGCATGCCAGATCGGCACCGGTCCGCGCGAACGTTCCCAGAGAGCATGCACGATCGGGATTGCGCTCTCAATGTTAATGCCATGACCGGGAGAGACGTCGAAGAGACGTTTGGCCGCCCGCTTGCTGGCAGCACTGTCTTCGACACCGCCGTTCGTCCGCAGGCCCGTCCAGCTGCGCTGATGCCACAGCGCCTGGCCCAGCGGTAATTGCGGTTCCGCAGCAGGCGTGCCGGCCAGATGATGCTTGGCGATGCCAATTGTGGTCCGGCCGGTCATTACGCCGACAGCCACGGCAATCCCGCAGCGACGCGGATGCAACTGTCCCGCGCCATCCACCAGAATCACCGGGGCCAGCGAAAAGCTCTCGGCCGCAGCAGCGAGCAATCTGGTCATCACGGGCAGTTCACGAAACGTCAGATACCCGGAAATGTACGGAAACGTGACCGGCTGGGTGATCGTGAGCTGCTGCTGGACTGCCCTGGTACGCACGTCGACAGCAACGTATGCTGCCACGGCCTCCGTCGGACTGCGATAGGAGAGGTCGATCCCCGCCACCACATCCGGCACCGCGCAGGCGGACGTGCAGTCGGAGCGTGAGGCCACTTCCCGCTGCCAGCCGATCAGTTCCTCAAACGGACGGACGCCGTGAAAGTCGGTCCAGAAGTCGGAGAAATCGACGAGGCCACTTGAGGAATTCCAGAGGCCTTCCTGCTGCAGTCGTTCCAGCTGCGTTGCCTCCCGGGATGAGCGCAGGGGATCGAGTTCGCCGGTTTTTCGCAGCACGCGATGCCACGGCAGCCCGGCGAGTTGCTCCGGAGATTCCTGACCGATCCGGGCCAGTTCCGAGGCGACCCAGCGCGCAGTCTGGCGATCCCCCAGACTGGCAGCAATGTCACCAAAGGTCGTCACGCGCCCGGCAGGAATCTGCCGGACCCGCTCAAGCAACTGGCCGGTGAGATCCACGACGGGCCAGGGAATCCCGGTCGGCGGGCTAGCGTTCATCGAGCACCTGCAGCTTGCCGCTGCAGAACCGGCAAGCCACCTTGATCCCGATATATTTCGGAGCAAACCGCAGCGATTCCTGGCAGTGCGGGCACTTCGAGTAGACATCGGCCGTCCGCACCCGGGGGCTGGTCGGGTCCAGCCGGAAGGGGGCATGGCAGAACTTGCACTGCACCCGCTCTCCCAGGTATTTGCGGGCGATGCGCAGTTCCTGGCTGCACTTCGGGCAAGGGACATAGAACCCGCCGGGAGTGATTTCCGCCAGGGCATCGAGCTCCTGCAGCGGCATGAATTCCGGGATCTCAACGCTCGACAGCGAGAGTTCCGGATTCAGCAACTGGCGACACTCGCGACAATGGATCTGTTTGGGGGCCATCCATTCACCGCAGTTAGGACAGTTGCCACCGGGCCAATCCGACATCGCCTGCAACTCCATTTCGACGGGGACAGTTCTGAACGGAGCGCAGAGCCCGAAGTGGAAAGCCGGATCGATGACTCCGGACAGGTCCGGCGGGTTGCTCTCTGCTGGTTGCCTTACGCTGGATGCTTTCCGGGGTTGCCGCAAACACCGGTCTGTCACTGTACAGCACCGGGTCAGGGCATCACCAGAGCCAGCAGCGGGGATGCTCTGGAAAACGACGATCCGGACGCGCGGATCAGAAGATTCTGCCTGAAATTTCCTCCGGAGTGGCAGGCAGCAGTCCGTGGGCAGCCCTCACCGGCACAACAGTTATCTTCCGCCGGGGAATCGGATACTGCCGCTTGAACGCTGATGATCCGCGCTTGACACGCCGTCGCCCCCGGCCGATGATGCTGGAGTTCGGCTGCAGGGAACGCAGCGGCAAGCGGGATTGCGGAGAGGTCGTCTCTGCAGCACGTTGCAGTTGCCTGCCAGTTCCGGACGTCTGGTTCCGTTCGCGGAACTGACGGCCGATTTCGTCGGTCGTTGCCGGTTCATCACATCCGCCTTGCCGGTCTCGGGAGAGGAACTCCGCTATGTCGACACGCCGATTGGACATCGAAGAGGTCGGTGACGTGACGGTCGCCAAATTCGTCGACAAGAAGATTCTCGACGAAACGAACATCCAGATCATCGGCAACCAGATGTTCGGCCTGGTCGATGAAGACGGCCGCAAGAAGATTGTGCTGGATTTCAGCAACGTGGAATATCTGTCGAGTGCAGCTCTGGGCAAGCTGATCACGATGGACAAGAAGGTGAAGGCGGCCAAGGGAAAACTGCGGCTGTGCACGATTCGACCGGAAATCTATGAGGTATTCGAGATCACGCGCCTGAACAAGATTTTCGACATCCGGGCTAACCAGGAACAGGCGCTCGAAGGGTTCTGATCTCACGATCCGTGGCGGTACAATTTCTCAGTCAGTTTTCCAGTCAGGCACGGCCCTGGGTCATGGCCGTTTGCTGGCGTCGCCTGCGTCCAAAGACATGCCCACACCCGAGCAGTTTGAGGTCGTGATTCCGAGCGATACCACTCTGGGCCAGGAGGTCCAGGAGCGGATTGTCGGCCGCCTCGAAGAACGTGAGTTTCCGCCGCGTGACGTCTTCGGCGTCCGGCTGGCGCTTGAGGAAGCCCTCGTCAATGCCATCAAGCATGGCAATGGCATGGACCCCGAAAAAAGCGTCAAGATCCACTGGCGGATCGACGACCAGTCGGTGCTGGTCGAGATTGAGGATGAGGGACCAGGCTTCGTCCCCGAGGACGTGCCCGACCCCACCGCCGAGGAAAACCTCGAACGCCCGTGCGGTCGCGGCATTATGCTGATGCGATCGTTCATGAGCCGCGTCGAATACAACGAACGCGGCAATCGCGTGATCCTTGAAAAACGCCGCGAGTCCTGAGACCCGCCGGTTTCCGCCACGGGCAGCCCGAACCAGCACTTCCGGCCATGTGTCACACCGGCGTGTCAGCGGGAGGTGTCCTTACCGGAAACCAGCTGCCATCCCGAGTCCCGGCGAAGCTCGCTGCCGAGCCTCCGCCCTACCATAATCCGCCCGATTCGCTCCCTCCCTGAATTTTTCCCATCATGAGCGCCACGTCTGCCGACGGTCCGAACTTTCAGAAACTGGACCTGATTCCGGTCATCGCCCAGGACGAAGCCACCGGCGACGTGCTGATGCTGGCCTATATGAACGAGGAAGCGTATCGCGAAACGCTGGCCACCGGCCGCGTTTGCTATTACAGCCGCAGCCGCAAAAAGCTCTGGCGCAAAGGCGAGGAAAGCGGCAACGTCCAGGAGCTGAAAGCCCTGTATTTCGACTGCGATGCCGACACCCTGCTGGTCAAGGTCCACCAGATCGGCGGAGCCGCCTGCCACGAAGGTTACCGCAGCTGCTTCTTCCGGCGCATCGACCCGGCCACGGGAACCTTCACCACCGAAGGCGAACGGGTCTTTGACCCGAAACAGGTCTATCAGAAGTAAGCCCGCCACGGCACAATCTTGAAGTGGCGCGACTGGCAAGAACAGCACTGAAGGTGTGGCACGCCCTCAGTCCGCGAAGGGCGTGTTTGCTCAGCACCGGGTATGACCACGCCCTTCGGGGACTCAGGGCGTGCCACCCGAACGCTCCGGGTTTTTGCCGCGTGATTACTGCGGCGGGGTCTCAACGGGAGCCGGGACTGCCTTGGGGCCGGGGGCCGACTTCACCGCCTGTGCCAGGTTTTTCAGGCCTTCCTCAAAATTGCTCCCCAGCATTTCGTCCATGTTCATGAACAGACACATGGCTTTGGAAGCCAGAGTGTGTTTGCCGAACATCGACCAGGTGACGTGCGTGCCGTCATCGACCGGTTCCAGCTCAAACCTGGACATGCTGGTATCTTCAAACGGCCGCGTAAATTCCAGGCGATATTCGACCTGTTCGTGTGGCACGCTCCCGGTGATTGTCATGGTGCCAGCGCCGATTTGTTCGTTGCCGTCCCAGCCGAACTGAGCCCCCACACCCTCGTCCGGACCGGTAAACGTCGCTTTGGCGTCCGGATCGAGCTTCGCCCACGGTGACCAGACCTGCCAGTTGTGCAGATTATTGAGGTAAGGGAAAATAGCATCGGGCGGAGCAGCGATCGTGGCCGAACGAGTCACCTTGAACTCGGACGGCTGCAGCGAAATCGCGATGCCGAGACCGGCCAGCACGGCGACCACCACCAGCAGAATGATCCGCCACACGGGCGGTTTGGGAACAGAAGTCGAGGCAGGGGCTGAACTCACGATCGTGACTCTTCGTGGAAAACGGGAGCATACGGGACACCGGACCCGGGCTTCCCTGGCATAACCAGGCCCGGCCGGAACCACAGACAAGGCCTGATCAGGCGTCTGGCGGAAGCTCCGGCAGCATAACGGGCCACACCGTCCGACGGAATCCGGCCCTGGCGAAAATCCTGTTTCCATCGCGCTGTGCTCGCGATAGGATTGCGCAGAGCCGTTCCCCGCTCCGTTCCAGTCCCCTTTCCGGTCTTCTGCCCACGGGACTCTGGCCATGTCGCCTGCTGCCATGTCGCCCACAGATGAGACCGCGCTGCCGGATGCGATTCTGCTGGACGTCGACACGGGCGCGGTCGGCAATGCGCGGGACCGGCGGCTGCTCTGGCTGTTGTCGGGGCTCGGACTCAGCCTCCTGATTCACTGCTGGGCAGCGGCGTCCCTGTCACAATGGCTGCTCGAAGACCGCAATCACTACGAACCTCCGCTGCTGGAAGCCCGGCTGGAACCGGTCGATCCGGTGGAAGTCGAGGATGTGGAAGTGGTCGTGCAGGAGCTGGCGAATCCGGATGATCGCGAGAAGGCACAGCAGACCGCCGTCAATGCCATGAGCCTGGGCATCGCAGTGGTGGAACAACCACGGCTGGCAGTGGCTCCCGCGCCGCCCGTGAATCTGGACCCCACGCTGGTCCAGGCCCCGGCCTTCGATGTACCGGAAGGCATGAAATTCAGCGATCGCCTGGTGGTCCCTGGCACGACGGGGGAATCGCTGATCCAGCTGGATGCCGCGCTGGATCGCGTGACCTGGGAAATCGCCCGACATCTGCAGGAACGGAAGGTACTGGTCGTCTGGCTGCTGGATGCCTCCGGCAGTCTGACGGCACAGCGTTTGACCGTTCAAAAACGTCTGAAACGCATCTATCGCGAGTTGGAAGCCCTGGAGGCGGCCGGCCAGTTTCCGAAACAGGATCAACCGTTGCTGTCCGGGGTCGTGGCTTTCGGTCAGTCGACACAGTACCTGACCCCGGAGCCGACGGAAAAATTCCAGGAGGTCGAGGACGCCTTTTCGGCTCTGGTCAACGATCCCAGCGGACAGGAGCACGTCTTCACGGCGGTGTCACAGGTGATGGATCGCTGGTCGCACTACCGCATCGATCATGGCCGCCGCATCCTGTTGATGACGATCACCGATGAAGCCGGGGACGATCACGGTCCGCCGCTCGATCTGGCGATTGCCCGTTGCCGGCGTTATGGGGCGCTGGCATACGTGATCGGCCCTGCCTCTCCGTTTGGCAAGCGCAAGGGCTATGTCCCGTATGTGGCTCCGGAAGATCGCACGACCTATCAGTTGCCGGTCGATCTGGGTCCGGAAAGCGTGGTGGTCGAAAATGTGGAACTGCCGTTCTGGTACAACGGCCCGCAGCACGCCAACCTGTCGTCCGGATTTGGTCCCTATGCCCTGTCGCGTCTGGTCCATGAGACCGGCGGCGTGTACTTCATGACCAATATGACCACGATGGCCGGTCTGGAAACGATCGGCGATTACGACCCGCATCTGATGAAGTCTTTCGTCCCCGACTACCGTTACGGATCGCCGCAGGAGTTTCTGTCCGACATGACGCGCTACCCCATCCGGATGGGCGTATTCGCGGCAGCGCAGTACAGCCAGACGACAAACCTGAAAGCCTCGGGGACGCCACAACTGTCGTTCGTGCTGACTCCGCGGAATTTCCGGACGACATTCACCGACGCCCAGAAGTCGGTCGCCATCACGCAGTTCGCCGTGGACGCGATCCTGGCGAAATTCCCGGCGAATGCCGAACAGGCTTATACCACCGATCCATCGCCCCGCTGGCGGGTGGCGTTCGACCTCAACTACGGCCGCCTGCTGGCCCAGAAAGTCCGGGCGCTGGAGTACAACTATGCCGTCGCCTTCCTGAAGGGGAAGTACACGGACGAGGACGTGGACAAGCGGGTCAACCGCGTGAGTCTGCGGCAGGACGTGAAGGTCAACTACGCCAGCGGTCTGCAGAAGCTGGCGACGAAGGCCGAACAGCATCTGCGACAGGTGCTGGAAGACGCGCCTGGTACGCCGTGGGCGGTGCTGGCCAGTCGTGAACTGCAGGACGGCTTCGGCATTCGCGTGGTGGAATCGTATGTCGCGCCACCACCTCCGCCGAAGCCGAACACGAATCCGGCCAAAGCGCGACCGCGACCGAAGTTCGCTCCCGAACCCACCGCGCCCCGCCCGTCCGGCCCCCCCGCTCCCAAAGTCCCGCCGCCTTTACCAAAGCTGTAGAGACGCACCGGCCACCTGCGGCGATCGTGACGATTTTGCGACCGAGTGAAGTCCTGTCGATTCCCGAGACTGCAGCGGGACGCAGCCTGCCGGCACAGTCGCGGAGTGGCAGCGTCGATATCTTCTCCTGGGGACAGGAGGCCCTGCTGGCAGCGGTCTGGATTCCGCCGCCAACTTCGGGAAGGATCATTACCACACCCTGCGTCGACTGGAACATGCGAGGGACGGCCGCGTGGTCTTGCAGCGACTCCCGCGCCTCGCCACGGCGTACCTGCTGAGTCTGCTCACCTGCGTCTGCGTGCCGCAGCAGGTCTGTCGGGCCCAGCCGGCGTTACTGCCGCCGGCACAGGCAGCGCAAGCGACGCTGCCGCCATCAGCCTCGCTGCAGCCGCCGGCATTGCCTGCCGCCTTGACCCCAGCGCCGTCTCAGCCGGTCATCGCCGATGACGGCTACTGGATCATCAGCGCCCGCGATTGTCAGGGGCAACTGGGACCGAGCCAGTGTTCCCACTTCGGGGTCTGGCGGTACGATGTCCGGGGACAGGGCCGGACGGCTTCCCTCAAAGAGTTCTACGCCTCGCTGCAACCGCAGGTGCCGGTCTGCCTGATGATGCACGGCAGCTTCGTCGACATCGACACCGCCTGTCGCGACAGCTTGCAGACCAATACCTGGCTGCGTTCCGGCCGGCCAGGGGCTCCGTTGCACGTAGTGTTCTTCACCTGGCCGAGCGACGACACTCCGCGCGTCTGGCTGCCGATTGACGTGGCGGTTCTTGGTCGACGAGCCGGCCGCTACGGTTTCTACGTCGCCGAGTTGATCTCCATGATTCCCGACGAACACCCGATCTGTCTGGTCGGCCACAGCCACGGCGCGCGAATGACGGTCTCAACGCTACACGTGCTGGGCGGCGGACAGGTCGACGGCGTGCAGTTTGGCGGCGGTCCTTACAATAAACACCGGATTCGCACGGTGCTGGCCGCCGCGGCATTCGATCACAACTGGCTGAACCCGGGAGAGATGTACGACCGCGCGGTTTACCGGCCCGAGGGGGTGCTGAACCTGGTGAATCGCCGTGACCTGGCGCTGGGCTTTTATCCGCTGCATCGGCCGCTCGCGACCTCAGCAGCTGCTGCCAGGGCCGGATTCACACGCGGAGACCGTCAGGAAATCGGCGCGATGAGTCGCAAGATCATCGACTTCGACATCACTGCCCGCGTCCGCGCTGGCCACATCTGGCCGCACTACTATGGCGACCCGGATCTGGCCCGGGCGATCTCGCCCTATGTGTTCTTTGTCGATCCCCCCGCGACGACGACTGCCAGCACCACAGCCGCCCGCTCCGCAGTGGGCCGGGAAATCCCGCCGGCGCTCGGTCGCAAGCCGTTCGGCCCGCTGGAATCGCTGCGGTCCACGAAATGGGAACTCACGAGCCGCGAACAGCAGTAACTGGTTCGTCAATTAACCTGGACGTGTCAGCAGCACGTTGGGCGAATTCTGCAGTTGCGCGTTGTGTCCGGAAGTGTGTCATCTGTGTAGCACCTCCGGGGGCGACGACGGCCCGGCGAATCACCGGCACTGGCCGTTGATACAAACTCGGCCGCCGGAAGTCTGCCACCAGAGAGCCGGCGGCTGGTAGACCACACCGGCCTGCGGCACGGTCTTCCATTCGCCGGTCGAATGCCAGTAGGTGATGCCCGGTCGATGCCACGGCGGCAGGGTGACCGCCGTCGTCGCTGCAGGCACTGCGGGCGTTACGGAGGCCGCTGCCGCGCCAGGAGCCTCAACCATGCCGGGAAAAGTTGCGGCAGGAACCGGAGCCGCAGTCCGGGAAGCAGACAAGTCCGTCGTGGCAGAAACTGCATTCACGCCCAGCACGCGCAGATCCAGGGTTTCCGCTGGTCGCGGCTGCTCCGGGGAAGGGATTGCCGGTATCTCTTCGGACTGGCCATCCACCGACGAGCGATTCCCGGCCGGCCGCGCCAGTTCCAGCACCCTCAGATCGAGGTGATCGCCGGGATGGTTGGACCGCGCCACCAGAGAGTCGAAGACCCGCAAATCGAGTTGGTCCGGAGCCTGGGAAATGCTGCCGGTCAGCAACAGGGCGAGCAGCGGGGATGTCGGTGTCAGCATGAGTTTGTCCCTTCGTCAGTCACAAAAACCACGGGCAGGAATACGACCTCACCGGGAGGTGGAGAGTCGCAAGTCGTTGAAAACATCCAGATCGAGTTCGTCGGCCTGAAAGCCGGGCACGTCGCTGATCGCCCACAGCTCGCCGTTGTTGATCACCCAGTTCGCCCAGCGCTGGTCGATCCAGATCGAACCGGGCGGCGTGCCGTCGGCATGATTGGCCCCGGACGGCCAGTTCGCACCATGCGAGTTGAACAACAGCCAGTACGGCTGGCCCGAGGCGCCGTCGTAGGCCAGCGAGCAGATCTGGTGTCCGCCGAGCAGCCGGCCATCAAACGCCAGGCAACTGCGGCCATCCGCGCCGGGATAGACCTTGCCCGGTCGCCAGGGAATCGCGACCGTACACGGATAGCCGTTCACGATCGCATCCCGCCATTCCTCGAGGCTGCGAATGGGATACGCATCGCCGCCGGCCCACTGTTTTCCCTGCTCAATCAGTTTCCGGGGCGGACCGCTGCAACCCCATTGATCTGCCAGTTGTCCGCTGTAGCGAAAGCCGGCCGCGGCCGCCTCGGCCGCCGTAATAAAGCCATACTGCTGAAACCCCTGAATCAGATCGCCGGGATAGGCCCCCGCAGATCGACACGGCAGCCGTCCCTGTCCGATCTGAACCCGACTGATCCCGTATTGATACGGTTGAAACACCGGCGACGTCGGCGGCGGCCGCTGATACTGCTGGGCTGCGACCCATGAGCGCACCAGAATCGCCGTGGAGCCGCCCATGGACACACAATCGCCCGTCTCCTGGGGGCCAGGCCATAACGGCGGGCAGGCCTCGTAGAGTCGCATGTTCCGGCTGACGTTGTCCTGCTGTTCGACACCCGGCATGACGCTGCGAAACGGCTGCGGATAGTTCGCGAACGCGGCAGCCGCTTTCTCGCGGAAGTCATCAGGCACACCGAGCAATAACGGCGCAGGAGTAGAGGCCGGCGGCTCCGTGCGGGGACACCAGGTGAAATACATCCAGCCCGCCACCAGCACCAGCAGTCCGCCGGTCAGCACGCCCTTAAGGTACTTCCGGCTGATACGGATCACGTCTTCGGTGGTCATGGCGGTTTCCCGGGGAAGTGGACAGTGGACAGACAAGACATGCGGAGAAAACGAGCCGGACAGAGCAACACAAACAGGACTTTTCCTGCTTACTGTCCACCGCCCACTGTCCACTCCACCTACCGGACCTGCGCGGCCCGCTCGAAGGCGACTTTCAGTTCTCGCAGCAGGGCGGCAATGTCATCGCGGGACTTGATCAGGCCGTTGGAATAGAGCCCGGCGATTGCCGTCTGTGTGCGGGATTTCAGTTCCTGCCACCCGGCGGGCAGTGTGTTCAGCACGCGAACGATTTCGGCGGCCATCGGCGTCATGCCATCCCAGCTGGCAGCGGCGATTCGCTCACATTCGCTGGCGAGCCGCAGGCAGTCCTCAGCGCGGGTGGCAGATGCCGCCGTGGACGCGATGCGGAACACCTCGGGTGCCAGCGAAAAGCGGCCATTGTCCGGAGGCGTGACCGGTCGGGGTTCCGGCTGCGGATCGGGGGTCGGTAGCGGTTGCGGGGCGGGCGGTTCCGGTTGGGGATTCGGCAACGGTCGCGGATCAACCGGCGTCGGCGCGGGTTCCGGAGGCGGGCACGGCGGTTGACCGGCGATGGTCAGTTCCCAGGTCAGCAGATCGATGCCGCTGGCATTACTGACGGCGAGCGTAACCACGTAACGTCCGCCGTAACTGGCCACCTGGCAGCGTTTCCCCTGGTCAATTTCCAGCAGCTGTTTCCTCCCGCGCAGTTCCGGGGAAATGGTCCAGCGGTACCGCTCGGCCCCTGCGGATTGCGAGGCGTCGAGGATGATCATTTCGCCCGGAACCGCCTGCGTCGGCCCCTGGATAATCGCTCGCGGCAGCGACTGTTCCGACTGAGCCGCGACCGGGTCGGGTTGCACCAGGAAGGCCGCGAGCAAGCAGACGGTGATGCAGCGGTGAGGAGTCGAGGGAGACATGGCAGGCATCCGTTGGCGCTAAACCCGGGACAAGTGAGGTCATCACCAATTCGGGTTGAGTTGCGCCAACGGCGGCGGGATGCGCATGGAAAAAAAATCGCGAACCCGCAAGCGGTCAACGACGCACGCTTGCGGGTTCGCGATTCGATTTCATCAACAGCGCGAACCGGAGGTCCTGCGCGCTCACCGTCGCAGCAGAAACTCGTGCGACGTCACCAGACTCCACAGTACATCCTGCAGGGCGGTTTTTCGATCCTGCTGACCGGCCACGTACTGTGACAGTGCCGTCAACTCTGCCTCTGTCGGCTCTCGTGAGAGGCTGGCCCAGTAGAGTTCGCTGATGGCAGCGCTGGTTTCCAGCTGTTGATCGAGCAGCGAACTGACGCGGTTCCGGGCATCAGTCGTCATGCGGTGCATCAGGTCGCTGCTGATCAGCTGGAATGCCTGGGTCAGCGTGGTTTCGTCGGAGCGCTCGCATTCGCACGCCTGCAGCCGTTGCGGACGTCCGTAGATCCGCAACCATTCATCGCCGGCGAGTGGACCTCCCTGGCGGCGCAGCATCGCCCCGACTCCTGCCAGCTGCCGCGCCTCGGTGCCCGGCGGATACTTCTGAAACGGGATAGCGACTTCCGTCACCTGCGACAAGCCGTCTGCCAGTTGCTCGGCCGTGAGCCGACGAACGACTCCCCGCGAGTAGTTCATTTCATCGCCCGCATTCGTGGCATTCGGTGTGGACGACAGCTGGTACGTGCGGGAATTGACAATCTCCCGCAACAGCGAACGCAAATCAAAACCGTGGGACCGCAGACTGGTCGACAGTGCCTGCAACAGTTCCGGATGGGTGGGCGGATTCGTCGCCCGGAAATCGTCGACCGGTTCCACGATGCCGCGGCCCATGAGCTGGGCCCAGACCCGGTTTACCAGCATCTGTGCGAAACGGTCGTTTTCCGCCGACGTCAGCCAGTCTGCCAGTTTCTCCAGACGATCATCGCCTGGTTGCAGTTGCGGGGCCGTTTCACCCAGCAACTTCGGGGCGCGCGGTTTGCCGGTGCGGGGATCGGCCACGTCGCCCGTCGGCTGCTGATACACGACCTGTTCGCCATCGAACTCGTGCTTGTCGTTCTGGTCACGGCGTTCGTTGTCGACGATCTTGTAATCGATGCGGGCGAAGACGTTGCCCCAGGCGTAGTAGTCATCCTGCGTCCAGCGATCGAACGGATGATTGTGGCACTTCGCACATTGCAACCGCACACCCAGGAACAGCTGACCGACCGATTCCGAACGTGCGAACGGATCACGCAAGGCCCGGTAGAAGTTGGCAGCAGGCTGACTGTAGGTGCTGCCTTGCCCGGTGACCAGCGACCGCACCAGTTCATCCAGCGGCATGCCGGTGGCAAAGGCCGACCGCAGCCAGGCATGGAAGCCGGCAGTGCCCTTCACGTCGAGCGTTTTCTCCTCGACCCGCAGCATGTCCGACCATTTGAGCGCCCACCATTCGGCGAACTCGGGCCGCTGCATGAGCTGCTCCACGAGTTGTGCGCGCTTGTCGGGCGCGGGGTCGTTCAGGAACTGCCGGGCTTGTTCAGCCGTCGGCAGTGTGCCGGTCAGATCGAGCGAGGCGCGGCGCAGGAACGTGGAATCGTCGCAAATTTCCGAGGGCTGCAGTTTCAGTTCCCGGAGTTTTGCGAACACGAGTTCATCAATGACGCCGGCGGGCTTGGGACCTTGCCAGACGTAGTCCGGTCGTGCGGGAATCAGGGCGACGGTGACCGGCGCTTGCTGATCGACATACCGGACCAACACCACGGTCTCGCCTTCGCTGCGACCGGTGATCAACCCGTCCGGCGAGACGTCGACGATCGGCGTGCCCACGTCATACACCGCGAAGGGCGAGACGTCGCGGATCGTCCCGTCGGAAAACCGGGCCCGGACAGTGAGTTGCTGTTTCCAGTGCGGTGCTTCGAGAATCACCCGGGTCGTCGAGACGTCCAGTCCGACGACCCGCGGAGTGGTCGCCGCATCTGCCGGCATCCCGGCTCCGATCCAGTCGCGCAGCGTGTTGTACTCATGGGAACCGATGGCGAACCGTTGCCCACCCTCGTGAGCGAGTTGCATCGTGGGCTTGAGCAGGAGCAGACTGCGTTCCGGCTCTGCCATGTTGGCCCGGCGGGCCAGCCATTCGTGGGTGAGCGTGCGATAGTCGCCGGCCGGATCCTGCCCGCGCAGCGATAACTGAAAGCCGCCCTTGCCCCGGGCATTGCCGTGACACGTCCCGAGGTTGCAGCCCGCTTTCGACAGCGCCGGCATCACGTCGTTGCGGAACGAAACGTCCGCTGCGGCAGCCGGACCAGCCAGGCTAACCGGAAGAGCGGCCTGCAGAACGACGAGGCATGCCAGGCGGCGAATGAGTTGTTGCATCACGGGAACCACAAGGTTGCATCATCGGGAATTCAGTGGGTCAACGCACAGGGCTGATCGCAGCCCGATCAGCCATTCCTGCCCAACGCATCGATTTTTGTTGATCCACGATTGTAAGTCATCCCCGGCCGGAGTGGCTACCGTCAGTCGGCAGTGACGGAAAATTCGACGGAAAAAGGCGATCTGGCGGGAGCAAGGTGAAAATCCGGGCCGGCTCGGTTGACCGGTACATTCAGCGCGGTAGCATCAGGGAAAATGCCCAATCCGTTGCGTCGCTGACGTTTCGGTGCAGGCAGCCTTGAGTTCTCCCTTAACCAGCCAGGAAAAATCGGCAGCGTCACGCGAACGGTTTTCGGGCTGGATGGAGCAGATTGTCCCGGGATCTTCCGGAGCCAATCGCGGTCGTCCTGTCTGGTCGTCACAACGGTCGCATCCTGCTCATCGCCTGATGAGTTCCCAGACTTCCCGAGTGATTTCCGACAGACGAGCCGCCTCGTCACGTCGAGTTGAGTGGGTTGTCGGGATGTTTTCCGTTCTTCACGGACTGCTGTGGTTCTGTCTGCATCTGAGCAGACAGCTGGCCGGCAGCGCGCGTCGGGTCGTCGCCTGGACGATCGACGGGCGTGCCGGATCGCCCACAGTTCCGTGCGGTTCTCTTTTCCGGGCGGTCATGCCGTTCCGGAGCAGGCGGCGAACCAGCGCCTGCCTGTGGGGAATCGATCCGCCTGCGGGCCGCCCCGTCTGGCAACAGTCCCTGTCTCAACCGGCCTGCCGGTGTTGAAAGCTCTCGTCCAGTCGAACAGTTCAGGTCCGCGGGTGTTCTTCGGAAGATCCGGGGGTTGCGTCATCGCCTCGCCAGTTTCCTGTCGGAATTGACAGGCAGCCAGACTATGACAGACATTCTCATCCCGCTCATCGCCCTCGCGGCGGGGGGCGGCATCGGCTATTTCGCCGAACGGGCCATTCGTGGCCAGGCCTATCGCGGCCGTGACGACATCCTGAAGGACGCCGTACGCGAGGCAGAAAACATCAGGAAGACCGCCGAACTGACGGCGAAGGAAGAGAACCTGAAGCGGCGCGAAGCTGCCGAAAAGGATCTCAATGCCACTCGCGAAGAACTGCGCCAGCACGAAAAGCACCTGGACAAGCGGGAAACCTCGCTGGAAGAACTGCAGGAAGGCATCCTGAAGCGCGAACGGATGCTGGAAACCACCCAGCAGAAACTGGCAGATCGTTCCAAAAGCATCGAAGGCCGTGAGCGGGAAGTCGACAAGCTGCTGAAACAGACCCAGGAACAGCTGTACCAGATCAGCGGGCTCGACCAGAAGACCGCGACCGACATGCTGCTCGACCGCCTGGACCGTCAGCTCAGCCATGAAACCGGCGCGGTTATTTTGCGGCATGTGCAGGATCTGAAGCAGCGCAGCGAGCAGATGGCCCGCGAGATCATTGGCATGGCGATTCAGCGCTATGCCTCTGCCCACACCTCCGAGGCGACGATCTCTGCGATTGACATCCCCAGCGACGAAATGAAGGGCCGCATCATCGGTCGTGAAGGTCGCAACATCCGCGCCTTCGAGAAGGCGACCGGTGTCGACGTGATCGTGGACGATACACCCGGTGTGGTCGTGGTATCAGCCTTCGACAGCGTCCGCCGCGTCGTTGCCAAGCAGGCCCTGGAAAAGCTGATCCAGGACGGCCGGATTCATCCGACCCGGATCGACGAAGTGGTCGCCGAAACCCAGAAGGAAATGGAAGCCTTCATCCGCAAGCAGGGGATCGAAGCTGCCCAGGAAGCCGGTGTCCCGAACCTGCACGAGAAGCTGCTGGATCTGATGGGCCGGCTTTACTTCCGGACCAGCTACAGCCAGAACGTGCTGCGGCATTCGATCGAAGTGGCACATCTCACCGGCCTGATGGCCGAACAACTGGGTCTGAACGCCAACCTGGCCCGTCGTTGCGGGTTCCTGCACGACATCGGCAAGGCGGCGGATCATGAGATGGAAGGCGGACATCCCGCTGTCGGTGCCGAACTGCTGAAACGCTACGGCGAGAAAGCCGAAGTCGTCCACGCTGCCGGTGGTCATCACGACGACATCCGCGTGGACTATCTCTACACCGTCATCGTCGCCGCGGCAGATGCCTGCTCGGCGTCGCGTCCCGGCGCCCGCCGCGAAACGCTGGAGAAATACATCCGCCGGCTGGAAGAACTGGAAACGATCGCCTGCGGATTCCCGGGCGTTGAACAGGCCTTTGCGGTGCAGGCCGGCCGTGAGATCCGCGTGGCCGTCGACCCGATGGAAATCTCCGACCGCGAAGCCGCCAAGATGTGCCGCGACATCGCCACGGCCATTGAAGAGAGCCTGACCTACCCGGGCGAAGTCAAGGTGACCGTGCTGCGGGAAACACGCGTGGTGGAATACGCGCGCTAAGCGATATGGCAGTGATTGTCTGGCGGTCGGATGCGGGGTGGCATGCTCGCCCTTCCAGGCGAGCATGAGACTGCCCGTGATTCGATTCCAGACTGCAGGAACCGGTATTCATGCTCGTCTTGCAGGACGAGCATGTCACCCGCCAGTGAGCACCTAGGAGTAACCACTCCCTCGGCTTTCGGGGATCTCTGTTGACTCAGGCCGCCAGCTTCTGTGGCTCGGCTGGGAGCGGTTCAGCAGCGCGTTCCCCGCGGGCCATTTCATCGACTGCGGTTTGCAGGCGGTCCATTTCGGCCTGCACGATCTGCACATATTCGTGCAGCTGGTCGCGGCTCAGGTCCGACGGCACGGTGACCGGTGCGCCGGTTAGCAGATAGATGGTGGTAAACGGCTTCGGGATCAGCATGTCGGTCCAGCTGCCCTTGACCCGCCAGCCGCTGCGGCAGGCATACGCAGCCGGGCAAATGCGGCGACCGGTCTGCGACGCGAGATAGACAGCGCCGACTTTCAGTTCCCGGCGCGGACCGCGGGGACCATCGGGCGTGATTACAATATGCTTGCCGGCGGTGTCCTCCAGTAATTGCTTGATCGCTTCCGCACCGCCCCGGCTGGACGAACCGCGCACGGTGCTATAGCCGAGAATCGCCATGCTGTCTGCCAGATAGGAACCGTCCTGGTGCTTGCTGACCAGGCAGCAGGTGCGCTGACGCAGTCGGGCACTAGAGGCAAACGTGGGGATGACCAGGGCGTCATGCCAGGCACACAGGATAAAGCATTCCTCGTGCGTGGCAGCTTCCGGGGATGACAACGTCAGTCGCTGTTCGGGAGCCACGTGAACCTGGCGACAGGTGGAAAACAGCAGCCGGAATCCGGTGACCATCGTCCGTGCGGCCAGTTTCGTCAGCCAGCGACTGCGAATTTTCACGTTCTGATCCTCCTGATCCTGTTCTTTCACATCGGCCCGCAGCGCCAGCGAGTGAAACCTTCAGCGTACCAGCAGGACGCTGATCCCGGGTTCTCTATGGCGACAAATCCGGCCAGTGTTCCGTCAAAACATGCTTTTCAGCGGTAAGGAAACACCAGAAATTCTCCTTCGCTGGCGCTTCGGGCTGGTAAACTCCGATGCCTCGTCTGGCAACTGCAAAGAATAAGCGATGTCGGCAGTTACGCAAACGCCAGATTTCCACAGAGTCGTCCGACCGACAAGCCCCCCACTTGCTGACAGTCTGCGCCAACACCTATGATTCCGGTTAAGGAATCGTAGTTCGCTTTTCAGATGCCACCGGGACTGTCAGATTCTCCCGGACAGTGGCACCCGGCAACAATCCTGACAACGACCGGACGGCGGTTCCTGGTCGCGATTCGGTCCGTCTTTAGTGGAAAAAGCAGCGTTCCATGGGTTGGTTTGATCGTTTGAAAGAAGGTCTGCAGAAGACCAAGCAGCTTCTCCAGACCGATGTGCGCGATCTGTTCAAGTCGGGGGAAATCCTCGACGAAGCGAAGCTCGAACAGTTTGAAGCCCGGTTGATCCGGACGGATATGGGTGTCGCTGCGGCCGGGGAGATCGTGGCCAACCTGCGAACGCAGTACCTCGGGCGAACGGTTGAGGTCGAGAATATCTGGGCCACCGTGAAGGAGACGTTGAAGTCGATCCTGCACGGCAAGGACGAGCAGACGTGGAACCCGGAGCAACCGATTGCTCCGCTGAAGCGGGCCACCACAAAACCGACTGTAATTCTGGTTTCCGGCGTCAACGGCACCGGGAAAACGACGTCGATTGCGAAACTCACGCGGCTGATCCAGACCTCCGGTCATTCCGTACTGCTGGCAGCGGGCGACACATTTCGCGCTGCGGCCGTCGAACAGCTGACCCTCTGGAGCCAGCGGCTGGGCTGTCCCATCGTGACCAGGCCCAGCGGCACCGACCCGGCAGCGGTCGCGTTCGCCGGCTGTGAAGAGGCACTGAAACAGGGGGTCGAGTTCCTGATCATCGATACCGCAGGCCGGTTGCACACCCAGCAAAACCTGATGAAGGAACTGGAAAAGGTCCGGCGGGTGATCGACAAGCAGATCCCGGGCGCTCCCCACGAGAGCCTGCTGGTGATCGACGCGACCACCGGTCAGAACGGCCTGAACCAGGCCAAGATGTTTTCCGAGGCGATTCACTGCACCGGCATCGTGCTGACCAAGCTCGATGGCACGGCGAAGGGCGGCGTCGTGGTCGCTATCCGCCAGCAACTCGGATTCCCGGTGAAATACGTGGGGGTCGGTGAACAGATCGACGACCTGCAACTCTTCAATCCGGAAAGCTTTGTGGATGCCCTGTTCACGCAGGCATGAATATCACGATGACGCGGGTGCCGGGGTCAGGAGCGCAGCGGATGGCCCCGTCGGGCGCTCCGGAAAACGAGGAAGAATCATTCCCCCGGGAAGCATTCGCATGGCGATTCGCTGCGCTGCTGACCATGGCACCCTGGCGTGTTTCATCGACGCCAAAAATTACCACGCCCTTCGCGGACTCAGGGCGCGCCACCCGAAGCAGTACACCTGATCCCGGCATTCCCTGCCGGTTCGGTGCCGCTCACCTCTCCCGCTGCCGGCAGATTCTGCCGAATCGCTCTGGACAACCTGGCCTGGATCATTAACATCCGCGGCGCATGTCGAGGGGCGGAGTGCGCCGACGAGTCGTCCGTGCCGCGTCCGCTCTGAAAAATCAGGGAAGATTTCCCGCTCGAGGATACCGGAATGGATATTCCGTCTCCCGGACAATGGGGACTGGTGATCGCAACTGCCATGTTGCTGTCGCCAGGCTGCGCCCATTACCCGTATGGTCCGTCGTATTA
>VFQN01003572.1_pt1 | contig 21944 bp, 16 predicted proteins | sample 3512371 | NCBI WGS metagenome assembly VFQN01 (sample SAMN10412370, study PRJNA504923) | tailings metagenome | isolation source: Replicate 2 from Balatoc abandoned mine | place: Philippines: Itogon, Benguet | collected 2017-08-28
GAAGCTGGCACTCGCAGCATAGCTCCACTTCTGGCGTCCCCTACAAGTGGGGGGAATACCCTTCGAGGCGAAAGGCTCGGCAGTTGAAGTCGTAGACATCACTCCATTCGTTCCAGAGCTTATGAGCGCTGCGGCAGAAACGTGTGAAGACGAAGACTAGTCCGTGAGAAACCGGGGAGACGGGTAACACCGGTTTGTACGGCATAGCCACCTATGAGCAACCGGGGAGATGGGTAACAGAGTAAACCGGCAACATGGGTAACACGTTCGAGCGGGTTACCCGCGAATGATGTAGTCCCGTTCGTCGAGCTTGGCCAAGAGGACGGTGTTGAAGAAGATGGACCAAATCCCATCATCGGTCTCTTCCAATCCAATGTGGTGATTGGTGAGCGACTGGGCGATGAACAGCAGTCGATGCTGGAAGCGGAACGTCCCTCCCGTGGTGATCTTCTTGACGAGGAAGTGTCCAGGGTACTCTTGGGCCGGGAGTCGTTTCGGGTACGGACGCGGCGAACTCGCGTAGTGTGTGGCCCGCGTCTCGCCGCCCAAGTACTCGTGCGGCCGTTCGGTGTTGTACTCGCGCCGGAAGGCGTCGAACGCGCGCTGCTGTGCCGCGGCATTGGCTCGCGGTGGGCGGATGGCTGCGCGCTTGAGGGTGCGGTGCATGCGCTCATGCGCACCGTTCTGTTGTGGTCGTCCAGGATGAATGCGTTGGTGCTGAATGCCGAGCCGCATCCACCAGACATTGAGCTGCGAGAGGCCGTGAATGCCGGTCGTGGCAAACGGCACCCCGTTGTCGGTGCGGATGGCCAAGGGCAATCCATACTCGCGGAAGGCGCGCTCGAAGAACGGTTTGACGCCGACGCCCTTGGTGGAGAGGAGCCCGCGACACGTGAGCAGGAAGCGCGTGTGCTGATCGGCAATCGTGAGGGGATAGCACCAGATGCCATCACGCGTCGTGAATTGGCCCTTGAAGTCGGCCGTCCACAGATCGTTGGGCGTCGTCGTCACGGGCGCCACCACCCCCGGGTGTTGATGTGGGCGCCGACGCCGACGCTTGACCACCAAACCGCGGCGCGCGAGCAGATCCCCCGCCGTACTCGTCGCGGGCCATTCGATGTCTGGATGCCGGGCGGCAAGCCAGTCGAGCAGCTTCGCCGGCCCCCAGTCCGGATGCTTCTTGCGCGCCTGACACAGATGCTCCGCCACGACGTCGCTGATGCGATGCGGACAGGTGTGGGGCGCTCGACTCCGATCCGCCAGCCCGCGCCGTCCGCCGTTGGCGAACCGCTCGAGCCACTTGTAGCCGGTCTTGCGACTGATCCCATAGCGAGCGCAGAGCTCGGACATGGAATAGAAGCCCTCCTGATAGTCTGCGATGAACTGCTGGCGCTGCTCCACCGGTGCGGTCTCCAACCACGGCATCGTCGCTCCTCGCGGGGGACGAAGCGAAGATGCAGTTTGAATGGAGTGTTACCCATGCTGCCGGTTTGTTCTGTTACCTATCTACCCGGTTTGTACCCGCGTGAAGCCTAACCCCTCGCTCGAGCCGACCCGCTACGGCAGGCGCCGTAAGCCCGTCCTGAGGCAGTCGCACTATCGTCTCAGTCCGGGCCTACAGCACCTGCCTCCGCGGGCGGCTTAGCTCGAACGTTTAGCGGCCAACCTTGGAGGTCCGATGCAAGTAAGTCGAGTGCTGAGGGGAGTTGTCGGGACTTCACTTACGTGGGGAGTTGGCTTCACCGTGCTCGCCGCTCCGGCGCTACTCTGGATGCTCACCCACGTACCGGCAAACGAGGGCGTCCTCGCGCAGGTCTGGCGCTGGTCAACGGTGTACCTCCCGATCGCTTTCCGCCAAGGCGCACTGCTCGGCGCTGGCTACGCGGGCGCCCTACTCCTGCTTCGTCGTCGACCGCGCTCGGTACACGACGTCTCTTTCGTCTCTGTTGGTGTCATCGGGGGACTGGCCGCCATCGCTACCACCGTTGTCGGCAAGCTCGCGGGCGTCGAGGTGATCACGGGCCCCCTGATCTTGCTCTTGGGAGTCACTACGTCCACGCTCTCCGTTGCGATCGCCAGGCGCGCTCCGGAGAGCCGTGTCCTCCATTCGCCGGACGAGCCACGGCTACCGACCGCTTAGCGCGTCGTTGTGGCAGACGAGGCTGGGACCGTAGTGGCGACTGGCTCATTTCGTTCGCCTTTCGCATTGTTATGGGGCCCCGCGGCAGAATATTGCGTTCCGTAGCTCACTACTCGAGAGAATCATGCGAATCCTTGATCACCCCTTGAGCACCCGGCGCTTCCTGCAGATTGGTTTGGTTGTCGCCGGCGCAGTCACTGGCGCAGTCTTCGGCCTTGTCCTCACCCGGCTCGGCAAGATCGCGACGGGCGCCCCGCCAGCGACTCTTGCGAACTATCTGTGGAATGCCGCCGTCTTTGCTGCCATCGCGGCGGTCGTGAGCCCGGTGTTCACGTGGTCGGAGCTCCGCCGGGTACCGCTCTGGCGTACGCTCGTTGAGCCGCTCGCCGCCGCAGTCGCTGGCGGCTGTGCCGCCGTGATCCTCGGAGTGCCGGTGCTGATTCTGGTCTTGCCGCCGCTTGGCCTTGGGTTGGGCTTCGCCAATCTCCGGCGCCGGTATCCGGACAACGTCAACGCCCACGTGTTGGCAGCAGGTCTGGAAGTGCCGCGTGATGGGGAGTTGCCGACCTAGACTGCCGCATGGCTGTCAAACTTCGCGATAGCGCTTTGCATTCGACTGCTGGTATCTGTCAACCAGAACGAGAGGGCGTGTCCATGAAGTGCCTCGCTTTGATTCTCGGACTTGTCTCGTGCGTGCCCTTCCTAGCCGGCGCCCAAAGCCGCGCGGACAGCGTTCGCCGCATCGTCATTCCGCTCGAGCGTGCTGTCGATGATCAACCGACCGGGGCCCTCAGCGGACAAACCAACATCTTCTTCGCGCCAGTGCCCGAATCGGGTGTCGATTCGGTGCGCATGGCGAAGGAATGGATGCGACCGGAGATCGCGGACGTCATTGATCAAGCTGGAGTGCAGAAGGTGCGTGTTCTCCGCTACACCGTTGAAGGTGATACCACACGTCGATACGTGCTCGACACGGCAGGCACACTGGATTTCACGAAAGGCCTAGCTCTCACGTTCGAACGTATTGGTGAGGTGATGGTCGCCAGGGCGTCAGTACGCGTTCGCGCTGCCAGTGGACAGGAAGTCACGGTACCCATCCAGGTGATGTACGCTGGCAAGTACACATACGCACGCATTACGGAAATGCGGACTGGTTACGCCGAGATTGGCAATCGCAAATACGCGGTTCGGGTTCAGCCACGAAGCCGAGGTCATCCGTTCTATGCCAACACCATTGGAACACGGTTTCTGATCGACCTCGACTCCGACGGGGTTTTCTCGACGGCTACATCCCGGCTGGTCAATGGACGACCCGTTGCCTCGGAAGAAGCTGAAGCCGAGACTCCCTTCGCTTTGTCCGGCGTGTACTACGACATCGAGTCCATAGACCCGCTGGGCAGCAAGCTGGTTCTTCGACCAACGACAAGCAGCACGGCCGTCGCAGCAGGATTCAAGCCGCCGCAGTTTGTAGCGCTGGATCTGGCTGGCCGTACGGTCACACTTTCGAATAGCCAGCAGAAGCCCATCCTGCTGGAGTTCTGGTCCACCGAATGCCCCTATTCGGAGGCGATTCGGGAGTCGCTCAACGCGCTCTATTCAAGCCGGAGCGAAGAGTTTGCGTGGATCGCCATGTCGCGCGAAACGAGTGGGGCGACAGTGGGAGAGTTCCTGCGAAGCAAGCCTCGGCTGGCGCAGGTGGTTTTGGCCGATTCGGCAACCTGGAAGCGATTCAACCCAAAGACGGTAACCCCGCTTTTTGTGTTGCTGGACTCGCAGGGAACGATCGCGTATGTTACATCGGGCGCTGACGCCTTGCCGGCGATCGTCGCAAAGTTGGATGAACTTCGCGTGGCCCCCCGGTAGCTCACTGCGGCATATCGCCATGCATCGTCACTCCAATTTCTTCTCGCCAATGTCCCCTCTCGCCCGCGTCGCTCTCGCCGTCCTGCTGTGCTGCAGCGTGCCAGCCCGTCCGGCGCTCGCTCAAGCAACGCTGCCGCGCTCGGCCACGGGACAGTTCCTGTCCGACTGGATCGACGCGGTCAACGCCGGGGACAGCGCGAGCTTTGAACGGCTCAGGCTCAAGTCACCAGGTGTGCCACTGCCAAGGCCAGCGACTGCCAAGGCAGGCAGCGGACTCGTCCTTGAACGTGTGCTTGCGAGTGACGAACGCCATGTTGAAGCCGTGCTCCGTGGTGGCGAGCCGGCGAACCAGCGGTTGGTGATGCTCACCACCTCGAAGGGTGATGCGTCTCGCATAGCGAGTTTTGTTCTGGTGACCATCCCGTCGGGTCGTCCACTCGACGAGTTGCTGGTGTCACCCGAGCAAAAGCAGCGAGTGCTCGACGGCGCAGCGCGCGCCCTGCGCGAGCATCATGTCTTGCCGGAAGTCGGCTCCATGGTCGCGGATACGATTCAGTCGCGCGCGAAGCGGGGAGCGTACCGTAGCATTGCGACCGGTCGCTACCTGGCCGATGCGTTGACTACGGAGCTCCGCGAAATCAGCGGCGACCGGCACCTGCGCGTGGACTTCAGCGTCCCGAGGCTCCCCGCCGACTTCACTGCGCCCCCGACCGTCGCCCAGGAGCAAGCGAATCAGCGTCAGCTGCGACGCGCCAATTGCACATTTCTCAAAGCGGAGCGCATTGATGGCAACATTGGTGTGCTCAAGTTCAACGGCTTCGGCAATCCAAAGTTCTGTGCCTCCACGGCCATCGCCGCTGTGGATTTTCTGAGCGCGACCGATGCGCTCATCATTGACCTGCGCGACAACAATGGTGGAGATCCGGACATGGTCACGCTGATGTGTTCCTTCTTCTTCCAGCACAAGACGAGACTGACCACAATGTTCACGCGGGAGTCGGGAAGAGCCGAGGACATCTGGTCTGACGAGAGTGTGCAGGGGCGCATCGCGGATTCGGTGCCGGTGTTCGTCCTGACGTCTCGCCGCACCTTCTCTGCGGGGGAAGCGTTCGCGTACCAGTTGCAGATGCTGAAGCGCGCAACCATTGTCGGTGAGGTCACGGGGGGAGGCGCACGTCCGTCACGCCCCCGTCGGCTCGACGATCACTTCGCCATCAACGTCCCCTATGCCCGAATGATCAATCCTGTTTCCGGCACCGACTGGGAGGGGGTTGGCGTGCAGCCGGATGTGCGGGTACCAGAGGGAGACGCGTTGGATACGGCACGTCGCCTGGCGGCGGCACGCCTCGCTGAACGTCGCTAGCCCGCGCGTGAGGTTGGTTGAATGCACACGATCTTGCTGTCGCTGATTGCCATGGTGTCGGCACAGGCCTCCGTTGAGGCGGAAGGCTCGCGCGGCACGGCCGTCGAACCGCTCGGGCGACCACTTCATGACGTCGAGGTCATCCTCGTCGAGCTCGACGTCCGCACGCGCACTCACGAGCCTGGTGGTTTTCAGATCGTGCGGATCCTGCCCGCGCCCAAGCGTGGCCGTTGACCATGAACACCGCGTCACCCAACGAATGCACAAGGATGCTCGCTTCAGACCGGGGCAGCCCGAGAAGCTTTGTGTGTCTGCCTCGGTGTTGCACCACAAATGCCTCCAGGTTGCCTGCAACACGCGGGCGCTCACGCTGCAACATGGGTGGAATGCGCCACGCCAGGAACTGCCTAGAATCCCCGACGTGCGGCACGAACGTGTCACACCATGCAGTTCAAACTTTGACTACGGGGATGCACCCATGTCGAACGAAATCCTGAAGGACGAGACGCTGGACTCTGTGGTTGGTGGCTGGCGCGCCCGCGGCATCGAAGACTAAGCACTCTCGGTGCAGGACGAGCCCCGGGCCGGGTTACCGCGCCCGGGGCTCGTTCGTTGTACCCACTCCACTCCTCTGACCGATGACGTCTCCCCTGCAATACCGGGCCGCCGCCGTCGAGCGCTTCTCCGACCCGGAGCAGCTCGACCGCCTGCTCGTCGTCACGAGCCGCCCGACCTGGGCGGCCCTGGCCGGCGTCTGGCTCGTGCTGGGTTTCGTGGCCGTCTGGTCCATCGTGGGCCGCGTGCCAACCACAGTGGAGGGTAGCGGCCTTCTATTAAGTGCCGCCGGCCTGCGTGATGTGTCGGCGCTTGGCCCGGGGGTGGTGGACCTGCTCCCGGTTGCGGTGGGGGACACGGTGGAGCCGGGCACGATGCTGGCCCGCATTCGCCAGCCCCTGCTCGAAGAGCAGGTGACGCAGGCCGAGCGACGTGTGCGCACGCTGCGGGAGGAAGCCGCGACGCGCGAGGCGTTCGTGACGCGTGGGGCGGTGCTGGAGACTGACCGCCTGGACGCGGCCCGCGCCGATCTCGAACGGAGGCAGCGCCCGCTGGCCGAACGCCTGCGCTTCCTTGAAGGACGTGTCGCCGCCGAACGTGAAGCGCGGACGCTCGGACTGGTGACGGAATCGACGGTGCAGGCCAGCGTGGCCGCTCTGGAGTCGGCCCGCGCCGAGCTGGCCGCGCTCGCGCTCGATCTGCAGCAGAACGCGCTCCGCCGCGTGCAGGCGGCCGATGAGAATGCGGAGCGTGTGACGGAGGTGCGCCGTCGTCTGCAGGACGCCGAGCGCGAGCTGGCGGCGCTGCGTCTCACGCTCGCGCAGAGCGGTGAAGTCACGAGCCCGCACCGCGGCACGGTGCGCGAGATCCGCAGCGCCGTCGGCCAGCTGGTCGCAGCCGGCCAGCCGCTGCTGTCGGTGGAGCCCATTGGGGCGCCCGTGCAGGGGGTCGCGTACGTGGCGCGCGACGCGAAGCGCATCGCACCCGGCATGCGGGTGCGCGTCTCGCCGGCGGCCGTGCCGCAGGAGGAGTACGGCTACCTCGTGGGCACGGTCCGCGACGTGTCCACGCAGCCGGCCACGCTGGCCGGCATGGCGAAGACGCTGGGCAACGACGTGCTCGTGCAGCAGCTGGCGACGCAGGGCGCGTCGTTCCTGGTGGAGATCGACCTCGAGGCCGACACGCGCACGGCGAGCGGGTATCGCTGGTCCTCGCGCGAGGGCCCGCCGCTGCGCATCGGGAGCGGGTCGGCGATCCGCATCGCGGTGGAAGTCCAGCGTCGCCGTCCGATCGAGCTCCTGGTGCCGTTCCTGCGGCGGCTGGCCGGCGTGTCGGCGTGACCGGGGTGCCGACGTGACCATGCGGGAGCGGTGGCGCGTGCTCATGCGCTGGCGTGGGCCGGCCTGGTGGCGCGCCTTCTGGCGCCTGCGCCCGCACCGCACACGCACCGTCATCCAGATGGAGGCGGTGGAGTGCGGGGCGGCGTGCCTCGGCGCCATCCTGGGCTACTACGGCCGCTTTGTGCCGCTCGAGGAGCTGCGCGTGGCCTGCGGCTCCTCGCGTGACGGCGTGACGGCGAAGAATCTCCTGCGCGCCGCGCGGGAGTACGGCCTCGAGGCGTACGGGATGCGCTGCGAGCTGGCCGGGCTCGCCGAGGTGCCGATGCCGTGCGTGCTGTTCTGGACCTTCAATCACTTCGTGGTGCTCGAGGGGATCGACGCGGGCGTCGTGTATCTCAACGATCCCGCGAACGGGCCGCGCGCCACGACCATGGCCGAACTCGACGAGTCGTTCACGGGCATCGCGCTCGTGCTGCGCCCCGGTCCGACGTTCAGACCGGCCGGCGCGGAACCCGCGCTTGTACCGGCGCTGCGACAGCGGCTGCGTGGCGCCGGCGATGCCGTGGCGTTTGCGGTGCTGGCGGGACTCGCGCTGGTGGTGCCCGGGCTCGTGCTCCCCGCGTTCACGCGCGTCTTCGTGGACCAGGTGCTGGTGCAGCAGATGCGAAGCTGGGTGGGGCCGCTGCTGGCCGGCATGCTGCTTGCGGCGGTGCTGCGCGCTGCGAGCACCTGGTTGCGCGAATACGTATTGCGCCGGCTCGGGCTTCGGCTCGCGGTGCGCGACTCGCAGCGCTTCCTGCGCCACCTGTTGCGGTTGCCGATGGCGTTCTACCAGCAGCGCACGCCGGGCGACCTCGCCGCGCGCGTCGCCTTGAACGACCGCATCGCGCAACTCCTCACCGGGCGTGTGGCAGCGGCGGCAATCGACGTCGCACTGCTGGCCTGTTACGTGGGGCTGATGCTGCTCTACGACTGGCAGATCACGCTGCTGTCGGTTGGCGTGGTCGCGGTGGATCTGGTGCTGATGCGCGTGATCACGCGCCGCCGCGTGGACGCGAGCCGGCGCCTGCTGCAGGAGCAGGGGCGCTACCAGGGCGCGCTGATGGGCGGGCTCACGACGATCGAGACGGTGAAGGCGACAAGCCGCGAGTCGGACCTGTTCGCGGCGTTCGCCGGGCACCAGGCGCGGCTCGCGAACACGTCGCAGGAATTGGCGCGCCAGTCGCTCGCCCTCTCGCTCGTGCCGGGGCTGCTTGCGACGGTCGGCGCCGCGCTCGTGCTCGGGTTGGGCGGCCTGCACGTGATGGCGGGGACACTGACCCTCGGTACGCTGGTCGCGCTGCAATCGCTGCAATCGAGTCTGTTCGAACCGGTGCGCAACCTCGTGTCACTGGGTGCGCAGCTGCAGGAGGCGGTGGGGGAGATCGGGCGCCTCGACGACGTGCTGCAGCATCCGGTGGATCCGGTGATGGGCGCCGCGCCCGCGCCGGCCGTCACGTTCACCTCGTCGGCGACGCCAATCACGGTCACTCGGTCATCGGTGACGGCGCAGCAGCCATCGCGCCTGCTGACGGGTCGCGTTGAGCTCCGTGGCGTGACGTTCGGCTACTCGCGCCTTGCGCCGCCGCTGATCAGCGACTTCAACCTCACACTCGCGCCGGGTGCGCGGGTGGCGCTCGTGGGGGCGTCGGGCTCAGGCAAGTCCACGGTGGGCAAGCTGCTCTGTCGCCTGTACGAACCATGGGACGGGGAGATTCTCTTCGACGGCGTGCCGGCGCATACGATCGACCGCGATGTGTTCAGTGCGTCCGTGGCGTTCGTGGACCAGGAACTGCAGCTCTTCTCGGGCACGATCCGCGAGAGCATCACGCTGTGGGACCCGACCATTCCCGACGCGCAGGTGGTGCAGGCGGCGAAAGATGCGCAGGTGCACGACGTGATCATGGCGCGACCCGGTGGCTACGACGCGTTCCTCGCGGAGGGCGGTGCGAATCTGAGCGGCGGCCAGCGACAGCGGCTCGACCTCGCGCGCGCGCTTGCCACGTCGCCACGCCTGCTCGTACTCGACGAGGCCACCAGCGCGCTCGACACGGTGACGGAGGCCGCGATCGATCGTGCGCTGCGCCGCCGCGGCTGCACCTGTCTGATCGTGGCGCACCGGTTGAGCACCGTGCGCGACTGCGACGAGATCCTGGTGCTGGACCAGGGCGTGGTGGTGCAGCGCGGCACACACGACGCGCTCATCCGCGAGCGCGAGGGACACTATGTACGCCTGCTCGACGTGCACGGCCGCTCGGCGGAGCGCCTCGCGCATGTCGCCTAGCGTCGAAGCCCGCGCCGCGAGCGCGTCGCGCATGCACGGACTACCGGTCGGGGCGGTGCGATCGGCCGGTGGCAACACGCCGCTCCGACTCGACGGGAGCGAGGATGCGTGGCTGGTGGTGTGTGGCGCGCTGCACGTGTTCGCCGTACCGGTGAATGGGGAGACGGGCGACGGGGCGCGCGAGTTCCTGTACCACATCGAGGCGGGCTCGCTGTGCTTCGGCGTCGGCGGTCGCGGTGCGGGCGATCACGCGATGCGTGATGCTGCGACAGCGATCGCCGTGATCGCGGTGGGCGATGTCGATACGATCGTCGCACCGGTGACGCGCGACGACCTCGTGGTGGCGCTCGCTGAAGTGCCAGACACGGTCAGGGCGCAGCTGACCGCGTACGTCGGGCGCGTGCGCGATACGCTGTGGCCGGCAGGGTCAGACATTGACGCGATTGACAAAGCGATTGACGGCGTCGTGTTAGATCGGGAGTCCTTCAATGGTTCGGCGCCCTGGTCGGCGCTCGATGCGATGCATGCGGCGGTTCGACATCGCGCAGCGCAGCGCGTGCAGGAGCGCGACAGCTTGCGCCTGGCACGCCTTGAGGCGCGGCGCGTGGCCGACGCGACGGCGGAGACGCAGGCATTGGCGTCCATCACGTCGCTCTTCGCTCGTGGCCACACCGCAGCGGGTGGCAGCACGGGTGCGGCGCTGCACGATGCCCTGCAACTGATCGGATCGACGGTCGGCGTCACCTTCGAACGGGCAGGTGTGGTTCCGCCAGCCTCCGACCTCGCCGAGTGTGCGCGACACATCGCGCTCCGTTCGTCGGTGGGATGTCGCACGGTGCGGCTCGAGGCCGGCTGGTGGCTGCGCGATGTGGGGCCGCTGCTCGCGTTCATGAAGGCGACGGGCGACGCGAGTACCGGCGACGCGCCTGGCGGCGAAGCGACCGCCGGCCGTGAACGGCCGGTGGTGCTGCTCCCCGCACTGCGCGGCGGCTGCGACCTCGTGGATCCGGTCTCCGGCGCGCGGGTGCGCGCCAATGCCACGCTGGCGGCCGGCCTCGCAAAGCACGCGCTGCAGTTCTACCGCGCACTGCCCGCTACACCGGTGGGCGTGTCGGCCGTATGGCGCTTCCTCGCGCACAGCGTGCGTGGTGACACGCGGGCCCTCGTTACCGCGGGCGCCGCTGCGGCGCTGCTCGGCTTCGCGCCACCACTGCTCACGCGTGTGCTCTTCGACCAGGTCATTCCGGCGGCGGACAGCGGGGGGCTCACGGCGGTGCTGATCGCATTGCTCGTCGCGAGCGCGTCGGGACTGCTCTTCGACTGGGTGCGCGCCGTCGCGGTGCTGCGCCTGCACGTGCGTGCCGTGCACGACCTGCAGCTTGCCGTGTTCGATCGGCTGCTGCGTCTGCCGGTCGCGTTCTTCCGGCGCTTCGCCGCCGGCGACCTCGGGCGGCGTGCGATGGGAATCATGACCATCGGCGAGACGCTTGGCCAGGCGACGCTATCCACGCTGCTCGCCGGCATCGCGGGCAGCGCGGCGCTCGTACTGCTCTTCTGGTACAGCCTGCCGCTGGCGCTGCTGAGCGTCGCGTTGCTCGCGGTGAACGTCGTGCTCTCCGTGTTCGTTGCGCGCCGGTCCATGCCGCACGCGCGCGATCGACAACGGGCAACCGGCGAGCTCTCCGCGCTCATGCTCGAGACGCTGCGCGGCATGGCCAAGCTGCGTGTGGCCGCGGCCGAGTCGCGGCTCGTGGCGCGTTGGTCGCAGCTGTTCCGCCGGCAGCAGCAGGCCGCGTTCTCGGTCGACCGGCTTGCGGTGCACCACGCCGCGCTGCTGTCCATGCTGGACGTGCTCTCGCGCCTGGTGCTCTTCGGCAGCTATGCGTGGCTGTGGTTCGAGCAGCGCGCACCGCTCTCCACCGGCGCCTTTGTGGCCTTTGCGGCGGCGGAGGGGACGTTTCGCGCGGCGGTACTGTCGATCGCGGCCACCCTCCTCTCGCTGCTGGAGCTGCTGCCGGAATGGGAGCGGGCGGCGCCGGTGCTGCACGCCGTCCCGGAGACCGCCGACGCGCGTCCCGACCCGGGGCCGCTCACCGGGCACATCGAACTCCGCCACGTGCACTTCGCGTACGACCCGGACGGCCCGGACGTGCTCGAGGATGTCTCCCTTGCCATTCCCGCGGGGCAGTTCGTGGCCATCGTGGGAGCGTCGGGCTCCGGCAAGTCCACGCTGTTGCGGTTGCTGCTCGGCTTCGAGGTGCCGCGTCGCGGGAGCATCTGTTACGACGGGCAGGACCTGCAGTTGGTGGACCGCCTCGCCGTGCGGCGACAGCTCGGCGTCGTGCTGCAGCACGCGTCGCTCTCGCTCGGCGACATCTACAGCAACATCACCGGCAACACGCCGCGTCCGCAGGACGTGGTGTGGGAGGCGCTGCGCCTCGCCGGCATCGAGGACGAGGTGCGGGCGATGCCCATGGGTCTGATGACACTGATCCCCGACGGGGGGGCGAGCCTCTCCGGCGGGCAGCGGCAGCGGCTGTTGATTGCGCGGGCGCTCATTCATCGCCCGAAGATCCTGCTCTTCGACGAAGCGACAAGCGCGCTCGACAGCCGCGCGCAGCGCTGCGTGAGCGAGAGTGTCGCCACGTTGCACGCGACCCGCGTGGTGATCGCACATCGCCTGTCCACGGTACGCGAGGCCGACGTGATCGTGGTGCTCGATCGCGGGCGTGTCGTGGAGACGGGCACCTACGCCGATCTGCTCGCGCAGGGCGGCGTCTTCGCGCGGCTGGCCGCGCAGCAGGAGGCATGAGCATGCCAACGCGTCAGCGGGTGTGGCGAGCCGTCGTGCGCATCGCGGTGGTGATGGCCTGCGTCGAGGCGGCCGGTGTGCCGGCTGTGCAGGCGCAGGCGCGCGCAGACACGCTGTCGCCGCCCGCGGCACCACGGCCTGCCGCCCCGCTGCCCACGGTACAGGCGCTCGAGGCCGAACTGCCCGGGGAACCGATCACGCTCGACGCGCTGCTCCGCATCGCCGCGCGCGACGCGCTCGCGGGTCGCGCGGCAGTCGCCGAGGCCCAGCGGGCGGAGGGCGACCTGTGGCGCGCGAATCGGGTGCCCGATCCGCGGCTGGGGATGCGGTCGGGTGTGGCGTCGGACCTCTTCGGCGGCACGTCGCGGCTTGCGGTCAACAATGTGGTGGAAGGCATGGCCGGCTTGCCGTGGGGCACCGACGTGTTGGTGGCCTACGAGCGGCAGGACGGGAGCGGCTTCGATCCGCTGCGGCAGTTGGCGGCGCCGTCGGTGATGTCGGTGAGCGTGTCACAGCCGCTGTTCGCGGGGCGGCAGGAGCGTGGTGCGACGTGGCGGTCGGCCTCCCGTGAGCGTGCCGCCGTGACACTCATCGAACAGCGCACGCGCGAGGAAGTTGCTGCCACTATCGAGGGGCTGTACTGGTCACTGGCCGAATCGCAGTCGGTCGAGGCGGTGCGCGCGCGCTCGCTGGCGCTGTCGGAGGCGCTGCTGGTGCGCAACGCGCAGCTTGCCTCGCTCGACCTCGTGGCGGAGGCTGATCTGCTCGCGGTGCAGAGCGGTGTCGCGCTGCGGCGCGCGGCGCTGCTCGCGGCTCGTCAGGCGCGGCGCGAGCGGTCGGACGCCCTCGTGTTCGCGGCGTACGGCGCACGCGCCGAGGCGCGGCTGGCGCGCGAGGCACTGCCGCTCAAGGTGCCGGCCGAGGCGGGCGAGACCGCGGGAATGTCGGACGCGACGGCGATGATGCAGACCGGCGCGATGGAGCGCGCGAGCCTGCCTGATCTGAACGACGCGGCCATGCTCGACCGGCGCGCCGACGTACGCGCGGCCCGCGAGCGGCGCGCGGCCGCCGAGGTGCGGGCGGCTCTCGCACGGGCCACGCTCCGCCCGACGGTTTCGCTCGAGGGGGGCTGGGCCGCGGTCACCGAGCCGACGTCGCTCGGCGGGGCCGGCACCTTGCCCGGCGTGGCGCGCGGCTGGAGTGCGGGGCTGACGGTGTCGGCGCCGCTCATAAATCGCCGTGACCGCGGCCGCGTGCTCGTTGCCGACGCGGAGGAGACGCTCGAGGCGCTGCGCGTGCAGGCCGCGGAGAACGTGGCGCGTGAGGAAGTGCGCGCTGCGGTGCGCGCGCTGCGGTTCGCGGGTGAGCGGCGACAGGTGCTCGATGAGGCGGCGCAGCTGGCCGCGCGGCAGTCCGACGCGGAGCGGCGGCGCTGGGAGCTTGGTCTGGGGGACGCGTTCCGCGTGCTGCAGGCGGAGGAGGTGGCCGTGCAGGCGGCGCTGGAAGCGGTTCGGGCGCGATACGAGATGCTGCGCGCTCAGGCCCGCTACAAGCTGGCCACCGGCACGCTCCGGGCGTTACCGTGAGCGGTCGCCGCGATCCGCGCGGCCGCGCAGTCGGATGGCGGCCGCGTGCCCACCATTCCTCTCGTCAAGCAGCCGAGGTCATGTTCCGAATCCGATCGTGGTGGCGCTGTGGGTCCGCGGGAGTGGTGTTGGCAGCTTCGGCGCTGACGACCGCCCTGCCGGTGCACGCCCAGCGCGCCACGCTGCGCCCGTCAACGGTGTTCGGTGGTGTGCAGGTGATCCACGAGACGTGGAACGTGTCCGACGGCTTGCCCGTCAACGCGATCAACCACCTCATCCAGTCGCGCGACGGATATCTCTGGGCCGCGACATTTGACGGGCTGGTCCGCTTCGACGGCGTGAAGTTCACGGTGTTCAACAGCGCGAGCAGTCCGGGGCTGCCGAGCAACCGCATCATCCGCCTCGAGGAAGGCGATCGGGGCGACCTGTGGCTGGCCACCGAGCAGGGACACCTCGTGCGCCGCCGCGCGGGACGGTTTCGCGTCATGCTTGGACCGGGGTGCATTCCGCCGAAGTACTTCGCGCTTGCCCACCACGCCGACGGGACGTCCTGGGCCGGCACATGCAACGGCCTGGTGCAGCTTTCGGATGACCGGGCCGTGCCGGTGTTGCCGCATATTCTCCGTGACCCGGTCGGCTCCCTGCTGCTGCTGCGCGACGGCACGTTGCTCGTTGGCCACGGGAGGCGCGGCCTCGTGCGCTTGCAGCGCGGCGCCGATGGCGCGCTGCAACCGGTCGCGACCTCCGCGGACTCGGTGCTGCGTGATGCGCGCGTCGCCGCGATGCACGAGGCCCCCGATGGCACGCTCTGGCTGGGCACGAATCGCGGCCTCTTTACGGGGCGGGACAGCTGGCGACGCTTGCCCATGGAGGGCGGCCCGGAACTGCTGGAGATCGAGCGGATCGTGGACCATCCGCGCCGCGCCGGCGTCGTCGTGTATGGCTTGCGACTCCGGTCGCCACACGCCGGCACTGTGGCGACGGCTGACGCGAAACGGATGCGGGTCGTGGACTCCGGTCCGCCCGTCTTCAATGTGGTCGCACCGATGTGGACGTCCGACTCGACCATCTGGTTCGGCAGCGGATCGACTGTGCACCGGAACGGCGTGCCGCAACTTCGCCTCACCGACGCTGCTGACGGCGTAGAGGGAATGAACAGCGCGACGTTCGGTATCACGAGCGCACTGACCGATCGCGAAGGAAGTCTCTGGCTCGGGACATTCGCAGGCGGCCTCCACCGACTCAAGCCCACGCTGGTGCGCACGATCAGCGAGGCGGAGGGGCTGCGCAACCGCAATGCCTACGGGACCTACGTGGACCGCACGGGCGCGGTGTGGGTCGGGACATTGGGTAGCGGCTTCTCGCGAGTCACCCCCGGCACGGGACGCGTCGAGGGGTTTGGCCCCTCAGCCAGCCGGCCGGACGTCACGCGCACCTTCCTCGAGGCGCGCGATGGCACATTGTGGGTCGGGTCGTCGGTTTCGATCTACGCCTGCTCGCGCGCACCGACCATCACCTGCGTGGTCGAGCCCTCGTTTGGTGGGGAGTTGTTCGGGGTGTCGGCGCTTCACGAGGACCCCGACGGCCGGCTGTGGGTCGGTGCGCAGTCCGGGCTCTATCGTCGTGAACAGGGGCGCCTCGCGAAGCTCGACACCGCGAGCGGCGCCCCGGCCGCCACCGTGCGCGCCTTTGCCGTTTCGCGCGACGGGGCGCTCTGGATGGCCACGGACGGCGGCGGCATCGTGCGCTATCGCGAGGGCGTGTACACACCCGTGACGACCGCTGACGGGCTGCCGAGCGACCTGGTGCGCGCGCTGTACGTGGACGCCGATGGCTGGCTCTGGATCGGCACGGAGGGGCGCGGACTCGCGCGGCTGGATCCGCGCGCGTGGGCGACGCGCGATGCTGCGGCAGAGGGTCGTCGGATCGCCACCATCACCACGCGCAACGGACTCTTCGACGACGGCATCCACGAGGTGCTCGAGGACGACTTCGGGCGGCTCTGGATGAGTTCCAACCGCGGCATCTTCTGGATCACGCGTGAGGAGGCAATGGCCGTGGCCGACGGTCGCGCGGCGCGCGTGCGCTCCACCGGGTACACCGAGCGGGACGGCATGCGCAATCGAGAGGGGAACGGTGGCGTGCAGCCGTCTGGCGCGAAGGGACATGATGGACGCCTCTGGTTCCCGACGCAGGACGGCGTGGTGGTGGTGGACCCGCGCGGCATTGTGAACGACGCGGTGGCGCCGCCGCTCGTGATTGAGCAGGTGGTGGCCGGCGACAGCGCACTGCTGCCTGGCGACGCCGGTGTGCGCCTCGCGCCCGACCAGCGCGATATCCGCGTGGACTTCACGGCGCTCACGTTCCGCGAGCCGCGCAACGTGTACTTCCGCTACCGGCTCGACGGGTACAGCACGGACTGGGTGGAGAGCGACACGCGGCGCAGCGCATTCTTCACCAAGCTGCCGCCCGGTCGGTACACCTTCCGCGTGCAGGCGAGCGATGCGCGTCGCGGCTGGCACGAGCCGGGTGCCAGCCTCGTGATCGAGGTGGTGCCGCGTTTCTACGAGACGCCAGCGTTCCGCGTGGCAGTGCTGGCAGTCCTGCTCGGCCTCGGCGTCGTGACGCTCACGCGCCGCAGTCGCGCCGCCCGTCGCCGTGCGCGTGAACTGCAGCGGCTGGTGGACGAGCGCACGCTGGCACTGCGTGACCGCGAGCAGCAGCTCGAGGCACAGAACCGGCAGCTCGAGACGCAGGCCGAGGCGCTGCAGCAGCTCGATCACGCGCGCAGCCGATTCTTCGCGAACGTGTCGCACGAACTGCGCACGCCACTCACGCTCATGCTCGGGCCGCTCGACCGACTGCGCAAGCACGATCGCGTGGACGCGCAGCACGAGCGCTGGGTGGACCTCGCGAGTCGCAACGCGCGTCGCCTGCTGGAGCTGGTGAACCAGATCCTCGACGTGGCGCGCCTCGAGGCCGGCGCGATGCAGCTGTCCCCCAGCCGTATTGACCTCAGCGGCCTGCTGCGCGGCGCGCTCGAGAGCTTCCGCATGACCGCCGAGGGCAAGCAGCTGCAGTTGCGGGCCGACGTCCCGCCCGCGTGCCTCGTGACCCTCGATTCCGACGCCGTCGAGAAGATCGTTACCAACCTCCTGTCGAACGCGGTGAAGTTCACGCCGCCGACAGGGGAGGTCACCCTTCGCCTTCAGCGCAGCGTCGCGTCAGTCGCGATCACGGTGTCGAACACGGGGCCGGCCATTCCGCCTGAGCAGCTGGCGCTCGTCTTTGAGCGGTTCTACCAGGTGGACGAATCGCGCACCACGATCCAGCCCGGCACCGGGATCGGGCTCTCACTCGTGAAGGAGCTGGTCGAGCTGCAGGGCGGCGCCGTGCGGGCGGCGAGTGACACGATCGCGACGACGTTCACGGTCGACCTGCCGCTGAGCGAGGCGGACCAGCGCGCATTGGACGCAGAGACCGAGTCGGTCGCTGACCTGACGACGCCACCCGAGGCGTCGGCTGCGGTGCCGTCGGACGATGCCGCAGCTGACATCCCGACGCTGCTCGTCGTGGACGACAGCGAGGACATGCGCACCTTCATCCGCGATCACTTCGCGGAGCGCTTCCGGGTGCTCGAGGCGGGCGATGGACTCGAGGCCCTTGCCGTCGCGCGCGCGCAGCTGCCGGACGTGATCGTGTCGGACGTAATGATGCCCGGGCTCGACGGGCGCGGCCTTGTGCGGGCGCTGCGAGAGGACCCCGAGACGGACTACCTCGCCGTCATCCTGCTCACGGCGCAGGCGGAGAGCGAGCAGCGCATCGCGGGGCTCGAGGGCGGTGCCGACGACTACCTGGGCAAGCCGTTCGAGATGCGCGAGCTCGATGCGCGTGTGCGCAACCAGATCGCGGCGCGGCGGCGATTGCAGCTGCGCTTTGGGGCGGCGGCGTCGGGCACGGTGTCCGACAGCCCGGTGTCGCCGGAGGCGGGCGAAACCGCGGTGGATTCGCCCGACGGCCCGACGCTCGATGCGGACGACCTCGCGTACCGGGAGCGGCTGCTCGCGGCGATCCGCGCGCGTTTGGGCGACGAGGACTTCGGCGTCACCGAACTGGCCGACGCGATGGCGCAGGATCGCTCGCACCTGTTCCGGCGCGTGCGGCAGGTGACGGGCCAGTCGCCCTCGGACCTGCTGCGCGGCAAGCGCGTGGAGGAGGGGGCGCGGCTGCTGCGCACCACGTCGGGGTCGATCGCTGACGTGGCCTTCTCGGTGGGCTTCAAGAGCGTGTCCCACTTCTTCCGCTGCTTCCAGGCGCAATATGGCGTGACACCAACAGAGTACCGTCGTGCGAGTCACCAGGACGACGTGAGCCCACCGCGCTGACCCGTGAGCAGGTCGGTGCCGGTGCGCAGACGGGTACCCGCGTTGCCTCATCATGCCTCCAGGTTGCACATCGTGCATCCTGCAACATGTGAGCAGTACTTCGGTCCCCGCCGGTCGCTACCGTGTTCGCGCCACCCATGGCGGTGGTCGTCCTGCCCATCCGCTCGGGCATGTCGGCGTTCACGCTTCTCATCTCGTATACCATGAAACTCAACATCCGCAAAATCCGGTGCGCGGTCGCCCTGGTGTTGGCGACCGTTGGATCGGCAGAGACCAGTTGGGCACAGCGTCGGCTGGCGGATCTGGCTCATCAAGGGCCCATGCCCGGTCTTCGTATTTGTCCGGATGGATCGATCATCACGGACATACAGCAATGCCCGGTCATCACCTTCAATCTGAACGGCACGCTCTTCAACGACACGAGCGGCGATGGTGTCCGGAGTTTCGGCGAAGATGGCATCGCCTCGTGGAACGTGACGTTCTTCGGCGTATTGGGGTCGGGCGCCGTGATTCAGGAGCAGTCGCTGGTGTCGTCATCATCAGGAGAGTTCTCCTTCCAGTACTTTGATGGGGGAGGCACCAATTGGTATGTGGAGGTCGCGATCCCCTCAGGATGGGAGCCGACGAGTACCCCGTTCCCTGGCACGTCGAACATCTTCCGGATCGAGACCGGCCCACTCCCGGGAGGCTCCACCTTCAATTTTGAGAGGGCGTTCGGCTTTCGTGACCTGACACCGGGTGGCCCGGTGACGCCGCCGGTCACCGTCTCCGAACCCACCGCGCTCGCGCTGCTCGGTATCGGGGGCATGCTCATGGGAGTGACGCGGCGTCGGCGCCGGACCACGGCCGCGTAACGCACGTCCGTCAGGGGTCGGTGGCGGCGCCAGCTGGTGAGGCGCCGCTGCCGACAGGCCCTGTCTTGCTGCGCCACCGGTTCGGCGAGATCATTGGTCGGACTGTCATGGGGCTCCTCTGGGCGCCCGGAGCCCTGAAAGACATCCTCAGGTGGCCAGGGATGCATCAGGGAGAGACCTGGGCCGATGAGTATCCCTTTCGCTTCGGCCGCGGCACGGCCATGGCATCCGATGGGCGTCGGGTGATTGTGGCGACCAACGAGACGGCGGAGATCGTGGAGTTCGGGCTACAGTGCATGGTGCGTCGCGTTCGGACCGCGCGCACGCCGCGTGCTGTCACGGCCCGCAGATCAAAATCGCTTGCAGGCCGACGTGCTGAATGCGGTGGAGTAGAGTGGACGGCCTGCAGCGGCCAAGGTGGATGCTCGAGGATGGCTCGCGCCAATACATCGTCTACGACAACACGGGCGTGGCGCTCGCGCAGGTGATGACGCCTGCGCGCGTGCGGGTACTGCGCGTGCGCGTCAGTGAGACGCTCGGGGTGTGGAAGGACGAGGACGATGTCCCGCTCATTCGGTGTTGGTGATTTGATCGCAAGCATACCAAGAGTGCTGTAAAAAGTCGTACAGCCGGGGCGACTCGTTCATCTAGAAGGGGCCGCTGGCACCATGGCTGATTGAGCTGCAGCTGGTCCCGGGGCGCCCCACAGTTGCGGACTGTCAACTCCCACCTAGAGCCAGCAGCCAGTACGGAAGGCAGTCCTCGGGTGAAGCTCGGATTTCGATTAGGTAAAGGGGACCACAGGCGGACATACGAGCCGGTGGTGGTTGCGGCTATGAGAAGCTCGGTCCATCGGCCCGTGTAGGGGCAAGAAGGCATAACCCAGAATGGAAGCGCCCCGACTAGGCTGTACCCTTGCCGGCGTGCATCCCCATCTGCATTCTGGAATAGTCATCGATAGTCTGATCTCCGTTCCCCTCCTACAATCGTTCAATGACGGAATTCACGGCATTGCTATCGCCGCTCAACCTCGTGTTCCTTCTCGTTCAGGTCACGGTTGTCCTAGACGCAGTTCTAGCCGATCGGAACGCAAGTTCGCGGCGACTAGCCCGCCAGGCGGCTGCACCGGGTTTGCTGACCGGCCTTGGGATTCTAGGCACTTTTGTCGGGATCCTCTGGGGGTTGCTTGGCTTTGACGTAAGCAACATTCAGGATAGCGTGCCGAGGCTTCTTGAAGGCATGACAACTGCCTTCTCTACAAGTGTAGCCGGTTTGACATTCGCTCTCGGGCTGCGATTCTCGTTCCGCTACTTCGATCGTTTCCAAGCCGTGAGAGAAGCAGCTGGTCACTCAATTTCTGACGTTTACACCGCGATCCAGAATCTCTCTGCGTCACTCCGAGACGATTCTTCGGCTTTGCGAGCCGGCATCGAAGGCCTCCGAGCGTCGATCGGCGGTGACAATGATTCGTCGCTGCAATCACAGACAAAGCTAATGCGAGGGGAAATCCGGGACCGTCTAGATTCACTCTCAGAACGATTCACCGAGTTCGCGAAAACCGTAAGTGAGCTCGGAACAAAGGCGCTCATTGAGGCATTGAGCGGCGTAATCAGAGACTTCAACGAGAAACTCACCGAACAGTTCGGCGAGAACTTCAAACAGCTGAACGAAGCTGTGCATAAGCTAGTTCAATGGCAAGACAATTATGCCTCGCAGGTAGCTGTTCTGGAAGAACAGTTTCGACTCGCCGCTGCCGGTATCTCCGAGTCGAGGGATGCCGTTGAGAGAATTGCAATAGCCGGGGAGTCAGTGCCGGCCCTGCTCGGGCGCACTTCTGAAGCGCTTCAACGGCTTGAACACCATAATTCGCTCCTAAACGCTCAGCTGGAGAAGTTTGCGCATGTTGCTGATAGGGCGCATGAGGGGCTGCCGAGAATCGAGGCAAACATCGAGCGTTTGACGTCAGGTGTCGAGGCTGCAGTTGAGAGAGGGCTGACGACACTTGGCGAGGCACAGAGGAGCCAGCGGGAATCTCAGATTCAACTTGCGCAGGCGTACGCGACGCTGGTAGCCGATGTCAAAGAGTCTGCACTCGAGAGCCAAGCACAAACAAAGGCACTTCGTGAAGCGCTAAACGCGAGTCTTTCCACACTTGAAGCGCAGCTGAAGGAGCACCATGCGCGTACTGCACAGAACTGGGAACGCACGCTGAAGGAGTCAGTTGAACGAACGGATGAAGTGATGCAACAGCAGGTCAAGAACTTGGACCAGACACTTGGTCAAGAACTTGAGCGCGCCGTGAATCAGCTGGGCCGACACTTACTTGGACTGCACGAGCGCCTTGTCGCTGACTACACGCCACTCCTTGAGTCGCTCCGTCGAGTTGTTGAAGTGTCACGCACAGTTGAGCGCCACTGATGTCGCACCTGGAACACGACGTGGTGAACTCGGACGGTGACGAGTTCTGGCAGTCCGTTGCGGATCAGATGTCTGGTCTGATGCTAGTATTCATGTTCATCGCCATTACATACGCCTTAAATGCGAACGCTGATCGCGATCGCATCAAGCGCGTCGCTGTGGCCTACAACAGCGCACGGGTGGCAATCTATCGCTCTCTGGACAGTGCTTTTGCTGCAGATCTTCCTAAGTGGAACGCGGAGGTGGGTAATCCCCCCACTTGTAGGGGACGCCAGAAGTGGAGCTATGCTGCGAGTGCCAGCTTC